>OKIO01000015.1_pt1 | contig 163665 bp, 149 predicted proteins | sample 1611161 | NCBI WGS metagenome assembly OKIO01 (sample SAMN04436714, study PRJEB24849) | human gut metagenome | biome: human gut; feature: NICU; material: stool | host: Homo sapiens | place: USA: Saint Louis, MO | collected 2010-09-02 | reverse complement strand
AATGGCTGACTGATCAAGAGCGTGCCTGGCTGGAAAACGCCATGCAAGACGAGGAGCGGGCACGGGCGGCAAAACAGAGCCATTCCAGTGCATGGCGAGGGCTAGCGGATATACGCGTCCTGGCGCTGGCGCTGGTCTATTTCGGTACCTCAGCCGGGCTGTATACGCTTGGCATCTGGTCCCCGCAAATCATTCGCAGTTTCGGTGCTTCCTCGCTGGAGATTGGTTTCCTGAACGCCTTTCCGGCGGTGATCGGCGTCATCGCCATGATCCTCTGGGCGCGTCATTCCGATCGAACCAAAGAGCGCAGCTGGCACGTCATTGGCGCCTGTCTGCTGGCGGTTGGCGGGCTGATATACGCCGGTAATGTCAGCACATTGTTTACCGTGATGCTTGCCTTAACGCTGGTCACTGTGGGGATTAGCGCATCAAAACCCCCTCTGTGGAGCATGCCAACCCTGTTCCTCAGCGGCCCGGCTGCGGCCGCTGGCATTGCCGCTATCAACTCCATCGGCAACCTCGGTGGTTTCGTCGGCCCGATGATGATTGGCGTGATCCGCGAGCAAACCGGTAGCTACAGCTGGGGCCTGTATTTTGTCGCCGGATTGCTGGCGCTCTCGGCCCTCGTGGTCGTGATTCTTTCTGCCAGAGCGAACAAATCGCCGACGGCAGAGCTTCCACATCCTCATACTCATTAACTGGAGAAGTAACGATGCGTCACTACAAAATTGCTGCCATCCCTGCGGACGGTATCGGACCGGAAGTCATTTCGGCAGGTATTGAAGTCTTGCACGCGCTGACGCGCCACGATCCGCAACTGAAATTTGATATAGAGACCTTTAACTGGGGGTCAGACTATTACAAAAAACATGGCGTGATGATGCCGGAAGAAGGGCTGAACATGCTGAAAGCATTCGATGCCATTTACTTCGGCGCGGTGGGGGCACCGGATGTCCCTGACCACATCACACTCTGGGGCCTGCGGCTGCCTATTTGCCAGGGCTTTGACCAGTACGCCAATGTGCGACCCACCAAAATTCTGCCGGGCGTCACCTCACCGCTGCGCAACCGCGGGCCTGGCGATCTTGACTGGGTCATCGTGCGCGAAAACTCCGAAGGTGAATATTCTGGTAACGGCGGCCGTACGCACCGTGGTTTACCTGAAGAAGTCGGTACCGAAGTGGCAATCTTTACCCGTGTTGGGGTGACACGCATTATGCGCTATGCCTTCAGACTGGCGCAGTCCCGTCCACGTAAGCTGCTGACCGTGGTGACCAAATCCAACGCCCAGCGCCATGGTATGGTGATGTGGGATGAGATTGCCGCTGAAGTGGCGCAGGAATTCCCGGATGTGCAGTGGGACAAAATGTTGGTCGATGCCATGACGCACCGTATGACGTTGCATCCCCAGACCCTGGATACCATCGTTGCCACCAATCTGCACGCCGATATCCTTTCCGATCTGGCTGGCGCGCTGGCGGGTAGTCTGGGCGTAGCGCCGACCGCGAATATTGATCCTGAACGCCGCTTCCCTTCCATGTTCGAACCGATCCATGGTTCCGCATTCGATATCACCGGCAAAGGGATTGCGAACCCCATTGCCACTTTCTGGACCGCGGTACAGATGCTTGAACATCTGGGCGAACGCCATGCCGCTGCGCTGATTATGGAAAGCATTGAGTATGTGTGTGAAAAAGGCATTCTGACGCCAGATGTCGGTGGCTCAGCCAATACCGCGGAGGTGACACGCGCCGTGGTGCACTACATTGACGCTAAAGCTGACATTGCCGAGACCGCATAACCATGAATAACGAACAGGCTGCAGAGATCCTGCAGGATATCTTTCAACATGCGGTCAACAGTGCCCGCGCCGGGCCGGTGACCCTGGCTAACCTGCCGGAAAAACCTCGCGGCCGTTGTGTGGTGATCGGTGCGGGTAAAGCGTCCGCGGCAATGGCGGCTGCCGTAGATGCAGCCTGGCCGGATGTGGCGGTGTCGGGCGTGGTGGTGACGCGTTACGGTTACGCGGTTCCTGCGGGCCGCATCCGCATTATTGAGGCGGCTCATCCCGTATCAGATGCCATGAGCGAGGTTGCCGCAATGCTGATTGTGGAGACGCTGCGCGGTTTAACTGCCGATGATCTGGTGCTGGCATTGATTTCAGGGGGAGGGTCGGCGCTGATGGCGCTGCCCGCCCCGGGGTTAACGCTGGCAGATAAGCAGACCATCACCCGGGCCCTGCTCCATAGCGGGGCCAGCATCAAAGAGATGAATCTGGTACGTCGTCATCTCTCAGCGGTGAAAGGCGGAAAGCTGGCGACCATGGCGCAACCGGCGCGCATCGTATCACTGATTATCAGCGATGTGCCTGGCGATGATCCGACGGACGTAGCGTCTGGCCCCACCGTTGCCGATAACAGCGCACCACGTGATGCGCTCCAGGTACTGCAGCGGTATGGCATTGCGATCCCTAAGCCCGTTAGCGAACGGTTAAACCAGCCGGCCGGCCCGATGGAAAACGCCGCGACAGGCGAGGTCAGGCTTATCGCCACGCCGGCGATGGCGTTAGCGGCGGCGGGGCTGGCCGCACGACAACATGGGCTCACCCCCCTTATTTTGGGGGATGCGATAGAAGGTGAAAGCAGGGAAGTGGCGGTGGTCATGGCCGGTATGGCGAAATCGGCGAAGCAGTATGGTCACCCGATTTCAGGGCCTGCTGTACTGTTGTCAGGTGGCGAAACCACGGTGACAGTAAACAACACTCAGCCTGGAAAAGGGGGCCGCAATACCGAGTTTTTACTCAGTCTGGCCTGTGCGCTCCAGGGGGAACACGGTATCTGGGCCATGGCGGGAGATAGCGATGGTATTGATGGCACAGAAGATGCCGCAGGTGCGATCGTCTTCCCGGATACGCTTGCGCGCGGCAAGCTGAGCGGTCTTAATGCAGTGCAATATCTGGATGGCCATGATAGTTACTGCTATTTTCACGCGCTTAATGATTTGCTGATCACCGGCCCGACGTTAACCAACGTCAATGATATTCGGGCAATATTGATTGCCTGACTGTATCGCTCTCCTGTGCCAGGGAGAGCGATATTTTTCCCTTTCAACATAGTTCAAATCTTCGGCATCCGCCCGCCATCCATTTCCACGTTAAAGCGCATCGCCTGGCGCCAAGGTGTCGATCATCGTTCCGTCTGATGTGTTGGCGTGCAAGATGACATGGAGGGGAAGGTAACGCGAGGAAATCGCCGCCTGGCGCAATACCAGGCGGCTAACGGTCAGGCGGTTTTGGTCGCCGCCTTCAGGCTCTGGACGAAGGCTTTCAGTTCGTCGAGCATGGTCTGCGGCTCATCGAGGTGGCGTTCGATGATTTTGACGATGGCGGAACCGGAGATAGCCCCGGCGGCCCCGGCGTCAATGGCGGCGCTCACCTGCTCCGGCGCGGAGATACCAAAGCCCTGCAGCGGCGGCGCGGCGTGATATTCCGCCAGCTTCTCCACCAGGTGGTGCAGCGGCAGTGCGGCGCGATTTTCCGCACCCGTCACTCCGGCGCGCGACAGCAGATAGGTGTAGCCGCGGCCATAAGAAGCAATCTGGCGCAGTAAATCGTCATCCGCATTGGGCGGGCAGATGAAAATCGGCGCGATGTTATGGCGCATCGCCGCCTGGCGGAACGGGGCGGACTCTTCCACCGGCACGTCGGCCACCAGCACCGAGTCGACGCCGACGCGGGCGCATTGGGCATAGAACGCATCGATGCCCGGGCTGAAGACGAGGTTGGCGTACATCAGCAGGCCGATTGGGATGGTCGGATGCTTCTGGCGGATCGCCGCCAGCATCTCAAAGCACTGCGCCGGGGTCACTCCGGCGGCGAAGGCGCGCAGGGCCGCGCCCTGGATGGTCGGGCCGTCCGCCAGCGGGTCGGAGAAAGGGATCCCCAGCTCAAGGGCATCGGCGCCGCCTTCGATCAGCGCATCGATAATTTTGAGCGACTGCTCCGGTCCCGGATCGCCGAGGGTGACAAAGGGAACGAAGGCGCCTTCCTGGCGATTTTTCAGTTGGGCAAACAGCGTCTCATAGCGTTCCATCAGATTTCCCCTCGCGCTTTCAGGATGTCATGTACGGTGAAAATGTCTTTGTCGCCGCGACCGGAGAGGTTAACCACCAGCAGCTGCTCTTTTTCCGGGTTCTCGCGCATCATCTTCAGCGCGTGGGCCAGAGCGTGAGAGGACTCCAGCGCCGGGATAATCCCTTCGTGGCGGGAGAGCGCTTTAAACGCGTCCAGCGCTTCGTCGTCGGTGATCGACACATAGTCAGCGCGACCGGTGCTGTTCAGAAACGCGTGCTGCGGCCCAACGGACGGGAAGTCCAGCCCGGCGGAAATGGAGTAAGACTCTTCGATCTGGCCGTCGGCGGTTTGCATCATCGGCGACTTCATACCGAAGTAGATCCCCACGCGGCCATGCTTCAGCGGCGCGCCGTGCTCGCCGCTTTCGATACCGTGCCCGGCCGGTTCCACGCCGATCAGGCCGACGTTGGTTTCATCAATAAAGTCGGCAAACATGCCGATGGCGTTTGACCCACCGCCAACGCAGGCGATCACCGCGTCCGGCAGACGTCCCTCTTTTTCGAGGATCTGCGCTTTGGTCTCTTCGCCAATCATGCGCTGGAATTCACGTACAATGGTCGGGAACGGATGCGGACCGGCGGCGGTGCCCAGCATATAGTGCGCCTTCTCGTAGCTACCAGACCAGTCGCGCAGCGCCTCATTACAGGCATCTTTCAGCGTGGCGGAGCCGCTGTGCACCGGGATCACCTCGGCACCCATCAGGCGCATACGGAAGACGTTCGGCGACTGGCGCTCGACGTCCTTGGCCCCCATGTAGATACGGCATTTCAGGCCGAGCAGGGCGCTGGCCAGCGCTGAGGCGACCCCGTGCTGACCGGCGCCGGTCTCGGCGATAATTTCGGTTTTACCCATCCGTTTGGCCAGCAGGGCCTGGCCCAGCACCTGGTTGGTTTTGTGCGCGCCGCCGTGCAGCAGATCTTCGCGTTTCAGGTACAGGGTGGTGCGAGTACCTTCGGTCAGATTCCGGCATTTGGTCAGGGCCGTCGGACGTCCGGCGTAGTTTTTCAGCAGGTCAGTGAATTCCGCCTGAAAGGCCGGGTCCTTCTGCGCGCTGACAAAGGCTTCTTCCAGCTGGCGCAGGGCGGGCATCAGGATCTGCGGCACATACATGCCGCCGAATTCGCCGAAGTAGGGGTTCAGTAAAGTGCTCATTATTGCTCCTTAATATGCGCGCAGCGTCTGGAATACGGAGGCCAGTTTGCTGGCGTCTTTAATCCCGGGTTGCGACTCTACGCCTGAATTGAAATCGAGTCCGGCACAGCCGCTTTTGGCCGCTTCCACACAGTTATCGGCACCCAGGCCACCCGCCAGCATGACGTTGCGCAGATCCTGGCCCTGCAGCAGGCTCCAGTCAAAGCGCTGGCCGCTACCGCCCTGGCCGTTGTCGAACAGGTACTTGTCGACATGGCGGAGCGTACGGGCCGGGAGGGTTTCACCAACGCTCAGCGCTTTCCAGATACGGACGTTGTCCGCGAGGGCGTCGCGCAGCGCGTCGATATAGGCCTGGTCCTCATCACCGTGCAGCTGCACGGCGGCCAGCCCCAGAGCCTGCGCGCGGGCGACCACCTCGTCCAGCGGCGCATTGCGAAACACGCCGACGTACTGCAGCGGCGCAGCGGCGATCACCGCTTTGGCCTGGGCGTCATTCACCGCCCGCGGCGAAGTCGGGACGAAAATCAGGCCACCGTAGATGGCGCCGGACTCCCAGGCCACCTGGGCATCCTGCGGGCGCGTCAGGCCGCACACTTTATTCTCGCCGAGCAGCACGCGTTTAACCGCCGCTTCCAGATCCGCCTGCTCCATCAGGGCGGAGCCGATCAGGAAGCCGTTGGCGAAGTGGCTCAGCTCGCGCACTTCAGCATAGGTATGGATGCCGGATTCGCTGATCACCGTGACATCCGGGCCGAGACGCGCCGCCAGCTGACGGGTGCGGTTAAGGTCAATCGACATATCGCGCAGGTCGCGGTTGTTAATGCCCACCACCTTCGCCTTCAGGGCGATGGCGCGCTCCAGCTCCTCTTCATTGCTGACTTCGGTCAGCACGCCCATATTCAGGCTGTGCGCCACCGCGGAGAGCTGGCGGTACTGCTCATCGTCGAGCACCGAGAGCATCAGGAGGCAGGCATCGGCCTGATAGTAGCGCGCCAGGTAGATCTGGTAAGGGTCGATGGTGAAGTCCTTACACAGGATCGGCTGCGGCGCGACCTTGCTGACGATCGGCAGAAAATCGAAACTGCCCTGGAAATATTTCTCATCACACAGCACTGAGATCGCCGAGGCGTAGTGTTTGTAGATGCTGGCGATCGCCGCCGGATCGAAATCTTCCCGAATCAACCCCTTCGACGGCGAGGCCTTTTTGCACTCGAGAATAAACGCGGTGCGGGTGCCGGCCAGCGCGTCATAGAAATTGCGCTGCGTCGGAACGACCTCATTCTGAAAACTGGCTAATGGTTGTTGTTGTTTGCGGGCTTCTACCCAAATCGCTTTGTCGGCAACGATTTTTGCTAAAACGGTCTGCATTCTTTACCCTCTTGCCGCTAAGGCGGTCACTCTGTCATAGGCCGCGCCGCTGTGCAGCACATCCAGTACCTGCTGAGCGTTAGCTTTCAGATCTTCATGCCCGTGTAAACGCATCAACATGGCGACGTTGGCGGCGACGGCGGCTTCGTGAGCGGCTTCACCTTTACCTTGTAGCAAGCGCGTCAGAATGTCACGATTTTCTTCCGGCGTGCCGCCCGCCAGCTGCGCCTGATGGTAAGGCGTCAGGCCGAAGTCGTCAGCGGTCAGCTGATAGCTTTTGATTTCCCCGTTATGCAGTTCGGCGACCACCGTGGGCGCATGCAGCGAGACTTCATCCATCCCGCCGCTGTGCACCACCGCCGCGCGCTGATAGCCCAGCACGCGCAGGGTCTCGGCGATCGGCAGCACCAGTTCCGGGCTGTAGACGCCAATCAGCGCCAGCGGCGGATGCGCCGGGTTGATCAGCGGCCCCAGCACGTTAAACAGGGTGCGGGTCTTCAGCTGCTGACGGACCGGCATCGCGTGGCGGAAACCGGTGTGGTATTTCGGCGCGAACAGGAAGCAAACCCCCAGCTCATCGAGCGCCGCGCGGGATTTATCGGCGTTCATATCGAGATTGATGCCGAAGGCTGCCAGCAGGTCAGAAGAGCCTGATTTACTGGAGACGCTGCGGTTACCGTGTTTCGCCACTTTCAATCCGCAGGCCGCAGCGACAAAGGCGCTGGCGGTGGAGATGTTGATGCTGTTGCTGCCGTCGCCACCGGTGCCGACGATGTCAGCAAACAGGTAGTCCGGGCGCGGGAACGGCGCGGCGTTTTCCAGCAGCGCGGTGGCGGCGCCGGCAATTTCCTGCGGCTGCTCACCGCGCACTTTCATACTGACCAGCGCGGCGGCCAGTTGCTCAGGCTTCACTTCACCGCGCACGACGGCGGAGAACAGCTGGTGGCTCTCCTGCTGGCTCAGGGTTTCCGCCTGATAGAGCTTCTCAAGGATCGGCTGGAGGGTGTTAGTGTGCTCCAGCTTCTGCAGCGCCCAGGCCAGGGTCTGCTCCAGCAGCCGTGCGCCCTGAGTGGTAAGGATCGATTCCGGATGGAACTGGAAGCCGCACACCCGGTCCGCATCGTGACGCACCGCCATCACCATACCGTTGAAATTGGCGTTAATCGTCAGCCCGGCGGGAATATTGCTGCCAACCAGCGAGTGGTAACGCGCCACCGGCAGTGGGTTAGCCAGACCGGCAAACATGGCCTGGCCGTCGTGCTCAATGCTGGATGCTTTGCCATGGAGGATCTCGCCCGCCTGGCCGACATAGCCGCCGTAGGCTTCAACAATGGCCTGATGACCGAGGCAGATGCCGATGATCGGCAGCTTGCCACGCATACGGGTCAGCAGTTCCGGCATGCAGCCAGCTTCACTCGGCGTACCCGGGCCCGGGGAGAGCATCAGCACCGGGTTGTCCATGGTGCCCAGACGCTCAATCAGCGCCTGCGCCGGGACGGAGTTACGGTAAATCACCACGTTATGACCATTGGCCCGCAGCTGGTCTGCCAGGTTATAGGTGAAAGAATCGATATTATCGAGCAGCAGAATGTCAGCCATCAGAAAATCTCCTTCGCGTGATGGGCCTGGGCAATGGCGCGCAGCACCGCGCGGGCTTTATTTCGGGTCTCATCCGCTTCCGACTGGGGAACCGAGTCGAGCACAATGCCGGCTCCGGCCTGGACGGTAGCGATACCCTCCTGCACGTAGGCGGAACGGATGACGATGCAGGTGTCGAGGTCGCCGTGGGCGGTGAAATAGCCCACCGCGCCGCCGTAGCTGCCGCGGCGTTTACCTTCGGCGGCGGCAATCAGCTGCATGGCGCGGACCTTCGGTGCGCCGCTGAGGGTGCCCATGTTCATGCAGGCGCGGTAGGCGTGCAGCACATCGAGGTCCTGACGTAGTTCGCCGACCACGCGGGAGACCAAATGCATCACGAAGGAGTAACGGTCAACCTTCGTTAAATCGGCGACATAGCGGCTGCCCGGGGTACAGATGCGGGCCAGGTCATTACGCGCCAGGTCCACCAGCATCAGGTGTTCGGAAAGCTCTTTATGGTCAGTGCGCATTTCCAGTTCGATGCGGCTGTCAAGATCGCGATCCAGCGAGCCGTCGGCGCGGCGGCCGCGTGGCCGGGTGCCGGCGATCGGGTAGATCTCAATCTGACGGCTGACGGCATCATATTTCAGCGAACTCTCCGGCGAGGCGCCGAACAGGGTGAAATCGTTGTCCTGCATAAAGAACATGTACGGGCTGGGGTTGCTCTTCTTCAGCACATCATAAGCGGCCAGCGGCGACGGGCAGGGCAGCGAGAAGCGACGGGAAGGAACCACCTGGAAGATTTCCCCGGCGCGGATCGCGCGCTGCATTTTGCGCACCACCGCACCGTACTCTTCATCGCTCTGGTCAACGTCGCACTGCATTTCGGCCACAGTGGTGACCGGCAGCGGCGCCGGCGGCTCGTTCAGTTGCTGACGCAGCTGGCTCAGGCGCTGCTCCAGGCGCTGTTTTTCACTCTCCAGCGGGGTGAACAGGCTGGCCTGAATGCGGGTATGCTTGGTCTGATGGTCGATGACCAGCAGAGTTTCTGCCAGATAAAAGCAGTAGTCCGGGCAGGCGGTGTCGCTCTGCAGCGGTGGAAGATCTTCAAAGCCGGCGACCAGGTCATAGGCGAACAGGCCGCCGAAGAACATCGCTTCACGCTCGTTGGCCGGGACGGTCACCAGCTCCTGCAGGAGACGGAAGGCGTCAAACACCGACAGTGAGCAGAGGCGGGCGTCTTCATCGAGCAGGGTGCTGACCGCGGGGAAGGTCAGGATGCGGCCGTTGGGCTGGCGCTGATTGGCGATCCCGGAGGGCAGCGCGCCGTCCAGCAGTTCCAGCAGCGCGGCGCCGTTAGCGGAAAGCGCCTGAATAGTGACAGTGTCACCAAGAGCGGTGATGCGCAGCGCGCTGTCGACCAGCAGCAGGCTTTTTAAGTCATCTTTGCTGTCGATATCAGCGGATTCCAGCAGCAGCGTGGCCGGACGGGCGCCGCACAGTTGGTGGAATAACGCCGTCGGGTTCTCCCGGTAGATGGCGTCGCTGGTGAGAAGCTCGAGTGCCGGTTTGGATGTTTGCATTATTGTTCTCGCCTGTTCGTTTTATTTTTTGTCCAATAAAAAGCCCGCTCATTGGCGGGCCGGGTATCTGTATGCTGAATGCAAAACGCGATCACGCCGCCCGTTATCAGGAGGTGCGCCACCAGCTGTGCAGAGTGATAAAGTGCATTTTCATCGTGATACCCCTTCATGTGAACTTGCGTACTAGTTAACTAGTTCAATGGAATAAAGTCAACCCTTGTTTGCAGATTTTCTCTGCCTGTCGGTATGATAATGCGCTTATTTACGTTGATGTCCAGCAGGAGTCCTTTTGAGCGACAGCCAATACGCAGTGATTTACGATCTGCACAGCCATACCACCGCCTCTGACGGGCGGCTGACTCCGCAGGAACTGGTCCATCGCGCCCATGAGATGCGCGTAGGCACCCTGGCGATCACCGACCATGACAGCGTGGCGGCGATCCCGGCCGCCCGGGAAGAGATCGCCCGTGCCGGATTACCCTTAACGCTGGTAAACGGCGTCGAGATTTCGACGCTCTGGGAGAATCACGAAATACATATCGTGGGTCTGAATATTGATATTGCGCACCCGACGATGACCGCGCTGCTGGAGGAGCAGAAAGCGCGACGCCAGCTGCGGGGCCAGATGATTGCCGAGCGTCTGGAGAAGGCGCGCATCCCTGGCGCCTGGGAAGGGGCGCTGCGGCTGGCGGACGGTGGCGCCGTCACCCGCGGCCATTTTGCCCGTTTTCTGGTGGAGGCTGGCCATGCGAAAAACATGGCGGAGGTCTTCAAAAAATACCTTGCCCGCGGGAAAACCGGTTACGTGCCGCCGCAGTGGTGTACAATAAAACAAGCGATTGATGTCATTCATCATTCTGGCGGCAAGGCGGTGATAGCCCATCCCGGGCGCTACGATCTCTCCGCCAAGTGGTTGAAGCGGCTGTTGGCCCACTTTAGCGAGCAGGGCGGTGATGCCATGGAAGTGGCCCAGTGTCAGCAGGCGCCCCATGAACGCGCCCAGTTGGCCACCCTGGCCGTGCAGTTTGGTCTGCTGGCGTCACAGGGCTCCGATTTTCATCAGCCCTGTGCGTGGATCGAGCTTGGCCGTAAGCTCTGGCTTCCTGCCGGCGTGGAAGGCGTCTGGCACAGCTGGGAAGCGGCCGCCGAATAAAAATTGAGAGGGAAGTATGAGCCAGTTTTTTTATATCCATCCGGATAACCCGCAGGCGCGGTTGATTAACCAGGCGGTGGAGATTGTGCGTAAGGGCGGGGTGATCGTTTATCCGACCGACTCCGGCTACGCCCTGGGCTGCAAAATTGAAGACAAGGGCGCGATGGAGCGGATCTGCCGTATCCGTCAGTTGCCGGACGGCCACAACTTTACCCTGATGTGCCGCGATCTGTCCGAGCTGTCAACCTACGCTTTTGTCGACAACGTGGCGTTTCGTCTGATGAAAAACAACACGCCGGGCAACTACACCTTTATCCTCAAGGGGACCAAAGAAGTGCCGCGCCGGCTGCTGCAGGAGAAACGTAAAACCATCGGCATGCGCGTCCCGTCTAACCCTATTGCTCAGGCGTTGCTCGAAACTTTAGGCGAACCGATGCTGTCCACGTCGCTGATGCTGCCTGGCAGTGACTTTACCGAGTCCGACCCGGAAGAGATCAAAGATCGTCTGGAGAAAGTGGTGGACCTCATCATTCACGGCGGCTTCCTTGGGCAGCAGCCGACCACGGTTATTGACCTGACGGAAGATACCCCGGTGGTGCTGCGCGAAGGCGTCGGCGACGTGAAGCCGTTTCTGTAATCTGACAATCTGACGAAAAGTGGGCTGAAGCAACGCTCGAAGGTCAAAGGAGCCGGTCTGGCTCCTGAAAGTCTCATGGGAGAACCTGGTTATGCTTCATGAACTGATATCGTTAATCAATGTTGTTATTTGGCCCGCTATTGTTCTGTTTTTTCTATGTCGATTTGGTACGGCAATCAACCGGTTTCTTGAAAACCTCAGCCGCCTTTCCATCAAAGGCCCCGGCTTTGAAGTTGAGGCCTTCAATAAAGGGGCTGAGTCTAGCGCCAATCTTGCTGCTGCATTGGCCAGTAAAGGTACCATTGATAAAGGCGATGGCAATGCAGAGCAAAGCGTTCTGGATGACGTAAACGTAGTTACTCAGGCTGTAACGCCGAAAGTATTGCGAAGAGCGGGTGAAGCAGTCATTTTGTGGGTTGATGACAGACCCAATGGTAATCGCTATGAACGTCAGTCCATGGAAGCGCTGGGTATAAGGTTTGTTAACGTAGTATCCACCGATGAGGCCCTCGAAAGACTAAAAAACCAGTCATTTGATGTGATTATTTCCGATATGAAGAGGCCTGGAGATGATCGTGCGGGATATACTCTCCTGGATGAGCTAAGAAGAAAGGGCAAAGACATTCCATACATTATCTACGCGAGCTCCAATTCTGCCCAGCATAAGGAGCAGGCAAAACAGCATGGCGCCTTAGACGCCACGAATAATCCGCCGGAATTATTTCGCCTGGTCATGGGGGCGTTAAAAAAATAATTATCGCTCAAATCCAGATGATGACGGCTTGCATTCCACCCCTTGCTATATCCCCGACTGGAGGCCGTTTATCTGTAAACTTCCTTTCCTGGATTGATAATCAATGACCAACCAGGTCTTTGCAGGTTGCGGCTGCTCGCAAGTCTGCGCGTACGCGCAAAATCTGTTCCATACTCAAGGTGCGATACGGCGAACAGAAGCTTTCCCGACGAAGTTAGTGTAGTATGTTCGGCCACGATTACGGGCTCGCGGTGAATGTTTTGCGCATGCCAGCGAGACTTTACGTAAAAAGTATATACGTAACAATGAGTTGTTGATACAGGCCTCATTGTTTCATAAAGCATACCAGACGCCTGGGAAGGCGACACCTTAAGGAAGCTCAATGAGCGAGAAACTGCAAAAAGTGCTGGCCCGCGCCGGCCACGGCTCCCGCCGTGAAATTGAAGCGAAAATCGAAGCTGGCCGCGTCAGCGTCGACGGAAAAATCGCCACCCTCGGCGATCGTGTGGAAATCGTCCCCGGTTTAAAAATTCGTATCGATGGTCATCTGATCTCGGTGAAAGAGTCTGCTGAGCAGATCTGTCGCGTGCTGGCTTACTATAAGCCGGAAGGCGAGCTGTGCACCCGTAACGATCCCGAAGGGCGCCCGACGGTGTTTGATCGCCTGCCAAAACTGCGCGGCGCGCGCTGGATTGCCGTTGGCCGTCTGGACGTGAACACCTGTGGCCTGCTGCTGTTCACCACCGATGGCGAACTGGCAAACCGCCTGATGCATCCGAGCCGTGAAGTCGAGCGTGAGTACGCCGTTCGCGTTTTCGGTCAGGTGGATGATGATAAGCTGCGTCAGCTGTCTCGCGGCGTGCAGTTAGAAGATGGTCCGGCAGCATTTAAAACCATCAAATTCACCGGCGGTGAAGGGATTAACCAGTGGTACAACGTCACCCTGACCGAAGGGCGTAACCGCGAAGTGCGTCGCCTGTGGGAAGCGGTCGGCGTGCAGGTCAGCCGTCTGATCCGCGTGCGCTATGGCGATATTCTGCTGCCGAAAGGCCTGCCGCGCGGCGGCTATACCGAACTGGACCTGGCGCAGACCAACTACCTGCGCGAGCTGGTGGAGCTGACGCCGGAAACCAGTTCTAAAGTTGCTGTCGAGAAAGACCGTCGCCGGATGAAAGCCAATCAGATCCGTCGGGCGGTGAAGCGTCACAGCCAGACCAGCGCTAACCCGCGCCAGGGTAACAACAGCAATCGTCGTTCCAGTACTCGCAATAAGACCAACGGTTAATGTTGTGCGTTCCGGTGGATTGCCGCCGGAACGCGTCCTGCCTTTCGCCGTATCAGGCCCTCAGTAGTCAATTCCCATCTGCGCTTTGATCCCGGCATCAAACGCATGCTTAACCGGACGCAGTTCGCTGACGGTATCCGCCAGTTCAATAATATCGCGATGGCAGCCGCGGCCGGTAATGATCACCGACTGATGGGCAGGACGCTCACGCAGGGCGCTTAGCACCGACTCCAGCGGCAGGTAATCGTACGCCACCATGTAAGTCAGCTCATCCAGCAGCACCAGATCGAGCTGGTCGTCAGCCAGCATACGGCGGGCATGCTCCCAGACCGCCAGACAGGCGGCGGTGTCGCTGTCGCGATCCTGGGTGTTCCAGGTGAAGCCTGTCGCCATCACCTGAAATTCGACGCCGTGGGGTTCCAGCAGGTTACGCTCACCGTTAGGCCAGGTCCCCTTAATAAACTGGATCACGCCGACTTTTTTGCCGTGGCCGACGGCGCGGGTCGCGGTGCCAAAGGCGGCGGTGGTTTTGCCTTTGCCGTTGCCGGTAAAGACCATCACAATGCCGCGTTCGTCCTGGGCTGCCGCCACCCGGGCGTCAACTTTATCTTTCAGCCGCTGCTGGCGTTCGCGGTAGCGTTCATCACTCATTGGGCAATTCCTGGCTTACGGCCCGGTTGGGCGTCAAAGGTCATTCCCGTCTTGCGGCGACTGTCGTCACCCATCAGCCATAGATAGACGGGCATAATGTCAGCGGGGGTCTTCAGTTTTAGCGGATCTTCCGTCGGGAAGGCGCTGGCGCGCATCCCGGTGCGGGTGCCGCCGGGGTTGATGCAGTTCACCCGCAGATGACGGCTTTGGTACTCGTCGGCCAGCACCTGCATCATCCCTTCGGTGGCGAATTTGGAGACCGCATAGGCGCCCCAGTTGGCGCGGCCCTGACGGCCAACGCTGGACGAGGTGAAGACCAGCGAGCCCGCATCCGAACGGAGTAATAAAGGAAGAAGCGCCTGGGTCAGCATAAAAGTGCCATTGACGTTCACCTGCATCACCTGCTGCCAGACCTCCGGCTTCTGCTCGTCCATGGGGCAGATGTCGCCGAGCAGGCCGGCGTTGTGCAGCACGCCGTCAAGACGGGGATAGTGCATACTTATCTGCTGCGCCAGCTGCTGGCACGCCTGCGGCGTGCAGGTTAGCAGGTCGAGGGTAAACCAGCGGGCGGGAATGCCGCCCTCGCGTTCAATCTCCTGGGCGACGGCGCGCAGTTTTTCGTCGTTGCGGCCAAGCAGAATCACGCTGGCGCTATAGCGCGCGTAGGTCAGGGCCGCTTCACGACCAATCCCGTCGCTGGCGCCGGTGACCAGGATGATGCGATCTTTCAGCAAGTGGCGTTGCGGTTGATAATGCACGGCGACTCCTTGGGCGATCGGTTCCCGATCGCGCTTCATCTTTGGTATCTCACTTTTGCGCTGTTATGCCTGAAAGTGCTCGCCATTGCAATCGGCGAAGCGGAAAGTATTCAGAAAATTAATATCTTGCAACGATTTCAGCCTCGCTGAAAAAAAACGGAATCCGCTGCGCACAAGACACAAAGCACAAAGACTTCTCGTCAGGGGCTGATGTACACTGTGCAGCAACGTCAGTGCTTTACACAAGGTGAAAACGTGGAATTACTTGCTCAGTACGGCTTATTTTTAGCCAAGATCGCGACGGTTGTCGTCGCTATCGCGGTGATTGCCGCTATTATCGTCAACCTGGCCCAGCGTAAGAAGCAGCGCGGCGAACTGCGGGTGACCAATCTTAGCGAGCATTACAAAGAGATGAAGGAATCGCTGGCGGTGGCGCTGCTTGACGGCCCGCAGCAGAAACAGTGGCATAAAGCGCAGAAGAAAAAGCAAAAACAAGAGGCGAAGGCCGCGAAAGCGCGGGCGAAGCTGGGTAACGTGGAGCCGGAAGGCAAGCCGCGCGCCTGGGTGCTGGATTTCAAAGGCAGCATGGATGCCCATGAGGTCAACAGCCTGCGGGAAGAGATCACGGCGGTGCTGGCGGCGGCGAAAGCGCGTGACCAGGTGGTGATTCGTCTGGAAAGCCCCGGCGGGGTGGTGCACGGTTACGGGCTGGCAGCCTCTCAGCTGCAGCGGTTACGCGACAAACAGATCCCGCTGACGGTGGCGGTTGACAAAGTGGCGGCCAGCGGCGGCTATATGATGGCTTGCGTGGCCAACAAAATTGTGTCGGCGCCGTTTGCGATCCTTGGCTCCATTGGCGTGGTGGCGCAGATCCCTAACCTCCATCGCTTCCTGAAGAACAAAGATATTGATATCGAACTGCATACCGCCGGGCAGTACAAACGGACGCTCACTATGCTGGGCGAAAATACCGAAGAAGGGCGGCGCAAGTTCCGTGAGGATCTCAATGAGACGCACCATCTGTTCAAGGATTTCGTCCATCGGATGCGTCCTGGACTTGATATTGAGCAGGTAGCTACCGGCGAGCACTGGTACGGGGTGCAGGCGCTGGAAAAAGGGCTGGTGGATGCGGTTGAAACCAGCGATGAGCTGTTGCTGGGGCTCATGGAGAGCCACGAGGTGATCGGGGTGCGTTATCAACAGCGTAAGAAAATGCTCGACCGCTTCACCGGTAGCGCCGCGGAGAGCGCCGATCGACTTCTGCTGCGCTGGTGGCAGCGCGGTCAGAAACCGCTGATGTAAACAACATAACGCGAGGCCAGGGCCTCGCGTTATCGTTTCCACCGGCCTTAATCGACCAGGTGATACTTGTCCGACAGCTCGTGGGCGAGGTACTTAAACATGTTAAATACCGCCGTACTCTTCGGCGTCGGTAAACCCTGCTCGTCAAGATAAAACTCACCGCTAAACACCAGGACATTGTTGCGCTGAACGACGTCGGTGGCTTCGATACCGGCTAACGTATCCTCATGTTCGCAAATAAGTTTGTTGGCTTTTTCGAGCAGCGTCTGGCGATCGATAGGTTGGGTTGTACCTTGCATAACGGACTCCTCTTTTTCTCCGCGCGTAGTTTACGCCGCGCGGCGGCGTGGGGCAAATTTTCCATGGACAAAACAGGGTTAATCGTAACCAGTGGAGAAACAGCCGTTTACTGGCGGGTTTCGCTTTTGCATGCTAATAAAGTTGCGTAACGAATTTTATCAGGTACAGTGTGACGCTTTCGGCGATCTGGCAACAGATTTGCTTGACATTCGGCCAAAAATTCTTCGTGCTATGTCACCTGACGAAAAAAAGTCAGCAAACTCAAACGCCTGGTTTTACGGAGATGAAGCGGGTGTTCAGGGTTGATATTCACCGACGGTGCCGCAACATATGAGGCAGTCGCCAGTGGAGGGTGTATGAATGTGCGATGTATTCCTGGATGAATCAAATTAGGTAAAGGTGAATATGGGTAAAGCTCTCGTTATCGTTGAGTCCCCGGCAAAAGCCAAAACGATCAATAAGTATCTGGGTAATGACTACGTGGTGAAATCCAGCGTCGGTCATATCCGCGATTTGCCGACCAGTGGATCAGCTTCCAAAAAGAGCACCGACTCTACCGCCACCAAAGGGGCTAAAAAGCCTAAAAAGGACGAACGTGGTGCTCTGGTTAACCGCATGGGCGTGGACCCATGGCATGACTGGAATGCGCACTATGAAGTACTTCCGGGTAAAGAAAAGGTAGTTTCAGAACTCAAACAGTTGGCGGAAAAAGCTGACCACATCTATCTCGCAACCGACCTTGACCGCGAAGGGGAAGCCATTGCCTGGCACCTGCGGGAAGTGATCGGCGGCGATGAACAGCGTTACAGCCGCGTGGTGTTCAATGAGATCACCAAAAACGCTATTCGTCAGGCCTTCGAAAAGCCGGGCGAACTGAATATCGATCGGGTTAACGCCCAGCAGGCGCGCCGCTTTATGGACCGCGTGGTGGGCTATATGGTCTCGCCGCTGCTGTGGAAGAAAATTGCCCGTGGTCTTTCTGCCGGGCGCGTGCAGTCCGTTGCGGTCCGCCTGGTGGTGGAACGTGAGCGTGAAATCAAAGCCTTCGTCCCGGAAGAGTACTGGGAAGTTGATGCCAGCACCACCACGCCGGGCGGCGACGCGCTGCCTCTGCAGGTGACTCACAAAGACGATAAGCCGTTCCGTCCGGTCAGCCGTGATGAGACCATGGCGGCGGTATCGCTGCTGGAAAAAGCCAGCTACAGCGTGCTGGAGCGAGAAGACAAGCCGACCAGCAGCAAGCCGGGCGCGCCGTTCATCACCTCCACGCTGCAGCAGGCGGCCAGCACCCGTCTCGGCTTCGGCGTGAAAAAGACCATGATGATGGCTCAACGTCTCTATGAGGCGGGGCACATCACCTATATGCGTACCGACTCCACCAACCTGAGTCAGGACGCGCTGAACATGGTTCGCGGTTATATCAGCGACAACTTTGGCAAAAAATATCTGCCGGAGAGCGCTAACCAGTACGCCAGCAAAGAAAACTCGCAGGAAGCGCACGAAGCGATTCGTCCTTCTGATGTGAGCGTGCTGGCGGAAACGCTGAAAGATATGGAAGCCGATGCGCAGAAGCTCTATCAGCTGATCTGGCGCCAGTTTGTCGCCTGTCAGATGACGCCGGCGCAATACGATTCCACCACGTTGACCGTGGCGGCGGGCGATTTCAAACTGAAAGCGCGCGGTCGTACCTTACGTTTCGACGGCTGGACCAAAGTGATGCCGGCGCTGCGCAAGGGCGATGAAGACCGGACGTTGCCGGTGGTTAAACAGGGCGACCGCCTGAGCCTGGTGGAGCTGACGCCTGCGCAGCACTTTACCAAGCCGCCGGCGCGCTTCAGCGAAGCTTCGCTGGTCAAAGAGCTGGAAAAACGCGGTATCGGCCGTCCTTCCACCTACGCTTCGATCATCTCGACCATTCAGGATCGCGGCTACGTGCGGGTGGAAAACCGTCGTTTCTATGCGGAGAAAATGGGCGAAATCGTCACCGATCGGCTGGAAGAAAACTTCCGCGATCTGATGAACTACGACTTCACCGCGCAGATGGAAGATCGTCTCGACCAGGTAGCCAACCACCAGGCCGAATGGAAAGAGGTGCTGAACCACTTCTTCGGCGATTTTACCACTCAGCTGGAGACCGCAGAGAAAGATCCGGAAGAGGGCGGCATGCAGCCGAACCCGATGGTGCTTACCAGCATCGACTGCCCGACCTGTGGACGTAAAATGGGCATCCGTACCGCCAGCACCGGTGTTTTCCTCGGCTGTTCGGGCTATGCTCTGCCGCCGAAAGAGCGTTGCAAAACCACCATCAACCTGGTGCCGGAAAACGAAGTCCTCAACGTGCTGGAAGGCGATGACGCGGAAACCAACGCGCTGCGTGCCAAACGTCGCTGTCAGAAGTGCGGGACCGCAATGGACAGCTACCTTATCGATCCTAAGCGTAAACTGCACGTGTGTGGTAATAACCCGACCTGTGACGGCTATGAGATTGAAGAGGGCGAGTTCCGCATCAAGGGCTATGACGGTCCGGTAGTGGAGTGCGAGAAGTGCGGTTCTGAAATGCACCTGAAAATGGGGCGTTTCGGCAAGTACATGGCCTGTACCAACGACGAGTGTAAGAATACGCGTAAGATCCTGCGCAACGGCGAAGTGGCTCCGCCGAAGGAAGATCCGGTGCCGCTGCCGGAGCTGCCGTGCGAGAAGTCTGACGCGTACTTTGTGTTGCGCGACGGGGCGGCGGGTGTCTTCCTGGCGGCCAACACCTTCCCGAAATCACGGGAAACGCGTGCGCCGCTGGTGGAAGAGCTGTACCGCTTCCGCGATCGTCTGCCGGAAAAACTGCGCTATCTCGCCGATGCGCCGCAGCAGGATCCGGAAGGTAATAAAACGCTGGTGCGCTTTAGCCGTAAAACGAAACAGCAGTATGTGGCTTCCGAAAAAGAGGGTAAAGCGACCGGCTGGTCAGCCTTCTTTATTGACGGTAAATGGACTGAAGCCAAAAAGTAATCGTGCAGTATCAGGCAGGAAAAGCGCGCTTTTCCTGCACTAACGGCCGGCAGAGGCAGTGGATGCCTCTGCCGCGTCGTTTCCCCTTCTGGATGATCTTTTCTTCCCCTTATAACCACCTATATTATTTTTCGTTAATATCTATACACTGTTGATATAAATGATATAGTGGTTATAGCTAATCCCTTTTTTATTATTAAAACGTCTTATACATCATCGCCTTCAGGATGCGTTGCGGCGCCACTACGGCCAACTGCCGGGAGGCTGGCCTCACGGTCGACAAGTTGCCTGAACGTAAAGTGTATTAAGCGGCTTCATTTTACGCGCAAACGGATATCAGCATGAAACTACAACAGCTTCGCTACATCGTAGAGGTGGTGAACCATAACCTGAATGTTTCATCCACCGCCGAAGGGCTTTATACCTCCCAGCCGGGCATCAGTAAGCAGGTCCGCATGCTGGAAGATGAGCTGGGCATCCAGATTTTCGCCCGCAGCGGCAAACATTTAACTCAGGTGACACCTGCCGGGCAGGAGATCATCCGTATCGCCCGCGAGGTATTATCGAAAGTCGATGCGATTAAATCTGTCGCCGGGGAGCATACCTGGCCTGATAAAGGGTCGTTATATGTGGCGACGACCCATACTCAGGCCCGCTATGCGTTACCGGGGGTGATCAAGGGCTTTATTGAACGCTACCCGCGGGTGTCGCTGCATATGCATCAGGGCTCGCCAACCCAGATTGCAGAAGCCGTATCGAAAGGCAACGCCGACTTCGCCATCGCCACCGAGGCGCTGCATCTGTATGACGATCTGGTGATGTTGCCATGCTATCACTGGAACCGGTCGATTGTGGTGACGCCTGAGCATCCTCTGGCCGCGAAGGGCTCGGTTTCCATTGAAGAGCTGGCGCAGTACCCGCTGGTGACCTATACCTTTGGCTTTACCGGCCGTTCGGAACTGGATACCGCGTTTAACCGTGCGGGTCTGACGCCGCGTATTGTCTTTACCGCCACTGACGCCGACGTGATCAAAACCTATGTTCGCCTGGGCCTTGGGGTCGGGGTGATAGCCAGCATGGCAGTCGATCCGGTCTCTGACCCGGACCTGGTGAAGCTGGATGCGAACGGTATATTCAGCCACAGCACCACCAAAATTGGTTTCCGCCGTAGCACCTTCTTACGAAGCTACATGTATGATTTTATTCAACGTTTTGCACCCCATCTGACCCGGGATGTCGTGGATACCGCGGTGGCTTTGCGGTCGAATGAAGATATTGAAGCGATGTTTAAAGATATAAAACTTCCGGAAAAATAACCCTTAAAAAAATAATGGCATTCCCTGTGGGGAGTGCCATTGACTATCATGGTCCTAATTTAACATCTTAAACCTCGAACCAATCACAAAATTAATAATTTCTGGCAACACGTTTGTCATTATGCCCGCCGCGATCAAATAACCGGTTAAATATATTCCATCAGGCCTAAATTCACTGGATTAATCTTTTATCCATAATTAAGATTTATCTGTACCTGATGATTTGAGCAATTGGTGGTGACAATATGATAAGTAATATCGATTACATGAAACTGGCGATGTCATACGAGAATGACAAAACCGAAATCGATCCCGTTCTGCGTAGTCGCGTATGGGGCGTAGTGTTGGTAGGGCTGGCGATGTTCTGGAGCATCATCGCGCTTACCATCTGCAACATCTGGATTGTCAGCTAAAGCTGTAGGTCATCGTTGTAGATACATGTCATTTTTATGACAGTGAAAGGAAACTGTAATATAAAATCAGTGACCGGCAATACAGGGAGAATATATTTTGCCGCTGGATTCATCCAATCTGAAATCACTCACAAGAGCTAATCATAGCCAGCTGGCCGATTAGCTCTTTTTTTGTCCTCGTGTACTAATACAATATCGTCTTAATCATCGCTTCTGCACTATTTTGGTGCTATTTCTCCGATTCCAGGATAATTCCCGATTAATCACTGTCGACCTCGGCGCATTTAGCAATTTGGGTTGTTATCAAAGTGTTATGCTCGGTATGTGTTATCTTTAATGGAGACCCTGAGGAGAATCAGGGTATGCCATCCCTGAGATAAAGGAGGAGCTATGTCGTCAACCCTACGAGAAGCCAGTAAGGACACGCTGCTGGTCAACGAGAAAACCTGGCATTACTACAGTCTGCCGCTGGCAGAGAAACAGCTGGGCGATCTCAGTCGACTGCCTAAGTCGCTGAAGGTGCTGATGGAGAACCTGCTGCGCTGGCAGGACGGTGACTCGGTGACAGAAGAAGATATTCGTGCCCTGGCCGGCTGGCTGCAACAGGCCCATGCCGACCGGGAGATCGCTTACCGTCCCGCGCGCGTCCTGATGCAGGACTTTACCGGCGTGCCGGCAGTCGTGGATCTGGCCGCCATGCGCGAGGCGGTGAAGCGCCTGGGCGGCGACACCGCGAAAGTGAATCCGCTGTCGCCCGTCGATCTGGTGATCGACCACTCGGTCACCGTCGACCGTTTCGGCGATGACGAGGCCTTCGAAGATAACGTCCGTCTGGAAATGGAGCGTAACCACGAACGTTACGCTTTTCTACGCTGGGGACAACAGGCCTTCAGCCGCTTCAGCGTAGTGCCGCCGGGCACCGGTATTTGTCACCAGGTCAACCTGGAATACCTCGGTCGGGCCGTCTGGAGCGAAGAGGTGAATGGGAAGTGGATGGCGTGGCCGGATACCCTGGTGGGCACCGACTCTCATACCACCATGATTAACGGTCTCGGCGTACTGGGCTGGGGCGTGGGCGGGATTGAAGCGGAAGCCGCCATGCTGGGTCAGCCGGTGTCGATGCTGATCCCGGATGTCGTGGGCTTTAAGCTCAGCGGCAAACTGCGCGAAGGCATCACCGCCACCGATCTGGTGCTGACGGTCACCCAGATGCTGCGCCAGCACGGTGTCGTCGGCAAGTTTGTTGAATTCTACGGCGATGGCCTGGATACCTTACCCCTGGCCGATCGCGCCACTATCGCCAATATGGCCCCGGAATATGGCGCCACCTGTGGTTTCTTCCCGATCGATGATGTGACGCTTAGCTATATGCGTCTGAGCGGCCGTAGCGAAGAACAGGTCGCCCTGGTGGAAGCCTATGCCAAAGCGCAGGGCATGTGGCGCCAGCCGGGCGATGAGCCGGTCTTTACCAGCACCCTGGCGCTGGACATGGGCAGCGTTGAGGCAAGCCTTGCCGGGCCGAAACGGCCGCAGGATCGCGTGGCGCTCGGCGATGTGCCGAAAGCCTTTGCTGCCAGCGGCGAGCTGGAAGTTAACCATCCTCAGCGTCAGCGCCAGCCGGTGGATTATACGCTGAACGGGCATCACTATTCGCTACCGGACGGCGCCGTGGCCATTGCGGCTATTACTTCCTGTACCAATACCTCCAACCCCAGCGTGCTGATGGCCGCCGGTCTGCTGGCGAAAAAAGCCGTCGAGCGTGGCCTGCAGCCGCAGCCGTGGGTAAAAGCTTCCCTGGCGCCAGGCTCGAAAGTGGTGTCGGATTATCTGGCTCATGCCGGCCTGACGCCTTACCTCGACCAGCTCGGCTTCAATCTGGTGGGATATGGCTGTACCACCTGTATCGGTAACTCCGGTCCGTTGCCGGAACCTATTGAAGAGGCGATCAAAAAGGGCGATCTGACCGTCGGGGCGGTGCTTTCCGGTAACCGTAACTTCGAAGGGCGTATCCATCCGCTGGTGAAAACCAACTGGCTGGCCTCGCCGCCGCTGGTCGTCGCTTACGCCCTGGCGGGGAACATGAATATCGATCTTACCCGCGAGCCGTTGGGGCAGGGCAGCGATGGCGAACCGGTTTATCTGAAAGATATCTGGCCGAGCGGGGAGGAGATTGCCCGTGCGGTGGAACAGGTCTCCACTGAGATGTTCCGCAAAGAGTACGCGGAAGTGTTTTCCGGTACCGAGGAGTGGAAAGCAATCAAGGTGGAGGCGTCAGATACCTATGACTGGCAGGAGGACTCGACTTATATTCGCCTGTCGCCGTTCTTTGACGAGATGGGCGTCGAACCGCTGCCGGTAGAGGATATTCATGGCGCGCGGATCCTCGCCATGCTGGGCGATTCAGTGACCACTGACCACATTTCGCCGGCGGGGAGCATCAAAGCCGATAGCCCGGCAGGCCGCTATCTGCAGGAGCATGGGGTTGCCCGGCGCGACTTTAACTCCTATGGTTCCCGTCGCGGTAACCATGAGGTGATGATGCGCGGCACCTTCGCCAATATTCGTATTCGTAACGAAATGGTACCGGGAGTGGAAGGCGGTATGACCCGACATCTGCCGGACCGCGAACCGGTGGCGATCTATGATGCGGCGATGCAGTATAAAGCGGAAGGCATACCGCTGGCGGTGATTGCCGGTAAGGAGTATGGGTCAGGTTCCAGCCGCGACTGGGCGGCGAAGGGGCCGCGCCTGCTGGGGATCCGGGTGGTGATCGCCGAGTCCTTCGAACGTATCCACCGTTCCAACCTGATCGGGATGGGGATTTTGCCGCTGGAGTTCCCGCAGGGCGTCACCCGTAAAACGCTGCAGTTGACCGGGGAAGAGCGGATTGATATCAGCAATCTGCAGTCGCTTCAGCCTGGCGCTACGGTGCCGGTGACCCTGACTCGCGCTGACGGCTCGCAGGAAGTGATCCCTTGTCGCTGCCGTATCGACACCGCGACCGAGCTCACCTACTACCGCAACGACGGCATCCTGCACTACGTTATCCGCAATATGCTGTAAAACAAAGGGCCAGCATCGCTGGCCCTTTCTCTTTTATTCAATCGGTTTATTCCGCCGGCTTGCTGTTCAGCAAATGGCCCATTTTGGCGGCTTTAGTATCCAGGTAGTGAGCATTTTTCGGGTTACGCCCTACGATCAGCGGTACCCGCTCCACAATGTTGATCCCGGCTTCGGTAAGAATTTCCACTTTTTTCGGGTTATTGGTTAATAACCGAACCTGCTCAACGTTGAGCAGTTTGAACATATCGGCGCACAGGGTGAAGTCGCGCTCATCGGCGGCGAAGCCCAGCTGATGGTTCGCCTCAACGGTGTCGTAGCCCTGATCCTGCAGCGCGTAGGCGCGGATTTTATTCAATAAACCAATGTTGCGTCCTTCCTGGCGGTGATAGAGCAGGATCCCCCGACCTTCTTCGGCGATATGCGACAGGGCCGCTTCCAGCTGAAAGCCGCAATCACAGCGCAGGCTAAACAGGGCATCGCCCGTCAAACACTCTGAATGGACGCGGGCCAGGACCGGCGACTGCCCCGAGATATCGCCATACACCAGCGCGACATGATCTTGTCCGGTTGCCAGTTCTTCAAAACCCACCATCAGGAAATCGCCCCATGGGGTTGGCAGTTTGGCTTCTGCCACACGTTTAAGCTGCATGTGATTCTCCAGATTCTGTCAGCACCTGAATGTGCTTTCTGTTTGCCGCTATTTTGCCACAAGGCCGGGACGTTCTCCTAATCGCGAACGGTTAGCCGCGTGGAAAGCGCACAAACGAACTACTTTCCGCTATGATGTTCATCTACAAGGAGAAGGAGAGAAAATGCTGTTGATTGCCCGACGAACCGCTCTCGCGGCGGCGCTGCTGCTTGTTATGCCTGTTACGGTCTGGCTGTCTGGTTGGCTGTGGCAGCCAGGACTGCCGGTTGCTATGTTGAAAACCCTCTGGTGGGTGACGGAAACGGTGACGCAGCCGTGGGGAATTATCACGCATGTTGCACTGTGCGGCTGGTTTCTCTGGTGTCTTCGCTACCGGCTGCGCGCGGCACTGATCCTGTTCCTGATTCTTGCCGCCGCCATCCTGGTGGGACAGGGGGTTAAATCCTGGGTCAAAGCGCGGGTTCAGGAGCCGAGACCCTTTGTCATCTGGCTGGAAAACTCAAGACAGGTGCCGGTGACGCAATTCTATGCGTTGAAGCGTAAAGAACGCGCTAAACTGGTGCATGCCCAGCTGGCGCAGGCGCAGGACATTCCGCCGTTTTTACGCAAGCACTGGCAGAAAGAGACAGGCTTTGCTTTCCCGTCGGGTCACACGATGTTCGCCGCCAGCTGGGCGCTGCTGGCCGCCGGGCTGCTGTGGCCGCGTCGGCGTTGGGGCACGGTCGCCGTGCTGCTGGTATGGGCGACGGCGGTGATGGGCAGTCGCCTGGCGCTGGGCATGCACTGGCCGCTGGATCTCATTGTCGCCACGCTGATCTCCTGGCTGTTGGTCACGGTGGCCTGCTGGTTGACGCAGCGCCTGTGCGGGCCGCTCTCGCCGCCGGGAGAAGAGGCGCAGGATATTAAAAAACGGATGCCCGAAGCAGAATAATGTTGATTTTAGCGGCATCCGACCGCATATCCTGTACAGTTGCCATGCTTTTTCATTCCACCGCTGCGGCGAAAATGATACTTTATAGGGCTGAAAGCGGGCTTTTTTTCGCGCAACCCACATAACGGGAAGTCATGTGAAATATTTACTCATTTTCTTACTGGTGCTAGCAATCTTCGTCATTTCAGTGACGCTGGGGGCGCAGAATGACCAACAGGTCACGTTCAACTATTTACTCGCGCAGGGTGAATTCCGCATTTCGACACTGCTGGCGGTGCTGTTCGCCGCAGGCTTTGCCATTGGCTGGCTGATCTGCGGCTTGTTCTGGCTGCGGGTGCGTGTCTCGCTGGCGCGCGCGGAGCGAAAAATTAAGCGCCTTGAGCACCAGATTGCCCCCGTCAGCCCGGTCGCTGTCGACGCAGGCGTGCCTGCCGTGAAGGAATAACCTCTTATGCTGGAGTTGTTGTTTCTGCTTTTACCCGTTGCCGCCGCCTACGGCTGGTACATGGGGCGCAGAAGTGCACAACAGTCCAAACAGGACGATGCCAACCGCCTGTCACGGGATTACGTGGCGGGGGTTAACTTCCTGCTCAGCAACCAGCAGGATAAAGCCGTCGATCTGTTCCTTGATATGTTGAAAGAGGATACCGGCACCGTTGAGGCCCACCTGACGCTCGGTAACCTGTTCCGCTCGCGCGGCGAGGTTGACCGCGCGATCCGTATCCATCAGAGCCTGATGGAAAGCGCATCGTTAACCTACGATCAGCGCCTGCTGGCCGTCCAGCAACTGGGGCGCGACTATATGGCCGCCGGGTTGTACGATCGTGCGGAAGATATGTTCAAACAGCTGGTGGATGAGACCGATTTCCGCCTGAGCGCTCTGCAGCAGCTGCTGCAGATCTACCAGGCGACCAGCGACTGGCAGTCAGCGATCGAAGTCGCTGAACGGCTGGTGAAGCTGGGTAAAGAGAAACATCGTGGCGAAATCGCCAATTTCTGGTGTGAGCTGGCCCTGCAGCAGATGGCGGCCAACGATCTGGATAAAGCGATGGCGCTGCTGAAGAAAGGCGCCGCAGCAGACCGCAACAGCGCCCGGGTCTCAATAATGATGGGCCGGGTGTGGATGGAAAAGGGTGATTACGCCAAAGCGGTAGAGAGCCTTGAGCGGGTTATCGATCAGGATAAAGAGCTGGTCGGTGAGACGCTGGAGATGCTGCAGACCTGCTACCAGCAACTGGGTAAAGCCGAAGAGTGGGAGGTTTTCCTGCGCCGTTGTGTGGATGAGAACACCGGGGCCACCGCTGAACTGATGCTGGCGCAGCTCCTCGAGCAACGGGAAGGGGTCGAAGCCGCGCAAAACTACGTTACCCGGCAGCTGGAACGTCACCCGACCATGCGCGTCTTCCATAAGCTGATGGACTACCATCTCAACGAAGCGGAAGAAGGGCGCGCGAAAGAAAGCCTCGGGGTGCTAAGAAACATGGTCGGCGAGCAGGTGCGCAGCAAACCGCGCTATCGCTGCCAGAAATGCGGCTTTACTGCTCATACGCTCTACTGGCACTGCCCATCCTGCCGCTCGTGGGCCACCATCAAACCCATTCGCGGTCTCGACGGCCAATAAAGTCAAAAAAAATCCCTCCATTAGTTACAACATACTCATCGTTTTTCTCCTCTCCAGACGCGGCCCCGGCAGCGCCATCGTCCGGCCAGCGCTACTACAGCAGTCTGTTATTTTGTTAGCATCACAGGTAGAATGCTGCCCGTTTACCTTTTTTGCGCCGCCCTGGCGCCCATCAACACTAAGGTCTGGTCATGACGTCTACAGCTATCACATCTTCCCGCGCTGTCACATCCTCTCCCGTTGTGGTTGCGCTCGACTATGATAATCGCGATAAAGCGCTGGCATTTGTCGACCGCATCGACCCGCGAGACTGCCGCCTGAAGGTGGGCAAAGAGATGTTCACCCTGTTGGGCCCGCAGTTTGTTCGCGATCTGCACCAGCGCGGGTTTGAGGTGTTCCTTGACCTTAAGTTTCACGATATCCCCAATACCACGGCCCGCGCGGTGGCGGCGGCGGCCGAACTCGGGGTATGGATGGTGAATGTCCATGCCTCCGGCGGCGCGCGGATGATGACCGCCGCGCGTGAAGCGCTGCTGCCGTTTGGTAAAGAGGCTCCGCTGCTGATCGCTGTCACCGTACTCACCAGCATGGAGACCAGCGACCTGCAGGATCTGGGCATTACCTTATCCCCGGCTGATTACGCGGCGAAGCTGGCAGCGCTGACCCAACGCTGTGGTCTTGACGGGGTCGTGTGCTCAGCTCAGGAGGCGGTGCGCTTCAAACAGGAGCTGGGGCAGGCGTTTAAGCTGGTGACCCCGGGGATCCGTCCGCAGGGGAGCGAGGCCGGGGATCAGCGGCGGATTATGACCCCCGAGCAGGCCCAGGCGGCGGGGGTGGATTATATGGTTATTGGTCGCCCGGTCACTCAGTCGGCCGATCCTGCCGCAACGCTGCGGGCAATCAACGTCTCGTTGTCAAAGGAGGCATAATGAGCGATTCCAATAGCCGCCTGGTCTACTCCACGGAAACCGGGCGTATCGACGAAGCGAAACCGGCGCCGGTGCGGCCTAAAGGCGATGGTATTGTTCGTATTCAGCGCCAGACCAGCGGTCGCAAGGGCAAAGGCGTGTGCCTGATTAGCGGCATCGATGCTGACGATGCCGCGCTGAACGCCCTGGCTGCAGAGCTGAAAAAGAAATGTGGCTGCGGCGGCGCGGTGAAAGATGGCGTGATCGAGATCCAGGGTGACAAACGGGATTTGCTCAAATCGCTGCTCGAGGCGAAAGGAATGAAGGTTAAGTTAGCCGGTGGCTGAGTGCTATTTCGGCAATAATTAAAGTAATGCTGAAATAACAAGGCCGCGGTGAATGCCGCGGCCTTGAATGATTTAACGTGCGTAAGTCAATTCGTGTGAATTATTCTTTTATTTCGTCAGGTAATTATATTATTTGCCAACCTGGTGACCAATAATACCACCGACCGCCGCGCCACCCAGGGTTCCGAGTGCGCTACCGTCAGTTAACACCGCACCACCGATGGCGCCGGCGCCAGCACCGATAGCGGTGTTACGGTCGCGTTTAGACATGTTAGAACAAGCGCTCAGAGACATTGCTACAGTGACAGCCAGAACGACGGCAGCCATTTTTTTGCTCGTTGAAGTCATCATTTTTTTCTCCTGAATAATCTATTCATGGATACTACGCTCCTTTAAGCATAGCCTGAAATAGCAGCTTTAGGGCAATTCCATGAAGTTAGGGTGCGCAGGTGTCACGAAAATCACGCAGGTGATAGTCACTTCCTGTTATATCGCTAATAATAATTTTACTTTTTTTTAAATGTATCGTCAGGTAAAAAATCTTAATTAGCGGCTCGGAATACTCTCAGAGCGTAATATCGCCCCGAATGGCGCATTGGCATGGCTCGGGGCGGGTAAAGATCAGACGTATGGCACGATATCGACGGTCAGGCCGCTGTGCAGTAACTGGTCGCGGCAGGCGGCCGGCAGGCGATCGTCGGTAATAACGCGGTTAAAGCGCCCGGCGGGACCGAGGGGATAGGGATGAACCGCGCTGAATTTCGAGCTGTCGCTGAGAATAATCGCTTCACAGTGCTTTTCCAGCACGGCGTTAACCACATCCGCACGCATCATATCGCGACCGGTAAAGCCGGTTTCTGCCTGCCAGCCATCGATCCCGATGAAGGCTTTGCTGAAATGCACCTGCTGGATGAACTGGCGGGTCAGCGGGCCCACCATGCTTTCACTGCGTTTCTGGTAAATCCCGCCCAGCAGGATCACCTCTCCCGGCGTCTCTTTCAGTAGATGGGCGATATAGCTGCTGACGGTTATGATGGTGATATCGCCGCGTTCGGCGAGGGTGCGCGCCAGCAGGGCGTTGCTGCTGCCGTTTTCGATGAATACCGTTTCGCCGGCGCTCACCAGCGCCGCCGCCCGGCTGGCCAGTTCACGTTTAATGGCGAAATGGGTCATCATGCGGGTTTCAACATCTTCACTGTCCAGTGGGACTGCATAGCCATGGGTGCGGCGCAAATAGCTCTGCTTTTCCAGCAGATTCAGATCCTGGCGAATGGTGACCTCTGAGACACCGGTCATCTTCGCCAGATCGGCGACGCTCATCCGGCCTTTATCAATGACCACTTGCAAAATACTTTGTTGTCGGGCGTTCATAGCAACATCACTGTTAGGGGGCTATATGGCGAGCAACCGGTATGAGTCACCGGTTGCGGCATGGGCGATAATCAGATTTCCCAGGGAGCCTTGGGCTGGTTTTTTTGCTCAGCGTCGTCCGCCGCCAGTGCCAGCAGCTCCGCTTTGAGGATTTCCAGATTATGGATCGCAGAGTGGTAATCACCGGCAACCAGAATATCCAGCACGGTATCGATACGTTGGGCGAGCAGGTGGGCATTCACATCTGACATGGCATTATCCTGGTAACAAAAACGAATGAAATCAATGATGCTAAAAATGGATGAAAAAGAGAAGCGAAAAAAACGCACAACCTTAATCGGTGCGACGGAAATAGCAGGATGGAGAGGAAAGAAGCAGCGGTTCCCGGAGGAACCGCTGTGAAGAGGCGTCAGACTGCCGGACGCGCAATAATGCTGCGGGTTTCCATGCGGACTTCGGCGATGGTGACATCGATAACGTCAGTCACTTTGTAGACCACCTCGCCCTTGATCTGCACGGTGCCGTTCTCCTGGCTGCACACCAGTTCGTCGCGAACGGCGTGGAGGAAGGGGGCCGGAATAAAGGCGACCGCGCCATTGTCCACCAGGCGCACGCGCATCCCGCCGCGGCTGATGTCGATGATCTCCGCCGCAAAGCGGGTATCGGTCCCGGCTTTATCGTTGAGGAAACGGGCATACAGCCAGTCGGCGACGTCGCGCTCTGCCATCCGGTTAAGACGACGGCGCTCCGCCATCTGTACGGTGGCATCATCCTGCGGGCGCGCAATGGTCTCGCCTTTGATGATGGCCTTCAGCAGACGGTGGTTGATCATGTCGCCATATTTACGGATCGGCGAGGTCCAGGTGGCATAGGCCTCAAGGCCGAGGCCAAAGTGCGGGCCCGGCTCGGTGCTGATTTCCGCAAACGACTGGAAGCGGCGGATGCGGCTGTCGAGGAATCCGGTCGGCTGGGCGTCCAGTTCCCGGCGCAGCTTGCAGAACCCTTCCAGCGTCAGCACCTCCGTCGGGTCGACGTGCACGTCGTGGGTTTTCAGCAGCGCAGCCAGCTGTTCGGTATTCGCCGGGTCGAAGCCGGTATGGACGTTATAAACGCCGAAGCCGAGCTTGTCGCGCAGAACGCGGGCGGCACAGATGTTGGCGGCGATCATCGACTCTTCGACAATACGGTTGGCAATGCGACGTGGTTCCGCGACGATATCCAGCACTTCGCCTTTTTCGCCAAGAACGAAACGGTAGTCCGGACGGTCTTTGAACACCAGCGCATGGGTCTGACGCCATTCGCTACGACGCTGGCACACGTCCTTCAACAGTGTAATTTGCTGCGCGATCGCGTCGCTGCCCGGCTGCCAGCTGCCGCGGCCTTCCAGCCAGTCAGAGACATCGTCATAGGCCAGCTTGGCTTTCGACTCGATGGTGGCGGCAAAAAATTCGATGTTGTCTTCGATGGTGCCATCGGCCGCCAGAGTCATCTGGCAGGCCAGCACCGGGCGCACTTCGTTAGCGCGCAGGGAGCACAGGTCGTCTGACAGCTCGCGGGGCAGCATCGGAATATTGAAGCCCGGCAGATAGTTGGTAAAGGCGCGCACTTTTGCGGCCTTATCCAGCTTGCTACCTTCGGCAATCCAGGCGGTCGGGTCAGCAATGGCGACCGTCAGCAGCAGTTTGCCATCAGCAGTGGATTCGGCATACAGCGCATCGTCCATATCTTCGGTGCTGGCGCTGTCGATAGTGACGAAGTCGAGAGCGGTTAAATCGCGGCGCGTCAGCCCTTCATCGAGCATTTCCGTGGCCACGCCGTCCGGCGCTTCTTTTTCGAGGTTATGGCGCGCCAGGGTTACCCACCAGGGGACGAAGTGATCGTCGCTGAAGGTGATGAACTGGGTCAGCTCCGCGTAAAACCCTCGGTCGCCTTTTAACGGATGACGGCGCATCTCGGCGACGGCCCAGTCACCCTGTTTGAAATCATGCTCAACGCCACGGGCGGCGCGGCAGGGAATGGCATCTTTCAGCAGCGGATGGTCAGGAACGATAGCGAGGCGATCGTCTTTCTTCTGGACTTTACCGACGAAACGGGTCAGGAACGGCTCAACCAGGGTTTCTGGTTCGGCGCTTTCGCGATCTTTTTCAGAATGGATCACCGCGACGATACGGTCGCCATGCATCACTTTTTTCATCTGCGGCGGCGGAATGAAGTAGCTCTTCTGAGCGTCCACTTCGAGGAAGCCAAAGCCCTTTTCCGTGCCCTTAACGACCCCTTCCGCGCGCGGCGTCTGGGAATGCAGTTGCTGTTTAAGCTGCGCTAGCAGCGGGTTATCCTGAAACATAATTAGGTATTTTCGTGGCTAAAAGAGCGGCTGACATTTTTACGCGAATATGCCTGCCGCAGCAAGCGCTGTTTCAGCAATTTACGTCTGCTGACGCACATTGCCGAGGGCGATTTTCAGACGATTCATCCATCCGCACAGCCCGCTCCAGGTCAACAGATCGATCGCTTGTTCCGCAGAGAGTCCATATTCCGCGAGGGGCGTTAACTGGGCGGCGCTAAACCGGTCCGGCGAGCGGGTTAACAACTGCACCGCGGTCACGAGAGACCGGGACTGAGGATGCTGCTGGAGCCAGTGATGGAGGGCCTGGTCGCCCTCCCGCAGATGACTGGCGAACTCCTCTTCACCCTGCCAGTGGGGGAGCCAGGCGTCAAAGCAGGTGGGGCTGCCATTGGTGCGCGCCGCGAGTAAGGCGACCTGCGGGCCAAAGGTATCATCCGTGCTGAGCTGGCGGATCAAGGTCTCCAGAGGCGTGAACAACGGTGGGTCGCAGGCCAGCAGTGGGGCCAGCTCACCCAGACCGGGCAGCGACTGCCAGCCGGCGATGCGCCGCTGGCGCTCATCATCGGCATACTGCAGATCGGGATCCTCAAGGTCGCTCTGCCACTCTCCTGGTGGCGCGGTGAACAGTTCGGCAGGGGCCTCCTCTTGCTGAGGCATGCCGGGGATCCAGCGCACCGGATAGCCCAGCGCCGCCTGCAGGACGGCAATCGCCCGGGCCTGGAAGCCCACGAAACCGATAATCTGGTTGATCAGGATAATATCCCGGCTGGTTAAACCCACTTCGTCCAGCTGGCTGCGCGAGAGGGCGTTAATGACGGAGGGCGAACTGGCGAGCTGACGAGCATACTGAGTGATCTGCGCCAGGCGACGGTTGCTCTCGCGCGAAGAGTCAGGGCCAGGGAGGGGAGCCAGGCGGGCGGCATAGTGGTTACACAACCGCTGGACACCATAAACCTGGGCGACAGTCAGCGCGGTGCTCAGGCGATCGTAGGCGGTAAAGGTCTGCAGGCGACTCACCGCCACCTGGTCGGGAAACAACCGCTCTGCCAGCTGGCGAGCGGGGTGCAGCCAGCCTGCGTGGATGTGTAGCCAGGCTTCCGGCAGCGTCAGGTCCAGCAAAAAGCGGTCTTCAACATGGGCGGCTTCAGGGACAAGCGGTAGAACATCCACCGGGCAGATTGTTGACTGGGTTTCGTGATACCAGTGGTTTTTGCCATTCACGCGGCGTGGCTCCATGGGCTTTCCTTGTTCGGTATGTGGCGAACCGCCGTTCCGCGGATCGTTTATGCAGAACTATCCTGGCGTAACCCGGAAGCAGGAGAAAATATTGATACGTGCTAACAAATAGCCGATTGGAATAACAGGGGGAGCGTAAGGGATGGGGGGAAGGAAGAACCCTCCTCACCGGGGCGAGGAGGGAAAGAACTTACTTCAGTTCCAGCTCGTTCATGGCGGCGATATTGAACCCGCCGTCAACGTGAACGACTTCACCGGAGATACCCGCGGACAGGTCAGAGCACAGGAAGGCTGCGCTGTTGCCCACATCTTCAATGGTGACGGTGCGACGGATCGGGGTGACCGCTTCGCAGTGCGCCAGCATTTTACGGAAATCTTTAATGCCAGAAGCAGCCAGCGTACGGATCGGACCGGCAGAGATGGCGTTAACGCGAACGCCTTCCGGACCCATGGCGTTAGCCATATAGCGGACGTTAGCTTCCAGAGAGGCTTTGGCCAGACCCATTACGTTGTAGTTCGGGATCGCGCGCTCTGCGCCCAGGTAGGAGAGCGTCAGCAGAGCAGAGCCCGGGTTCAGCATGCTGCGGCAGGCTTTGGCCATCGCCACGAAGCTGTAGGCGCTGATGTCGTGCGCGATTTTAAAGCCGTCGCGGGTGACAACGTCAACGTAGTCGCCGTCTAACTGGTCAGCCGGGGCAAAACCGATAGAGTGGACGAAACCATCGAATTTCGGCCAGACTTTTTCCAGCTCGGTGAACAGCGCGGTGATGCTCTCATCTTCAGCAACGTCGCACGGCAGCACAATGTCAGAACCCAGCGCGGCAGCAAATTCTTCTACGCGACCTTTCAGTTTTTCATTCTGATAGGTGAATGCCAGTTCCGCGCCTTCGCGGTGCATTGCTTGCGCAATACCGTAGGCGATGGACAGTTTGCTGGCGACGCCAGTGATCAAAATGCGCTTACCGGAAAGAAAACCCATAGCTTTAATCCTTATCGTTATTGCTTATTTTTACTTTAACAATCATAACGTTAACATTGTTATTTCAAAATAACTCAAATTTAGCCGGGAATTATATCCCACTGACGACCCCTTGTGTCACGATATTTTTCAGCCGCGCCCGCGGCGTGCGGAGCAAAAGCGTATCGCGATAGCTCCAGTATACTCTCTCTTCTGATGATTATTTGAGCGCGATCTCCGCCAGCAGCAGACACCCGTTGGCACTGAGGGGCTGCAGCTCGCCAGGGGATTCACCGCGCCAGCAGAGACCGCTGCCGGCCGCACTTCGCTGCCCGGCCAGATCCCACTCGCCCTGAAGAACATAAGCGACTCCCTCAGTAGCAGGGCGTTGCTGGTCGTTTATCACCTTTACACTCGCCGAGGCACGTCCGCGCTGGGTCATGATATTGAAGTCCAGCCCTGGCTCAACGATCCCGACGCTGGACAGCGCCCATTCGCCGGGGAACGCCCACGGCTGCCAGAGCGTCAGCGGATGGTCGATGTCCCCGCCGCACAGTCGTAGCGGTTGTCCCGCCAGCAGGGTGATCACCCGATCGACGCCGGGGAAGGGGGAAAAAGGACCATCCGCCTGCAGCGTGGCGATGCTGGCTCGCCAGAGAAAGGGGGCGTCTGTGGAAGGAACGGCGATAATTTCCCGGGTGGCACCGGCACCGTTCTTCCACGGCGTGATGGGTAAGGTGGCGATATCAAAAAAAAAGATCATGGTCTGCTCGGCGGAATTCAGAGGGTGGATGGTTTTTGTTACAAGCGCGTCGCAACATGCTTACAAATTATTTACAACAGGGTTCACAAATCCATCATCGAGCGCGTGTGTGGGTTTGTCAATGCTTGTATATACATGAGCAGTCATCTACGAATTATCTTATCGCAGTGACCAGAGCCATCATGACAAAACGCGATCGGGAGAATGAAAATGCAACAGCGTATTACTTTCCGCCAGGCCTGCCTGGTCACCCTGTTTTCGGAGCTACTGCTGTCTGGTGGCTCAACATACGCTAAAGAGTGGAAATCAATCACCATCGCTACGGAAGGCGGCTATGAACCCTGGAACCTGACGCTTCCCGGAGGGAAGTTGAGCGGCTTCGAACCTGAGCTCATGGCGAATTTATGCCAGCGGATGCAGATCGAATGCAAGCTGGTGGTACAGAACTGGGATGGCATGATTGCCGGACTTAACGCCGGAAAATATGACGTGATCATGGACGCTATTGTCGTCACCCCGGAGCGATCGAAGGTCGTGGCGTTTACCCAGGCCTACGCTGCCACGCCGGCCTCTTTCATTGCGGTAAAAGGGTCGCTGCTCCCTCCGTCTCCGACGGTCAAGCTTCATGATGATGAGAAAGAGATTCAGGCGGCGATTGCGCCTCTGCGCGCGGCGTTGAAAGGGAAAACTATCGGCATCGCTTCCGGCACCGTGTACACCCCGTTTATTGATAAGTATTTCAAGGATATCGCTGACATCAGGGAATATAACAACTCAGCGGATGCGATCCTCGACCTGCAGGCTGAGCGCATCGATGCGGTGTTTGATGATATTACCTTTGCCAACACCACCCTGTCGCGACCGGAGAATAACAATCTGGCATTGAGCGGTCCGCTGATGAGCGGGCCGATCTGGGGAGGCGGTGAGGCGATGGGCGTGCGCCTCACCGATACCGATCTCAAAGCGAAACTGGATAGCGCCATTCAGGCGGCGCTGGCCGATGGGACGGTAAAAAAACTGAGCGAGAAATGGTTTAAAAGCGACGTTACCCCCTGAGTGAGGCTCTCATGTTGAATCTTCTGAGTTTTGGTGAAAACGGGTGGGGGACGCTGATCCTCAGTGCCACGCTGACCACGTTGCTGCTGTCGCTCGCCGCGCTGGCCGTCGGTGCCGGGGTAGGCGGCGTCATTGCCGCCGCAAAGCTGTCCCGGCATGCGCCAGCGCGCTGGTTTGGCGCCGCCTGGTCGGTAGTATTCCGCGGTATCCCTGAGTTACTGGTGATCTACCTGTTCTATTTTGGCGGCTCAGGGATGATTTCATGGGTGGGGCGACTGTTTGGCGCTGACGGTTTTATTGAGGTTCCGCCCTTTCTGATTGGCGCCCTGGCGATTGGTTTGATCTCCTCCTCGTATCAGGCGGAAGTCTACCGTGCTGCTCGCCTGGCGCTGATGCCCGGTGAAGTGGAGGCGGCTACCGCTATCGGCATGCCGCGCTGGCGGATCCTGCAGCGCATTCTGTTGCCGCAGATTATCCGTTATTCGCTGCCTGGGTTATCCAACGTGTGGCAAATGAGCCTCAAAGATTCGGCGCTGGTATCGGTGACCGGCATCGTTGAGCTGATGCGCGCCAGCCAGATTGCCGCTGGCTCGACCCGCGATTATTTCCTGTTCTATCTGATCGGCGGCGGCTGTTATCTGATCCTGACGCTGCTCTCTAACCGCGCGTTTACCCGGGCGGAGAGCCATCTCAACCGCGCCTGGCTGCGTCGCAGCGCCGCGCAGGCGTAAGGAGCCCGTATGTTTATCGATTTTGCCTTCCTCGGTGAGACGTTATTGAAGCTCGGCGCGGCGCTGCCGGTGACGCTGGGGCTCTTTATTTGCTCTTTTATCCTCGGCGGCGTACTGGCCCTCGGCGTTTTAGCGCTGCGAATGAGCCACTGGCCGCTGGCTAGCGGTTTCGCCAAAGGCTATATCCTGATCTTTCGCGGTTCGCCATTGCTGATCCAGCTGTTTCTCATTTATTACGGGCTGGGTCAGTTTGGGGTGATCCGTCACAGTTTCCTGTGGCCGCTGCTGCGCGAACCCTTTATCTGCGCCGTTCTGGCGCTGGCGCTCTGTACAGCGGCCTACACCGCGGAAATTCTTCGCGGCGGGTTGCTGGCGATACCGCCGGGTCAGATTGAAGCCGGTCAGGCTTGCGGCATGTCGCGCTGGCTGTTGTTGCGGCGGATCATTGCCCCGGTGATGCTACGTTATGCACTGCCAGCCTACTCCACGGAGGCTATTCTGCTGGTCAAGTCTACGGCGCTGGCAAGCCTGGTGACCGTCTGGGACGTCACCGGGGTGGCGCAACAGATTATTCAGCGTACCTACCGGACGATGGAGGTATTCCTCTGCGCGGCGGCCATCTATTTGCTGCTTAATTTCATCATTGTGCAGCTGTACGCCCTGCTAGAACGGCGATTAACGCCGCATACCCGGCAAAACCCGGCGACCGTGTCGCTCAAGCCGATAACCAAAGGAGAGTAAGATGCTCGATTCACGTCCGGTGACCTTATCGGTCAGCGATATTCATAAGTCCTTTGGCTCCCTGGATGTCCTGAAGGGGATCACCATCCAGGCCCGGCAGGGCGATGTCATTTCGATCCTCGGCGCCAGCGGCTCCGGTAAAAGTACGCTGCTGCGCTGCATTAATCTGCTGGAAACGCCCGATGCCGGGGTGGTCAGCGTCGGTGGCGAGACGATTGAAATGAAGCACCACGCCCGCGGGCATCGGCTGGCGGCGAATCCCCGGCAGATAGAGCGCCTGCGTTCGCGGCTGGGGATGGTCTTTCAAAGTTTTAACCTGTGGTCGCATATGACAGTCCTGCAGAATGTCATTGAGGGGCCGCATTATGTGCTCAAACGGGATAAACGGACCTGCATTGAACAGGCGGAGCAGCTGCTGGAGCGGGTGGGGATGTTGAACCGAAAGGATTTCTATCCGGCACAGCTCTCCGGCGGCCAACAGCAGCGCGTGGCAATAGCCCGCGCGCTGGCGATGGAGCCAGACGTCATGCTCTTTGATGAACCCACCTCAGCGCTGGATCCCGAACTGGTCGGCGAGGTGTTAAAGGTCATGCGCAGCCTGGCGGAAGAGGGGCGGACGATGCTGGTGGTCACCCACGAACTGGGATTCGCCCGCCATGTCTCCAACCGGGTGGTATTTATGCACCAGGGGACGATTGACTGCGACGGTGCGCCTGAGGCGCTATTTGGCACTCAGGGTTCCGCGCGCTTTAAGCAATTTATCTCCAGCCATCAACAGCCAGGACAGGTCGTATGAATATGATCCAGTGGGGCGATGCACCGATACGCTGGCAGGAGGTGGCTTGTGTCGCCCGGGGCGAGGCGATCTTGAGCCTCAGCGAAAGCGCCTGGGCGCGTATCGAGCAGGGGCGGGCGATTGTCCAGCATATCGTTAGCGCCGGTCAGGTGGCCTATGGGATCAACACCGGGCTGGGGGCGCTGTGCAACATTACGCTGCCGGAAGCGCAGTTACACCAGCTGTCGCGCAATACGCTGCTCAGTCATGCCTGCGGGGTGGGGCCGCTGCTGGAGGTCGCCCCAACCCGGGCCATTATGTGCGCCGCGGTGGCCAATTTCAGCCACGGTAAATCCGGTATTTCCGCCGGGATAGTGCAGCAACTGCTGATGTTTTTGCAGCATGGCGTCACCCCCCAGGTGCCCTCTCAGGGGTCGGTTGGCTATTTAACGCATATGGCTCACATTGGCCTGGCCCTGATGGGAGTCGGCGATGTGCTATGGCAAGGGCGAACGTGGTCTGCGGCAGAGGTCCTGTCGCAGCTGAATCTGCAGCCCATCGCGCCGGGAGCGAAAGAGGGGCTCAGTCTGGTCAACGGTACGCCGTGCATGACCGGCCTGGCTTGCCTGGCCTTAGACGACGCCGAGCGCTTAATGAACTGGGCCGATGTGACCGGGGCGATGAGCTTTGAAGCGCTGCGCGGCCAGCTTGTGGCGTTTGATGCCGAGATCCTGGCGCTGAAAGCCAGTCCCGGGATCCAGACCAGCGGCCAGCGGCTGCGTGAGCTGCTGGCGGGCAGCCGTCTGCTGGCCGAAAGCGAAGGTCTTCGCACCCAGGATGCGCTGAGTCTCCGCTCGATGCCTCAGGTGCATGGCGCCTGCCGCGATCAGTTTAGCCATGCGCAGACGCAGATAAATATCGAACTTAACGCCTGTACCGATAATCCCCTAATCCTGGGCACCCTTGAGCAGTGGCGGGTGGTGTCCCAGGCGCATCCCCATGGTGAATCGGTGGCAATGGCCTGCGATTTGCTGGCTATTGCCATGGCTGAGCTGGGCGCTATCGCCGAACGACGTCTTGACCGGCTGGTGAATCCTCTGGTGAGCGGCTTGCCAGCGTTTCTGGTCGCCCGACCCGGGGTGAATTCAGGCATGATGATTGCCCAGTACGTCGCCGCGTCGCTGTGCGCGGAAAATAAGCAGCTGGCGCAGCCGGCGGTGCTGGATAATTTTGTTACCTCCGCTTTGCAGGAGGATCATTTAAGCTTGGGTACCAGTGCTGCGCTGAAACTACAGCGCCTGCTCGGCAACCTCTATCAGATCCTGGGTATCGAATATTTACTCGCGGCCCAGGGGCTCGATTTTCACGAGCCGCAGACGCTGGCGGCGGGTACACGTCGGGCGCGCGATCTGCTGCGCCAAAGCGTGCCTGGCTGGGAGGAGGATCGCTGGCTGGCGCCAGACATCGCCAGCGCAGTGGCTATCCTCAAGCGGAACGCTGGCCACGCGCCGGCATGACGTCACCAGCGAGGTAAGTGAGACGGGGCTATTTCCCGTCTTTGCGCCAGGCGTCGGCGGTGAGAGCTTCACCGAAGTGGCCGGCGATCAGGCGTCGGGTCAGGTCGTGCAGCGGTGAGGCCAGCACATCGGCAGTGCTGCCGCGCTCGACCACTTCGCCGTTATGCATCACCAGCACTTGATCGCTGATGTGCTTCATCATTCCCAGGTGCTGAGTGACATAGATATAGGAGATGCCCTGTTTCTCCTGCAGCTCCAGCATCAGATTGATGAGCTGGGAGCGCATCGACATATCCAGCGAGGCCAACGCCTCATCGCAGACGATGACCTTCGGGCGCAGGATCAGCGCCCTGGCGAGGCCGAGACGCTGCTTCTGACCGGGCGCCAACATATGGGGGTAATAGCTGACGTGGTCCGGCAGCAGACCGACCATGCGCAGCGTGTCGATAATCTGCTTTTGCCGCGCCTCGGCGTCGAGGTCGGTATTCAGCCGCAGTGGAAAATCGAGGATCTGCGAGATGCGCTGGCGCGGGTTCAGTGAGGTCGACGGATCCTGAAAGATCATACGAATCTTCTGGCTGCGGTAGGAGTAATCCCCGAAAGTCAGCGGATGGTCGTCGATCAGCAGCTCGCCGCTGGTGGGTTCCACCATGCCCGCCAGCATCTTGGCGAGGGTGGATTTCCCGGAGCCGTTCTCGCCGATAATCGCCAGCGTCTGCCGTTCACGCAGGGTAAAACTCAGCGGCTTGACGGCCTCCACCGTCTGGCGGTGAAACCAGCCGGTGCGGTAGCGAAAGGTCTTACTGAGTTGGCGAACTTCCAGCAATGTTTCGACCATTTCACTCTTTCTCCATGTTCAGCGGGAAATGACAGGCGTACAGATGGTTGCGCGCCCCGGTAAGACGCGGCGTTTCGATACACTCGCGCTGGGCGTAAGGGCAGCGCGGCCCCAGACGGCAGCCGATGGGCAGCTGCTCCAGCAGAGGGATCGCCCCTGGCAGGGTGTTGAGGCGGCTTTTATGCGGCATGGCGCTGCCAAAATCCGGGATCGCGCGGATTAACGCCTGGGTATAGGGGTGATGCGGCAGGGTGACCAGCTCTTCGCTGGGCCCGCTCTCCACCGTCTGCCCGCAGTACATGACGTTGATTTTATCCGCCCATTTGCTGAGCATCTGCAGATCGTGGCTGATCAGCAAAATGGTGGTGTTGTTGTTCTGATTGAGCCGCGTCAGCAGGCGGATAATCTGCGCCTGAGTCGTTGGCTCCATGGCGTTGGTCGGTTCATCGGCGATCAGTAGGCGCGGCTGGTTGGCCAGGGCGATGGCAATCATCACCTTCTGGCACTCGCCCTCGGTCAACTGATAGGGGAAACTGCGCATGGCATCTTTGTGATCTTTAATGCCGACGCGGTGCAACAGCTCGATGGCCCGGCGCTTACGCCAGCCCAGCCGTTGCCACCAGCGCCCCTTGTAGGTCCAGCCGGGGATACTCTGAATCAGCTGTTGGCCGATGCGCTCAGAGGGATCAAGACAGGACTGCGGCTCCTGAAAAATCATCGACACGTTATGGCCGATCAGTTTCCGCCGCTCGCGGTTCGACAGTCGCAGCAGGTCGATGTCATCGAAGCGCATGCGGTCGGCGGTGACCCGCCAGTTGTCTTTGGTCACCCCGCAGATAGCTTTGGCAATAAGGCTTTTCCCGGAGCCGGATTCGCCCACCAGGCCGCGGATCTCGCCTTCAGTCAGGGTCAGACTGACGCGATCGACGGCTTTCACCCAACCTTCGTTGGTTCTAAATTCGATAGTTAAGTGACGAATATCGAGTAACGGCATTATTGTACCCCGGCAATGATCGCCCGGCGAATACCGTCGCCCAGCAGGTTGACCAGCAGTACGCTGAGCATAATCGCGGCCCCGGGCAGCATCACAGTCCACGGTGCGACATAGATAAGCTCCAGCGCATCGCCCAGCATGGCTCCCCATTCCGGCGAAGGCAGCTGGGCGCCGAGATCAAGAAAGCCCAGCGCGGCAATATCCAGAATGGCCATCGACAGGGCGCGGGTGATCTCGGTCACCAGGCCAGAGGCAATATTGGGCAGGATGGCGAACAGCAGAATGTTCAGCGTCGAGGCTCCATCGAGGCGGGCGGCGATGATGTACTCTTTCTCCAGCTCATCGTGGACCAGGCTGTAGACTGAACGTACCATGCGCGGGAGCAGCGCCAGCCAGACGGCGAACATCGCATGGCTGAGGTGCGGCCCGGCAAAGGCGACGACGATAATCGCCAGCAGCAGCGAGGGAATAGAGAGCAGGGTATCCAGGATATGGTTCATCACTGCCGAGCGCAGGCCGTGAGTCGACCCGGCAATCACGCCCAGCACCAGGCCAAACAGCGTCGCACCGAGGGTGACGACAAAAGCCCCGCCGACGGTCGGCGCCGCGCCGCTCAGCAGCCGGCTCAGCACATCGCGGCCCAGGTCATCGGTTCCCAGGAAGAAGGACACTTCGCCATAGCGCGACCAGGACGGCGGCAGCAACTGATAGCCAAGGAACTGCTGATCAATACCATAGGGGGCGAACCAGCCGCCGAAGACGCAGAGCAGCAACAGGCCCGCGCAGCCGTACAGGCCGATCATCGCCGTGGTGTCACCATAGAATTTACGCCATACGGTGCGCAGCGCGCCGGGCGGACGCTTTTCCAGATAAACGCTATCGTAGGGCATATGAATCCGTTTTAAGTTTGTTAGTCATGCTTTAAGTCTTTTCAAAAATCCCTCTAATAACAACATCTTGCCAGCATAGAGTGCTTTAATTTTGTGTGTTCTGCATTGATTTGAAGGTTATCAATTTAAGTAAAATGTGTACACTGATGTGTATATCGTCTTCCGGAGTGTACACATTGCTTACCGACACAAAATTAAGAAAAGCTCTTGGCAAAAAGAGAGACCAGATCGAGGTCATTTCGGACGCTCATGGTCTGAATGTCCGGTTGTCTACTTCCGGCAGTATAACATTCTTTTACCGCTACAGATGGAACGGGAAAGCCGCTCAGCTAACGATTGGCGATTATCCAACCACCTCCTTATCTCAAGCTCGCGAACGTAGACAGCAGTTCAGGGCCTGGTTGACAGAAGGACTCGATCCGAGACGGCAAACAGTTCTGGAGAAACAGAAAAAAGTCGAAGCACTCACCGTTAAAGAGGCTTTCGATTACTGGGAAAAGTATTACTGCATCCCTGAAGGTCTTGTGAAAATCAAGGTTAACCGGCGGGACTTCAATAACCATATAGCGCCTGTGCTGGGGAACATGATTGTTGATCAGACCACTAAAGCGCACTGGCTTAACCTTTTTGATGGCATGGGGCGAAGAGTTGTCACTGGTCAGATGCTGGGGCTGATGCAGCGTACGTTCCGTTTCTGCTCCAATCGAGGGGTAATTAATGTGAACCCAATTGAGAGCCTTAGGCGCTCTGACGTAGGTCTCACAGCATCCGTAAAAGATCGCAGATTGAGTGATGAGGAAATCAAAACAGTTTGGAACATCCTTCCTGAATTGAAGTACAGACAACAGCTGATAATGAAGTTTCTCATCATGACTGGCTGCCGGAGTACAGAGATTAGGACAGCAAGATGGGAGTGGTTCGATTTTCATGAGCAAACGTGGACCATTCCGTCAAGCGATTATAAAACCGGGAAATCGGTCAGAAGGGCACTTCCCGAGGCAGTAGTAAGAATGATGTTAGCAGAGAAGGAAACGTCAGTTTCAAAACACGTTGTGACACTGTCACGTTACAGGGGGCCAGAAGATGACAGACCGCCACTACAACCAAACGTCGCTCTGTTTTCTGCTCAGATTATAGCTAAAACAGGCATGAAACCCTGGTCTCTCCATGACCTCAGGCGAACAGTGGCGACACGCCTTTCTGAATTAGGTGCGCCGCCACATGTTGTGGAAAAACTGCTTGGCCATCATATGGCAGGTGTCATGGCACGTTATAACCTGCATGATTATCTGGATGATCAGCGTCACTGGCTTGCTGTTTGGCAGGATCATCTTGAGAAGCTGGTTGGTCAGTCTCTGGTTTGATCCCCACGTTATCTTCCCAGGCCAGCAAGTCTGAAAGTCTCCACCTTTTAGGGCTGCCATTTATTTTAGGCTGCGGGAATGGCTGAGCAAAGTAAGAGGGCATCCGGGATGGGGTGCTCCAGAAATAGAGTGTGCTGCGCGATATTTTGTATCTGGACAGAACGTCATCGGTTATCAAAATTTCATCTGATTTATGAGATGTATTAGTCATAAAAACCCCTTAGTTACATTGTCCAGGCAGATGGTGTAGCCGGCGTGCGCAGCTCATGGCTGTGGCCACATAGCTACTTTTTCTGTTAACAACTTCTACAGTGATCTTTGAGCCTTGAACCACCACCGTATAAGTTCTCTTCGTTTTCTGTCGCCCGTAAGCTCCATAAAGCTCAACGTGTTTTGCCAGCGCGGCATCGCACGCCTGGCGGCCCAGAGGGGAGTGTCTGCTTCGGTTAATCAATCGCATATACATTCCTTTATCGGGAAAGTTTCCTCTCCCGATCTGGTTAGCCCACGTATTCCGGTTTCATGTCGTCCAGGGTGATGCGGAACTGGTCATACAGTTCATCGCCCAGGTAACGTTTGGCGGTATTGAGAACACCTTCGGCTTTAGCAAACGATTCTGCGGCTTCCGGATCTCCAGGATTTGGCAGTGAATTGATAGCCGCTTCCACCCGGTTACGGTGATCAGCCAGGTGATATTGACGAACGGCTTTATTTTTCAGTTCCGTGTATAGCGCGGTACCAAGTGTTGGTTTTTGGGTTTCGATGTCGCCACGGATTGCGCTTGCCTGGTCGACTGTCACTGCTTTTTCAATGCGGTCACGCAAATCGTCGGCTAACTGATCGATATTTTTGGTTGATTCCTGTGCACTGGCTGATGTTCCCGCACTGCTGGCAATCTCATCAATGGTGACCCTTTCAACAGACGAGGGGTTGATCACCTTCTCCTCACGCTCATCAATTTCATCGGCGGTATAGACACCGAGGATCACATCCGGGCAGTACAGTCGCGCCCAACGTTTAACGGCGAGATAGGCCAGTTGCTGGCGGGGGTCGCTCGCCCACAGTGTAGAGTTGCGGACTTGTGCCTGCGAAAGCATCAGCACAAGCTCGCGAGGTTCTGATTCTCCTTTGAGGGTTGCCCAGGCGCGAACGCCCACGCCAGCTTCATCTTTCAAATTCCAGCCTGGTGCGATGTACTTTTTGTTCTGGCTGCTTGTCTTCTCCACGAAGCGTCCAACGATGTTTTCCCATGCCCCAAACCATTCAAAGTGAATACGGTCTTTTGTCGGAGCCATGGTATTGATCACAGCGTTAACCAGTTGCGCTTCATAACCAAGCACACCTGAATTACCAACGATGAAAGTCTTTTGCGCTACAGCGAAAGGATCCATTCCCCAGCGCGCGGCCTGCATCACAACAGCCATGCACGCATCTGGTTTCCCACGATAATGCTCAGGCACGAAGTTGCCACTATTGGCCATTACTTCCGAGAGCGTGCGCAGGCGGTTGAACAATTCACCGTTCGTCAGGATAGAAACGTTGTCGATCTTCTGGGGCTGGTTTTCAGTAGTTGCGACTAAATTGGACATTGTTGTTCCCCCTTATGCCTGTACGCGCAGCGCTTCGAGACGGCGCACATCAAAATCGTTAAGTTCTTCGGCGTAATCCTCAGTGATTGGCGCCGGCCATTCGCCAGTGTCGAAACCGTTCGCGATCGCGCGCATAGCTTTGCGGTATTCCAGCATGCCGAGTTCCAGCAGTTCTTCGGATGCCTCGATGATGGCGATCCAGTGGTAGTTCTCGTCTTTGTTGACGAATATCCAGAAGAACTGGTCAAGGGCTGCGGTTTCGCAGTACATAGCCGCGCTCAGGTGGTAATCGCGCTCGATGATTTCCCGGTGCAATTTGGCGCGCAGGCCTTCCTGCTTGATGTTCCACATGCTGATGGTTTTAAGGTCCGCACCGATGCGCAGGCCGCCCATGTCTATCTCAAGGTCAGGACGCACGCGAACTTCCAGCCCGGTTTCCTCATCAATGCCGAAATAGCTCGCCTCGACGGCACGGCTCGGGTGCGTCAATAACTTGCCGGCGGTCGGGTGATTCAACAGCGCTTTCTGAATGGCCAGTGCCGTAGCCAGCTGCTGGCGGGTAACCAGCATTTTTCCTTCCGGGTTCTCGCGCCATGCATCCAGCAGCTCGTCGGCAAACACGGCATCCGGTTTTACCGATTTCACAGCCTGAATCAGATCGGCCTTTGTGCCAGAGACTTTCAGCGGCTGCGCCTTCTGTGCTTCCTGAACAACCATGTCAGGATTAATAAGCGCCAGCTGTTCCAGTAAGGCATCGCGGCTGCCGCTGGTTTTAACAGTCGCTGGCAGGGTGGCGTTGTATTCTTTGATGCAGGCCTTCATTGCTGACGCGGTAAAGTTTTTATCGTCACCAACGATTCGCTTGAACTCGTCAGGTAATTCCAGATACGCAATGCCAATTGCATCTTTGTCGCCGCCCAGAGGTACAGGAGCGGGCAGGGTGGCGTTGTGCGCCTCCAACTGCGCCTTGATGTCGTCAGCACTCAACAGCGGCGGAAGCTCGGCGTTGTACTCGTCGATAAATGCGCGGATCGTCGCCGTCGTGGTGAAGGCGCCTTCCGGGATTTCCGGCTCTATACTGAATTCTTTTTCCAGCTGATCAGGCTGCAGCGCCAGTGCATGCACCAGATTGCCCATATCCAGAACAGGAGAGCGCACCTTCTGGATGGTTTTGGATACGTGGCGCGCCTCGAAAAACATGAGCGATACCCGCGCATCTTTAACCATCGTGGAGCTGATGCCGTTAGCGGCGTGGTAGACCTCATTTGGCACGCCTTCATATCGACCAGGCTCGAAATACTCCGGCCATGCTGGCGCTGCTTGTTCAGCCTCTTCCTCTTCATCGCTACGAGCACTCTCGGAAACCTGGCTTTTCAGCACTTCGGCGGTAAGATCCGGGCAGCGTTCAGCCAGTATTTTGCTCATGTTCACGGCAGTTGTTTGCGCAGGAGGCTCATCAGCGCCTTCGCCTGCTGATACCGCATTATCATTTTCGTTTTTGACCGGCTGAGCCGTTTCCATCTGCACATCGCTGGTGGTTTCCCTGGAATTAGCTGGATGTAATTTTTCTTCTGCAGCGCGCTGGCGCGCCTGGTCCACGATAGAAAGTGCTGGTGCTGGTGCTGGCTGGCTATCCATCAGACCATCAATCGAAAAAACACCATTGCCCATGTTTGAAACTTCAGGCTGTTTGGGTTTGGTTAGGTCTTCGGTTATCCACTTCGGATCCGTGGGGTCACTGATACCTTCGACATATTCGCCGCGTTCGGCGGCCAGAACCTGATTAGCGTCAGGGCGTTTCTTTTGAGCTTCTTTCACCAGTTCGGTGCCAATTACCTGAAAGTCAGTTGGGAGAGTTTCCAGGTCAGGCACACCTTCATCTCCATCGATAGCCTTTTTCACAGCGTCCAGAGTGACGGCGGCAGATGAAATATGCCCTGCCTTGGCAAGCGTTTCAGGGGAAGGGGCGTCATGCTTATGCTCAGTCAGATTTGCGTTGATGTAGCCACGCAACCGATCTGGAAAAGGAGTTATTCCGCTGGATGCTTCCCTGATCAGTGCAAAAATCGCCGCACGCGAATAATCCAGGATGCCAGGGGTTTTGCGCAGGGCAGCCGACCATTCCTTGAATGGACTTTCTTTCTTCTGGACGATCTCTTTGGCCCGGCGGTGAATTGATGCCGGGAAATTGTAGATATCGAAATCCATCGGCATTGTGGCCAGGGCTATTTCTACATCGAGCGTATCAAGGGTATGGGTGTAGTCAGGATTGCGATCGGTTTTATTACCACCGCCAGCATTCGTACCTGCATCGGTTTTCAAAACCGAAGAAATGCAGTTACCGGCAGCCCATTCCCTAGTGAGAATGCCACGGTCGATCGCGTTCGTGGCGAACCACAGCTTTGCAAACTGGATACGTTTGCCGAGCTCATGCCGTTTCCCTTCCGGGAAGACTTTTTTATTGGCGCTGGTGAATTTCCAGAGCGCCGGCATATCGTATTTTTTGATTTCAGGGACATTCTCGGCGGCCAGAATCAGGTCCTGGACGGCCGCATTATCAGTGTCCATTTCAAGAGCTGACAGCTCCTGCCGGTGAAGCATGCTGATATGATAAACGTGTCGTTCTTCAGCCATGTACTGCGCCAGCAACTGAGCGCGAAAGGGGAGTTCTGCCACGTTAAAAAGCGCGCTGGAATCGTCCTGGTATTCATCACTACCGAAAGTTTCCACGGTCTCATCTTGTACCGCGTCGATAGTGGTATTGGCATCAACCAGCTCGCCAGTAACGGGCTCAGCGGATACTCCGGCATCATCGCCGTCATGAACATCAGCAGGCGCCTGTCCTGGCTTCAAAGTCCAGGTTCGGCCATCGTCGCCGAGCTGGTAGCGTTCGCACCATGAGTAATCGAGAACACCTTCCGCCGGCAGGTCGTTGAATACCGGAAAATCGGTACGAATTGGTTTTTGATAGTCTTTGCCGCGGCCTGTTTCGATCCCAGCGTCTTCCAGATCGACGTCGAGCTGCAGTAGAGCGCGGGCTTCTGATTTATTAGTGCGCCAGATTACGGCATCAGCTTTACCCGATTTTTGAGTCGCTTTTATCAGATAAAAATATTCCATGTGATAGCCTCTATTTTGGATGTAGAATCCCCCGGGCCATTGGTAGCGCCTATTTAGGGTAGTCATTGGTTTTGGTAATTTCCGGTGTAACTTTGGTCGGTGGCACCGGACGTACAGCCCGCTTCGGCGGGTTTACGTTAGCCCTCGTGAGCCATCTGGTCGTGAGAGGCGCAACGTTCAGAGCAATACTCTTTTTCTTTCCGTGCGAGCTGGTTCCCCTGGAGGTACAACAGGGTGCTTACCACTGGTTTTCCCTCGATTGCTTTACGGCAGTAACCGCATTTCTTCTGCATTCTTCCCCCTACATTTGCACCGTGAACCCGGCCGGATGCTCGTCCAGTACACCTTTCAGCGGATAACATTCAGCTTTCACGTGTTGCTCTTCTGCGGCTGCCTTGCAGTCATTTTCACTGTCGTAAACGCCGAGCAGGACATCCTGATTACCGCCCGTCAGCATGCTAACGGTGAGAACCAGGGCAAACATCGTGCTCATGAAGGGTCTCCTTTTTGCGCGAGCATGTAGCACACCCGGCGGATGAAAGCTGACAGCGGACTTAAACGAACAGCCTGCTGACGAGCGGGTTTGCGTGCGAAATCAATCATAGAAATAACTCCCGCAGCGCGCTGAAGAGCGCAATCCAGATGAAGAGTCCAATTACTGCCGAAATGACCATGGCTCTGATGCCGTGCTTACTCATTTCAACCTCTGCCTTGTCGCCGGCCAGCGGAACGTTTGAACCTACTGCGCGTTAATCTCTCCACCTCATCCGGTGATTCGTATGCCGCCGGCAGCTACTTCGTGGGCTTCCATGCCTGGGTGGGTTGTTGCGTCAGTCAATATTAAGTCTTAGGCTTAAGATTTGTCAAGTCTTGGGCTGAAGTGGGGTTAAGTTTGTGCCTTAATTTTTTATGGGGAGTGGCAGTTTGTTATGCTCACAAAAACACCAAAGAGGGCTGTAGATATGGGGAACGATGATGAGTTTTTCGCGGAGATGCACCTGCAGGTAGCGCAGGTTATTGGGATCGCGGTTTTGCAACTGCTGGTAGAGCAGCGCGAGCCGTCAAGAGAGGCGCTGATAGAGATGATTCAGGTATAGTGGCAGGAAGACTAGGCCAATCTGGCTGTGGAGTTGGCAATTGACGTTCTGTCGCTACCAAAAGAGTAGGGCAATAAAAACCCGGCGCGGTGGCCGGGTAATCCGTTATAATTCAGTCTTCATTTTACCGAAGACCTTCTCTATCCCGGCTTCATATTCCTCTTTGTTATCACTCATGGCTGCGACACCAAGAAGTTTCCCGATGTGTTGACGGAGCGCTTTAACGCCAATTTCGGAAAGGAACAAGTGTAACTTATCGGTCTGCTTTCCGTTTTCATCACGACTGGCGCGAATTTGCTCAAGTATTTTCCCTTTGCTTTTTGCGAGCGGAACGTAAATCTGCATGTTTGTTAGTTGCCCGAAACGTATTGGTCTGCCTTTTTCTGGGCGATTTAATCCGTATAAGCGGTACCATTCTTCGTATAGTTCATCAGGGAACTCTTTCTCATATTGGCGCGCTTCTTCACGAACAAAAGCCTTGAACGCATTAATGACTTCCTGAACTTCAGGGCGATAACCTGCAACTGCATATGCAAGCCCTTTAATACCGGCCTTCATTGCAGCATTAGAGAGAAGCTGAGCCTGTTTTGCAGCCTCGATCCTGCTTTTAGGCAGCGCACCGGCGATATTGGCTTTTATTAATGCACTAGCCAGATCGCCAACTACAGTTATGTCATATCCATGAGCCTCGCTAAAGCCCAATCCTGCATCATCACCCTTCCATTGAAAAATAAGAGGATTTTTGAATTTTTCTAGCAAAACTGCATCGACGAAAGGTGCCATGTATTGTGAGTGAATAACCCTGTCAACATCGTTACCAAGACCACCCAAACCAAGCAGTCTGGATAATCCACGCTTACTCGTGACGACCGTTTTATCTTCGTCATTAAGAACGTAACATTCAGCATCAATCCCAAACTCATCCATAAAGCTACCCTTGTGGGTCGCTTTATACCCCCATCTGGCTGCTGCTCCTTTTTTGGCTTGAGCGCTACGTTGTTTTGGTGTTAACGCCTTGGCGCGAGCAATGCCGCCTTTTGCCTTTCCCTTGGGTTCTTTCTTGTCACTCATTTATGCAAGCACCTTGTTGTGAAATGTGCTTGCATAATAAACATCATGCAATCCTAAAAGCAAGCATTGTTTTATCTTTATGCTTGCATTGTTTGACGCACAAAAAAGGCCGCATTCCTGCGACCTCTCACTACCCACCGGTTATCTACCCATGCTTCCTGTACGTCAGCATCATATTACTCCGAATCCCCCTTAATCCGCCGCCCCATGTACTTTGCGTACAGCTCATCAAGTTCCTTCAGGCGTAGAGATACGATCCGCAGTATGTTTTGCTGCTCATCTTCTGGTAGCTGGCGATAGAGCTCCAGCAAACGCTGTTCGTCGGGCTTTAGCCCACTCCCTTCATTAACTTCTTCTCCCAGTAACCAGGGCACTGACACCCCGGCGGCATCTGCGACCGCAAGTGCAGATTCCTTACTCATGGCGCCTTTCTTGAACCAGCCGTTAACGGACTGCGGCGTAATTCCCGCAACCCTGGCCATATCAGATTTTGTCATCCCGCGGCGAGTTAGTTCTGTCAGGCGCTCTACGAGAATCGGGTTAAGTAATTTTTTCTCAGTCATTTCAGAAGAGTAAGCCTTTTGCTTATAAATTTAAATTAGCCCAGGGCTTGACTGATTATTAAGTCTTAGGCTTAATTGATGTGTATACTCACCGGAGACGACTATGAACGGATTAGAAAAGGCCATCAAAAAAGTAGGTACAGCTAGCAATCTGGCAACCCTACTGGGCATCAAACCCATGTCGGTAAGTCGCTGGAAGAATCGCTACAAAGGCGTTGTTCCTCACGACCGGGTATTGGCGATATTCAACATCACCGGCGTCACCCCGCACGAACTTCGCCCGGATCTCTACCCGAATCCAACTGACGGCTTGCCGAAACAGGGGGCCGGATCATGCAAATAATGTCCTTTCAACAAAATACCGGATTCAACACCGGGTCTTTGATAAAGCGTAATCAACAGAGAGAGGCGGATCACGACGCAATTCGCTCTGCCGTTCGTGCCTGGGCAGCAGCTGAAGGGCAGGACGTTGTTTCTGCTTATATCGTCGAGGAATGGCGACAGCAGGGCGGCGAGGAGATCGACTTTCCTGATGACATAAGCCGAGCCCGACAGAAGCTTTTTCGCTACCTGGACAACCCGGCTGAATCTGAGAGGTATCGCGAGAACGTGCGTCTTCTTACACCGGCGATCTTGGCCGTTCTCCCGCTGGAATACCGTCACCGTCTTTTGCCCGGTGACAATTTTATGTCCCGTCTGGCTCGTCTGGAAAAAGAAACCAGCGAAGCAAAGATTGCCGTTGCTGTGGGGGCTCCACGCCATCAGAAGCTGAAAGAACTGAGCGAGGGAATTGTCGAGATGTTCCGGATAGACCCTGAGTTAACGGCGCCGCTGATGGCCATTGTCACTTCAATGCTGGGAGTGACGTGATGCTGGAATTCAGAAAGGTGAAAGCCGCGGTGCTGCAACACCTACGGCTTTCGTTGCGAATTAACTGGATCAATTCACAGAGGAAATTATGAACATGAACCAACTGAATTTCAATAACGGGGGCGCCCATGGCTAAAAACTCGATCGACGCGTACGGCGCCAGCGGTAAAAGCAACGTCCTGTTTTTCGAACCGGAAAACCTGCACCTGGTGACCGATACAACACACCCGCTTTACGACGAACGAGTACACCTACCGCTTAATGAAGCTGTGATCCTCAACATCATGGAACTTGGGGTACTCGAACCGATTATCGTGTGGAAGGACCCGGAGACAGGGAAAACCTGCGTGGTGGCAGGTCGGCAGCGCGTAAAGAACGCGAAGGAAGCAAACGCCAGGAGAAAGCGGGCAGGGCTGGAACCCTGGCCTGTACCCGGTATAGCTAAGCGCGGCTCAGCAATTCAAATGGCCAAATACATGGTCAGCGAAAACGAGATAATCCAACCAGATACCCCACTGGGCCGGGCCAAAAAAATGGTTCAGCAGATGGAATACGGTCATGACGAAAATGACATTGCCCTGCTTTTTGGCTGCAGCGTAAAAACGGTTCAGGCAACCGTGGCTCTACTGGATGCGACGCAGGCCGTCCAGGCGGCGGTTGAGGCTGGAAAAGTCACTGTCACTCAAGCGCGTCAGCTGGTCGATATGCCACCGGAAAAGCAACGGGAAACTGTCAAACAGTTAGAGGCAGCGGCAGAGGGTGTAACTGGCCACGAGAAAGCTCGCCGCCAGCGCGCTGTCCTCGGCAACACAAAGCCTCGTCTCAAATCCCGTAAGGAAATCACCCAGCAACTTCAAACCGCCAGCGGCGAATACGCAGCGGCTTTGCGGTGGGTGCTTGGTGATGAAAATACACCAGTTTAAGCAACAACGGGGTCTCTATGCGTGATTACGGCAAGGTGCATACATCATTTTGGATAAGCGATGGAATGCGCCGGGTATCGGATGATGCCAGGTTGCTGGCGCTGTATCTGCTCACAGGGCAACACACGAACATGATCGGATGCTTCAGGCTGCCTGATGGATATGTTTCGGAAGACTTAGCCTGGACTCCTGAAAGGGTTTCGAAAGGGTTTGATGAGCTATCGGCTAACGGTTTCGCAACGCGTGATTCGTCATCGAAATGGGTGCTAATTCGTAACTTTCTGACCTGGAATTCAGTTGAAAACCCAAACCAGGGAATTGCAGCACTTCGTTTGTTTGATCAGGTCCCGGACAAATCTACGGTGAAGCCAGAGCTGGCGCGGGTTTTAGCATCGGCAATATCCCACATCGGTATCGCAAAACTAAAGGGTTCCGAAAGGGTTCTCGAACCGTTCCTTAACCAGGAACAGGATCAGGAGCAGGAACAGGATCAGGAAGAAGATAGTTCGGGGCATGGCTCCGCCACACCCCCAGACGATCAGAAACAGGACGAAGGCGATAAACCTGAACCCCAAAAAATATACCCGAATGAGTTCGAGCAGGTCTGGTCGGTTTATCCCAGGCGGGCAGGGGGAAACAGCAAGTCAGATGCTTTCAAAGCCTGGAATGCCCGAATCAGGGATGGAACCACTACGGCGGAAATCCTCGCAGGTGTGGAGCGTTACGCGGCTTTCGTTGAAGCCGAGGGAATCCTCAACACGCAGTACGTGAAACAGGCGAAAACGTTTTTTGGCCCTGGCATGCATTTCAGCGAACCGTGGGCGATTCAGCAGGCGCCAGGCGCACGAGATCCCAATCAGATTTCGGAACCTGACAAAACCATCCCATCGGGATTCAGGGGGTAGCGATGAAAAACATGATTGGTACCGGGAATGCACTGGAGCGACTGAAAAAACTCATTCCCCATGGCGTTCAGCCAAAATTTGGCAGCGTTGATGAATGGCGTGCCTGGCAAGCCGAAGAAGGCCGTAAGCGCTGTGAGGAACTGGAAAAACAAAACCAGCGCGCACGTGCAGAGAAAATCTTTGGACGTGCAGGAATTCAGGATCTGCACCGCGGCTGCACATTCGCTAACTATCAGGTTGAGTCGGATGGCCAGCGTCGGGCGCTCTCGATGGCGAAGAGTTACGCGCAGCAATTCGGCTCAGGGTTTGCGAGCTTCGTATTCAGCGGAGCGCCAGGCACCGGGAAAAACCATCTGGCGGCGGCAATCGGAAATCACCTGCTGGCTGGTGGCCGCTCTGTGCTGGTGGTAACCATTCCGGATCTCATGCTGCGTGTTCGGGAATGTTATGACGGAGGGCAGTCAGAGGCGTCATTGCTGGATGATTTATGCCATGTGGACCTGCTTATTCTGGATGAGGTGGGTATTCAGCGCGGAAGCAGCGGTGAAAAAGTCATCCTGAATCAGGTTATCGATCGCCGGCTGTCCTCCATGCGACCTGTCGGCATCCTAACCAACCTGAACTATGAATCGCTGAAGGAAACACTGGGTATGCGGATCCTTGACCGTCTCCAGATGGACGGCGGTATGTGGGTGAATTTTGAATGGGACAGCTATCGCAAAAACGTGCGCCATTTGCGTGTCGTTAAGTGAGGTATGTATGGCAAGAGCATTGTCAGCAGTTGAGCGCAGAGAGTACGTCCGCGCAGTGATTCGGATCACCAGACATCAGGGGCGACTCACGACCGCCGAGGCAATGAAAAAACTTGGGCTGAGCCGCGCTACTGTCCAGCGGTATTTTTCCGAAGCAGAAGCGACTGGCGAGGTTGTCCGGCATGGTCGTCTGGGATTGTTCCGCGATCAGCGCGCCGTGATCGATTTTGACATGAAACGGCTTGGGATGGTGCCAAAGGCCGCTACCGGGATGAATTACAGCCTGCTTGGCAGCCCTGTATTTCAGCGTGTTTTGGATGTGCAAGAAGTAATTTCTGCGGGTAAACCGATAGCCGCCCCGCAGGAGGTGAAATAGTGGATCCTTCACTGGAATATGCCTGTAAGCGAATTCTGGAGCTGGAGCAGTTGTTGCTGGTGGATGTTCCTGAAACCGTTTGGCCCGCCGAGGTTGCAATGGTTCTGTCTCAAGTAGAAAGCGCCGGGGTTCTCCATGCGCACCACAAGCAACGACTGCAGCACCATATCAACAGAATGTGGCTCGAAAAAATGCCGGTACCGTCAATTATCGCCGCGGCCCGTTCGCTGGCCAGCACCATGGAGAAATACGTGTGAGAGAGAGCGAAATCATCGTTGATAACTTTGCCGGCGGCGGCGGGGCGAGTACGGGCATCGAGATGGCGATTGGGCGTAGCGTGGACATCGCGATAAACCACGACCCAAACGCTGTAGCTATGCATACCACCAATCATCCGGGAACTCTGCACTATTGCGAGTCTGTTTATTCAGTGCGTCCAAAAGTAGCGACTGCCGGCCGCAATGTTGGTTTGGCCTGGTTCTCGCCGGACTGCCGCCACTTTTCCAAAGCAAAAGGGGCTAAACCAGTTGAAAAAGCGATTCGTGGGCTGGCGTGGATCGTTATCCGCTGGGCGCTGGATGTTGGTCCGCGGGTAATGATGCTGGAGAACGTTGAAGAGTTTAAAACGTGGGGTCCACTACTGGCGGCGGAAATGCGTCCGGATCCGGACCGTGTTGGCGAAACGTTCCTGGCATTCGTCGGCATGCTGACATCCGGAGTTCCTGCGGATCACCCTGCGTTGTTGGAATGCTGCGAGTTTCTGGAGTTGTCGCCGGATAGCGAACAGGCGAGGCGCTTGATTACCGGGCTGGGCTATGACATCGATTATCGCGAGCTGCGCGCCTGCGACTATGGTGCACCAACTATTCGTAAGCGCTTTTTCATGGTGATGCGAAGGGACGGAAAACCGATAGTCTGGCCAGAAGCTACTCACGGGGATCCGAAATCACCGGCGGTGCAGGCTGGAAAATTGACGCCATGGCGGACAGCTGCTGAATGCATCGACTGGTCTATTCCTGCACCATCGATATTTGACCGCAAAAAGCCGCTTGCAGTTAATACGTTGAAGCGTATAGCACGGGGTATCCAGAGATTTGTGGTCGATAGCGATAACCCATTCATCGTTAAATGCAACCACACTACGACACGCGGTAAATATGATTGTTTCCGTGGGCAGGGGTTATATTCACCAATACAGACAATCACCAAAACTCATGGTTACGCGTTGGCGGTACCTACTCTGGCACCGTTTATGGCTGGAAATGGTGGTAGCCAGTACCAGGCTAAACCGCGTCCACTCAACAAACCAGTTCATACCATCTTAAAGCAATCCCGAGCATGCGTGGTTGCCCCGGTTATCGCCCGCCAGTTCGGCGCAAGCATTGGCCACCGGGCAGATGAGCCTAGCGCCACGATTACCGCTGGTGGAGGGGGTAAGTCTCAGTTAGTCACCGCTACGCTTATTCAGATGGGGTATGGCGAGCGGGTAGGGCAATCGCCGCGGGTTCTCAATCTTGGTAAACCGTTGGGTACGGTTACAGCTGGGGGCAATAAGTTTGCCGTAACAACTGCGTTCCTGGCGAAACACTATGGCGGGAACTACGCCGGTCCAGGCGTTGCGCTTGATGAGCCAGCTCACTCAGTGACTACCGTCGATCATCACGCTTTTGTGACATCGCACCTGGTAAAATTGCGTGGTACCTGCCGTGATGGTCAGCGCACCAATGAACCGATGCCGACAATCACCGCTGGAGGTCAGCATGTGGGAGAGGTTAGCGCGCTGCTGGCGGCTAATGATTACGACGAGCGGCGTGCGGACCAAGTTAAAAAGTTCCTAAATTCTTTTGGCGTCAGCGAACTGGTGACGATTAAGGGCATTGTTTACCGCATCGTTGATATCGGGATGCGAATGCTGCAACCGCATGAGCTTTACCGGGCGCAGGGCTTTCCGGAGTGGTACATCATTGACCAGGATTACCGCGGCGTAAAATACGCGAAGGACAAGCAAGTGGCTCGCTGCGGTAATGCCGTCCCGCCGCCGTTCGCTGAAGCGCTGGTGCGGGCCAATTTGCCGGATCTATGTCAACAGAAGGGAATGGCTGCTTAATAAACTTCTATCAATTCAACCCGCGCCGGCGGGTTTTCTTTGTTGTCCTGGTAAATAGGGGATTGCACACTACACAAATTGTGCATCCTAAGGCTCAGTAGTTTTTTCTGCTACACCAATACATCTGAAATTAATTAAATTCTGAAATTGGCCTTTTCCATTTGATCGAGTGAAATAGGGGCTTGTACGATACACAAAATATGCCGTCGACAACCGCGCAAAGCTTTTAACTCCGTTAGCCATGAAAGTTAAACAATACTCCCAAACTTTCAATTTCGATAATCTCTTTTGAAAATAGTGGCTTGTAGGACGAACTTCATCTGCCATCATATCTTCCGCTACCGTGAAATTTTCACATGTAAGTGATTTAACATTAATTTATACTGTATAAAAACACAGTATATGGTTTTGCTTCCGGGAGGTAGGGATGCGCAATGAGAGTAATGAGTACTACGATCTGGTTAAACGTTCTACAGGTGAAGTTGTTGGCAGCATCAGGGCAGCAGGCCGGGTTCTGGTATACACGGCAAATGGTGTTACTTCTATGCGACCACTGCTTGAGGACGAGGGAGTATTTAATCTCAACGCAATGACCAGTTTTCTGCATCGCCTCGGCTACCGAGTTATCCCGCCTTCTGATAATATGAAATCAACGGCCTGAACAACCGTTGACCTACTGCGCCACGGAGGGAAACCATGGCGCAATTGCACTTAATAAAGCAGTCACAAGGTTTACTGATCCCTGCCACGCAGGAGACCAGCGAATTTCTACAATCAAAATGCAAGCTCGGCTGCGTTCTGGAGGCCGACTTTAAGCTTGTCCGCAATCCGGCGTTTCACCGCCGTTACTTTGCTTTACTCAATCTCGGTTTTGAATATTGGGAGCCTACCGGCGGGGCGATTTCGTCTAATGAGCGCAGGCTTATCACAGGTTACGCCAAATACCTTGCTGCATATGGCGGGAGTGAATCGGCGTTACTTGATGCCGCCGGGCAATATCTCGACCGAATAGCCGAGAAGCGATCCGGCTATATCAGTATTTGCAAATCTTTCGATGCTTACCGGGCGTGGGTCATCGTAGAAGCAGGCCACTATGACGCCATACAGCTGCCGGACGGCACGCTGAAAAAACACCCTCGCAGCATTTCTTTCGCCAGCATGGACGAATGCGAATTTCAGGAACTGTACAAAGCATCGCTCGATGTTCTCTGGCGGTGGATCCTCTCTCATTCGTTCAACAGCCTGCAGGAAGCTGAGAACGCCGCAAACCAGCTTTTAAGTTTTGCGGGGTGATGCCGATGAAACACTCATGGTTTCACCATCACGAATGCACAACACAGCAGGCCGACGAACTGATGGCGAGATATCGCCAGCGGGGCGTAAAGGTCGAACGAAGCTTAAACCCTGACTTTATGACATGGACCGTTAGCGCGCAGCTGGTGGAGGACAAAACTCCGCCGCGGCCAGACTCTCGCTGGCGCAACAGGATGTGGGAGTGAGTATGGCGAACCTTCGCAAAGCGGCCCGAGGCCGCGAATGCACAGTGCGGATCCCCGGGTACTGCAACGGCAACCCGGAAACCAGTGTACTGGCGCATTACCGTCTGGCTGGCACCTGCGGAACTGGATGCAAGCCGGACGATACCCAGGCGGCTATTGCCTGTAATGCATGCCACGATCTCATCGATGGCAGAAAGAAAACCACAGATTACACCCGCGACGAACTGCGCCTGATGCATGCGGAAGGTGTGCTCAGAACATTGGCTATATGGAAAAAAGAGGGGGTACTGAAAGCATGAAACTCGAAGCGTCCTTAAAACATTTCAGCCCTCAGGGTATGCACATCAGCGATGACGTGAAAAGCACAACACCAAATCGCCTGACCGGAACAGATGTTATGGCGGCCATCGGTACCACCAGCAGTCGTGCACGATTCGGCCTGGCTGCATTTTTCGGTAAAGCTGGCATCAGCAAGACAGATGAGCAGTTGGCCGTCCAGGCGCTAGCGCGGTATGCGATTGAAACCGCACCGAAGAACGTACGCAAAACAGCTGGTAAAGAGCTGGGGCGCTGCTGCCTGATTTTGGCACAGTTTGCCTTTGCGGAGTATTCCCGGTCCGCGGAAACAACGGGAGTCTGCAGGGTATGCAGTGGCACCGGACAGATTGAAACCACTACCACAGAACGCAAAGTTTCTAATCCGTGGGGCAAAGCACCATATTGGGCAAACAGGTCCCGTGCTGTTCGTCCGTCCGACTGGGATAAGTGGACTGAAGTAACAGCTAGCGTAAGCGCTAAATGTGAAGCCTGTGACGGTAAGGGGAAAATTAACGCGCGCTGCCGCTGTGGTGGTTCTGGCCGGGTTCTGGACCGCAAAGCGACAAAAGAGCAGGGAGCACCGATATATAAAATCTGTGAGCGCTGTTCGGGGAATGGCTTTTCAACGATGCCGTCTACTGCTGCTTATAAAGCGATTCTGACGCTTATCCCAGACCTGCACATCAGAACATGGACACGCAACTGGAAACCTTTCTGCGATGCGATGGTGGACCTATGCTGGAGGGAAGAAAAGAGGGCAGATAAAGAGTTTCAACGAGCAACAGCTGATTGAGTAAATGGTCGCATTATTTTGCATTTTAAGCGCACGATGCTTGATTTTGTCCGAAGTTGTCGTGTATATTTTAAATCGTGGAATAAAACGCCTGAACAAAAACATTCATATAAACCCTGCTACGGCAGGGTTTTGTGTTTTTGAAAACAAATGCCTGAAATCGGCTATAAAGTGTGATCTGCATCAAAATGCCATGCGCCAAACTTAAGGAATATTAAGGAACTGTAAATATTATTTATAAGTGATGGTCTTATGGCGTTAAAAGATATTTTTGTGCGTACCGAACCTCGCAGACGGCATTATGGCGTTGCATTGTTTATCGGGCTTATTTCTGGGGTTGTTTCAGCATTTGTTAAATGGGGTGCTGAAGTACCATTACCACCGCGTAGCCCTGTCGACATGTTTACCAGTGCCTGTGGACCAGAGTCATTAATTCGAGCTGCCGGGCAAATTGATTGCTCCAGAAACTTCCTTAACCCTCCTTATATTTTTCTGCGTGATTGGTTAGGGTTAGCCGATCCAAATGCGGCTGTCTTTACCTTCGCCGGACATGTGTTTAACTGGGTAGGCGTAACACATATCATATTCTCGATCGTGTTCGCGGTTGGGTATTGTGTAGTTGCTGAGGTGTTTCCAAAAATTAAGCTGTGGCAGGGTTTGCTTGCAGGTGCGCTCGCACAACTGTTTGTCCATATGATTTCGTTCCCGCTTATGGGCCTAACCCCACCGTTGTTCGAACTTCCATGGTATGAAAACGTTTCTGAAATATTTGGTCACCTGGTGTGGTTCTGGTCCATTGAGATAATTCGCCGGGATCTCAGAAACAGAATTACGCATGAACCTGATGCTGAGGTTTCTCTGAATTCAGCATTCAGATAATCCAAGCTGCAAAGCCAGGAACCCGCATAAAATGCGGGTTTTTTATGCCTGCGATTAGTAGCTGTTCGACAGCGCTGTTCGCTGCGATGGCAGCCGTAAGATAGGCGTCTTTCACAGGCATTGTATTGACGCCAGCTATGTTTGCAGCATAACGTATTGATGTGGTGAATCCCCCTGTGCGGAGGGGCGACCAGTCAGTTACAGAAACCTGTAAATGCAGCGCGGGCCATGCCGACTGGGGCATGCTCACCGGGAGGCACCCGGCACCACACTGTCACTAAGCATATTGAATATTTCATAGTGGGTTTACTTTTGCGGTAGCCCTTCTACGTTTATAGAACGTAACGGCAAAAGTGAATGCTTCCTGGTAAATCGGTAGCTCGGACTATTAGGAGTGCTTTCGTTTCGTTACTACCTAGAATGCCTACTTTCTGCCCGCTTCTCTGAGCGGGCTTTTTTTATTCCTAATCAGTTCACGTAAAACATCAAAACAATAATTATGCATTCATCTGCTGGCATGCCTTTTACCTTCAACTGAGAGACACTCCTGGCGATGAGAAGGAGAGTTGAAGCATGCTTTATGTCTAAATCTCTGGCCATAGCAACGTATGGCATTGAAACAATGTTATCGAGATGTTAGGTTTTGTATGTGGTGAATCCCCCTAGCGGAGGGGCGTAAACAGTTAGAAGTGAATCCTCAGCGCGAGTCACGGTGACTGACCAACGACTTACCGGGAAGCACCCGGCACCACACATACTGCATAACCCCCTAAAGGCCTTCCATTCCGGTAGGCCTTTTCTCTTCTGGGCGCCATGACGTAAAAGTTCAGCCCGTAGACCTATAACTGTCTGTGGGTTCGTCAGGCCACATTGCCTGATGGGCTCACTTTTGTAAGCTATACGGGCGCTGCAGTGGATGCTTTACCAGAGATTATGATGATGTAAAGCCTAAGCGACTGGGAGTTTGTCTTGAGTGAAAATCTTACTACAGTGAGGGCACATCAGCGCAGAGCCTTTCTGGACTCGGGTGTAACTATGTTCTGATTGGTTGGCGCAGCCAGGGCAGGTACATTTGATGAGGTAGTTGCGATTGTTTTTTGAGTTTTTGCGTTGTTGCATATGATATTTCCTGATGAATGGTCCGCAACCATACACTATCCCCAGGCACATAGCTCGCGTTGAATTCCCCAACCACCTCTTCAAGGTGGTTTTTTCTTTCAGGTACCCGGAATCACCATTGATGAGTATTCCACCTGCCGGTCCTGATCCCTTTCAAACACACAGCACCCCGTTAACCCGGAGGTGAACCTATGGCAAAGCATATGCAAGACAAAGAGAGCATGGCCGGAATCACCTGGCTAGCTCTGCTGATCATTGCTGGTTGGGGCGGCCTTGTCCGATTCCTGATGGATGTGAAGCAGGGCAAAGCAAAATGGAGCTGGATAAATGCTTTTGCGCAGATTGTGGTTTCGGCTTTTACCGGGGTTATTGGTGGGCTCATCAGCATTGAAGGTGGCCTGAGTATTTACATGATACTGGCCACTGCCGGTATCAGTGGTGCTATGGGTTCCGTAGCGCTCACGTATTTCTGGGAACGAATCACCGGAGTGAAAGTACAATGACAGCAGACCAGATTATTGAGGGGATCCTCGGCAAAGAGGGTGGTTATGTCGATCACCCCTCTGATAAAGGCGGGCCGACCCGCTGGGGCATCACGCAGACCACAGCTCGAGCACATGGTTACACCGGTGATATGAGAAACCTGCCCAGGGAAACAGCAAAGCAAATTCTGCTCAGCGATTACTGGACCGGCCCCCGGTTCGATCAGGTGGCAAGTTTATCTACGTTACTGGCAGATGAGCTTTGCGACACTGGCGTGAACATGGGGCCATTGGTTGCAAGTAAGTTTTTCCAGCGCTGGCTCACTGCCCTTAACATGCGTGGGAAGTTGTATCCCGATCTGATCCCGGATGGCGCCATTGGCCCCCGAACCATCACTGCGCTTAAGGGATATCTTTCAGCCCGAGGGAAAGAGGGGGAACAGGTTCTGTTACGCGCGCTGAACTGCAGCCAGGGCGCCAGATACCTCGAACTTGCGGAGGGTCGCGAAGCCAACGAGGATTTTCTCTACGGCTGGATTAAGGAGCGCGTGCTATGAAGATGATCATCTTCGCTTTGCTCGTGCTGGTGGCTTTGCTCGTTCTCTTACTGCTGCGCAAATATACCCGGCTGGAGTTCGTAGGCCATGCCAGCCTGCTGCTGAAAACGTGGTCTGTAAAGCTGGGGACTATCGGCGCGCTGGTTGGTGTGTGGGCGCAGTCGTTCCCGGATGCTGCACTGCACGCCTGGGCGATGCTGCCGCCGGACATTAAAAACATTCTGCCTCCAAACATTGTTGCGTTGATTAGCCCTGCGCTGGTGGTGCTGGCGGTGCTTTCGCAATACGTACGCCAGCCAGCATTGAAAGCTAAGGCCGAAGAACTGAAGGAGCCGCAGCGATGAGCTTCGAAATTATTGCTGGGCTGGTGGTCGTCATCCTGGGCGCTATAGCTGGCACGTTCGGTATTGGTCATGCTCGCGGTACCAGTAAGGCAGAAGCCAAAGCCGATCTGCAGCGTACCGAAGAGAACGCCGCCGCAACCGTCGCCGCGACAGAACGTAGGGCAGAAGTCACGAAAGAGGCAAGCGATGTACAGCAGACTGTTAGCCATATGCCTGATGACGATGTTGATCGGGAGCTGCGCGAGCACTTCACCCGCCCCGGTAGTCGTTGATACCGCGTGCAGCTGGGTGCGGATTATCTACCTGACCGACCACGATATCGAGGTGCTGGATAAGCAGACCAAGCGCGATATCCTAGCGCACAACAAAGCAGTGCAGGCCAATTGCCAGAGCATTACCCCTATTCAGTGAGTTAAAAGAATGGCCTCATCCTTGAGGTCCACGGGTAAGTAAACGCAAGGTCTTTCATGTAATGGCTCTTTTAGCCTAGGAGCCAGCTCAGAAACAACAAGCGTAAGCGGTAGATATTTATGATTTTTTTTCTGCTGCATATCCCCAGCAAACCAAAAGGGCTACGAAATGAGTGAAGCTAAACCGCGGGATGGCAGCACCGTAAAGGGATACCGCACGTTAACCGAGGGTGATATTGAACAGATGAACCGTCAGAAGGGTGTCAGTAAGCACTTCTTAAACCTTCTGGATACAGCCAAAGAATCAGATGCCGATACCCGTTGGATTGGTATGGCTAAAACTGAAATGCAGAAGGCGTGCATGTTCGCTTGTCGGGCTGTGGCTCAACCTGAAGACGGCTGTTAGCGCTTCAACGTTTCAATGAAATAAATAGAACCGCGGAATGAATCCTACAAAATGCAAGTGTGCTGTATTTTATCGGATTCTAATGAGGTTTTGAGGTGTTTTTCTACTGGTTGTGAGAAAAATGAAAGGTCAGACGTTATGGGAAGTGGCTCATCCATGAGCACACGGGTAAAACAACGGACTTTGTCATGGCAGAGCAAAGTCAAAAGTAAGTTTAGAGTGTGTCTCGGATTTAACAAGCTCAGCGGTTTGTTTCAGTGATTGTACGTCTGTAACTTTCATAATATTTCTGCCATTTCAAAACTAACATATTAGGAAAAAACTTAGGAAATTTAGAGGGTAAGTGGAAAAGTGGACAGCTAAATCTTCTCGTGAAGCAATGGGCTTAATTTTAAAAAAAATATATAGTTTGCAATGTTAGTTTTTTAGTTCATTATGCATGCTACATTGACTTTTTATAAAGTGAGTTACTAATTATGATTGATTGCAAACTTCCGCGACTTCCAAAGCATTATCGATATGGTGCTGAACAAATTAACAAAATGCCTGAGCGTGGGGATGTTTTTCCTCCCGCGGGCAGTATAATAAAGTCAGTAAGTTTAACTGAAAATGTGTTTGTTTGCGTTCCGGTGCAGCGTTATATTCATGGGTTAGATATTTGGGTCACAGTTGAATCCTCTTGCTAATATTTTTTTGGTAAGAGTAGCTTTTCGTTAGTTTGGTAGTTTCTATTTGTTGTAAATTCGCTGTGGGAATTTAAAATTAGCATCATTGCAACGCTTTCAAACACCGTAGAAGGATTATGATGCTAGTGCAAAATAATATTTATAATAATTCAGAGTCATATGCTCTTCTTTTGTTTAGTATGTGGCCTGTCCTTATTGTACTTCTTGTTGTGATATCTTGTGCCTTCTACGGTGTATTGATGCATAAAACTGCAATTTGTTGTTTTCTGTCAGCCATGTTCCTTGGTATCGCAGGCTGGTTTTATGGATGATCACCAATAGCTCTAATATGAGTCGTTTTTTAGTATAAAGTCAAAGTGTCATTACTTTACCTGGCTTGTAGCGCTGGTTCTCTAAAGTTTGACGATAAAAGGCCCTGCTCATACAGGGCTTTTCTGTATGTATTATTTATCAAAGAGGTAAGACATGTCAGAGATCACCGCATCCGAGCAAATTCGCCTGGATATCATCAAGAAAGTTAACTACGACACCGCAGCGGCCAAGCTGGCCATTGACTGGGTAGGCGACAGCTATCTGAAGTCTGAGCTATTCGGAGACTCCTTTGATCGTGTCTTCACTGAAAGTGAGATTGTCTCGAAGACCCGCAAGGCCATCCAGGAAGCGACCGAAGCGCTGGCGCTGTTTGATACTGGCGCAGAGCAGGCGAACTAAGGCGTTAAAGCAGGTATTCATAGAGTGCCTGTGATCATGCCCGTCAGACAAATCGTCTGAGCTGACAGTTCAATCAATCACCAATTACCAGTTACACGGGGTAACTGACATCATTGTCTGTTTATCCCGGTGAATTTTGAAATACTCACTACTCTCATAACGTCTCTGCCTGCCAACACCAGAACGGCAGAGGTCAGTTAGCCGGTATAGATGAACCTCTCCCGGGTGGCTCCTGAGAGATTCTTTATACGCTAGCTGGTAGTAACTAAAGGCCGCATATTTTTGCGGCCTTTTTCATCTTTGTAAAATGAAAGCCCTCAGGCGGTTAACGATGCTCCGGACCATGGAAGTGATCTCCACCATGTCCGCCTCCATGGGGACCAGGGGGAAGGATACATCCTGAAAGTGACAGCGCACCACAGATCACAAAAACAGCAAGCATAATTCTTTTCATAATAACTCCTGAACTAAAGAGCCTTAATTCCAAAACATAAAAGTGAATATTTTATGGAGAATCAGTCATTCCTTTTCTCCCTCACGTTAAATAGGAATAATCCATGGCAAAACCGGACTGGGGCGAGCTTCAGCAACGGTTCCTGTCCGATCATGCCGCAACCGGCGTATCACCGAAGGATTGGTGTGAAGCGCAGGGACTGAATTACGCTACAGCCCGCCGATACATCAAGAAACCCACTGCGCAAACTGCGCAAAAACCTGCGCAGAAGAAATTGTGCACTGCGCAAAAGGAAAAGTGCGCAGAAGAGTTGGTGGAGAGCAAACTGAGTCCAAAGGTAAAGCGCTTCATTGCTGAATACCTCAAGGACCAGAACGCTACCGCTGCCGCTGAGCGTGCGGGCTATAGCGACCCAAACTATGGCCGTCAGCTTCTAACGAATCCTAACGTTGCGCAGGCCATTGCGCAGCAGCAGAAAGCATCCATTGTGCGCACACTCGGCAGCGCTGATGAAGTACTTGAGCAGATGTGGCGCCTGGCAACGTTCGACGCCAACCAGCTATCACAGTATCGCCGCGGGAGTTGCCGTTACTGCTGGGGCTTCGGTCACCAGTACCAGTGGCGCGATGCGGTTGAGTACGAAGAGAAACGCCTCGAAGCGCTTGAGCGAAAACGTCGCGAGCCCGTCGATGTTGGCGGTTACGGTTACGACCACACCAGCGCACCTAACCCGGAATGCCCTCGCTGTAATGGTGACGGCATCGGCCAGCCTTTCTTCGCTGATACGCGCAAACTGGCGCCCGATGCTGCGCTTGCCTATTCCGGAGTGAAGCTTGGGAAGAATGGCGTAGAGATTACCGCTATTAGCCGGGAGCGGATGTACGAGGCGGTGATGAAACGTCTCGGCCTGGCTGATAGCGAGTTCGCCCAGCGTCTGCAGCAGATAGAAATTGAGCGCCGGCAGCTGGAGGTCGAAAAAATACGCAAAGAGCTGGCCGCTGACCCGGAGGATGACGAACCAACGCCAGTTGCAATCAATATCAACGTAGTCGATGCACGAGTGAGGGAAGAGGATGGCGATAGCACCGACGCTTAACATCCCTCAGGCCAAATTTCTTGCGATGCAGTACAAGTTTAAGGCCTACGTCGCCGGCTTCGGTTCTGGCAAGACATGGGTCGGCTGCGGTGGTATCTGCAAAGGGATGTGGGAACACCCCAAAATCAACCAGGGTTACTTTGCGCCAACGTATCCGCAGATCCGTGACATCTTTTATCCCACTGTTGAGGAGGTGGCCCACGACTGGGGGCTGAATGTCAAAATCAACGAGGGAAACAAAGAGGTTCACTTCTACGCCGGGCGCCAGTACCGAGGAACGACGATTTGCCGCTCGATGGAGAAACCGCAAACCATCGTTGGTTTTAAAATCGGTAATGCGCTGATTGATGAGCTGGACGTAATGCCCGCCAAAAAGGCGCAGTTAGCCTGGCGAAAAATCATTGCCCGTATGCGTTACAACGTGGCCGGTCTTCGTAACGGGATCGACGTCACCACGACGCCGGAAGGGTTTAAATTCGTTTATCAGCAGTTCGCAAAGGCTCTACGCGATAAGCCTTCGCTCTCAACGCTCTACGGCCTGGTGCAGGCCTCGACGTTCGACAACGAAAAGAATCTGCCGTCGGACTATATCCCGTCGCTGATGGAGTCATACCCGCCGGAGCTGATCAAGGCTTATCTGCGTGGCCAGTTCACCAACCTGACCAGCGGGACGATTTACCATCAGTTTGACCGTAAGCTGAATAACTGCCGGGAGGAAGAACAACCCGGTGAGCCGCTGTATATCGGTATGGATTTCAACGTCGGGAAGATGGCCGGAGTTGTTCATGTGTTACGTCTGGGGCTTCCGTTTGCGGTGAATGAAATTGTGAAGGCTTACGACACCCCTGACATGATCCGCATCATCAAAGAACGGTTCTGGCTGTACGACGGCAACGATTATCGCAAGGTGCGGGAAATCTATATTTACCCGGACGCTTCCGGCGATTCCCGCAAATCCAGCAATGCCAGCGCCACGGATATCGCTCAGCTTAAGCAGGCCGGCTTCAATGTGGTTGTTAATGCATCAAACCCGCCAGTGAAAGACCGCATCAACGCGATGAATGCCATGTTCTGCAATGGTAACGGTGAACGTCGCTACAAAGTGAATGTAAAGCGGTGCCCGGTGTACACCGAATCGCTTGAGCAACAGGTCTGGGGCGAAAACGGTGAGCCGGATAAAACGGCGGATAACGATCATCCCAACGATGCTGGCGGGTATTTCATTGTGAAGCAATTCCCGATTATCAAACCGACTGGAAAAGTCACCCAACTGCGGATGTAAAACCATGCCTGATATTTCAACGCCCAACCTCGACTATAACGACATGGTTGAGGCATGGGATATTAATGATGCGCTGATGGGCGGCACGCTGGAAATGCGCCGGCAGGGCAAGAAGTATCTCCCGAAATGGCCGAACGAAGATCCTGAAAGTTATAAGGAGCGTTTGGCTTCGGCAACGTTACTCCCTGCCTATGAAGAGGCCATTAAACAAAACATCGGGCGAGTGTTTGCTGAGCCGACGGTATTGAGTGAGGATTCTCCTGAACAAATACGGGAGCTGTCGCCAGATATTGATATGGAAGGAAACCGGCTCGATGTCTGGGCGCAGCAATTTTTCAGCATCGGATTCCAGTATGGTCTGGTACATGCGCTGGTGGATTTCCCGAAAATTGACCCGGAGGCAGTAAAAACTAAAGCCGACGAAAAAGCCGCGGGATCCCGCCCGTATGCCACGATGTTAAATCCTCGCCAGGTCATCGGCTGGAAATCGAAAGTGGTTAAAGGGAAAGTGATGCTGACCGATCTGCGTATCAGAGAGGTCATCATTATTGATGGCGACGATTACGGGCAAACAAAAGTTGAGCAAATACGCCATATCATGCCGGGCAAGGTTGAAATTTATCGCCGAAATAAAGGTGATAACGGCGAAAGCCAGTGGCAGATTCACGACGAGTGGGAAACCAGTCGCGATGATATTCCCCTGGTGACGCTTTACACGAAACGCACTGGCTTTATGCGCGGTTCACCGCCACTGCTTAATCTCGCCTTACTGAATATCAAGCACTGGCAGAGCCAGAGTGAACAGGACAACATCCTGCATGTCGCTCGTGTGCCGTTGCTGGTGGCTTACGGTCTGGCTGATGGCGAAACGTTGACGATAGGTTCTTCCTCTGCGACTCGTTTCGATGACCGCCAGCGGCAGGGACTGGAATATGTCGAGCATACCGGGGCTGCGATTGATGCCGGTAAGATATCCCTTGAGGATCTGGAAAACCAGATGCGTCAGGCCGGCGCAAAACTGCTGCGCGCGGAAAACACATCAACTAAATCCCTAGACCAGACTCACGAAGAGCGGATGCAGGAGAATTCACCTCTCTACACCATGGCAAGCTCGCTTGAGGATGCGCTCGATAATATCCTGCAGATTATGGCGGAATGGCTGGGCGAGAAAGAAGGCGGCAATGTCGATGTACGCACCGAACTGGATGTTTCAGCCCAGACGTTTGATGCCACTGCTGCAACAGCTGTTCAGTCGCTCCGTCAGGGTGGTGATATACGTCAGGTCGATGCTGTTCGCGTTTTGCAGGCCCTCAAATTTATCGATCCGGACGCGAAGCCCGAAGAGGTAATCGATGAGTTGCGGAATCAGCAGGTCACGCTGGCCGGCGGACTGAGTAACCCGGGTGGTGCAAATGGCAACGGCGAATGACAAGCTTCAGGATGAATCGATAGCGCATGCGATATGGATAGCGCGGTACAGCACCAGCGTTGCAAACAGGATGATAAAAATCCTGAATGACAGCGATGCGGAACTGACAGCCAGATTGCTGGTGGCGATGGATAGCCTGGATGCTGACAGCTTTACCGTGTCGCGACTGGAAGCGCTGCTCGTTAGTGTCAGAGCTCTTAATCGCGAGGCTGTGCAGTCAATGTACGCGGGACTATCTGAAGAGCTGCAGCAACTCGCTCAGCACGAAGCAGGCTTTCAGCTGAGCCTGTTTCAGTTTGCGATCCCCGATGATGTTCTTTCGCTTCACCCGCTGGTGGGCATTTCCCCGGACGCCGTTTACGCCGCGGCGATGGCACAGCCGTTTCAGGGGCGCCTGCTCAGTGAGTGGGCTGATAACCTTGAATCCGATCGCATGGCGCGTATCAGCAATACGGTGCGGCAGGGCTTTCTCCTGGGCGATACGCATGAGCAAATCGCCAGAAAGGTCCGTGGTCATGCTAACCGTGGTTATCAGGATGGCGCGCTGCAGATGAGCCGAACCAATGCCGGCAGTATTGCAAAAACGGCTGTGGGGCATCTTGCTTCTACGGCCAGGAAAAGCTTTGCAGATGCGAACGATGACATTTTGAAGGGTAAGCAGTGGTTATCCACTTTGGATAACCGTACATCAAAAGACTGTCGGATTCGCGACCGCCTCAAGTACACACTGGATAACAAGCCGATCGGCCATAAGGTGCCGTATCTGCAGGGACCCGGGAAAATCCATTTCTGCTGTCGCAGCGTCGAAACCTACATCCTGAAATCGTCTGATGAGCTGGGTATTGCTGTTGGGCAAATATCAGATAGCTCACGTGCCAGCATGGACGGGCATGTGCCTTCGAATACCGATTATCAGGGATGGTTCTCGCGCCAGTCGTTCACGCGACAGTCCCAAATCGTTGGCGTAACCCGGGCCCGGCTGATTCGTGACGGCGGCATGTTGCCCGATGATTTCTACAACGACAAGGGCGAATGGCTGACTCTGGAGCAACTTCGTAACCTGGATGCTCAGGCGTTCAGCAACGCCAGACTTTAAAGCTTTTTAAGTCTTCAATCAGGCTGCCTCCGGGCGGCCTTTTTTATTGCCGTGATCCGGATGGTGAGCGGTGCAACGGTCGGATGACCACCGAAAAGGTAACCACATGAAACTGAAAACAGTCGAAGTTAACGGCAAAAGCTATGCAGAAGTCGATTCCAGCGGTTTACCCGTCTACGTCCACGATGACGGCCAGGAAGTTGGTTTTGATGCTGTGCAGGCCGTTGGGAAAATCTCCTCTCTGAATGGCGAGGCGAAATCTCATCGTGAAGCCAAAGAAGCAGCTGAAGCCAGTCTGGCTAAGTTTGCCAAAATCGGTGATCCGGCGAAGGCACTCGAAGCGCTGGAGATGATGACTAAAATCGACCAGAAAAAACTGATCGACGCAGGCGCTGTTGATCAGGTTAAAGCGGATATCACCAAATCCTTCCAGGCGCAGCTTGATGAAGCTACTTAGCGTGCGACGACCCTTGAAGGCCAGCTTTACCAGGAAATGATCGGCGGCCGGTTCTCTGGCTCGAAATTCATCGCAGATAAAGTAGCAATTCCGGCAGATATGCTTCAGGCGCGGTTCGGTCAGTCCTTCAAAGTCGAGGACGGCAAAGTCGTTGCCTATGATGGCTCTGGCAACAAAATTTATTCCCGCTCGAAGCCGGGCGAACTGGCGGCCTTTGATGAGGCGCTGGAGTTCCTGGTGGAGCAGTACCCACAGAAAGACCACATTCTGAAGGCCAGCGGCAACCAGGGAGGCGGCTCACGGCAGTCTCAGCATTCACTCGGACAGAAAACGATGAAACGCGATGCGTTTACCAGTTTGAGCCCGACAGATCAGCAATCAACTCTCAAAGACGGTATCACCATCGTCGATTAATTCTTTGCCAGCCGCCGGATGGCTGCTGGTGCCGGAGCTGGATAGCTCAACCAACCCTATATTTTAATCTCCAAGGAATCCATACACATGGCTAATACGCTTACCGGGTTGATCCCGACTATCTTCACGGCTCTGGATACCGTATCTCGCGAACAGGTCGGTTTTATCCCGGCTGTATCCCGTAATGCTAAAGCTGATGCGGCGGCGAAGGACCAGACTGTTACTGCGCCGGTTGCGCCACCGGCAACGACTGTTGATATTACCCCGGGGGCTACTGCGCCAAATGACGGCGACCAGACGATCGGCACCGTTGATGTCAAAATCACCAAATCCAAAATGGCCCCGGTCAAATGGAACGGTGAGGAACAACTGGCACTGGGGCCCGCAGGGACATACAACACCATCCTTGCTGATCAGTTTAAGCAGGCTTTTCGCGCGCTGGCTAATGAGATGGATACAGATCTCGCGGCTCTGTATTTCGCATCCTCCCGTGCTGTTGGTACGGCCGGCACCGCTCCTTTCGGTATTGCAGGTGATTTGTCGGATGCGGCCAATGCGCGTCAGGTTCTCTCTGACAACGGTTCGCCGACAACTGATCTGCAGATGGTTCTCGGTTCTTCGGCTATCGCAAACCTCCGCGGTAAACAGTCTGTTCTGTTCAAAGTAAACGAATCCGGTACTGATGCGCTTCTGCGCGAAGGTATCGTGGGGCGACTGGAAGGTTTCAATATCCACGAATCCGCACATGTTAAGAAACGCGCTGCATCTCCGGCTGCCGGATACCTGGTGAATGGAGCAAAAGCTGAAGGCGATATTCTGATTGCCATTGATACCGGCACAGGTGCTTTTGCAGCAGGTGACATCGTGACGTTTGACGGGGACAGCAATAAATACCTTGTTGCTGCTGCGACGGCCACAGCAATCACCCTGGCTGCTCCTGGCTTACGTCAGGCACTGGCCGACAACACCGCTATTACCGCTGGTGGCGCCTACACCGCAAACATGGCGTTTGATCGCAATGCATTCCTGCTTGCATCCCGAACCCCGGCAATGCCGCAGGGCGGCGATACTGCGGATGATGTGATGAACGTTACTGACCCGGTATCTGGCATCACTTACCAGGTAGCACTGTACCGCCAGTATCGCCAGGTGCGTTACGAAGTCGGTTTGTCCTGGGGCGTAGCGGCAGTTAAGTCGGCGCACTCAGCGTTGTTGCTGGGCTGATAAACAGGGGCTTCGGCCCCTTTTTTTAGTGGAGGGCTAATGGCCGGATTAACAAAAGAGCAGCGCGCCCAACGAGCTGCTGAGCAAACTGCGTCTACGCAGGCGGATAACAACGAACCCGTATCGACCACATCGCAGCTGGTGGCGATGGTTACCGATTTCCCGGCATTCCCGGGTGCGCCCAATACCGCCAACGTTCACCCTGATGAAGTGGAGAACTGGAAGGCGCACGGCTGGAAAGAAATGGAGTGATGCATGATCACTTTCATCACCGTTGAAGACGTCAATTCGATTCTCGGTGCCACCTGGACAGATGAAAGCAAAAAAGCCAAATCTGTGCTGATGGCCAATACCTGGATGAATGGACTTAACCTGAAACTGCCGTGCAATAAGGCAACTTACGAAACCATTATTCCTGACGATGTGAAACAGGCTGGCGCCTATGCGGCGCTGTCGGCGGCAAATGGCGGGCTGTATCAGCAGAAAACTGATTCGGGGGTATTGCTGAGTAAGACGGTTGACGCTGACGACGTTTCTGTTTCAAAGACCTTCGCAGAACTCGGTACCAACAGTTCGGCATTGCTTGATTCGGACCTGCAGCTGGCGCTGGCCATGCTTAAGCCCTATGGCGTTAGTCAGTCACAGGTGCGGCTGGTGAGGGGGTGATATGGGAATTCGTGACGAGTTGCAGACCGAGGTCGCCGCAGCATTCGATACCGATCTGCAGGATGCGGTTAACGAATTCGCCGGAAGCTACACCGTTCGGGGTGCCTGGGACCCGGTAACGGAAACCGGCACTGAAACACAGGTGACTTACTCGGGGCGCGGAGTGCTGGCGCGCTATAAACTCCGCCGTATCGATGGCGTTAATATTCTGCATGGTGATGTGAAGCTAACCGCCCTGGTTAACGAGGTGACTGATAAGCCGGCCGTCGGGCATATCATCACCGCACTGGATCCGATTACGGGTGATCTTCAGCGCTACGAGGTCATCACCGCTTCTGCCGACTCTGCTGGCGCTGCGTACTCCATTCAACTGCGGAGGGTGTGATATGGCTAAGGGCTGGAACATTGACCCGGCGGCATTCGCCGGGCTGGTGGCCGAAGATGTCAAACTACGCCAGCGGACAATCGCCATTCAACTGCTGAATGAAATTGTTCAACGGTCGCCGGTAGGAAACCCGGAGCTGTGGGCCATCAACGCGACCGCGGTTCAATACAACAAAGCGGTAGGTGAATGGAACGAGTCTCTTTATGCCGATCCTGCTAACCTGACCAAAACCGGAAGGCTCAGGAAAAAAGTCCGTGTTAATGACAGCATGGATATCAGGCGCCCGGCTGAGTATCGCGCAGGCACCTTCAGGGCATCGCATTTTGTCAGTATCGGCGAACCCGATCACTCCATCCCGACCGAACCGGATCCGCGTGGGACAATGACGTTTCTTAATGGCAAAAATATCATTGACCAGGCGCCAGCCTACTCGGTGATTTACATCCAGTCGAACCTGCCTTACTCCGTGCCTCTGGAGAATGGCCACTCAACGCAGGCGCCGACAGGCGTCTATGCCGTCTCGTTTAATGGTGTGATTCAGGCCTACAAATGACCCTTACAGAAATCAGAAACGCTGTCATTTCCCGAATGGCGGCACAGACCGCTATTGCCTCTGATGCGGTGGATTATCCCAATGGTCCGGTATTTGACCCCAGTAACCGCGATATCTGGGCCCGCCTCACCAACATTGCAGGGCAGGCAGGCGCAATCGAGATCGGGAATGGGCCGGTCGTGCACAGGACAGGTTTACTCATCATTCAGCTGTTTGTTCCGGTCGGCGCCGGGACGCTGCTTATCTCCCGGACGGCCGATCAGCTAACGGAGCTATTTGAGTTCAAGGACGACGGAAAACTGAGTTATTTCGCCGTTTCTGCTGTGCCGGCAGGCGAGACCGATGGCTGGTTACAGCTCAATCTTCAAATTCCTTATCGCGCTCTGTAGCGCACAAAAAAACAGGAGGCTCCTGTGAGTTCAGGTGCAAAAGTAGTAGCCGCGTTTATTCGCGAGACAACGCCAGGAATCACGCCAACAGCAGGGGCATGGAACCTGCTGCGGCGTTCTTCATTTGGTCTGAAACCAACGCAGAACACCAACGACAATGACGAAATCGCTGGTGACCGCATGGCGCAGGGTATTTCACGCGGCACAGTGGATGTCGGCGGCGATGTCGGCACGCGGTTTCGCTGGAACCAGCATGACGATTTTCTTGCCAGCTGTTTCGGCGCCGAATGGGTAAATAACGTGCTGACGATGGGTAATGGTCGTATTACGTTCTCCGTGGCGACCTTTGCCAGTGATGTGGGGATCGCCCAGATTGCCCGCGGTTGCCAGGTTGGTACCTTCCAGATGGAAATCCCGGCCGATGGTGATATCACTGCAACCATTACGTTTGCAGGGCTGGACTGGGAGACGAAGGGGGACGATACCAGCTTTTTCACCACGCCAGTGGATTTAGCGGGGGCGCTGCGTTACTCCTTCAAAGAGGTCACAAACATCCGGCTAAATGGTGTTGATGGCGGGACAGGCTTCTGCGTCGACACCTTTAACATTCAGTTCAACAACAATATGCAGACTCAGCGCTGCATCGGTACCGGTTCGGCGTTCGCCGGCGCAAACATTCCGACAACCTTTACCCCGTCAGGTCAAATCACGCTGTCATGGTCAAAGGCTGCCTGGGAGGTTTACAAAAAAACGTTCACCGGCGAAACGGTGCCGTTTAGCTTCACGCTGGAGAATGATGAAGGCGCCTATACCTTCGATTTCCCGGAAGTGCAGATCTCCAGCGACTGGCCGGATGCGGGGAGCACTGACATTGTTCAGGTTCAGCTGGATATCACCGCGGCCAATACTCCGCCAACTATTACCCGCGTTCCTGCCACTAATGGCGGTGGTGATTAAAATTGGCCCTCTTTGGAGGGTTTTTTTATGGAGTTTTTTATGCTGATTGTTACCCCGAAAATTGATTTAAATGGCGAGCGCTGGTTTTATCCCTACAAAAAGCCAGAAGGCAGCAAAAAGGAATTCTCGCCGGAAGAAGAATCGCTGTTCAAACTTCGCCTGCTGGTGGCCAGCAGCGAGAATCCGCAATATCGCTCTCGTAACGCGTTGGTGCGCCGCCACATCGATAAGATGGACGCAGGTTATAAGGTGGGGACAACGGATTTTAATCTCGCCAGCGTGGACGATATAGACTCTGTTGATGACCTGCTGATCGATAACGCCGCTCGGTTCCTGCTGAAAGGCTGGGAGGGAGTAGGTAAGTTAGTCGACGGCATAGAGGTTGCTCTCGACTACACCCCAGAACTTGGGGCTGCCATGCTGAAACAGCACCCGGCGCTATACTGGCTGATACTGGCTGAGGCGGCAAACATTGCTCAGGGTAAGGAGCAGCAGACTCAGGAAACCGTAAAAAAGCCATAGAGGCCCAAAAGTGGCTAAAGGATTTCGCTGGCGAGCAGGGCGAGAAAGCAAAGTGGCGCAGGGAGAAGCTAAATCTCCCACCCATTCCAGAGCCTGAAATCGATGCGGTCACTGGGGAGATCCTCAACGCTTACGCCATGATATCGCGCGGCAGGAAGTATGCCGGCATGGCCGGAGTGCCGCTCCCTCTATCCCTGAATGATATTGAGCTTTACCTGGCATCGCGCACCATCCTGATCGACCGCATTGAGTTTGACGCAGCAATACTGGCCCTCGATGATGCCTGGAGAGTTGAGTGGGCTGAAGAGCAGAAAAGACAGGCAAAAGTGAAGTAGTCATATCATTGTCCCTATCTTTTCCTGTGCTAACCTGTGAGCAAATGTTAATGATGAGGATAGGGATGTGAAAAGGGCTTTGGTGGTCGGGCTTGGTTTAATGGCATTGTTGGGCTGTGATGACAAGTTTCAAATATCAAAACTACTCCCCCCTAAAGACCCACCTTCAATTGCTGAGATGATAGCTACGGGGAAAGAGGAAATAACGTCGGAATGTAAAAAAGGCGATGTTTCCTTTAACTGTGAATTCCTCACTGGCGATTTAACCGGGACGGGAAAGTGGCATCATACCAAGCTGTACCTGCATAACAACGGGATGGTAGATATGATTATTGACGGCAAGGCTTACTATCAAAGCGATATCAGCAGTAACACCTTTGCGGGTCAGGAGACAACTACCTTCACAATGAAAGGCGTTGGTGGCGACAATGGTGAAGTAAATATCGTTAGATCCAATGAAGGGAAATCCTTAAATTTTGAAGCCTATAACAAAGATGACAAACGGTTTGTTATGGGAGGCGTTAAATTGCAGTAACTCAATCGAGGGATGAAGATAGCCTTCACTGATTATCATTTTTTAAGTATTTCCTAACCCGCTTTATCGGCGGGTTTTTTATTGCCCGGAGATAAGGTAAATGGCAGAACAAGAATCACGGCTAGCGATACGCCTGGACAGCTCCGGGGCAGAGAAGCAGGCTGACAGCCTTACCGTTGCGCTTGATAAGATGACTCAGTCTGGTGATAAGGCTGTAACCAGCATATTCAAAGTGACAAAAGCGACTGACGAGGAAAAAGATGCTCTCAATAAATTGCGAGCAGCTATTGATCCGGTTGGTGCAGCAATTGATACCGTCGGTCGCCGCTATAGTGAGCTGAAAAAATACTTCGATAAGGGGCTAATTGACGAGGAAGAGTTTCGTTCGCTGTCTAAGATGCTGAATGACACCACTGAGGAACTAAGTGGTGTTGCACAAGCTCAACGAGAAGCAGAAAAGGCCAGCAAACTGGCTGCTGTACAGCAGGAGGCGCAGGCTGATGCATTCCAGAGAATGCTCGATAAAATCGACCCTCTGGCAGCTGCGCTTCGCAATCTCGAACAACAGCAAAGTGAACTCGATACCGCCTTTAAATCGGGGGCAATTAATACTTCCCAATATGATGCCTACAGCAAAAAACTTCAGGAGACTCGTCGGGAAGTCACCGGCGAAGCCCAAGCCGAGCGCGACGCTGCAAAAGCACATGATGAACAGGTAAATGCACTGCGTCGTCTTGAAGCCCAAATAGATCCCGTAGGTGAAGCATTCCGCCGCCTGAACGAGCAGCAGCGCCAGCTGGATACAGCTAAAACATCCGGAATGCTGTCGCCCCTGGCTTACGATCGCCTCAACAGCAAACTTGCAGAATCCCGCGATGCCCTGGAGAAAACCCAGGCGCAATTGGGTAAAACAAGCCAATCTGCAGCTCAGACTGCCAATGCTATGCGTATGATCCCTGCTCAGATGACCGATATCGTTGTCGGTCTTTCTACCGGGCAGTCACCGTTTATGGTTCTCATGCAGCAGGGCGGTCAGCTCAAAGATATGTTCGGCGGCATTGGGCCAGCGATCAAGGGCGTTGGCACATATGTCATGGGTCTGGTTAATCCCTATAGCGTGGCAGCTGCTTCAGTTGGGTTGCTAACTTATGCTGTCTATCAGAACCGCCAGGAAATTGATGCTGCGACAAAAATAGCCACAACGTCCCTTGGTGCTAACGGAGATGCTGCTGAGCGACTTGCGCTCAATATGGTTGCTATATCTGATAAGACGGGTCAGACGATCGATGAAGTCGGTAGTATGTTTATAACTACTAATGACGGTGCGAGCGAAGCAATAAATAAGCTTATCGACGTTGGTTTTAGTTATGACGAGGCAAGGACAAAGGTAGCCCAATACAAGGATTCTGCTAATTTAACCGCCTTGAATGCTGATATTGATCAGCATCGACGGGAGATCCTGAAAATAGGTGATTCGTGGACAGCTGCAGCTATTGAGGTCAAAAATTATTACACAGCAGCGGATAAGGGTAGGCAAAACGTAGCGCTTGGTGGCGCAATTGACCCTACGATGAGGTTTATCGGCCAGGCGTTAGATCTGCAAACCACGATGAACACACTTACCATTGAAGGTAATAAGGCGGTAAAAAATTCCGTTGACTGGATTAATAAGGAGTATCTGGCGGCAGACAGGGTTGCCGGTGCAGAAGCTCGGTTAAAGGAGGCAAGAGCACAGTCCAGAAAAATTGCTTTCTCAGGAAATAAGGAAGCAATCGATCAGGCCAATGCGCTAATTGCTGTAAGGGAAAAGGAACTTGAGCAGGCCAAAAAAGCTGGGCAGCCCAAGACCCACAAAGAAAAAGCCTATACAGAGGACGCAGCAACCCGGCTGCTTGATCAGATAAACCAGCAGACTACCGCCATGCAGTCCCAACTGGATGCCAGTGACAAGCTTAACAGTGCGACACAGGCGCGGGTTAAGTTCGAACAGCAAATTGCTGACCTCAAGTCTAAAACGCAGCTTACAGCTGACCAGAAGTCGATCCTTTCCCGTTCAGATGAAATCCTCCAGGCGTATAAGCAGCAGGAGGCACTGCAAAATTCCGTAAAAACCCTGGACGATTACCGGAAGATGCAGGAACAGGTAAAGACGAAGGATGAGCGGACCAACGATCTGCTTAAAACCCGCCTTGAACTGCTGGAGAAGGCCAAAGCAACCGGGCAACTTAAACCCGGTGAATATGAAAAAACGCGGGCAGATATTTATCAAAACACCGATATGCAACTGCCCTCGACGGTTCGTAATGTTGTAGGAAACCTGACACCCACAGGAGGGCGACTCTCTGGAACTTTTGAGGGGATGCAGGGGCAAATCAACGAATATGACCAGGCTCAGCAAGAGCTCCAGCGCTGGCTGGCAGCTCAGGAGGAAGCTTATGCGAAGGCCGGTGAAATAACTGCCGAGGGTGAGGCCAGAATGACCTCTATTCGTCAACGTGCGGCGGATGCAAATCAGGTCATAGAGGCTCAGAAAAACACCATCATATCTGCGGCCACGCAGTCCTTGTTTGATAGCACCGCTGAAATCATGCGAACGGGGTTTGGTGAGCAATCGGCAATCTACAAGGTTGCTTTTGCTGCGAGTAAGGCATTCGCTATCGCGGACTCTATGGTGAAAATCCAGCAGGCTATAGCAAGCGGTGCAGTAAGTGCGCCTTATCCGGCCAACTTCATCGCTATGGCCTCAATCGCTGAGCAGACTGCCAGTATCGTCTCAAATATCCAGGCCATTTCAGGTGTTGGCTTCGCCTCCGGCGGTTACACAGGCCCCGGTGGTATGTATCAGCCAGCGGGTATTGTTCACAAAGGAGAGTACGTCTTCGACCAGGCATCAACGAACCGGATCGGCGTGTCTCAGCTTGAGGCACTTCGAAATGGCCAACCGCTTGATGCAACTCTGGGGCGTACAGGGTTTGGTACTGGTGTCCAGAACGTTAACAGCGACAACAGCAGCAAGACCACCATCCATGCTCCCATTGAGCAGCATTTCCATACGCCGCCCGGCGTGACACCTGATCAGATGGCTCTCTCCATGGCTCAAACGCAGAAGCGGGCGACAACGCAAGCCCTGGATCAGGTTGCTGCACAATTGTTGAGAGGAGATGGGAAAGTTGGTAAGGCAATGCGCAGTAAATATCCAGGCAGAGGGTTAGAGTGATGACTGATATCTACTACCCGCATGACAGTCTTCCGATGCCATTACAGGAAGGATACGGATTCCAGCCTGTAAGCCCGTTAAAACGAACCCAGTTAACCACCGGCCGCGCGCGGCAAAGGCGAGCTTATACGTCCACGCCTACGCAGGCCAGCATTACCTGGTTTATGGAAACCGATGCGCAGGGGCTGGCATTTGAGTCCTGGTTCCGTGATGCGTTATCTGACGGGGCTGCATGGTTCATGATGAAGCTGCAGACGCCGGCAGGCATTAAGTTTTACAAATGCCGCTTCACAGATATTTATCAGGGACCGGTGCTGGTGGCCCCGATTTACTGGAAGTACACGGCGACGCTTGAATTATGGGAACGCCCCCTTGCTCCTGCCCCATGGGGTAATTACCCGGAATGGATCGTCGGCAGCTCACTGCTGGATATTGCGCTGAATAAGGAGTGGCCGAAGCATGACGCAGATTAAACGCCTCTACGCCAGCTGCGGCCCGGAGGTGATCATTGAAACGCTGCAGATCACCATTGGTTCTAATGTCCATTACCTGTGCCAGGGTTACGAGGATATTACGGCAACGACGGAGAATGGCGATACCGTAACGTTTACCGCCTGTGCGATAGACATTGCGCTGCCGGCGCGCAATGCGGACGGTACGCAAGATTTGAAATTTGCCTTGTGCAATATCGATGGTGTTGTGTCCACGGCGATCCGCTATGCGCTGGCTAACCGTCTGTCTGCATTGCTGACGTACCGGCGTTATATCTCCACGGATTTAGCGGCCCCTGCGGAAGTGCCTTATACGCTGAAAATCAAGTCGGGCTCCTGGACGGCGACAGAGGTGCAGATCACTGCGGGCTACATGAATATCCTCGATACCGCCTGGCCGCGATACCGCTACACGCTCCCTGTATTCCCCGGACTGCGTTATATCAGCTAAGGAATCCCAATGTTTAACCCTGATAAATACCGTTCAGTCACCTGGCTGAAGGGCGGGCGCGTATACCCGCAACTCGACTGTTTCGGCATTGTGAACGAGATACGCCTCGATTTGGGCTTACCTCTCTGGCCCGATTTTGCAGGGGTCACCAAAGACGACGGCGGCCTCGACCGGGAAGCGCGCAGGATGATGCTTACCCTTGAGCGCTGCGAACCCTGCGAAGGGGCCGGGGTGGCCTGTTATTCCGGGTCGACTGTCACCCACGTAGGGATCGTGGTCAGTATCGATGGTCTGTTGCATGTGGCGGAATGCAACCCCGGTACGAACGTCACCTTTCTGCCGTTGCCGCGGTTTAAGCGCCGATTTGTCAAAGTGGAGTTCTGGCAATGACCATTCGTTTTTACCCGTCCCGGCTTCCCGGTGAACCACTCGAAACGCATGAGCATGGTGTAACCAGTATTCGCAGCTGGCTGGTGGCAAATGTTGAAGGCTACGAGGATCGGGATGTCCCACCGCTTACCGTTGAGGTTGAGGGGCTGTTAATTCCTCCAGGTGAGTGGGCCACCTGCGTGATTCGCCCTGATAGTGATGTCAGGCTTTATCCGGTTCCATTCGGGCTGGAGGCCGCCACAATCGCGTGGATCGGTATCGGTATCTCCGTTGCCGCTGCAGCCTATTCGCTTGTTTTGATGAGCACCATTGATACGGGCGGCTATACCTCATCCACAGGGCGGAGTCTCGACCTGAACCCGGCGCGGGCCAACACCGCAAAACTCGGTGATGCCATTCGTGAGGTGTTTGGCCGGGTGCGTATCTACCCAGATTATGTGGTGCAGCCGGTTACCCGGTTCGATGCCGCCGATCCTACGAAAATGCGCGTCCAGATGCTGCTGTGTCTCGGTGTCGGTGATCTGATTTATACCAATGGCGATATCAGGGTTGGCAGCACTCCTGCATCGACGCTGCCGGGTTTCAGCAGTACTCATTACCCGCCAGGCGCGGACGTTTCTGGCGATGTGCGCAGTGAAAACTGGGTCAACAGTACGGAGGTCGGCGGGACATCATCCGGTACCGGACTGGATATGGCCCAGACGTCGCCGGACGCAGACGACATTATCGCAGACAGCATGACCGTCTCCGGATCAAGCGTGACGTTTACCGGGCTGGATACGGATGATGATGACGATAATGACGAGAACGATAACGCGCTGCCGCCCAGCTGGGTCGCTGGCGCCGTGGTCGAACTGAAAGCCCCGGCGAACTACCAGATCACCACGGCGGCCGGATACAGTGTTATCGCCAGCCCGCTGCTGACGGAGATCGCGCCGGTAGTAGGTATGCCGGTGACGCTGGGGTTTAACTCTGTCGATTACGATCTGTTTATCGCGTCATATACCCCCGGTCAGGCTGCAGTGCCCGGCACCGGGGGGAGTGCGGCAAAACTCCAGGCCAGTGCGGCCCCGACCACCTACGATTTTTCGACCAGCTCCAGCACGTTCACGATCACCTGGCAGGGGGTTACCTACCCGGTGTCGCTGGTGGCTAACTACGTCTCGATGTCGGGACTGCTGGCGGCCATCACCGAGGGACTCACTGGCTCCGGCCTGGTTGCGCAGGACAACGGCGGCACCGTACTGATAACCGAGGCGGCCAGTCCGTTCGCGGGTGGGGCGATCACGTCCTCTTCGCTGCCTGCAGCTGTTTTCGGTGATGCCCCGGTTTACACCTCCGGCACGGCATCAACCGGCGGCAGCCCGGCGGTAACGGCGAATGCGACGCTTGCATATAACAGCGCCACGGGAACAGCCTTTTCCGGCATGCCGGAGGGGGTGCAACGGCTTTCACTTGCTCACCGCGGGAATGAGTACCGCATTGTCTCGACCGACGGCACAACGGCGACGGTGGCGCGCCTGGTTAATGGTGCCGTTGATGAGTCATGGCCGGGATTCACCGCCCGGACGATGATCGACTATGAGGCCACTGGTCTTAACGACACGCTGAGCTGGCTGGGGCCTTTCCTCGTATGCCCTGAGAATGAAGTGGTGGATGCATTCGAGGTGAACTTTTCATACCCTTCCGGTATTTGCGGCTTTGACAGTAAGGGCAAAAAACGGATCCGCCACGTTGAGTGGGAGATTCAGTATCGCGTCTACGGTTCCGGAGCGGGGTGGGTGAGTCACCAGGGAGAGTATGCGCTTAAAAACGTCAACGGGCTGGGATTCACTGAGCGGATCACCCTCAGCTCACCAGGGCTGGTAGAGGTTCGCTGTCGCCGGCGCAATGAGCAGGGCTCAAACAACGCCAGGGATTCGATGTACTGGCAGGCACTGCGCGGGCGACTGCTGACGCGCCCTTCATCCTATCCCGGTGTGTCGCTGATGGCGGTGACCGTCGAGACGGGCGGGAAGCTGGCGGCGCAGTCGGACCGCCGCGTAAACGTTGTGGCCACGCGCGCCTATGAAACCGGAACGGCCAGAACCATTTCTGGGGCACTGCTGCATGTCGGGAACTCGCTGGGGCTGGAGATGGATGTCGACACCATCAACGCGCTGGAGTCTGCGTACTGGACGCCACGGGGCGAAAATTTCGATTTTGCTACCGGCGACAGTATCTCAGCGCTGGAAATGCTGCAGAAGATAGCCAATGCCGGCAAGTCACGTTTTCTGCTGAGTGATGGCCTGGCGACGGTCAACCGCGAGGGGATTAAGCCATGGACCGGTGTGATCACTCCGCATGAGATGGTGGAGGAGCTGCAGAGCGGATTTACCGTGCCCTCAGATGATGATTTTGATGGTGTCGACGTGACGTACATCAACGGGACTACCTGGGCAGAGGAGACCGTTAAATGCCGAACACCCGACAATCCCACGCCGGTGAAAATAGAGAATTACAAACTCGATGGGGTACTGAATCAGGATCACGCCTACCAAATCGGGATGCGTCGCCTGATGAAATACCTGCAGCAGCGGGTGACGTTCCAGACCACTACCGAGCTGGACGCGCTGTGCTACAACACGGGCGATCGCATTGTGCTCACGGATGATATTCCGGGTAACAACACGATTTCCTGTCTGGTGGAGGCGATGACAACGGCGGGTGGCGTGACAACGTTTACCGTCACGGAGCCGCTGGACTGGTCGTTTGAAAACCCCCGCGCGCTGATCCGCTATCAGGATGGCTCTGCATCCGGGCTGATGGTGGCGAGCAGGGTGGGCGATTTTCAGCTGTCAGTCCCGCACCTGAGCGAGTTTGATGATCTCATGCGGGTTGACCTGTCGTCGGCAACCATCGAGCCGATCCGCCTGGTGTTCTGCGGCTCAACGCGCCACGTCTACGACGCCATTGTAGAGGAGATAGCCCCGCAGTCTGACGGAACCTGCCAGGTCACCGCAAAAGAATACCTCGAATCGTTCTACCAGTACGACGACGCCACATACCCCGGCGACGCTGCTTAATACCAAAAAAATCCCTTTCAACTTTTCTTTCGCTCAAACCCTCGTTTGCGCGAACGCCTTTTTTGGAGCAAAAAACATGGCCTTTAACCCGGAGCTGGGGAGCATGTCTCCCGCTGTGTTGCTCGATAACACCGAGCGCCTGGATAAGCTGGTCAATGGGCCCGCCACAGATGTTCCCGACCGTGGTGGTGATCCTCTTTATTCATGGCGCCAGATGATGGCGAAAAACGATGAGGTCAGGCAGAACCTTATCCCACTCAGCAAACAATACCAGACGCTGGCAGCTGCGCAGGCAGATATCGCGAATATCCCTGAGGGGAGCACCACGTATTACCGCAGCCCGGACGACAGCGCGCTCGCAATCGAGGTGATGAATGTTGGCGGGACGCTGCAGCCTACCGGGCGAAAAATGCCTTCTCAGCAGGCGGTAGACCAGATTAGGCAACAGATTAACTACGACGCTGTGCAGATCCTTAAAAGCTCTTATGACGAAGACGGCAATGTTTACCTTCTTCTCGATGAGTTTGGTGAGCTTTTTATTGCGAGCCTCGGTCCGGTTTCAGTTCAGGAAAAGTTCAGAAAACTGGATGCGCTAATTCATAAAGACCGCGCTGCTAACCTGCATGAGTTCACGGACAAAAATGCAAACGTACCCGCTTTTATTGATGAACTGGGTGATATGTATATCGCTGGCCTGGGCCCCTTTTCTGTTGCACAAAAAATCAGGGCCATCGAATCTTCAATTGTTAATAACGATGAACATGACATAACGCACCAGTACGATTTCAACGGGCGTCTGATTTCCTTTCAGGATGCTTTTGGGGAGGTGTTTATCCCCGGTCTTGATAAATCAGTTCAGGAGTCGATAAAGGGGATCAGGGAGAACTACCAGCATGACCGTGCGCCGCATATTCGCCGCCTGACGGATGCGCAGAACCGGGCGCTTGAATTTACTGATGAGGATGGAAGTTATTATCTGAAGGGGTTTGGTGGGAAATCTCTGGAGGAACATTTTTACTCGCTCAAAAAGCGCGTTAACACGCTGTATAAGGCGAAAGCGATTTTTGATGCCTGGCTGGACTTTGGTATTGACTGGAACGGTAACGAATCCGTCTCCCTGCAGCTGCAGACCGCAGTCAACTATGTAAGCAAGTTGCCATATGGTGGCGAAATCGTTTTTCGCCCTGGCGTATATCGCCTGCATACCTATATCACTGCAAAACCTAACGTGACGATCCGCTGCGTTCCAGGCGCGGTATTCATGCCGATGCTGGCGAATGCCGCGTTTTATTACCGTTCGCCGCAGGAAGTCTACCTCGAAAACTTTAACCTGATTGATGTCGAGATTGACGGGTCGGAACAGCACTCACCGTCTTATGACGTGGGAGCAAAGGGAACATACCTGCAGTATTTCCGTCAGTGCATGTTCCTGCGCTGTAACGTTCACGACACCGGAGCTACCGGTATCGGTAATGATTATCCTGACAGGTCTTTTGTTTTGGACTGCCAGACGGATAACTGCGGACGCCTGGCACCTGACGGCAGCGGCGGTGCTTCCGGTATCGGGATCGGCCTGGGTGCCATGCAGGACGAGCCCTTGATAGTGGCGCGCACCATTAACCGCAACAGCAAAAACTTCGGTATTTTCTTTGAGCAGCAGCGCCTGTCAGGGCCAGGTCAGCCTTACGTTTCCCGGCAAATTATCGTATCCGATGCCGTGTGTACCGGAAACGGGCATGGGTTTGGCGACTGTGGCGCATCCGGACTGGTGGTGGTCAACGGCCAGTTCAATGACAACCTCAAAACCGGTATCAGCATTGACGCAGGTACGCTGGCTAACAACGGTATCGCTCCCCGCCCGGGTAAGAACGGGCTGATGCTGACCTGTCAGGCTGAGCGTAACGGGGTGACCGGGCTCCATTATGACTCGACCAAAATACAGGCCGATGGCGGCTATTCATTCTCCGACCTGCACATTAACGATAACGCCCAGGATGCGATTTTAATCGAGGCTGGCGCTAACACCCTGGCGGATGTTCGCTTCGACAATATGGACATCAAAAATAACGGTCGTTATCCGGTGAATGTTGCCAGCGGCGTATTTACCGACCTCGACTTCACAAATCTTCGCATGCTGCGAAATGGCGGCGATACCGCGTTTAAGCTGGACGGCAATATCACGCGGGGCTCGATTCATGGCTGTAAGCTGCGTTCGCAGAATGGTGCGGCAGCGATTACCGGTGCAGGGACTATCAGCCATTTCGACATCGCCGAAAACCAGTACACCGATACCAACAGCAACCCCATCAATCTCACCGGCACACTGACTAACGTCACCTACGGCCGCAACCCAGGACTGGAGTAATTATGTCTTTAAAAACCGTATCCAATATGATTTATCAGGGTGATATCGCTGACCTGCCGCCGCTGACGGCTCCAATGCCGCGAGGGGGCGTTTACTATGCCGACCTGGTGAACAGCCTCTTTGTCAGCAAGCCGGATTCGAATTTCTCGAAGAACCGTAATTACGCCACAGCCCTTTCTTTCACCCGTACCACGCTGGTATCCTTTATCAGTGCCGCCGGGAATCTCGAATATGCTGCCATCAATACACCACGTATCGATCGCCATCCGGCGACCAGAAAGATTCTGGGTATGCGGGTGGAGAACTCGGCGACGAACTATGCACTGAGTGCGCTCGATCAGACCGCCGCGAACTATGTGCCGTCGGGCCTGACGGTATCCGCGCCAGCAGCCGGGTGGTGTACCCTGACCGAAAGCACCATGAATGAAGCGCATGTGCTCATGGATAACCAGAGCACGATTGATCCGACCCTGTATAACGTGGTGTCCCTGTTTGCTAAAGCCGGGTCAGCACAATACCTGCAGATTCAGGTTTTAGGCGCCGGGGCTCAGGCGTTCGCTAACTTTGACGTACGCAATCAGAAGGTAACCAAAATGGGCCGTCTTGCCGTCAGGGCCAACATCTTTCAGGGATTCAATGAGAGCGCCCGGTGTGTGTTGTGTGTGAAAGGAAGCGGGAATACTGTCGGCTCGGTTAAATACAGCCTGATTAACGATCCGCTGGCAGAGCCGGATGTCGCCTACGTCGGAACCGGGCGGACCATGCAGGTCAGTCTGATGCAGATCGAGAAGAACACCTATCACGCCAGCTCCGCGTTCTTTCCTGATGGCGCGGTAGGTGGTACTGCCCGCGCGAACCGCCAGGCAGACGCCGCTCGTCTGCTGGATATTCCTGCGGGCGTGAAATCAAACTTCTCGGTGTTTGTGAAGGGGATAATGACCCCGGCGGCACTCGGCAATGCTGGCGGCAATATCCTGTTCTCTCTGCTGAATAACACGGCACTGAAATACGTTGGTTTCGGTCTGGGCGCGGCTGACAGCTCCAATGCGTTCCAGTCCCTGGCTGCGCATAACATTAACGCCGGTAGCACGCTGGCGGGCATTCCGTTTACAGGGAAAATGTTTTCACAGTATGGCGAATATGCACTGATGATCACCCTGAACAACGGCGTTCTCAAGGTCTATTCCGGTATGACTGATAACCCGGAAACTCTGCTGACCGGATGTCCGGCATTTGATTACGTCATGCTGGGCAGAAACAGCTCGGTTTCTGGTTCTACAGTGTCAAACTCTGGATTCTGGGGCGGCTGGTTGCAGAAAGCCGTACTGTTCGATTCGGCGCTGAGTGACGCGGATATGATTGCGCAGTTTGACCTGCTCGCATAACAGTTGTTTATCGCAAGAAGAGTTAATTTATCCCCCGGAAGTCTCCGGGGGTATGGTTAACTAAACCGACCCGACACTGCCGCCATCTCCTCCGCGATGACCTGCAGCGCAGTTTTGCTGACCAGCGTCAGGTCGTCAATTCGCGCACGGTAAAACCGACCTGCAAAGGGTGTGGTATCCGCCAGGTTTGATCCGATGCCATTCAGGTTAACAGCCGCCGCCGGATAAGCGATTTTCCCCGTCCAGACCCCCTCATAAGCAAGAACCCCATCCAGATAAACCAGCCCCTTTTGCTGCGTGCCATCAGCCGACTCCTGATAGCGGATGCTCAGGCAGTGCAGATTGCCGTCGGCAAGACTGCCGATGTAATCCTTAATGCTGTAGTTAATGCCACGCACGCACACCGTCAGCGCCGTGATCACCCCAGCCGTGATGGTCGGATAGACCTGAATCAGCCGGTTAGCGGTAGTGGCGTAACTGGTTGCCCCAATCCCCACCCAGACGTTACTGAAACCATTAGCGCCAGCATTCGCCGGATCGATTTTCAGCCAGAACGTATGCATGTAGTCTTTCATGGCCGCTGTCGGAATAAACCCCGCAGGCAGGCGCAGGTACTGGCGCGACGTTTTATCGAAAATCAGCCCACCGGTAGTGCTGTCAAAGTTCAGAGCTACCGAACCCACGCTGGCCGGGTCATCCAGAAAGCACAGATTTTTGAGCTGGGCACCGGGAGCCAGGTTCTTCGCCCCTCCTGCCCAGTTATGCTTCACATCGATCATTCCCAGCGTACCGGCATTGATGGACGGGAAATAATATAATTTTGACCCGGTGTCGTTCACCCAGTCGGTGCTCTGTTCGACCTTACCCATTATTTAACCCATCCTTTATGTTTGAGAAACTGGCAAACGAAATTTGCGTTGACTTCTGCCCCGACGTACAGCGCGCCACTCATCAGCGTCTGTGACGGATGCAGCGTGTCGTATTTCAGGGAAGCAGGTGTGGTGTCGTCGGCGATATTCTGCACATCGGTTGCATTCGCCGGGTTGTAGTGGTTTTTGAAGTTCTGCAGCAGATCAACGCCATCAATTTCACAGTAGTACTCCGGAAAGGCCGCTTTTAGCCCTGCGTTTATGGCATGGATACGCTGATAGCCAGCAGAACCACGAGTTTCATCACCGCGGGTAAACTGAGGGCAGATACACGGCAGCGCACCAACCGGCTTCAGGTAACTGACGATATTTTTGACGTTATTCACCACTTCGCTGACGCTGGTTGTGTTGTTACGCCCGCAGGTCAGGATCAGAATGGCCTCATCGTGCTCAGGATACAGTACTCCAGCAGGCATCGAACCCAGCACATCAGAGGTGGTATAGGGGTAAACAAAGAGCGGTGTCAGCACGCTGACAGTCTTAGCACTGCCCGCCGTTTCACGGGTAAAAGATGCCTGCACACCATCCCAGTTAAACGTACCATCCACGCCAGCCAGCTGGCATTTTATGGCTGGCATTGCCCCGTTTGATGCAGAGGCATGAGGCCCTGGTGCGTTCGGTAACAGATTGACCGTTCCGCTGGCCGGGATCACACCATCCTCCGGCATACAGTAGAAGGGATCGCCCCCCTGGCGGGCAGCAACTGCGGTGCTTCTGATCCCCGACTTGCCAAAGTTGTAGGCGGGTAAACCTGTCAGTGCATGGAGGGTATTCATAAAAACGGGGTTTTCCATGAACGAATCGCCCCATCCTGCCAGTACGCGCCGGGAAATGACAGGATGAATTTTTCCGCTCTCCGCCAGATAAAATTTCCCGCCGGGTACGCTGCTGTCCCTGTCCGAAGTCCAGGAAAGCACACCGCCGCCATCAACTACCGGGTCCGTTTCATTTGCGGTGCCATCAGTCACCTGCGACAGCTGGCCGGTCTGGTTATTCAGCAGCATGATCTGGCTTTTCCCGTCCACCATTTCTGTGAACGGGAGCCGTGTTTCCGTGCGTCTGGCGATCACGTCCCTCAGGTCTTCACCGTCGAGGCGGATTTTTTTTGCACTGAGTTCAGGCGCTGACAGGGGCAACAGCAAATAGCTGGTACCTTCACGGGTATAGCCCTGAATATTTCCTGATTTATCCAGCCAGATATTGTCGTATCCTTCCCAGCCCTCATACGCGCCGCCTGGTTGAAATGCCTCCGGGTCCAGAAATTTGCTGGACTGAGCCAGGCCAAGCAGGTTTGTGGCGAGGACAGCCGGGGGAATAGCAGCCGGATCGACGGCGATACCGTCAACAAGAACGGTGTCAGCCTCCAGTGTAGGGACCCGAACCGGCAGGAAGTACTGCCGCACACCATCATTTATCCAGTACTGCAGGTTATTCTCTGCATCGATAAAGATATCTTCAGCGTTAATCGCTTCGTAGGGCGTGCCTGTTACCCCGGCCTTAAAAAAACGTGTGGTATCAGCCAGGGGGAGCAGGAAACCGAGCGATTCAGTCAGCTGGTTTAGCAAATCCTGAGACGGCATTTTGCGGCCAGTAGGCTGAGCTGTACCAGAAACATTCCTGTATTCAACAGCGAGCGCGCTGTCGTCAGTGCTCCTGACGTAAAAATATGAACCAGCGGGGATCGTTCCGTTATTAATCGCCGCCTGCGCATCGGCCTCTGTGGCGTATTGTTCACCGAGGGGGATTAGCGTCAGACGAATGGTTTCCATCGCTGCTGCAGAACTTTCCAGGATGGCGGCGATGATTTTTCGCCAGGAGTCCAGCGGTTGCCCGGCACGGTCATTAACCGTTCCCGCTGGCCCGTTAACAAGTTCGTCCAGGCGAGTGGCGTTATCGAGCAGCACCGCGGGCGAAGTGCTCCCAAGTGGCGGATCAAAGGCCATGTTTTTTGCTCCAAAAAAGGCGTTCGCCCAAACGAGGGTTTGAGCGAATGACCGCGGCTTTTTACAATCAGCTATTTCAAGGAGTTAGAGAGTGCTGATTGGCTATGCGAGGGTATCAACCGGGGATCAAAACCTCGATTTACAGAAAAACGCGCTGAACCGCGCAGAATGTGAGCTGGTTTTTGAGGATATGGCCAGCGGGAAAAATGCCCGGCGGCCAGGGTTAAAGCGCGCCTTACGGCGGCTGCGACCGGGTGACGTGCTGGTGGTCTGGAAACTTGACCGGCTTGGCCGAAGCGTGCGTGATTTGATTACACTCGTGTCGGAGCTGCAGGCGCGCGGGGTGAATTTCCGCAGCCTGACCGACAGCATCGATACCAGTACGCCAGCAGGCCGCTTTTTCTTCCACGTCATGAGCGCCCTGGCAGAAATGGAGCGCGAGCTGATCGTCGAGCGAACCCGCGCCGGTTTAGCCGCAGCGAGGGAGCAGGGGAGAGTAGGCGGACGCCGCCGGGTAATGACTGAAGAAGTGGTGGAGCGGTGCCGCAGAATGCTGGAGAACGGCGCTACCCGACAACAGATCGCAGATGTGATAGGGGTGGGAGTGAAGACGATTTACAAATATCTCCCTGTAGCACTTACTCGGGAACCTCTTTGTAGAAAATTGCAGGGATTATCGGAGATAGTTTGAAGACTACTATGATATTTCCCCGAAAAACATTGCCTCATCCTTATAAACTGAAGGATTTCAACGTGGTAAAGCCTGCTGCTGTTAAAAAGTAGTCAGCAAGATAGATTCATGGTACATGACAAGTAGAATGGTTCAATTATATAAAGAGGCTTCGCCTTCGGGACGCGTTTTGAACCTGCGATGCATCCACAGGTATTGCTCAGGGGCACGGAGAATTTCACGCTCGATAATCTTGTTTATATAAGCCGCTGCGGCGACCTTGTCCTCCCCTGGATAGCCTGACAGCGGATTGCTGATATACATGTGATAACCTTTTTTATCGCTACGTCGAATCATGCTAAGTGTGAGCAAGTCTGCACCAGCGAGTTTTGACAGAGCATACGTTCCGTTCGTCGTGGCTGCTTTTTTTACCGAGAAAAAAGGTGCAAAAACGCTTCCCTTAGACCCATAATCCTGGTCTGGTGCAAACCACACGGCTTCACCAGCTTTTAGCGCATGAACAAAACCGGATAAATTACGTCGATTAATCATCGCCTTATTTGAACGCATACGCCCTTTTGTCTGTACCCATTCCATTAATGGATTATTGTGTGGACGATATGTTGCCATCATAGGATGGCATAACCCCATTACTCTTCCACACAATTCAAGGGACATAAAATGTATCCCGACAACCATTACCCCTCTGGTCGCACCGGTCAGGTTTTCAAGCCCTTCGACATCAAACCATTTTTTGACTCTCGCATCGCTCCAGAACCAGGCCATTCCTGTTTCCATTAGTCCCAGCCCGAGAGAAACAAAGTTTTTATTGACCATCTGGTTCCGGGCAAACGGTGTCATCTCGGGAAAGCACAGTTCGATATTTCTCCTCGCAATCCCTTCCCGGCGTTTCAGAAAGGGTCTGGATATTTTTCCAAGACCAGAGCCCAGAGTATGTAAAACCGGGTAAGGAAGTTGAACGAGAAGCCACAGCAGACCCAAACCAGTCCAGGTAAGCCAGTAGCGGGGATGGAGTAAATTATGAGTAAAAGTCTGTGCCATAAATTTCCTTAATGCTAATGGAGGTTATAACGCAAAAGGAAAACAATGAAGCAATTCGTCTTGAGCGATACATTTTGTTTTAGACAATTTAAAGCCATCTAAATTCAGAAAAAAATAACTTTTCAATGACTAGTAAAGAATTTAAAGAGTCAGGAATGAATTGTAAGCCAGCAAAGTTATTCTGTTATAAATCCATGTTTTATCATTGATACTCAAGAAATTGTCTTCTTGATTCATCATCATCAAGGTACTCAAAAGAAAGAAGCCGAATTTTGGTAAATTTATAAAACCACTCACAATCGTTTCGTTGAATAATTTCGCCTGGTTTGAAACATATCCCGGATGCCACCCGTATAATCGCATATTTACCATTACTAAACCTGACCCGGTGAATACAGAAAGGTTGACCGGCCTGCCCGTGACAGCTGTTTGACAGGATATGTCCTTCAATAAAAACAGTTTTTTTAGATTTCATTATCATACCCTCGACAACTGCAGTACAGGAGAAATGTTGTCATTTCCCGACATCACTGACGTTAAGTGGCAGAAGTTGATCAGCCGCCGATACACCAGCATTCTGAAGGTCTGAAGAGCAGTCCGCAGGCAGGGCACTCAAGAACCGCATCTTTTCTTAGTTTTCCTGCTTTCTGATCGGCTCTGTGTGCGCATGCCGGGCAGGCAACAAGAACCGGTCTTTCTTTAAAATACCTGAGCCCATTTGTATAAGACATAAATAATTCTCTGAGGAATACAGTAATTATTATACGCTTTAATATAAAAATAACTGGCATAAGTTATGTTAAGTTGTGTCTGAATCAGTATATCAGATATTGAAAATTGAACGTCTGATTTATGGTACACTACCCTTCCGTGAGAAATTTAAGATGAAATCAGAAGACACCCTTGACTGGTATCCGGCACAACTACCGCCAGTGAAAATTATTCTTGGCGAAGCCGTGCTGGCTGTGGGTAAACAGGGCCGGCCGATTAATACCCGCACCTTGCTGGAATACCTTCAGGTCATGCAGGACAAACAAAAAAGGCGGGATGACAAAATCGCCATGCAGACTGCGATTGATGTTCTCAGGGATAATCAGCGCATTAACGGCAGACGTTAATGCACCTCCGGGCTCAGTGTCAGTTCTGAATGATCTCAACCGTATGGTTTTGTCCATCATCCTTCAGCGGTATTCTGTCATCAGGGAGGAGAACACCATCCAGTGTCACGCAATATTCTGCATCGCCGCGTGAAACACTAATCTGATAATGGCTTTCACCATATTGATATGCCATAGAAAAAGACGACCACTCATCCGGTAACCGGGCATGAACACTAAACTCAGTGCCGGAACGTTTTATCCCCAGTAATTCCTCGGTAAGTAAACGCCATGCCCAGCCTGCGGAACCGGTATACCAGCTCCACCCTGCACGTCCGGTATGGGGAGCGACGCTGTAGACATCAGCACTCATGACATAAGGCTCAGCTTTATAAATCCCGACAGAGTCCGCATTCAGGGTATGATTTATAGGGCTGAGCATTGACCAGAGTTGCCAGGCTCGTTCGGCATTCCCCATTCGGGCAAAGGCCATCACTGCCCAGATGGCGCCATGCGTATACTGCCCTCCGTTTTCCCGCACGCCGGGCAGGTACCCCTGTATGTAGCCCGGATTTGGACCGTGTCTGTCGAAAGGAGGCGTTAACAGTTTGATCAGCCCTCCTTCGTTATCCACAAGGTGCTTATCCAGCGCCTGCATGGCCTTTGCGCACCGTCCCGGGCTCGCGGCGTCGGACAATACAGACCAGCTCTGCGCAATCGCATCAATCCGGCAGTCCTGTGAGGTTTTCGATCCCAGGGGAGTACCATCGTCAAAATACCCGCGCCGGTACCATTCCCCATCCCAGGCGTGGGCTTCGAGATTACTTTGCAGGCGCAGAGCCTGTGAACGGCACATCGTGGCGACGCTTTCATCCAGCCTGCGCTCCGCCAGCGCTGCAAACCGCTGCAAAATGTCGTACAGGAAGAAGCCCAGCCAGACGCTTTCACCTTTGCCTTCGATACCCACCCGGTTCATCCCGTCATTCCAGTCACCAGCCCCCATCAGCGGCAGGCCATGCTCCCCGAAGCGAAGTCCATAGTAAATAGCTTTGACGCAGTGTAACCAGAGTGTCTCTTCGGTGCCGCTGATGACCGGCGTGTCATAGACAGACTCTTCACCAGGCTGAAGCGAGCGTCCCTCCAGATAAGGAATGCGTATTTCCAGTGCATCCATATCCCCCGTCGTTTCAACATAGTGGCAAACAGCAAGCGGCAGCCAAAGATAGTCATCGGAACAGCGGGTACGCACACCGTTGCCGTGTGGCGGGTGCCACCAGTGCTGCACATCCCCCTCGATAAACTGCCGTGATGCACAGAGTATTATCTGTTCACGCATACGGTCCGGAGCAGCGTGGCTCAGAGCCAGCGTATCCTGCAGCTGATCGCGAAAACCAAATGCACCGCCAGACTGATAGTAGCCACTCCGGGCCATAAGACGGCAGGCGACCGTCTGATACAACAGCCAGCCATTAACCAGTAAATTTACGGACGTGTCGGGGGTGTTAACTACGATTTTATCGAGAACATTGTGCCAGTGATTATGAATCCGGTTCAGCTCCTGGCGGACCGTATCCTCGTTCATGTAGCGGGCCAGCGTCTCCTGAGCACAAACATCATTCTCCTCTGCACCTAGGATAAAAATAAACGTCCTCTGGTCCCCGTCAATTAATGTAACCGCCGATTGCACCGCTCCGCAGGGATCCAGACCGGCCCCCGTCTTACCAGAAAGCTTTTGCAGTTTCATGGCCGAAGGGGCGTGAAGGGAACCATTACGGCCAATAAACTCCCGGCGATCCCCTGTCAGAGAACAGTCATTACCGCTGACGGCAAAAAATGCAGTTCGGCCGCCACCATTATCACCATAAAAGTTATTCGCAAGCACCCCGCAGCCGCCGGGCGTTCTGGCCACATGTGTCACAATGTGAGGGGCTGAGCGCGTTCGTGTTTCTCCGAGCGTCCACTCTACATAGCCTGTGACGGAAAGTTGACGTGTCCGTCCCGAAGAGTTGCTGAGCGTCAGGAGCACCAGTTTAACCGGATCTTCTTCAGCAACCAGGACCGTCAACTCGCTGTCTATACCACTCTCACGATGGGCAAAAACGCTGTAGCCAAAACCATGGCGGGTCAGGTAATCACCGTGTCCGCGAACAGGTAAAGCCGTCGGCGACCAGCACTCCCCGCTCTCTTCATCGCGCAGGTAAAATGCCTCGCCGCTGCGATCGCTCACCGGATCGTTCTCCCACGGCGTCAATCGGTATTCATGGGCATTCTCATACCAGGTATAGGCCTGCCCTGCCTCTGAGATCACACTGCCAAAACGAGAATTTGCCAGTATGTTCGACCAGGGAGCCGGTGTAAGCGCATTTTCCCGAAGGACGATCTGATACTCCCGCCCATCCTGAGAAAATCCACCGTACCCATTGAAATGGCATAACTGACTGGTATCAGGGCTCCAGTCCGTATGTTGATTACGCTCGCGCACAGCACGCGGAATGAATGCCCTTGCCGGCGATTTCAGGGTATGAATACGCTGGTTAAGCTGCTCATTAATACCCCCTGCGCGGTCATCAAGATAAAGACAGGCCACGCTCATCAAAAGCAACTTATCCTCAGCGGAGAGATGCTCACCGTTCCGGACAAAAAGCCCGCCCTTTTTATCCAGCAGACTGGCTTCAGACCCGGCATAAATTAACTCCATAATCTGATTTTGTAATCCCTGCTGGTAGCCGCCGGGGCTGTTATTCAGGATAACCAAATCAACATCCAGCCCTTTCTGTCTCCAGTAACGGTGTGCCTGAATCAGTGTGGTCACTGAGGTGATACTTTCCTCGCTGGTTATACTCAGCAGCACTATCGGCAGATCCCCTGAAATTGCCCAGCCCCACAGTCCGGACTGGCCACGCCGGTTGCGGCCGATCGCCTGGCCTTCGGCGCGCAGCTCCTGGACAGGGTAAAGCACAGCGCTGGCGAGACTATTGAACAACGTGGCATCATCTTCACTGGCGTTCATCTGGCGCAATACCACCAGACTGTGAGACCAGGCCAGTTCAAAGACGCGATCGGCGATAGGGTAATCGCGATATTTCTCCAGCAACTCCAGGCTCTGCTGACGGGTCTCGCTGATGCCATAAATGATATCAATCGTAACCGGCTGCCCCGGCTGCAGAATGATGGCGTTGCGAATTGCCAGTATCGGATCCAGCACCGAGCCCGACGTGTTGCCTAGCATCCCTCCCGTCTCTATTGCCTGTGCATTCGCAGGGTTTCTGCCACGTCCAATAAACCTTGCCCTGTCCGTTTCAAACGACACGTTATGTCGGTTATCGCCGTGCACCACCATCATGTGAAACAGGCAAGAACCCGGTTCATCCGGTGAGCGCGGGCGCCGGTGGCAAAGAATAGCGTCACGCTCAGGAGCCAGCTCAGTCTGAATAAACAAATTGCTGAATGCCGGGTGTGCCAGATCGCTGGCATCAGGTGCCAGTACCACTTCAGCATAGGTTGTCAGCTCCAGAGAGCGAGGCTTACGACCACGATGAATCAGTGTGAGCCGTCGCAATTCAACATCATCCTCCGGAGAGATCACCACCTGAGTTTTGACGCTGAGTCCCCCTAAGCTGCGTCTGAATTCTGCCCCCGCATCAGTGAACAACACTTCCTCGTCTTGTCCGCTGGTGTAGCCTGTTGGTTGCCAGGTATTGCTCCACACATCTCCCGTCTGGGTATCGCGGATGTAGCAGAATGCTCCCCAGTTATCACGGGTGGTATCACTGCGCCAGCGCGTTAGTGCAATATCATTCCAGCGACTGTAACCACCGCCGCCCGCGGTCAACATCAGATGATAATGGCCGTTGGACAGGAGTTGAATATCCGGGGCGGGGGTATCCACGCTATAGAAAATACGGGGTTCATAGCGAACGGGTTTGACCATGCCCTCATGAGATTCAAAATGACGGCGCGGACTGTACAGATCGACCGCATCCGGCACGCGCTCCTGTAACAGCAGACTCGCTGACCGGAATACCGTGCTGGACATAAAGCGTTCAGTCATGGGGGCGTCAAGCAGCACATGAGCCAGCGCCTGAAATGCCATACCCTGGTGATGCGCCATCCAGGACTGTACCACCGCATAGAGCTGACCGGTTGCAAGACGTGAGGGGGTATAGTCCAGCGCTTCATAAAAACCGTATTCTCCGCGTGCACCATTTTTTTGCAGTCTGAACAGGTTCTCACAGGCTCTCTGTGGGGAAACCATCAGCGCCAGCAGCGTGGCGTAAGGAGCAACAACCATGTCATCGGCAAGTCCCCTGCGCAGACCGAGCCCCGGTACGCCAAATGCCTGATACTGATAATTATGCTGAACATCAAAAGCATGATAGCCAGACTCTGAAACACCCCATGGTACCCCGCGTTCTTTCCCCCAGTGAATCTGGCGCATAACCGCCGACTGACTCATTTCATCGAGCAGGCTGCCGGGCCAGGTGGGCATCACCAGATTCGGCATCAGATATTCAAACATGGATCCGCTCCATGACATCAGGGCAGTTTCATTATCAATCGTGGTAAACAATCGACCCAGCGCGTACCAGCTTTTAAGAGGCAGCTGATTAGTCGCAATGGCAAGAAAACTGGTCAGGCGGATTTCAGACGGCAGGAGATCGTAGTGGCTCTTGTCAGGCATATTGGTGTCACAGTTATAACCGACGCTGAGCAGACTGGTTGCTTCACTGTACAGAAAGGCGAAATCCATCCGGGCATGCTCATCCAGCCGCTGTTCCAGCTCGGTGATAATATTAAGTCGCATTCGGGCCTGCTCCGCCACTGACGCCGGAGGCGTTCCTGTACCGGTTAATGTCGGACGGGCAAGCTCGCTCAGCGTCGGCAGCGTCTGTTCATTCCAGGATGCAGGCAACCAGCCAAGCAACAGAGACCACTCATGGCAAAGCTGAACCAGTTGATGCTCCAGATGTCCAGCCCAGCGCATCTGAAGAGGAGATCCCTGATGACATGCGCTGGTCAGATTGTTGCACTGGGTGCGCATGCTTTTCAGTTCGCTGAAAAGCGCCTGCGGAGAGAGCGACACCGCGTTCAGGCAATGCTTGCGCAGCAGTCTCAGGCTGTCAGGTGGGTTCTTACCCCACTGTTTTTCCAGAATATCCAGCGTATCGTTCAGTCCTGCCAGTATCTGTTGGTTGCTTAAAACAGGCTGATGACGCATGGCGGACAGGCCTGCACGCAGGGTCAATAAATGCCCGGCCATATTGCCGCTGTCGACGCTGGAGATATAGCGTGGACTTAGGGGGACCAGCGTACGGGTGTCATACCAGTTGTAGAGATGGCCCCGGTAGTGCTCCATTTGATCCATCGTGTCGAGCGTGAGCGACACGCGCCGGAGCACCTCTCCGCCAGGCAGGTAGCCAAAGTCCCATGCCGTCAGGTTAGCCATAAGTGAAAGACCAATATTGGTAGGAGAAGTTCGGTGTGCCACCGTCGGTTGTGGTATTTCCTGATAATTATCAGGCGGAAGCCAGTTCTCTTTTGCTGTGGCAAATGTTTCAAAAAAAGCCCAGATTTCACGGCTTGTCTGGCGTAACAGCTGTTTTTGTTCCTGATTAGGCGAAAAAACCTTACGCACGGGCTGGCGACTCAGCCAGCTCATCAGCAGCGGTGCCACACACCATACCAAACCGATCGGTAACGCAATCCCCAGCAGCTGTGGGGCAAATTGTCCGGTCAGTATTGTCAACGCCACGCCACCGGCAACGTTCAGCCACATCGCCTGATAAAAACGTGCAACAGTGGGTCTGGCCTGACTGCTGTCCTGGCTGTGGCTGACCCACTGGCTGAGGTGACGCCTGCTTATCCCCAGTCGCCATAGCGTCACGGCGATCGCTTTCAGCGAATATCCGGCTTCGTGCGGCAGTATCGCAAAATTAAGGCTGATACCTGACAGACGCTTTAGCGCGCCCGCCCCAACCAGTAACAGATGCGGCTTCACGCGGCGACGCAGAGGTTTATGCAGAAGGTCGTGGCTAATGCAGAGGATGGCTGGCAACAGCCATATCAGCAACAGTATGCCCAGCCAGTAAACCGGATTGGGTACCCAAAGCAGAGTGAAGAACAGCAATACCAGTAAGGAGGGGGCGACCATACTGCGACGTAGATTATCGAGTAATTTCCAGTAAGAAAGCGCGGTCAGCGGATTCCTGACCCGGGTTCCATCGGCTTTTCTGACGCGTGGTTTCAGCCAGTTAAGCAGTTGCCAGTCACCCCGGATCCAGCGTGAACGTCGTGCAACATCCGACAGATAATTATTAGGGTACTGTTCGTACAGTAACACCTCGCTCAGCAGACCCGAATGTGCATAGCATCCTTCAAGCAGATCGTGGCTGAGTACCAGATTTTCCGGGCAGATGTTGGTAGTGGCCTGCATAAAAATATCAACATCGTAAATCCCTTTGCCCACAAACGAGCCTTCCCCAAAGAGATCCTGATAGATATCCGAAGACATCATAGAATAGGGGTTATTACCCGGTATGCTGCTGCGCAGGGCGGCGTAACGCCCCTGACCGTTACGTGGTATCTCCTCCGCAAGACCGGGTTGTAAAATACCAAATCCTTTGACCACCCTCTGGCGTACCGGATCATACTCTGGCGTATTCAACGGATGGGCCATCGCCGCGACCAGTTTGTGAGCCGTATCGCGCGGCAACACCGTATCACTGTCCAGGGTAATGACGTATTTAATGTGATCCGGTAAAAGGTGGGCCGGCATGTCTGCAACGCTGACGAATTGCGTTCCCGGATGGCGCAACCAGCTGTTCAGCAACGCCAGTTTTCCCCGCTTGCGTTCGTAGCCCATCCACATTCCTTCCGAGGGGTTCCATTCAGGCTGACGATGTAACAGATAAAAACGTGGTCGACCGGAGGGGTAGCGCCGATTCAGCGCCTGCGTATCAGCGATAGCCTGTCTGAGCAGCGCGTGACTTTCCGGCGAGGGTTCATTTTCAGAATCTGCAAAATCAGTGAGCAGCGCGAACCTGAGATTTTCGTTTTCATTCCCCAACCAGCAAACTTCAAGACTGGTGAGGAGCTGACTGAAACTTTCGTGGCTGGTCAACATGCAGGGAATGACTAACATAGTGGCACTGTCAGCGGGAATACCGGCTGAAAAATCCATCCCCGGCAAGGGGCGAGGAACGCGAAAACGGGTGGTTGCGTCACTGAGTAAATCACTCATTAACTGAGTTAAAGCGATAACCAGAGGTAATATCACCGCGATTAACAACCAACCTGCGCCCTGCATGGCAGTTTCGTGCAATATTGCCGCGGTCGCTGCGGTTGTCAACAACGCCAGGCTGCCAAGCCATGACAGAAGGGTTATTCTGTTGAAACTGTGCCGCAAGCGTATGAGTCTTGAGGTGTCTGCCAGAAGATGTATATCCAGTGTCTGTCGACCTTCGCCGGCGAGATAATAACCAATATGATGTTCCGGTGTATTGGGGGCTTTTTCCTCTGAAAGCGCCAGCACCCTGTCAGCAACCTCAGGCTCGCTGAGCCCACTGTCTCTGGCCAGGACCTCAACTACGTGCCGGTAATGATCCCGGGTATTGAAGTGCATCCGGGGATAGATACCGGCGGGATCATTGCTTAATGCCTGTTCGACGACGCTTATCGTTTCGGCGAAATCAGCCCAGTCCGTTTCACCCAGTAATCGCAGGCCTGCGATGCTGTTACTGACAGACAGCTGGCTGGCGGCAAGCTGTTGATTGAAGTTATTTATGAGAATGTCAGTGGTGACTCCCTGTTCCCGAAGGCACTGATCAACCCAGGTAAGAGGTAACGACAGCGCGTTGCCGTGCCCCTGCAGACGCCGCACCAGTTCTGCGACAAACGCGCTGGATAACGGAGGACGGGAGCGCGCCAAATCGGCAACCACCATAATTAAATCACCAGGCGCACTCTCTGCACATTCGAAAATCCTGGTTATCCACGTATCTGCCAGGTTTCTGTCCTGTTGCGCTTTTATCACTTCCATACTGATACGACGAAGATTTTCAATCAGCGCCAGGCGAAGCATTCCCGGTAATGCCCAGATTTCACCTAGTGTCAGCGGCGTCACCTGTTGATAGGCAGCGAGATAGCTGGTCAGACTGGTGGCATCCCAGCGGCCATCACCGTGAGCAATGGCCTCTGATGCGATATGATAAATTCTTGGGCAATTCAGCGGCGACATCAGCGACGGGAGACCTTTACCAAAACTTTTCGGCAAGTGCTGGCGGACGGTGCGGATTTGTTCCTCAATCAGATAATAATTGTCCAGCAACCACTCCCCGGCGGGCATGATACTGGTCTTTTTACCTGCATTAAGCTCATAGCAGTTTTGGGTGATAACGGCCTCATTGTCGCCAAGCCGTTTCAGAAGATAATAGGGATGTTTATCCGGTGATACTTTATGGGTCCGCGCCAGCTTCTGACCATAGCGTTCCATCTGGGCAGTCGAAAAGAGTTCTGAACGCGGAGTGCTTTCGCTTGCAGGATCGTTCGCCGAAAACGTTACGTTTTCGGCAGCATTCACCGGAATACGGGAGCGGTTAAACCACGCTCTGGGGTTCATTTTCATAGCATTGCTCTGATGCGACATTAGCGCGCAGGAGCAGTTGCGAAATCAGTTCAGAAACGTTCTCTCAGGATGGGCGTAAGGCATCAGGGATTTAACAGCTGCTGGGATTTAACTTAAGTATAGAAGATGGTTCTGTCCACGGTGGATCAGTTGATACTAGCGCCGTGAGATAAACAGGGCTTTACACCGAGGGCAAAGCATGGCCTGATTGCGCCGGATTTTTGCCATCGGTTGAACTGATTTGAAACCACAAACAGTGCAGCCAACAGTGGCAGTAGATGCACCGCTGAAGAATTTCATTGCGTAATTGATAATAGACATAACCATTAACCTTTCAATGAATGAACTTCACCGTATCACATATGGTTAAGTTTTAATCTGTTTATTTTGAGACCCTGAAATTCAGGAGAGGTAAATGTTCGCAGCCACAGGCCCTCTGGGACCATTGATCCGACAGAATTCTATGCGGCTTCCTGGGATGAGTAATTCTGATTCGCGGGAGTTAACGGCTGAAATGTGAAGCAGAACATCTTTTCGCCCATCTGAAGGGATTATGAGGCCTTTACCACTGAGAATGTCAAAGCTTTTGACAATGCCTGTCATTTTATGGGACAAGTCAATTCCTTATTGAAAACACGTAAAGACTATACATTCAAAATAGTATATTGCCACATTTAATTTTCCTGCAGGACTTCTGGATGGCTAAAAAAATAATTTGCTTATATCGATTCCCTGTGCCTTAATGAATCCTGTTAGTTCAATGTACAAACGAACGTTAAACATTTTCTGGTCAGTCCTCATTACCAGGCGCTATCGCTGATATCCCCTCTTTTTGAGACATACCTTTAATACTATACGTTTACTATTAATACTATCATGTATAACGGGAGTCAGTATGTCTACAAGAATTCAAGGTTTGGTAAAATGGTTTAACGAAGATAAAGGTTTTGGTTTCATTTCACCTCTTGACGGTAGCAAGGATGTCTTCGTCCATTTCTCCGCGCTCCATGGTGAGAATTTCAATACCTTATTTGAAGGGCAGAAAGTTGAGTTCGCCATGCAGAGTGGTGAAAAAGGGCCTGCTGCTACAAACGTAATACTTTGCGATAAATGAAGATTTGTGGGCCTGCGACAACGATGAAGGATTATTCCTGAGTAGACAGGTCCATAAATTAAATCAGAGAAAGTCGGTTATTTTTAATATCAGGTCAACATGTTTTTCGCAATTATGAGTGTGCTGACCGATGTGATGAAGTGCAGGACTGCTGCATGAAAGCATGAAAGCATGAAAGCATGAAAGCATGAAAGCATGAAAGCATGAAAGCAGAAGCTAACTGATTGTTAAATAATAAAATATGTAAGAGACGAGGCTGCCTTCGAAATCATCACGTCCCTGATTGTATTTTAATTGCATCGTCATTTAACATCACTGATAGAAGAGAGTGACGGGAAAGACTAACAGAATTATGGTGGCATATGATAAAAGTACTCGTTTTCTTTAATACCGAATCCTGTAAAGTCATGACCGTTCCGGAGGGGACATCCTCAATCAGACAGGAATACCCAAGCGGTGAAGAAACACATCTACAGATTATGTCTGCAGGCTTTCCTTCATTAACCGGTGATCATGATGTTATTTACGTAGCCTCTGACAGACAGTTAATGTCACAGGAAATTCTCGATGCGTCCCGGAAATATTTATAGCATTTTTGTTATGTTCTCTGCTTCAAATTTAATTGCGTATTTACCCTATTTATCAGAAGCGAACAAAAAATGAGTTAAAATCTTTGTGGCTTGCTAATAGCAGGCCTTTTTTTACATGTTCATTTTTAATAATCGTTCTCATATAAGGAAGTCACTCTTTGTGCACTGACAAAATGCAGATATCTTTCTAACCTGATGACTTTGCTGCTGGAATGTTCATCATGCACGACTGAAGCCGCGAGTCATGGGGGGATACCAAAATATTTACCGGGAGGAACCCGGCATCATATTGATACATCCAGACAATGCAGCAAGGGCTTTTTCACCGGATATTCCATTTTCTGACCCAGTAAGTTATTATCGAAAAATTATTATTTATTTCCGCTTTTGGCATTAGGCGCACGTCTGGCTATGTGCATTTGATTGCCTCAATCAATTATTCCCCTGATTTTTCACATTTTTTTACGGCGCGCGTCACTGCATGCCAGATAAATTTGTCTGCGGGCACGGTGCCATCCGCAGCTAACTCCTCTGACTCTTTCCCTCCAATGTCCTGCCTCATCCATTGTCTTGCTGCTTCTGGCGACAGTACCAGAGGCTGGTGGTCGTGGATATCTATTAGACCTTTTTCTGTTGCTGCGGTGACGATCAGAAAGCCTTCTGTTTCGTTTCCACGTTCAAATGGTGTGCTTCCGATTGCCGCCATGAATATCGGCTGGCCATCGGCGCGATGGATAAAGTAGAGTGGGTTGCTTCTTGTCACCTTCTTTCTTCCATTCGAAGCCCCCATCAGCACAGCAGATCGCCCGGCCATGTTGCCATAGCGGCTTAAACATCCTGCCGGTGACCACGGTTTCAACACGCGCGTTAATCAGTGGAGCCTTATCCCACCACCCGGGCGCATAACCCCAGAAGACAGGATCGATATGCAGTTGTTCGCCGCGTTCGCTCAGAAGCAAAACTTTGGTACCGGGTGCGACGTTATATCGACTAATCGGCGCCGGGTCATATGCAATGTCACGATCGGCATCATCTGCAAGGTAGGACAGATAATCTTCACGGGTCATTGACTGAGAAAAGCGTCAGCACATATCAACCACCAGTGGTCAGACTGGAAGTATAGAAGGTGTGGAGGAAACGTAGGAAGGGAACTCCGACAGCCATCTAACTGATGACTGTCGGAGATGACGTCAAAAACAATGTGTACAAAATTGTGTATTAAAGTCAGGAAAATCGCACAATTTAAAAATTTAACACATTGTTTTTAATTAAAAAAATTATTTAGTTTGTAGCTGCTATCGTAGGGCATACCATTCCTTATGTTTCAGCGGGTTAGCCATGGCACCGAGGATATCGGAAATCACGTTGACGATAATGACCAGTGCGCCAATCACCATGACGCCGGCGGAAATCGCCGCATAGTCCTGCTGGCGGATCGCGTTGATCAGCCAGCGTCCCAGTCCGGGCCAGCTGAACACCATCTCGGTGATCATCGCCAGGGTGAGCATGGTGGAAAACTGCAGGCCGAGGCGCGGGATCACCGGCGGCAGGGCGTTGTGCAGTACATGGCGCAGTAAAATTTTGCGTCGCGACACGCCGCGGGTGGCAGCCGCTTTGACATAGTTGGTGTCATACACCTCGCTGGTGCTGATGCGCATCAGGCGGATCACCTCGGTGGTGGGCGCCACCGCCAGGGTCAGCACCGGCAGCACCATATGCCGTGCGGCGCTGACGATCATCTCATGGCGCCATGGCGAGTCCGAGATCCAGGCGTCAATCAGCGCAAAACCGGTGACGGTTTTCACCTCATACAGCAGATCGAAGCGGCCAGAGACCGGAAACCAGCCAAGAGTCAGCGAGAAGAAGAGGGTCAGGAGCAGCGCCAGCCAGAACACCGGGATCGAGAAACCAACCAGCGCGACGGCGCTGATCAGGGTATCAGGCCATTTGTTGCGCATTACGCCGGCGATCATGCCCACCGGAATGCCAATCAGCAGGGCAAAGCCGAAGGCGAGGATGCACAGCTCCATGGTCGCCGGGAACACCTCGCGCAGCTGCTCAGAAATCAACTGGCCGTTAATGCTGGAGACGCCAAAATCCCAGTGCAGCACCCCTTGAAACCAGAACAGCCACGCATTCCACAGGGAGGCGCCCTGTAGCGGCGCATGAGGGGTGAAATAACTCAGGCTGAAGCCGATAAAGGTCAGAAAAAAGAGGGTGACCAGCAGCAACAGCAGACGACGCAGGGTAAAAATAATCATGGTTTTTTCACCTCTTCGGTTTTCTCCCGCGATACGCCAGCGAACGAAGCGTTACCGAAGGGGCTCAGCACGAGGCCTTTCATATCATAGCGATAGGCCTGCAAACGCAGCGAGGAGGCCAGCGGCAGGACCGGCAGTTCGCGGGCGAGGATCCGCTGTGCCTCTTTGTAAGCGTCCATCCGCGAGGAGAGCTGTTGCGAAAGCAGCGCTTTTTGCAGCACGTCATCAAATTCCCGGTTACACCAGTGGGCAAAGTTGGTTTGTGAGGCGATCGCCGCGCAGCTCAGCAGCGGCCGGAAAAAACTGTCCGGATCGTTACTGTCCGTCGCCCAGCCGGAGAGCGTCAGGTCATGGTTCATGTCCATCAGCCGCGCCTCCTGGAAGCGCCCCTCCACCGGCATGATGATCACCTTGACGCCAATCTGCGCCATATCCGCCTGGATCAGCTCCGCCGTTTTCAGCGGGCTGGGGTTCCATGCCTGAGAGCTGGTGGGCACCCACAGCTTGAGGGTCAGATTTTCCAGCCCCAGGGCCTTCAGGCGGGCGCGGGCTTCCTGGGGATTGTACTCAGTAATTTTAGCGTCGTTATCGTAGGCCCACGAGGCGCGCGGTAGCATGGATGCCGCCGTCTCTGCGGTGCCGTAGTAGATGGACTGCATCAGGCGCTGGTTGTTAATAGCCAGCGCCAGCGCATGCCGCACCTCAGGGTTGTCCAGCGGCGGCTTGGCGGTGTTGAAGGCCAGCCAGGCAATGTTCATTCCCGGGCGCAGCGTCAGGCGCAGGCGCGGATCGTCGCGCAGGATCGTCAGCTGGCTGGCGGCGGGCCAGGCCAGCACGTCGCATTCCCCGGTGAGCAGTTTCGACAGTCGGCCGGTACCACCGGAGCCGAGGTCCACCACCACCTGCGGCATCAACGGTTTGCCGCGCCAGTAGTCGGGGTGACGCTGCAGACGGATATATTGCCCGGAGCGGTACTCGGACAACTGGAACGGACCGGTACCGACCGGCTGGCGATCCAGCTGCTCCTGGCGGTCGTCTTGCGTTAAGCGGGCGGCATATTCGGCAGAGGTAATTGACGCATAGTGAGTGGCCAGATGCCAGAGGAACGAGGCGTCCGGCCGCTTGAGGCGAAACTCCACGGTCTGATTATCCAGCTTATGCACACTCTCCACGCTGTCAGCAAACTGCAGACTGTCGAAGTAAGGGAAGCTGCTGCCGTTGACGTTGTGCCACGGATGGTCGCGGTTAAAAATACGACCAAAGGTAAAAATCACATCATCCGCGTTGAAGTCCCGCGTCGGGGTAAACCATGCCGTGCGTTGAAACGGGACATGGCGGCGCAGGTGGAAGCGGTAGGTGGCGCCGTTATCAAGGACTTCCCAGCTCTCCGCCAGCTCGGGGACCAGCCGGTAGGTATAGGGATCGACGTCAAGCAGACGATCGTAGATCTGAGCGGCCAGCGTATCGACAATCAGGCCGCTGCTGACTTTCTGCGGATTAAAGGTATTCACCTGGCCGCTGACGCAATAGACGAAACCGCTGTCGCGGATATCGGCGCGGTCAGGGAGCACAGGGGCGGCAAAGGCCTGCCCACACAGCAGGGAAACGGCTGCCAGGAGAGATGACAATTTCAGGCGCATATTTTCTGTTTGATTATAGAGTTGAACTCTATCTTATTAAGATTTATAGACATTCACCACCGCCTTCAACAAGCCTGAGGGATAATGCGGTTACCGGGAGCGTATAGTATTCAGTCAATTGATTAAAATAGTAGCGGAACCGAGTCTGTATATTGAAACATGGTAACTTTTTATCGCCGATATCGCCAGTCAGGTCTGTTTGGCCGCGGTTTGCCAGACGATGAAACAGACGCTGACGCCGGGGAGATATATTCAGTATAGCGGGGAGAAAGCAGAGGGACTGACGGGCAGAGGGCGAGCCCGTCAGAAAATTAAACAGAGGGTTTCGCTCGCTTATCGTGACAACGTCACTTTTTGGTAATCCATATTCCGCAGGTCCTCCAGCAGCCCGGGGCCAACCGGCTGCCACTGCAATCGCTCACGGGTCCATGCTGAGCTGGCGCGCAGGTCAAGGGCGGTAAACGGCGCAAACCAGCCGAACCAGGCGTCGACCTGCGACTCATCCAGGTGGGTCAGCGGCAGGTTTAATCCCTGAGCAATTACCGTAGCAATATCGCGTAACGCGATCCCCTCTTCGTCCACCGCATGGTAGCGCTCGCCGGCCGCGCCCTGCAGCAGGGCGCTAACGTACAGTCGCGCGACGTCATTGACATGGGCGGCGGACCAGCGGTTGCTTCCCTCGCCGCGCAGGGCCACCGCCCCGTTGGCGACCGCGCGTTCGATATAGCTGGTCAGTAGCCCCTGGCGCACGGTGTCATGCACCTGCGGCAGGCGAACCACCCGAACATCCACTCCCGCCTCCAGCAGTTGCTGACCGGCGAGCTCAGAGGCGGTGCGCGGGCTGGGGTGCCCTGAGTTGAAGAACGACTCCCGGGCCGGGACGCCGCTCCCGTCGTCGCCCATCAATGTGCCGGAGGTGATGACCAGCGGCCGCGCGCTGCCTTGCAACGCCCGACCCATGGTCAGGATCGCCTGGCGGTCTTTCTCGCAGTTGGCGGCAAAGCGGCTGAAGTCGTGGTCGAAGGCGGTATGGATCACCGCGTCAGCGCCCTCGACGCCAGCCAGTAGCGAGTCCGGGGCGTCCAGCGTGCCGCGGTGCACCTCGACGCCTGCCGCTTTCAGGGTCTGCGCTGCGGTGTCGCTGCGCGCGAGGCCGATAACCTGATGGCCCGACGCCTGCAGGGCCGGAAGAATACGTGAGCCGATAAATCCGCTCGCGCCGGTAAGAAATATACGCATCATGGATCTCCTGAACGGGTTTCAGGCGTATCCTACCTGCGATGTCATACTATAAAAGTAGAGACATTATCGGGGTATAAATTCTAACAGGCAGAACCCACAGGCAGATGATGAACACTTCTGACAACCATGCTTTAGGCGATTTTCTCCGCGCTCGGCGCCAGCGCCTCGATCCGGCGACGTTTGGCTTCCCGCCGGGACGTCGGCGCACGCCGGGGCTGCGCCGCGAAGAGGTCGCGCAGCTCGCCAGTATCAGCCCGACCTGGTATACCTGGCTTGAACAGGGGCGCGGCGGGGCGCCCTCCCGCGAGGTGCTGGAGCGGATCGCCTGCGGTCTGCGGCTGACCACCCCGGAGCGCGAGCATCTGTTTATTCTCGCCTTTGGCCATCCGCCGCAGACGCGTCTGACGGTGACAGATGATATGACGCCGCGGCTGCAGCGGGTGCTTGACGCTTTTACTATTCCGGCGATTATCCGCACCGCCAGCTGGGACGTCATCGCCTGGAACGCGGCGGCGGCCAGGGTGCTGACCGACTACAGCCAGCTACCGCTGGCGGAGCGCAACGTACTGCGTCGCCTGTTTACCCGACCTGAAGCCCGCTGCACGCTGGAGGACTGGCAGACGGTGGGGCAGCTTATCGTCAACGCTTTTCGCGCCGACGTCACCCGGATGGGGGCGACGACGGAAACTGACCAGTTGATCGCTGAACTCACGCAGCAGAGCGTTGAGTTCGCCCGTTTCTGGCAAAGCCATGACGTCGCCGGCCACGGAGAAGGCTATAAGCGCATTCACCATCCGCAGATGGGCCCGCTCGATCTGGAGTTCACCTCTTTTGCCGTGGAAGGCCGCCCCGATCTGTCGCTGCTGGTTTTCAACCCGGCGACGACGGAGAGCCAGCGCAAAATTCACGGATTGCTTGCGGGGGCGGGATCCTCGCCGGGAGCGCGCTGAGGCGTAAATTCGTACAGCGCCAAAGCGTTGCTTTCCAGCGAGTCGACCCGCAGCCAGTGTCCGTCAAGCCGGGCATCTTCCACACTGAGCGCCGGACGAGCCCGATGCATCAACCACTGGTAATCCTCAGCGTCGGGGCCGCTGCGGCTGCGAAAGGCGTCGACCAGCGGGAATAACGCGCCATGATGCTGATCGAACAGGTGCTGTTTGACGCGCCAGCCGCCCTCCAGGCCCTGCAGCCGCACGCTGTAGGGCTGGCTGAAACGCTGGATAAAGGCCGCTTCGCTGGAGAGCCAGGGATTGTAGACCACCGTATTGCGCAGCAGCAGCTGGTAGTGCCCCTGGTGGTGAAGCAACAGCAGGTTTTTATCCTGAAACAGGATCTCGCCGCGCAGCCGCCGCCAGAGCCACAGTACCCAGTAAACCGGGCGAGGCAGCCCGTGCAGATAGTGCAGCGCCAGGCTGGAGGTATCGAGCTTCCCGTTAGCGCGGGCTTCGCCCTGGAGGCCTGAATTTAACCAGAAGCCCGCCAGCCAGACCTGGTCCGCCACCCCCAGCAGATTATCCATCAACAGCGCGCCGCGAAAAAAGCGGCCGTTGGTATCCCGCGTATCGCCGGTCAGGGTATTCCAGGAGAGCAGCCACAGCGGCAGGTTAAGCTGTCGCTGGCGCAGGGCGCTGTGGATCTGCCGCAGCTTGTGCAGCGGATAATGTTCGCTGGAGGCCAGGCGGCTGCTGTCTGCCTGCGCCAGATCCAGTTGTTCGTTGGCATCTGCCTGGCAGGCGAGAAAATCCGCCTCCGCCAGCAGCGGTGAGTGAAACAACGGATCGTTACCGGGATCGCTGGGAGCAAAGCGGTGCCAGATCCCCAGCTGCGGCTGCGGCAGCAGGCGGTGAAGAACCTCGCGCTGCTGGCGCCAGGCCGCCTGGCGGGTCGCTTCGCTGGCCTGCGGCGACCAGTGCCAGACAAAGCGCCAGCTGTTGAGCGTGGCCGGCGGAAAATGGTTGGCGGCGAGCAGCAGAAACCGCTGCAGCAGGTCGCTGCGGGTGGTGACGCCGGTGTGGAGGATCACGTTCCAGCCCATCGCCGCCAGCCAGCTAAAAATCTGCTGCAGGTTATACCAGCAGGCGTAGCCGGCCATCTGCGGATCGTCCCAGCCGGTGCCGAACAGCCGGCTGCTGAGAAAGGGATCGTTGATATCGATGGCATACACCGGCAGGGCGCGGTGCAGCTGCTCCAGTTCCCGGCGCACATCCTCCCGTAGCAGGTCGTCCAGCTCGCGCACGGTCACCACCATCCGGGTATGGCGCAGCACAGCGGCGCGCGCCGGGCGATCGTGCAGGTTGATCTCCCGGGTCTGCGGCGGATTGATCGGCAGCGGGGGACTTTCCCGGTCGCGTGGTTCCGGTTCATTGAGGCGAGCATAGAGCCGGTCGACAGCGACCAGCTGCCAGCGGTCGGCCTGCGGCGGACGCGGTCGGGCAAGCTCCCGGGGATGCTGTTCACGATACTGGCGCGGCGTCACGCCGTGCTGGCGCTTAAACAGATCGCTCATCATACGGGTACTGGCGAACCCCTGTTCGCGGGCGATTTGCTGGGCGGGTTTGCGGGTGGTCAACAACTGATCGGCGGCGTGGCGCAGGCGCAGCGCGGTGAGGTACTGAACAAAACTCACCCCGACTTCTTTGTGAAATAAGCGTGACAGCCAGGCCTCGGAGACAAATTCCGCTGCCGCCACCTCCTGCAACGAGAAGCGGCGCTGATAGTTGGCGTCGATCCGCGCCACCACGCTGGCTATTCGCCGGCTCCAGTTCTCCGCTCCGCGGCGCGGCGTGGAGGCGATGGGCTGGCTGAAGCGCGTGGCCAGCAGGAGCGCTATCTCACTCAGCCAGCGGTTGGCCTCCAGTCGGTAATGGCCGGGATGCTTGACCAGGCCGCTCACCAGCAGCTGGCGCATCAGGCGGCGCAGGCCGTCCTCCGCATCCCGGGTGCGCGGCGTTATCTGATAGTCGACAGCAAAAAAAGCGCTGTCAAGGCGGGTCAGCCAGCTGGCGGAAAGGGTCAGGATCATCACTGCGTTGGTACCGGCGCTGCGCAGACTCCAGCGACGGTTGCGGTTAACGATCGCCAGCTCGTCGGCGGCGAGCGGCTGCGGCACACCTTCCGCCTCCGTCAGATTTACGCTCCCCTCCAGCACCCATAGCAGCGTCAGCAGATCGCCTTCTGTCTGGTTCAACTGACGTACATCGCGCACGGTGACGCTAAAGTCGCCTGAATGCTGCTCCACGTGACACTCCTCCGCAGACAAAAAACAACCCGTTATTTTTTGTCATAACTGATATGTATGAAAAACAGTCATTGATTTCTCGTCAATATAAAACAAAAAAGCGCACCTGAAAGCTGTTTCACCCGCATAAACTCGAAAGTGTCGTGCAAACACAACACAGGAATAACAAAAATGACACATCCGTTGCTTGAAGCCTTGCAGGTCAACGAGGCGCAATTTATTGCCCTGCGTCGCCAGTTCCACCAGCAGCCGGAGATCGGCTTTGAAGAACATCAAACCAGCAATGAGGTCGCTCGACTGCTTGGCGAGTGGGGATACGAGGTTCACCGCGGCCTGGCGGGCACCGGAGTGGTGGGCACGCTGCGCGTCGGCCACGGAAAAAAACGCCTCGGCCTGCGAGCGGATATGGATGCCCTGCCGATGCAGGAGCGGAGCGGGAAGCCGTGGGCAAGCCAGGTTGACGGGCGTTTCCACGGCTGCGGCCATGACGGGCACACCACCACGCTGCTCTACGCGGCTGAATATCTGGCGCGCACCCGCCAGTTTACCGGGACGCTGCAGCTGATTTTCCAGCCCGCGGAAGAGCTGTTGTACGGCGGGCGAGTGATGGTCGAGGACGGTCTGTTTGACCGGTTCCCCTGCGATGCCATCTTCGGCTTGCACAATATGCCGGGTCAGCCGCTGGGCAAGATCGGCCTGCGCGACGGGGCGATGATGGCCTCCTCCGATACGCTGCATATTGAGGTGAAAGGCGTTGGCGGCCACGGCGCGGTACCGGAGCATACCGTGGATGCCACGCTGGTCGCCTGCCATATCACCCTCGCGCTGCAGTCGATCGTCTCGCGGAATATCACCCCGTTCGAACCGACGGTGGTCACCGTCGGCAGCATCCAGGCCGGACACGCGCCCAATATCATTAACGATCACGTGCTGATGAAGCTCACGGTGCGCACCCTCAATGAGCAGGTGCGCGAGACCGTGCTGCAGCGGATCCATGATATCGCCGTGGCTCAGGCGGAGAGCTTCAACGCCACGGCCACGCTGACGCACGTCAACGGCAGCCCGGTATTGCGTAACGATCCGGCGGCCAACGCGATGGTGCGGGAGGTGGCGACATCGCTGTTTGGCGCAGAGCAGGTGGGCGAGGTGAAGCCGTTTATGGGCAGTGAAGATTTTGCCTTCATGCTGGAACAGCACCCGCATGGCAGCTATTTCACCATCGGCGCTGGCGATGAGCCGGATCGCTGCATGGTCCATAACCCGGGCTATGACTTCAACGACGCGCTGTTGCTGACCGGGGCGGCGCTGTGGTGCGGTCTGGCGGAACACTATTTGCGTTAATCACCGGAAACAGGAGGGCCATGCGATGAGCACTGTCACCGTGAGCGACACCCCCTTTGTCGGCAGCGATCGCCTGCTGGTGGGGATTGTGCTAAGCGTTTTAACCTTCTGGCTGTTTGCCCAGTCGGTGATTAACGTGGTGCCGGCGATGAAAAGCAGTCTTGATATCTCCCTTGAAACCTTAACCCTGGCCGTCAGTCTCAGCGCGCTGTTCAGCGGCTGTTTCGTGGTCGCCAGCGGCGGCCTGGCGGACAAGTTTGGCCGGATGCGGATGACCACCCTCGGACTGGGGCTGAGCATCGTCGGCAGCGCCATGCTGGTGGTCGCTCAGGGGCCGGGGCTGTTCCTGGCCGGCCGGGTGCTACAGGGGCTGTCGGCGGCGTGCATTATGCCGGCGACGCTGGCGCTGATTAAGACCTGGTATGAGGGGCGTGCGCGGCAGCGGGCGGTCAGCTTCTGGGTCATCGGCTCGTGGGGCGGCAGCGGTCTTTGTTCCTTCGTTGGCGGAGCCATTGCCACCGGGCTCGGCTGGCGCTGGATCTTCGTCTTCTCCATTGCCGTCGCTCTGCTGGCGCTGTTTTTGCTGCGCGGCACGCCGGAGAGCCGCAGCGCCAGCGCCAGCCAGCATAAGCTGGACGTCGGCGGTCTGCTGAGCCTGATTGCCGCGCTGGTGCTGGTGAATTTGTTTATCAGCAAGGGCCATGGCTGGGGATGGAGCAGTCCGCTGTCGTTGACCATGCTGGTCGGGGCGCTGGCGGCGGGGGCGGTATTTATCCGCAACGGCATGCGCAAAGGCGAGGCGGCGCTGATTGATTTTGCGCTGTTTCGTAACCGGGCCTACGGCGCGGCAGTGCTGTCGAACTTTCTGCTCAATGGGGCGATTGGCACCATGATGATCGCCAGCATCTGGCTGCAGCAGGGGCACCACCTGACGCCGCTGGAGAGCGGGATGATGACCCTCGGCTATCTGGTGACCGTCCTGGCGATGATCCGGGTGGGCGAGAAGCTGCTGCAGCGCTATGGCGCCCGGCTGCCGATGATGGCCGGGCCGGTGCTGACCGCGATTGCCATCGGCCTGATATCCTGCACTTTTCTCGATAAGGCGCTGTATATCGGGGTGGTGTTCGCCAGCAACGTGCTGTTTGGCCTCGGGCTGGGCTGCTACGCCACACCCTCAACGGATACGGCGGTGGCCAACGCGCCGGAGAACAAAATCGGCGTCGCCTCGGGGATCTACAAGATGGGCAGCTCGCTGGGCGGGGCGATGGGTATTGCCGTGACGGCGTCACTTTTCGCGCTGTTTTTGCCGCTGGGCATGGCCCATGCCGCCCAGTATGCCCTGTGGTTTAACGCCGTCTTATGCCTGGGGGCGATGGCGGTGAGCGCGCTGCTGCTGCCGCGCGCCTCTCACAGCTGATGTTTTTTCAGTAGCGCGCGGAGCTGGTGATAGGTTAACCCCAGCAGCTCCGCCGCCTGCTTCTGATGATACTTCGCCTGCTGCAGACTCCGCTGCAGCAGGCGTTTTTCCTGCTGGAGCTGAAAATCGCGCAGATCCAGCGGCAGAGCGGGCAGCTCGTCCCCGGACGCGGCCTCCGGCACGGAGGCCGCGGTCTGACGGAAAGGGTTGAGGATAATGGCGTCCAGCTCGTGCTCGCTGTCGCCGTGGCGATAGACCGAGCGCTCGACGACATTCTTCAGTTCACGAATATTCCCCGGCCAGCGGTAGCCGAGCAGCGTTGCGGTGGCACGTTCGCTGAAGCCGGGAAACAGCGGCAAACCGAGCTCGCGGCACATCTGAATGGCAAATTGGTTGGCGAGCAGCATGATGTCGCTCTGCCGTTCACGTAGCGGCGGAAGCTGCACCACGTCGAAGGCCAGACGGTCGAGCAGGTCGGCGCGAAAATGGCCTTCTTCCACCATCCGCGGCAGGTCAGCGTTGGTGGCGCACACCAGCCGGACGTTGACCTGCAGCGGCTGGCTGCCGCCCACGCGCTCCAGCTCGCCATATTCAATCACTCTTAACAGCTTCTCCTGCACCAGCATCGGCGCCGTCGCCAGCTCATCAAGAAATAACGTCCCGCCGTCGGCGCGCTCGAAGCGCCCGGGATGGCGCTTGCTGGCCCCGGTGAAGGCCCCGGCTTCGTGGCCGAATAGTTCCGAATCGAGCAAATTGTCGTTCAGCGCCGCGCAGTTCAGCGAGATAAACGGTCCCTGCCAGCGGCTGGAGAGGTAGTGGAGACGGTTAGCGATAAGCTCTTTCCCGGTGCCGCGCTCGCCGATGACCAGCACCGGTTTATCCAGCGGGGCCAGCCGGGAAACCTGTTCCAGCACCTCGAGAAAGCTGTTGGCCTCGCCCAGCAGATTATCCTTGTACTGCGCCATGATGAATTTCGCCATTAAGTAGTGTGATTAACCAGGTGACTGTAGCAATGCCCTGCACAATTCGCAACCACTCTGTTTAAAATCAATAAGATAAAAAGTTGGCACGTCATTTGTATTAGCTAAGCCACAGGTGAATGCCTGAAACCAGAACTATGAGGATTGAAATTATGGGTATTTTTTCTCGTTTTGCCGACATCGTGAACGCCAACATCAACTCCCTGCTGGAGAAAGCGGAGGACCCGCAAAAGCTGGTGCGTCTGATGATCCAGGAGATGGAAGACACGCTGGTGGAAGTGCGTTCCACGTCGGCCCGCGCGCTGGCGGAAAAGAAACAGCTGACCCGTCGTATTGAGCAGGCGGTCGCCCAGCAGGCGGAATGGCAGGAAAAAGCCGAGCTGGCGCTGCGTAAAGAGAAAGAGGATCTGGCCCGGGCGGCGCTGATCGAAAAGCAGAAGCTGACCGACCTTATCGCTCAACTTGATCATGAAGTGCAGCTGGTGGATGAAACGCTGGCGCGCATGAAAAAAGAGATTGGCGAGCTGGAGAACAAACTCAGCGAAACCCGCGCTCGTCAGCAGGCGCTGGCGCTGCGCCATCAGGCGGCGAGTTCGTCCCGCGATGTGCGTCGCCAGCTGGACAGCGGTAAACTGGATGAGGCGATGGCCCGCTTTGAATCCTTTGAGCGTCGCATCGATCAGATGGAAGCGGAAGCGGAGAGCCACCGCTTTGGCAAGCAGCAGACGCTGGATCAGCAGTTTGCCGAACTGAAAGCGGACGATGAAATCAGCGAGCAGCTGGCGGCGTTGAAAGCCAAAATGAATCAGTCCAACCAGTAAGTATGATTGCGCGGCGCGGCGTTGCGCCGCGGCTCACCCCCTGTAAGGAGTACACATGAGCATGCTTTTTCTCGCCATTCCGCTGACGCTGTTTGTGCTGTTTGTTCTGCCGGTCTGGCTGTGGCTGCACTACAACAATCGCGGCGCCAACGGCAGTCTGACGCAAAATGAGCAGCAACGGCTGCTGCAGTTGACCGATGACGCGAAGCGGATGCGCGAACGTATTCAGGCGCTGGAAGCGATCCTGGATGCTGAACATCCGAACTGGAGAGACAAATAATGGCCGGACTGGATCTGAATAAAAAACTGTGGCGTATCCCGCAGCGCGGGATGGTGAAGGGCGTTTGCGCGGGCATTGCTCAGCATCTTGATGTCCCGGTGAAGCTGGTGCGTCTGATTACCGTGCTGGCGATGATTTTCGGCCTCTTTTTCTTTGTCCTGGTGGCCTACATCATTTTGACTTTTGCTCTGGATCCGATGCCGGACAGTGAACTGTACGGTCACAAGGCGCCGAGCAATGGCGATCTGCTGGCCGCCGTGGATGCCGAACTGGCCTCCGGTGAACAGCGCCTGCGTGAAATGGAGCGGTATGTGACCTCCGACACCTTTACGCTGCGCAGCCGCTTTCGCCAGCTGTAAATCCTGTTTTTAACGAGTGAGGCAACGCATGAATAGCAAATGGCGACGCGCCGGGCAGCAGGTGAAGCCCGGTCTGAAAATCGTCGGTAAGCTGGCGCTGCTGACCGCGCTGCGTTACGGCCCGGCGGGCGTTGCCGGCTGGGCGGTTAAATCGGTCGCGCGTCGGCCGCTGAAAATGCTGCTGGCGGTGGCGCTGGAGCCGCTGCTCAGCCGGCTGGCCAACCGCGTCACGCGCGGGATGAAATAATGCCGCCGTGGGGAAGGCGCAAAAGGATTAACGTTGTCCTGCTTATCCCCGGCAGATAGCTTATGATGACGAGACATACCTTCAGGGCATAACGGACTGGCGATGAAGCGACTGAAAACTGAATTGAATGCGCTGGTCAACCGCGGGGTTGACCGGCATTTACGTCTGGCGGTGACCGGCCTGAGCCGGAGCGGTAAAACGGCGTTTATCACCGCGCTGGTCAATCAACTATTGAATATCCACACGGGCGCCCGCCTGCCCCTGCTGAGCGCCGCACGCGAAGAGCGGCTGCTCGGCGTCAAGCGCGTGCCGCAGCGGGACTTTGGCATTCCCCGATTCACCTACGACGAAGGGCTGGCCCAGCTGTACGGCCAGCCCCCCATGTGGCCAACCCCGACGCGCGGGGTGAGCGAGATCCGTCTCGCGCTGCGCTACCGTTCGAATGACTCCCTGCTGCGCCATTTTAAAGATACCTCCACGCTGTATCTGGAGATCGTCGACTATCCGGGCGAGTGGCTGCTCGACCTGCCGATGCTGGCACAGGATTATCTGAGCTGGTCACGACAGATGACCGGGCTCCTGCAGGGACAGCGTGCGGAGTGGTCGGCCCGCTGGCGGCAGCTGTGCGCCGGGCTGGATCCGCTGGCCCCTGCCGATGAGGCCCGTCTGGCAGATATCGCTGCCGCCTGGACGGACTATCTGCACGCCTGTAAGCGCGAAGGGCTGCACTTTATCCAGCCCGGGCGCTTTGTCCTGCCCGGTGAAATGGCGGGTGCGCCGGCGCTGCAGTTTTTCCCGTGGCCCGACGTCGACGCCATCGGCGAAGCCAAGCTGGCGCAGGCCGATAAACACAGCAACGCCGGCATGCTGCGCGAACGCTACAAATACTATTGCGAAAGGGTGGTGAAGGGGTTCTACAAAGAGCACTTCCTGCGCTTCGACCGGCAGATTGTGCTGGTGGACTGTCTGCAGCCGCTCAACAGCGGGCCGCAGGCTTTTAACGATATGCGTCTGGCATTGACCCAGCTGATGCAAAGTTTCCATTACGGGCAGCGCACCTTGTTCCGCCGGTTGTTTTCGCCGGTTATCGACAAGCTGCTGTTTGCCGCCACCAAAGCTGACCACGTCACGGTCGATCAGCACAGCAATATGGTGTCGCTCCTGCAGCAACTGATTCAGGACGCGTGGCAGAACGCCGCCTTTGAGGGGATCAGTATGGATTGCCTGGGGCTGGCGTCCATTCAGGCGACCCAGAGCGGGCTGATTGAGGTGAATGGCGAGAAAATTCCCGCCCTGCGCGGCGATCGGCTGAGCGACGGCCAGCCGTTGACCATCTATCCCGGCGAGGTGCCGGCGCGTCTGCCGGGCCAGGCCTTCTGGCAGCAGCAGGGATTTCAGTTTGAAAACTTTCGTCCGCAGGTCATGGATGTCGATCGGCCTTTGCCGCACATTCGCCTCGACGCGGCGCTGGAATTTTTGATTGGAGATAAACTGCGATGAGCGAACCGTTAAAACCGCGGATTGATTTTGATGGTCCGCTGCAAGCGGAAAAAATTCCGCCGCTGAAAAGCGCCCGCGCCTTCGACACCCTGGAGGCCGACAACTTCGCGCCAGCGCGGCTGGTGACCGGCGAAGAGGAAGAGGGGGCGGCGGAAGCGGTGGTGGAGTCGGTCCTGCGACCCAAACGCAGCCTGTGGCGGCGGATGGTCAGCGCCGGACTGGCGATCTTCGGCGTCAGCGTCGTGGCGCAAGGCGTGCAGTGGACGGCTAACGCCTGGCAGACCCAGGACTGGATTGCGCTGGGCGGCTGCGTCGCCGGGGCGCTGATCGTCGGGGCCGGCGTCGGATCGGTGGCCACCGAGTGGCGCCGTCTGTGGCGACTGCGCCAGCGCGCCCACGAACGCGATGAAGCGCGCGATATGCTGCACAGTCACGCGGTCGGCAAAGCGAAAGCCTTTTGTGAGAAGCTGGCGCAGCAGGCCGGGCTGGATCAATCGCATCCGGCGCTGCAGCGCTGGTATGCCGCGATCCACGAAACGCAAAGCGATCGCGAAGTGGTGAGCCTTTATGCGCAGCTGGTGCAGCCGGTGCTCGATGCCCAGGCGCGGCGGGAAATCAGCCGTTCGGCGGCGGAGTCGACGCTGATGATTGCCGTCAGCCCGCTGGCGCTGGTGGATATGGCGTTTATCGCCTGGCGTAACCTGCGGCTGATCAACCGAATTGCCACGTTGTACGGCATTGAGCTCGGGTATTACAGTCGTCTGCGACTGTTTCGCCTGGTGTTGCTGAATATCGCTTTCGCTGGCGCCAGCGAACTGGTGCGCGAGGTGGGGATGGACTGGATGTCGCAGGATCTGGCGGCCCGGCTGTCGGCGCGCGCCGCACAGGGCATCGGTGCCGGACTGCTGACCGCCCGCCTCGGGATAAAGGCGATGGAGCTGTGCCGCCCGCTACCGTGGATTGCCGATGATAAACCGCGGCTCGGCGATTTTCGTCGCGAGCTGATTGGGCAGCTGAAAGAGACCCTGCAGAAAAGCAAAACCAGTCCGGAGAAGTAACCTCCGCTCAGAGACATTGCCGGGCGGCGGCTTCGCCTTGCCCGGCCTACCGGGCAGGTTGGATCCCGGCTCGCCCAGGCGTTCATTTAACCACTGACCGCCTGACTTTACGGCACAACGCCCATTTTTCCGCCATGCTGTCAATAATTGTTGACAGTTAGCTTCCCGAAAACTCATTCCTGTCCTATTATTCTCCCGTCATTGGCACTTTTAGGGTGAACACTCCCATGCGTCTTGAAGTCTTTTGTGAAGACCGTCTCGGTCTGACTCGTGAATTGCTCGATTTGCTGGTGCTGCGCGGCATTGATCTACGTGGTATCGATATTGACCCTATAGGCCGAATTTACCTCAATTTTGCCGAACTGGAGTTCGCCACGTTCAGCAGCCTGATGGCAGAGATCCGCCGTATCGCCGGCGTGACAGACGTGCGCACCGTGCCGTGGATGCCGTCTGAGCGTGAACACCTGGCGCTCAGCGCGCTGCTGGTGGCGATGCCGGAGCCGGTGCTGTCGCTGGATACCAAAGGCAGGGTGGAACTGGCCAACCCCGCCAGCTGCCTGCTGTTTGGCCAAAGCCAGGCGAAGCTGCGCAACCATCCGGTGGCCCAGTTGATCGCCGATTTTAACGTTCAGCGCTGGCTGGAGAGCAGCCCGCAGGAGACGCATGCGGAGCATGTGGTGGTGAATGGACAGAACTATCTGCTGGAAGTGACCCCGGTCTATCTGGAAGGGGAGCATAACGAACGGGTGCTGACCGGCGCCGTGGCGATGCTGCGCTCAACCGTGCGCATGGGACGTCAACTGCAGACCATGACCAGCCAGGACACCAGCGCCTTCAGCCAGATCCTCGCGGTGGGGCCGAAAATGCGCCACGTGGTGGAGCAAGCGCGCAAGCTGGCGATGCTCAGCGCGCCGCTGCTGATTGTCGGCGACACCGGCACCGGCAAAGATCTGCTGGCCCATGCCTGCCATCTGGCCAGTCCGCGGGCGGGCAAACCTTATCTGGCGCTCAACTGCGGCTCCATTCCCGAGGACGCGGTCGAGAGCGAGCTGTTTGGCGACGCGCTGCAGGGCAAGAAGGGCTTCTTCGAGCAGGCCAACGGCGGCTCGGTGCTGCTGGATGAAATTGGCGAGATGTCGCCGCGAATGCAGACTAAGCTGCTGCGCTTCCTCAACGACGGCACCTTCCGCCGAGTTGGCGAGGATCATGAAGTGCACGTCGATGTGCGGGTGATCTGCGCGACGCAGAAAAACCTGGTCGAACTGGTGCAGAAAGGGCTGTTCCGCGAAGATCTCTACTATCGCCTCAACGTCCTGACGCTGTATCTGCCGCCGCTGCGCGACTGCCCGCAGGACATTATGCCGCTGACGGAGCTGTTCGTGGCCCGCTTTGCTGATGAGCAGGGCGTCCCGCGGCCGAAGCTCTCCGCCGATCTCAGTACGGTGCTCACCCGCTACAGCTGGCCCGGCAACGTTCGCCAGTTGAAGAATGCTGTCTATCGCGCGCTGACCCAACTGGAGGGATTTGAGCTGCGTCCACAGGACATTCTGCTGCCGGACCATGACGTCGCGTCGCTGCCGGTGGGCGAGGAGGCCATGGAAGGGTCGCTGGACGACATCACCCGGCGCTTTGAGCGCTCGGTGCTGACCCAGCTCTATCGCAGCTACCCCAGCACCCGTAAGCTGGCGAAGCGGCTGGGGGTGTCGCATACCGCCATCGCCAATAAACTGCGTGAATATGGTCTGAGTCAGAAAAAGGGCGACGAATAATCCCGCCAGGCCGGCGACCCACGTCGCCGGCATTCGGCCTGCAAAGCGGGCCAAACCTGTATATACTGGTTTTTTAATCCTTTTTCCGGGGTGGTGCATCTTGGCGTCGCGTCGCGCGATCGGGCACTGGCTGACATTGCTGCTGCTCTCTGTTCTCTTTTCCTCGCTGCTGTTACGCCTTCATTTGCCGGCAGCGCTACTGCTGGGGCCGCTGATCGCCGGTCTCATTTTGAGCCTGCGCGGGGTGAAGCTGAGCATCCCTCGTCCCTGTTATCTGGCGGCGCAGGCCATCGTCGGCTGCATGATCGCCCGGGCGATTAATCCCTCTGTTTTTGGCGTGCTGTTCAACAACTGGGCGCTGGTGCTGGCGATCCTGTTGACCACCCTGGCGATTAGCGGCCTCACCGGCTGGTTGCTGGTTCGCTACAGCGCGCTGCCGGGCGCCACCGGCGCCTGGGGAAGCTCTCCCGGCGGCGCGTCGGCAATGGTGGTGATGGCCCAGGAGTACGGGGCCGATGTGCGGCTGGTGGCGCTGATGCAGTATCTGCGGGTGCTGTTTGTCGTCGGCGCGGCGGCGCTGGTGGTGCGCTATGCGTTGGGCAATGAAGCGCAGGAAATGACTCAGGATATTGTCTGGTTTCCATCGTTGACCCTGAATTTCCCTTTCACGCTGCTGCTGACGGCGCTAGCCTGTTGGCTGGGCATGCGGCTGCGCATCCCCTCCGGGGCCATGCTGTTGCCGATGCTGCTCGGCGCGCTGGTCCAGGGCAGCGGCTGGATGATGCTGGAGCTGCCGGAGTGGCTGCTGGCGATGGCCTATGCGGTGCTGGGCTGGACGGTGGGGCTGCAGTTTAATAAAGCCATTTTTCTGCTGGCGCTGAAGACGCTGCCGCAGATTATCGCCTCTATTCTTGGGCTGATCCTGATGTGCGCCCTGATGGCCCTTGCCCTGACCCACATTCTGCAGATGGACTTTATGACCGCCTATCTGGCCACCAGCCCTGGCGGCCTGGACACGGTGGCGATTATCGCCGCCGGCACCCGGGCGGATATGTCGTTCATTATGGCGCTACAGACGTTGCGGCTGTTTACCATTTTACTGACCGGCCCGGCGATGGCGCGGGCTATCTCCCGCTATGCGCCACGGCAATAAAAAAGCCCCCGCAGAGCGGGGGCTGAGTACATAGAATGTCCGCGGGCGTGATGCGCCCGGGCAATCTGTTATCAGGCTTTCAGGGCGGCCAGCGCGGCGTCGTAGTCCGGCTCTTCGGTGATTTCATTCACCAGCTGGCTGTAGACGACCTGATCGTTTTCATCGATAACGACCACGGCGCGAGCGGCCAGGCCAGCCAGCGGACCGGCAGCGATGGCGACGCCGTAGTCAGCGAGGAACGACGCGCCGCGCAGCGTGGAAAGGGTCACCACGTTGCTCAGGCCTTCCGCGCCGCAGAAGCGGGACTGGGCGAACGGCAGATCAGCGGAAATGCACAGCACCACGGTGTTGTCCAGTTCAGCGGCCAGCTGGTTGAATTTACGCACTGATGCGGCACACACGCCGGTATCAATGCTCGGGAAAATATTTAGTACTTTACGTTTGCCGGCGTACTGGCTCAGCGCGACGTCAGAGAGATCTTTGGCGACCAGCGTAAACGGCTGCGCGGTAGCGCCAGCCTGCGGAATGGTGCCCTGAACAGAAACGGGGTTGCCCTGGAAATGCACGGTTTGTGACATGGTTATCTTCCTGTTTACATATAGTTAACGTCACGAGTAGTGTATGACATCCGCCAGCTACACGGCAAACCCTATTTAACATTGACCAGAGAGGACAAGGGAATGCGCAACGTGCGAGTGTATGAGGAAGCCTGGCCGCTACATACCCCTTTTGTGATCGCCCGCGGCAGCCGCAGCGAGGCAAAAGTGGTGGTGGTGGAACTGGAGGAGGACGGTGTGAAAGGGGTGGGCGAATGCACACCTTATCCCCGCTATGGCGAGAGCATCGCTTCGGTCATGGCCCAGGTAATGGCGATCGGCGAGCAGCTGGAAGCGGGCCTCACCCGCGAACAGCTGCAGCGGCTGCTGCCGGCAGGCGCCGCGCGCAATGCCGTTGACTGCGCGCTGTGGGATCTGCAGGCGCGGCGCGAAGGCAAAACCTTGTCCCAGTTGCTGGGCGTGGCGTTGCCCAACCGGGTGATCACCGCCCAAACGGTGGTCATTGGTACGGCGGATCAGATGGCGGCCAGCGCCGCGGCGCTGTGGCAGGCAGGGGCTCAGCTGTTGAAAGTGAAGCTCGACGATCGACTGATCAGCGAGCGGCTAATCGCTATCCGCCAGGCGGCGCCGGAGGCTACGCTGATTGTCGACGCCAATGAATCCTGGCACAGCGAGGGGCTGGCGGCGCGCTGTCAGCTGCTGGCGGACCTCGGTGTGGCGATGCTTGAGCAGCCGCTCCCCGCCGATGACGACTCGGCGCTGGAAAACTTCGTTCATCCGCTGCCGATTTGCGCCGACGAGAGCTGCCATACCCGGGAGAGCCTGCCGCGGCTGCGCGGGCGCTATGAGATGGTCAATATCAAACTGGATAAAACGGGCGGTCTGACCGAAGCGCTGGCTCTGGCCGGGGAGGCGGAACGGCAGGGGTATGCGCGGATGCTGGGCTGTATGCTCTGCACCTCGCGCGGGATCGCCGCCGCACTCCCCCTGGCGCCGATGGCGCGCTTCGCTGACCTCGACGGCCCGACATGGCTGGCGGTGGACGTTGAGCCGGCGCTGCGGTTCAGCACCGGCGTGCTTCATCTTTAAGCCTGCCAGCGCAGCAGATCGGTCATCGCCGGCAGGTAACGCTCCGTTGCCTCGTCGGCGGAGACCGGTGGGAACTCGGCGGTGATGCAGGGGAGCCCGATATCCGCGCACCAGCTGCCAAAGGAGCCCGGCGTGTCGTAGCCCACGCTGCCCACCAGCGGCAGGGAGAAGGCGTCGGCCAGCCAGTGCCCCAGCGGGCTGTGGCCCGGGTCTTCGATACAGGCCAGCGGATCGTGAAAGGAGACCACCCACGCCGGATGGATCTGGTGGATCAACTGACACAGGGCCTGGGTCTCCCGCTCCGAACCTGGCTGCTCGCCGGTCAACAGCACCACGTCGCGTTCCTCTGCCGCGCTGTTCCAGCGATAAACCGTTTCCCCTTGTTTCCAGTTAGCGGCCGGAAAGTTACGGTTGAGGTCAACGCCGCGGGCGTTGGCACGTAGCCCGAGCTGGCAGCCGTCAGGATTGACCGTCAGCACCACGTGGTGGCGGCGCAGCTCGGGTTTCAGAGTGCGCAGGGCGCAGGAGAGGGTCACAATCGACGAATTTTCATCACCGTGGGTGCCGGCAATAATCAGGCCGCTACGGCTGTCGGCCTGCGGCGCAGGAAACCACAGCAGCGGCGCGCCCAGTTCCGAGCTGCCGTACTGCCGGGTTCCCGGCGGAAAGTCGCCGCGCTGGGGGCGAGGGCGTGAAATAGACATAGGGCTTCCTGTGTGTCGTTATTATTCAGTGTTGGCGAAAAGCGTGTCGGGATCAAACCCATTCCCTGAGGCGTGAAATCCGACGACACATCAATTTTCTATCATATGTCGTTTGCAATTTCAGGTGATGAAACAAATAATTATCGCTCTGTTGGCGGTATTTTTTTCATTTTAAAGGGGATCTTATGAAGTATCCTGTCGCTTTGACATGCGGCGCGCTGTGGTTAGCCAGCGTATCTTCTTTAGCCTGGGCGGCGGACGTACCGCCGGGCACGGTACTGGCGGAAAAACAGCTGTTAGTACGCCATATCAAAGATGAACCCGCCTCGTTAGATCCCGCCAAAGCGGTGGGCCTGCCGGAAATCCAGGTGATCCGCGATCTGTTTGAAGGTTTAGTCAATCAGGATGCGAAAGGCAACCTGGTTCCAGGCGTGGCGACCCGCTGGCAGAGCAACGATAACCGTGTCTGGACCTTTACCCTGCGCGATGACGCGCGCTGGTCCGACGGCACGCCGGTTACCGCCGCGGATTTCGTCTATAGCTGGCAGCGTCTGGTGGATCCGAAAACCACTTCGCCGTTCGCCTGGTTCGCGGCGCTGGCGGGGATCGCCAACGCGCAGAACATTATCGACGGCAAAGCCGCGCCGGAGACCCTGGGGGTTACCGCCGTCGATGCCCACACTCTGCGGGTGCAGCTGGATAAACCACTGCCGTGGTTCAGCAACCTGACCGCCAGCTTTGCCTTCTACCCGGTACAGAAGGCGAATGTCGACAGCGGCGCGAACTGGACGCGGCCCGGCAGCCTGGTGGGCAACGGCGCCTATGTTCTGAAAGATCGCGTGGTCAATGAAAAGCTGGTGGTGGTGCCGAACACGCACTACTGGGATAACGCCAAAACGGTGATCCAGCAGGTCACCTTTGTGCCGATCAACCAGGAGTCCGCCGCCACCAAGCGCTATCTCGCTGGCGATATCGATATCACCGAATCTTTCCCGAAAAATATGTATCAGAAGCTACTGAAGGATATTCCGGGGCAGGTATATACCCCACCGCAGCTGGGTACCTACTATTACGCTTTCAATACCCAAAAGGGGCCGACGGCGGACGAGCGGGTGCGACTGGCGCTGAGCATGACCATCGATCGCCGGGTGATGGCGGAGAAAGTACTGGGAACCGGGGAAAAACCGGCCTGGCGTTTCACGCCGGACGTGACGGCGGGCTTCACCCCCCAGCCGTCGCAGTTTGAGAGTATGAGTCAGGCCGAACTTAATGCCCAGGCGAAAGCCCTGCTGGCTGCCGCCGGCTATGGCCCGAATCGTCCGCTGAAGCTGACGCTGCTGTATAACACCTCCGAGAATCACCAGAAGATTGCCATCGCGGTGGCGTCGATGTGGAAGAAAAACCTCGGCGTGGAGGTGAAGCTGCAGAACCAGGAGTGGAAAACCTATATCGACAGCCGTAACACCGGCAATTTCGACGTGATCCGCGCCTCGTGGGTGGGGGATTACAACGAGCCGTCCACCTTCCTGTCGCTACTGACCTCCACCCACAGCGGAAATATCTCGCGCTTTAACGATCCGGCGTACGACAAAATCCTCGCCCAGGCGGCGGTGGAGAATTCGGCCAAAGCGCGTAACGACGATTACAACGCGGCGGAGAAGATCATTATGGTCAAAGCGCCGATTGCGCCGATCTACCAGTACACTAACGGCCGGCTGATTAAGCCGTGGCTGAAAGGCTACCCGATCACCAACCCGGAAGATGTGGCCTACAGTCGTACCATGTATATCGTGAAGCACTAACCGGTCGTGGTTGCCTGACAATGTCAGGCAACCCTTGCTACGCCGGTAGCGAAAAGCCCATCAGGTCTGCCGAAGAGGAGTAATACCGAGCCGTTTCCTCCTCCATCACGCTCGTAAGCAGTTCGTTAACCTTTATCTTATGTCCGGGCAAATTTCGCCGCGCTTTGGCAATAATTTCCCCATCGCTAAGCGGCCGCTCGGCGCTGCCCAGGGGTTTGTAGCGTTCCTGCACTGCACATTCGCCACGTGAGTTTGTGACCACAACGCGCGCGCCAGGCTGGCGTGCCGGACCGTTCATTCGTTGTGTAAATTCAGGTGTGACAGTGGCCGTGACTTTATCCGCCAGCGCCAGCAAGGCTGGGTTTTGCATATTGTCTTCAGTATACCAGTCGGCACCCGGCGCCAGGCCAGCGGCGATCGCTGCCAGCGTCCACGGCAGGCTGAACTGCGCGTCGGTCACCGTTTGCGGCCGATAGTCCATCATATCATTGACCAGGCGGGGGAAGCTTTGTACCTCAATGGTGCGGAGATCCGCAACAGACCAGCCGGTCTGCTGCATGATGCCCTCCATGCATTCCAGCGCGCAGGCCAGCCAGCGGCAGGCGGGATATCGCTTAAAGCTACCGTAGCCAGCGTACCAGTGACTGCCGAGCTCATCGGTCAACCTGTCTGGCGCGAACTGGTCGGAGCCAATCATCCGCCAGAAACCCTGTTCGCCATCGAGTACATCAAGGCTGCCGCTGAGGCCTTGCTGCGCCATGATCACCGCCTGCACGGCGGCTTGCGCGGCGGGCGCCACGGCATCTTTGAGCGACAACAGCGGCCGTTGTCGCCAGTTATACTGGTGCAGGCTGGGGAGCGGTGTTAACGCGGCGGCCAGGCCCACCGCGTGATGTAATTGCTCAGGGTTTAACCCCAACAACCGACCGGCCACCACGGCTGCGCCGATGGATTGATGCTGCGCCACGCCGTAGACCTGGCTGAAGCGTTCTGCCGAAGGCTGGATGGCGTGGATGAGCCGGTTATTCACCTCGAAACCGGCCGCCAGGGTGGTAATCAGCACGTCCTGAGCTACCGGCTCAGGATTGAGGTCAAGCGCAACCATCGCGGCGGCAACCAGTGTGGCCCCCGGATGGCCGAGCCCTTTGCCGTCGATCTCCACACCGTCATCGTGATCCAGGCCGTTTATCATGGCGGCGTTCGCGAACGCGGCCGCCAATGGGCTGAAACCGGACTCACCGAAGACGCTACAGTGACCGTTTCCGCCAAATAGCCGGGAGGCGCGTATCATCGGTTCGCTGACCCGGTGGCCACTGGCCGCCCAACCGCAGGCGAGGGCATCCAGTAAATGCAGTCGAATTTTGCGCCGAACGGGAGCCGGGATAGCTGGCGCAGATAAGGTACTGGCAAAATTGACCAGCTGGCGTGTTGCGGAAATAGTCATGGTTACTCAACGTTTGAAGTAGCGGCTGCGGATCCGGCGCTCGGCATAGCTTGCCAGCAGTGACAGCGGAAGAATGGTGGCGACGAAAAACAGCGCCACAAAAGTCAGTGTCTCCAGAGGGCGGAAGGTGGCGGTACTCAGCCGTTGCCCTTGATAGAGGATCTCACCCGTTGCGATATAACTCGCCAGCACGGAATTCTTAACCGACATCACGCACTGGCTGACAAACGCCGGTAAAATTCGCAAAAAGGCTACCGGCGCGGTAATGCGAACTAATACTTTCAGCGGTGACATCCCCACCGACAGGCCCGCTTCGACCAGACCATGATCGACCGATTGCATACCAGAACGAAATATTTCAGCGAAAAATACGCTGCCATATAACGAGATGGCGAGGACACAGGTCAGATACGAGGAGAGGGTCAGGCCGAACAAAATGGGCAGACAGTAGTAGGCCCAGACAATCAGCACCAGAGGGGGGATTGAACGCACAATCTCAATCAACCCCTGGGTGGGTAAGCGGATGACCGCCCTGGACGCGCCGCGCAACGGGGCCAGCAGCGCTCCGCCAAGAATGCTTAACGTGACTGAGGCCAGCACAATTTTAAAGGTGGTCAATATCCCTTCCAGCAAAACCGCGTGATATTGCCACAGTATTGAGAAATCCCAGTGATAAGACATTAGCGCAGCTCCTCTGCCGTTACGCCGGACAGCGTCATAAAGCGTCGGATAGGGGCATCGGGCGGCCGTGACCAGATCTCCTGAGGGGATGCTTCTTCCACCAGTTTGCCATTATCCATCAACAGCAGCCGACTACATACCTGCAGGGCAAAACGCATTTCATGGGTAACCACCAGCATGGTGGTGCCGCTGGCCGCCAGTTCGGAAATAACGGACAACACCTCCCCGACAGATTCCGGATCGAGTGCGGAAGTCGGTTCGTCAAACAGGATCACTTGCGGCGCCATGGCCAGGGCGCGGGCGATAGATACCCGCTGCTGCTGACCGCCTGAAAGTTGAACCGGGAAGTCTCCGGCTTTTTCTTGCAGGCCCATACGCGTGAGCAGCGCCATGGCTTTTTCGATGGCTTTTTTACGCGGCAAGCCCAGGACCTGTACCGGACCTTCAATAATATTCTGCAATACACTGCGGTGTGGCCACAGATTAAAGTGCTGGAATACCATTGTCATTGAGGCACGCTGGCGCGCTAATGTGCGCTGTGTGACCTGTTTTCTCTGCGCGCCGTGAAAGCCTATTTCTTCCTCACCCAGCCAAATATGCCCACTATCCGGGACTTCAAGCATGTTCAGGCAACGCAGCAGGGTGGATTTACCCGCGCCGCTGCGGCCAATGATGCCAATCACCTCCGAGGGACGAACCGCGAAGGAAACATCATCTATAATTTTATTACCTGAAAATGATTTGCTAAGCGCTTCAATTTTCAGTAACGGTAATAATGATTGTGGGTTCATCAGAGTTATTTCGCTGGGTGAGTATATTTCTGCCATATTTTTTTCAGCGTGCCGTCTTTATCCAGCTGTTCGAGCCGTCCATTCAGCCACGCCTGTAATTCCGGTCGTTCTTTACGCAGGCCCATATTGGTTGCCTGTTCTTTGACCGGCTGTGGAATAATCATCGTGCCCTGATGACGCTTTTGAATATATTGCGCCATCTGGATATCGTTAGTGACGATGGCATCCGCGCGGCCGCTCTCCATCTGGAGCTGCATGTTGTCGCTATCGGGAACGATAATCCACTGGGCTTTGTCCAGTTGAGGCTGCAGCAGCGTGACGGCTGCCGAGCCATCAATCGCGCTGAGCCTGGTCTGCGAAGTGTTGATGGTGTCCCAGCGCTGATATTTCTGCGTCTCTTTTTCCAGAGTCAGGACGCCCATCTGGTGCGAGCCCATAGGGCGGGTAAAGTCGACGGCTTTGGCCCTTTCTGGCGTATTATTAAAACCACCTAAAATATCGAAGCGGTTGGACTGTAAACCCGCGACGGCGGTGCCCCATTGCGTATCAACGTATTCAATCTTGATATCGGTGTTTTTAAATATCGCCTGCACAACATCCGGAACCAGCCCGGTCCACTGGTTGGTCAGCAGATCTTTCTGATACCACGGCGGTGCGTTGACCGCACCGACGCGGATCACATGGTCTGGCAGAATCGTATTGATTTCTTCCCCGGCCTGAGCAGGAGACTGGGCTAAGAACATCCCCGGTATAAGCAACAATATCGACATGAAGCGTGACGTGAAAAATTTCATTTTATGCCCTCTGGTGAATATAATTATGGATTCTATAACCCTGAGTGCATATTTTTTAAATGCATAATCAGCATATCGTTATCAGGAAAATGGCAATGACACCCAAGCAACTCGAGGTCTTTATCAGTATCGTTCAGCTAGGTTCAGTGACAGCGGCAGCGGCGCAGCTGGCCATGTCGCAGCCTTCGGTGAGTAAAAGCCTGGCGCTTATCGAGCAGCAGATGGGGTTCAGCCTGTTTGAGCGCTATCAAGGGAAGATGCAGCCAACCGCGGAAGCCAGAGCGCTGTATAAAGAGGCGCTGCGCGTGCATCAGGACCGGCTTCGTTTTGAGCGTTTTGTTGATCACATCCGCCAGTATCGCGTTGGTCAGTTGCGGGTCTGTGCCACGCCTGCGCTGGCGCTGAATATATTGCCGCTGGCGGTGGCGCGTTTTCGGCAGAGCTTTCCGGATTATGGTGTGGTGGCGGATATGTGTCTCAACAATGAAATTGAGACGGCGGTTGAAGAAGGGCGTTACGATCTCGGTTTTCTGGTGAAACCCGGCTACGAACCAGAGGAGAACCCGTTGGCCATCTGCCGGGGTGAAATGGTGTGTGTGCTGCCCGGGCAGCATCCGCTGGCGCAGCAGACGGAAATCCATTGGCAGGATATCCCGACACGCGACCTGGTGTATATCACGACCGACGCGCGGCTGGTTGCCATGATTGCCGAAGAGGTGCCGGCGTTCCGCCAGCGCCAGGTGGCGGCGGTAGAAACCAACCGCTACAGCATGGCGATTAATCTTGTCAGACACGGCAACAACAGTATGACTATTGTTGACAGTTTTTCTCTACAGGGCGTCGACACCAGCGGTCTGGCGGTGCGGCCGTTCCGTCATGCGTTGCCGGTGTCTGTCGTCGCGGTGACGGATGGACACAGCACCCTGTCGCAGCCGGGCGAAGTGTTTGCGAAAGTGATGACGGAATTAATGGCTGAAACGTGAGATCAGCGTGAGGCTCTGTGGCTGGCCGCTCATGCAGGTTCATCACTATTCTGCAACGCGAACTTTCACCCCCAGTCACTGCGCGTTAACCCACCGGGAGTGGTGTCTGTGGTTTACCGCCAGGCCGCCTTCCAGTACTTTTGTTGAATAGTAAAGGGAAGGGAGCGGATCGATGCATCTGGATTTTCGCCAGTTACGCAATTTTGTGGCGCTAGTGGAGTACGGCAGTTTTAATCGTGCGGCGGAGGCGGTTTGCCTGTCGCAATCGGCGTTTAGCCGCAGCATTCAGGCGCTGGAGCAGAGTGTCGGTCATCCTTTATTCGACCGCCAGAGCAAGCTACCGACGCTCACGCTGCACGGGCAAAAGCTGCTGCCTTATGCGCGCCGTTTTCAGGAACTCAATATTGAGCTTAGTAGCCAGCTGCGTGAGGCGGACGATGCGCAAAATGGCGAGGTCGCTTTTGGCTGCGGCCCGGCTCCCGGCGCGAGGCTGATTCCGGCGGCCATCGGAGAGTTTCATCGTCTTTTGCCGCAGGCGAGGGTACGTTTTCACATTGATAACTGGCTTGCTCTGCATCAGGCGCTTACCTCCCAGCACTATCCTTTTGTGGTCGCCGATAGCTGGCAGGCCGAGCTTGACCCGCAGTTACGCGTGCAGCCGCTTAGCCCACAACGCTGTTTCTTTGTCTGCCATGCCGAACATCCGCTGGCAAAACAGGGGACGATCTCGATTCAGGAGATGTTGCGCTACCCTTTTGCCGCCCCCTATTTGCCGCCGGGGGTACGCAAGGTACTGGCAACCCTCAGCCAGCAACAGGACTTTACGCCCGCGATCCAGTGCGACCATATTTACGCGCTGCTTTCCACTCTGGCGCAAACCCACGCGATAAGCTTCGCCAGCGAGGACGGCTTCGCGTTGTGCCAGCACAGCCATCGGCTGGTGAAACTGGAACTTAGCGATCTGCCAGATGAGTGGCGGCTAATGCAGACCCGGTTTGCCATTATCTCCCCGGTTCACGCGATTCAGCCGCCGCTGGTTGAGAGGCTGATTGAGATTATCCTCCACACCGACCGTCAGCATCAGCTTCAGCTGCTGGCGCAGGAGGAGGGGGATTAACCGGCGTTTTTCGCCTCACCTTTGGCATCGTACGGTGGCCAGCGGTTTTCCAGTTGCTGCGTTTTCAGCGCCTGCTCGACAAACTGGCCGTCCACCCACTGCTTAACGTCAAAAGCGCTGCGGATCAGACGACCCGATTTAGCCTGCTCGACGCTACTGCTGAAGCTGTCGGTCAGGAACGGGTCAATACGCGGTGAGGTGGTAAAGTTCAGATCCTGTGGCTGCAGCGCTTCCAGAAATAACGCCTTGGGGATCTGGCTTTGCTGCGCCATCTCGGCAGACCAGGCGTCTCGATTAGCCGGATCGCTGATTTCAGCGGCATTCTTCACCAGCACATTAACGATCTGCTGAGTCGCCTGCGGCCAGGTCTCGATAAACGTCTGCGTGCCGAGGAACCCCGCCTGAGTGGTGTTCTGGCGGCCTGAATCGCCGCTTTTAACCACATCAATTTTGTCGCCGCGTAGCGCCAGCAGGGAGACGCCTCCCCATACCGCATCGACGCGACCGGCCGCCAGCGCCGCTTTACCCGCGTTCCAGTCAAGGTTGATGACCTGCAAACTGCGCTCATTGAGGCCGGCGGTTTGCAGCGCCCGGTCAAAGGCCAGCTGGTCCGCCGTACCGCGATAGACCGCCACCCGTTTGCCTTTCAGGTCGGCCAGCGTTTTAATACCCGAGGCTTTGGTTACCGCGAGCCAGGATTCCGAGCCGCGGCTGCCCAGAAGCAGGCGTGTCGGCAGACCATTGGCCTTACCGATAATCGCCGCCAGATCGCCGAGGTAAACAAAATCAAGCTGTCGGTTGGCTAACGCTTCATTCACCGCCGGGCCTGCCCCCTTGAAAAACTGCCACTGTACTTCCACACCCTGCGGTTTAAACACCTCTTCCAGCTGATGGCGGATAAACGCCATGCCGACCGGCCCCTCAATAAAAGGTTGACTGCCGGCGCTCTGATCCGGCACGCCGATGCGAATGGTTCGTAGCGTCTCGGCCTGGGCGTTTGCCGCCAGACCGATGACCGCGACCAATGCCAGCAAGGTGCGGCTAAAAAATGCTTTCATCATAACGTATTGCTCCCTTGAGTTTTTTTCTCACCCTAAAGAGCCGGCGGGCCGTGTGTTAAATGCTTTTATTCGCCAAGCATGGGTGAAAAAAAGCTAAATCAGACGCCGCGTGCCCGCCAGGCTGAAATGCATTCGATGCATCGAGATTATTCACCTTACGCAATAGCGGGGCAGCGTGAGTCACGTTTTCATAGCGGCATCACTTTCCGATGAGTGGACCGATATGTCGCAGATGATCTTAAGAACCGATGCCCCTGGCAGGCCGGGTTTCCGGCTTAACGGCTGGCCGTGGCTGCTGCCAGCGCTACTGTTGTTGCTGTGGTACATCGCCGCCCGCGAGGGATGGATGCCCGCGCAAATTTTGCCCGCCCCGTCGGTGGTTGCCGATACCGCATTGTCGCTGCTGAGCGGCGATCTGCTGGCGCAGTGGGGATTTAGTCTCCAGCATCTGGCGCTTGGCCTGCTGCTGGGCGCCATCGCCGGCACGCTGCTCGGGGCGCTGTTTGGCCTGGTGCCAGCGGCCGCGCAGCGGGTGGAACCGCTGTTCTACGCGCTGGCGCAAATTCCGACGCTCGGTTGGATCCCGCTATTGATGGTGCTGTTCGGGATTGATAACGGCCTCAAGCTGGCGGTTATCGTGAAAACCACTGTGGTGCCGATGACCATCAACACTCAGCAGGCGGTAGCCAGCGTGCCGCAGACCCTGAGCGAAGCCGGCAGGGTGATGAACTTCTCCCGCTGGCAGCGGCTGCGCTGGCTGGTGATCCCGGCAAGCCTGCCGGGCTGGTTTACCGGTCTGCGTCTGGCGCTTTCGCAGGCCTGGGTATCGCTTATCGTTGTCGAGCTGTTGGCTTCTTCCGAAGGTATTGGCTACCTGATGGTCTGGGGCCGCCAGCTGTTTCAGCTGGATATTGTCTTTGTCACCATCGCGGTGGTTGGCCTGAGCGGCATGCTGATGGAGTGGGCGGCGAATCGGGCCTGTTCCCGACTGGTGTTCTGGCCGCAGCCAGCCGCCGGACGCCTGGCGTGGAAACCGCAGGCCAGCTGGCGGGCGTTACCGCTGCCGATAGTCCTGCTGGCGCTGTGGCAGCTGGCCAGCCAGTGGGGCTGGATTGATAGCGGATTATTTTCTTCGCCGCTGGCGGTGGCGGCACGTTTTGTTCAGGGGATCCTGAGCGGAGAGCTGAGCGCCGCGATGCTGGCCAGTCTGGGGAGAGCGGTTGTCGGCGGCGCGCTGGGGATTGCCGGCGGTTTGCTCTGCGGACTGCTGCTGGCGCTGCGCCCACGCGCCGGACAAATTTTTACCCCCACGCTTAACGTGCTGCGCCATATTGCTCTGTTTGCCTGGCTGCCGCTGCTGACGGCATGGGTGGGTAACGATAACGGCGGCAAAATCGTCTTTATCGCGCTGGCGTCGTTCTTTCCTATGTTCTTCAGCACTCTGCAGGCGGTGCTTCAGCGAAACCCGCAACTCGATGAAGTCGCCAGGGTGCTGCGGCTGGGCGAATTCGCGCGCCTGCGCCGGGTTATTCTTCCCGGTGCCGCGCCGGGGATCTTCGCCGGTCTGCGGCTGGCGCTGATTTATGCCTGGCTTGGCAATATCGGCGCGGAATATTTCATGTCCTCCGGCGTCGGGATCGGCAGCCTGATGATCAATGCCCAGCAGTTGCTGGATATGCCCACTATTCTCTGCGGCATGGTGCTGGTCGGTATCACCGGCGCGGCGCTGGATAAAGCCGGACGTTTACTGGAAATGCGCGCCACCCGCTGGCGTCAACAGGAGCAGTTATGACCTCTTCAACTCTGGTCTCTTTTCGCCACGTGCGTAAATCCTGGCAACAGGTGACGGCGCTACAGAATTTCAACCTGGATATCGCCGCCGGTGAACTGGTCGCGCTGGTGGGCAGCAGCGGCTGCGGTAAATCGACGCTGCTACGGATGCTGGTGGGCCTTGAGTCTGCCACCCAGGGGGATATTTGTATTAACGGCGAGCCGGTCACCGGCGTGGGCAAAGAGCGCGGCATTGTGTTTCAGGAGCCGCGCCTGTTCCCGTGGCTTAACGTGCTCGACAACGTGATGCTCGGCCTGGCAGATGAAAAGCTCACCCGGGCGACGAAGCGCCAGCGGGCACTGGAGATGCTGGCGCGCGTGCAGCTCAGCGAGTTCGCCAGCGCGCTGCCCGCGCAGCTTTCCGGCGGCATGGCCCAGCGGGTGGCTATTGCCCGCGGTCTGGTGGCCCGCCCGCAGATCCTGATGCTCGATGAGCCTTTCGGCGCGCTGGATGCCCTGACGCGTCACACCCTGCAGCAGGAACTTTTACAGATCCACCAAAGCGCGGGAACCACCACGTTACTGGTGACGCACGATGTTGAAGAGGCCGTCGCCCTGGCCGATCGCGTCGTCGTGCTCTCCCCGCGTCCGGGGCGGATACGAGAAATCGTGAACCTGGCGCTGCCTCATCCGCGCCAGCGTGATGATGACTCGTTTACCGCCGCCTGCCGCCACATTCGCAACCTGATTACTTCTGTCTGATTTTATTATTTAAGGAGCAACATATGGGACATCCTTCCGTTTACCCGACCGGCGCCACCCTTTATGATCCGCAGCGCGCCTGGAGCGGCTACACCCTTTTCCAGGCCACCGAACACGGCGCGGTACTGGTGGATATGAATGGTCACGTGGTGCGGGAATGGCCTGAACTGCATGGGTTTCCCAACAAAATTCTGCCCGGCGGCGCCATCCTTGGCCACAGCGGCGAGCGCGACCCGCGCTATGGCATGCAGGATATGCTCGATCTGATCCAGGTGGACTGGGAGGGCAACGTGACCTGGAAATTCGACCACTACGAACAGGTCAGCGACCCCGGCAATGAAACGCGTTGGATGGCGCGCGCTCATCACGACTATCAGCGAGCGGGTAACCCCGTCGGCTACTACGCGCCGGGGCTGGAGCCGCAGGTCGATGGCGGCAATACCCTGATCCTCGCCCACACCAATCTGGTTAATGAAGCGATCTCCGACAAGCTGCTGCTGGACGACACCATTATTGAAGTCGACTGGCAGGGCAATGTGGTCTGGGAGTGGCGCTGCAGCGACCATTTTCATGAGCTGGGCTTCGACGATGCGGCGCGCACCGCGCTGTACAATAACCCGAATATGCGTGCCAGCGGCGGCGGAATGGGCGACTGGATGCATATCAACTCGATGTCGGCGCTGGGGCCGAATAAATGGTATGACGCCGGCGATGTGCGCTTTCATCCCGACAATATTATCTGGGACGCCCGCGAATCCAACATTATCGCCATTATCGATAAGCAGAGCGGCAAAATTGTCTGGCAGCTCGGCCCGGATTACAGCAAACCGGAGCTGAAGCACATCGGCTGGATCATCGGCCAGCATCATGCGCATATGATCCCGCAGGGGCTGCCGGGCGCGGGCAATATCCTGATTTTCGACAACGGCGGTTGGGCCGGATACGGTGCGCCTAACCCGGCATCGGCGGATGGGGTGAAAAACGCCTGGCGCGATTATTCTCGGATCCTTGAGATCAACCCGCTGACCCTCGATATTGAGTGGCGCTACTCGCCTTATGAAGCGGACCTGCCGCAACCGACTGATTCATACCGTTTCTACAGTCCGTATATCAGCAATATGCAGCGCCTGGAAAATGGCAATACGTTGATTAACGAAGGTTCGAACGGCCGCATTTTTGAAGTGACCCGCGATCACGACATTGTCTGGGAATACATTTCGCCGTTCTGGGGCAAGACGCTGAATAATAATATGGTTTACCGCGCCTACCGCATTCCTTACGCGTGGATCCCGCAGCTTGCGCAACCGCAGGAGACGCCGATTGCGGCAGTTGATGTCCGCACTCTGCGTCAGCCGGGCGCGGCGGCGGCGGGCCCGGCGCAGAGCGTGGTGCGCGTGGCGGGCGTACAGCCGTACAGTAAAAGCGCCGATGCGCTGTGCGTCGCAACCGATAACGATACGCTGCGCCGCAGTCCGAAGCTGTTCCGCGTTGCGGAAAGCGCATTCCGGCCGATAAGCGCGGCGAGTGAACTGGAGGGTGAACGACCCGTGCTGCTGTTCGTTGGCGCGGAGCGCTGTGTGCACTGCCGTAAACTCTGGCAGCTACTGGCCCATGAAAAACTCAGCCAGCGGATTGCTCAGTTTGAAACGCGCTATCTGGATGCCGACCTGCATCAGGAACTGGCCAGCGACCTCGGCGTACGCGGCCTGCCGACGCTGCTGTTGATAACATCGGGGCAGCCGATATCGCGCGCACCGACGCAATACTCAGTGGCAAGTCTGCTCAACTGGTTGAACAGTGTCAGTTTGTGATGCTGCCCGGGTAAGAGGATAACTGTGGCGCTGCGGCTTGCAGCGCCAGTTTCTCCCTCTCTCCCTCTCTGGCTACAGCAGAAAGCGCACTTTTCTGGCAGTATGGCCGACTGATACCAGGTCCAACCCTCTGAAAGCGAAGCATCAGAAGATCTCATCTGCTGGGTTTTTGTCATGATGCTCAACGTATTCGGCAATCATGCCATCCGGATGCCGAACCAGCATGTTCCAGCCGGTGGGCACGGCCTTCACCGGATTGATAATCGTTGCTCCGGTGGAAGGCAGATGTTTCTCCCAGGCGGTAATGTCGTTGACCAGGAAAGTGGCCTCGGTGGCGCGAAAAGGCGCCAGGCTTTGCTCGGTTCCGCCGATTAAAAGCACAGACCCTACCTGCGCCAGTTTGAGATCGTATTCGGGATAGTCGAAACGCAACCTTGCCTTCTGCGCGATAAGGTTTTCATAAAACGAAACGGTCTCTTCAAAGCGGGTAATCAGCACGCATCGACGGACCAGGATATTGAGGACTTTCATTACGCCTCCTTCGCCATTGACTGAGAGTTAGCGTAGCAGCCCTGAGGTGGAAAGGAATGCTTAAGCGTTTTGGAGGTATTTCAACAACAGGCGTGGGTAGGCGAAGAAAAAGGGTTTGCGTAGCAGGGAAATATGCGTTTTTTTAACTCGTTACGAAGCGGTGCTGTATTATAACTTTATGATCACATAGGTAAGTCGCAAAATTGATACTGATATCAGATCATTTCCGCCTCGCCTAACAATTTGCATGGTTCGGAATTAAGCGAAAGCTCTGAGTTCAGACCCCTCCACCAACCGCTACCGGTGGTCTGCTGCCTGCAGGCAACCTCAGCTACATTCGCAATGTATCAATGACCGCTCTCAGCGCGGGCGACACATTGCGGTGCGGGTAATAGAGAAATGAACCTTCCAGACGCTGGCTATAACGCTGGAGCACCCGGATAAGTGTGCCCTGGGCTAGATCGTCGGTAATCAGCTCTTCCGGGACATAGGCCAGCCCCAGACCGAGCCTTGCCGCTTTGGCCTCCATATAGCTATCGGCGAAAGCCCACTGTCCCTGAGGCGGGTGGGTGATTTTTTTGCCATCCACATTAAGTTCCCAGGCGTAAAGGCTGCCGTCGCCGAACTGATAAGCGATGCAGGGGTGGGCGACTAAATCGGCGGGCGTTTGTGGAAAGCCGTAGCGGCGAAAATGTTCCGGGGTACCGACAACAGCCATCTCCATATCGGGCGAAATGCGTACCGCAATCATACCACTCCCGACTTCCGGGCCCAGACGCACGCCCGCATCGAATCGCTCCGCAATAATATCGACAAACCGGCTTTCGCTGATCAGTTCCAGTCTGATATCGGGATAGCGGTGTTTAAATACTGCCAGCTTCGGCAGCAGGACTTTATCAATGGCATGCTGGCTGGCATTGATGCGTACCGTACCGGAGGGCGTTTGACGATAGTGGGCCAGCGTGGCGAGTCCCATATCTAAGGCGTCGAAACCGGATTCGACATTGTGATAGAGCTGCTCACCCGCCTGAGTGAGCGACAACCGGCGGGTGGTGCGCACCAGAAGCTGAACGCCCAGCCGCTCTTCGAGTTCGCGAACCGCACGGCTTACCCCGGACTGCGCCAGGCCAAGTCGTTGCGCTGCGGCGGTAAAACTGCCTTCCCGCACCACCTGCATAAACAGATAAAGGTCATTATAGTTTTCCCGTTTCGCCATTCTCCTGCCTCGTCATCCACATGCCATTTAGAACAATATGGTATTAATCTTAGCATTTTTCACCCCCTAATAAGAACCATTACTGCTGGCTACACTAAGCGCACGACAACAAAGCACAGCAGCGTTGTCTACTGGAGACTTGCATTGATCACGTTTATTTAGGGGAATTTTGATGACGGTTTTCACCAAAAAACTGACAGCCGCGATACCCGCCATGCTGCTTTGCGCCTCATTAACTGGAGTGACAACGATGAGCTATGCTGAGACAATTAACCCGAATGCGCCTGTTTCACTGATTGAAAAATGGGATAAAACGTTTGCTGAGAGTTTGAAAGTGGATCACCGTAAGGTGACCTTCCAGAACCGCTACGGGATAACCTTAGTTGGCGATCTCTACCTGCCGAAGGATCGCGGTGAACGCAAACTGGCAGCTATTGCCGTGAGCGGTCCCTTCGGCGCGGTAAAAGAGCAGTCCAGCGGCCTGTATGCCCAGACGCTGGCCGAACAGGGGTTTGTCACCCTGGCGTTTGACCCATCCTATACGGGCGAAAGCGGTGGCTACCCACGCAATGTGGCCTCACCGGATATCAATACCGAGGATTTCAGTGCCGCGGTGGACTTTCTGGGCCTGCAAAAAGAGGTGGATCGCAACCGTATCGGTTTGCTCGGCATTTGCGGCTGGGGCGGTATGGCCCTAAACGACGCGGCGATGGACACCCGCGTCAAAGCGGTGGCGACCAGCGTCATGTATGACATGAGCCGCGCGATGGGGCATGGGGTAGGCGATGGCAAAGACCGCTACACGACAGCCGACCGCCGAGCGGTACTGCAGTACTTGAACGCGCAGCGCTGGAAGGATGCGGCAAACGGCACTTCCGCCCCCGGTGGGCATGACATATATGTTGATGATAAAGGCAACGTCAGCGCTGCCGATCGTATTTTGCCGGAAACCTTGCCCGCCAACCCCAATCCGGTCCTGAAAGAGTTCTTCGATTATTACCGTATGCCGCGAGGTTTCCATGCGCGTTCGGTTAATTCAACCGGGGCTTGGAATGCGACGATGCCGCTGTCGTTTATGAATATGCCGCTGCTGAGTTACGCCAGCGAAGTGACTATTCCGACGCTTATTGTGACCGGCGAACAAGCCCATTCACGCTATTTTGCCGAAGATGCCTTTAAGGCGATCGGCAGTAAAGAGAAAGCGCTGGTGATTGTCCCTGGCGCAAACCACGTCGATCTCTATGACAACGTCGCGGGCAAAATTCCCTTTGCTACATTCACTCAATTTTTCAAAACCAACCTGCAATAGCTCTCCTGTGCCGGAGACATCCCCAAAGCCGCCTGCAGGCGGCTTTGTTTTGTCGGAGATAAATAATGTCTGGATTACATAACACCCGCGCATACTGGAGCGGCGTCCTGGCGATGACGCTCTGCGTATTTGTGCTCATTGCCTCAGAGTTTATGCCGGTCAGTCTGTTGACACCCATCGCGGGTGATTTACACATTACCGAGGGATTAGCAGGCCAGGGGATCGCGCTTTCTGGCGCGCTGGCGGTATTGACCAGCCTGACGATTTCCCGTCTTACCGGGTCGCTGGACCGTAAATGGCTGTTGCTGGGGCTCACGGCGTTGATGGCGGCCTCAGGATTGATGATTGCCCTGGCGTCCAGTTTCCCGGTTTATATGCTGGGCAGAGCGCTCATCGGGATCGTCATCGGCGGCTTCTGGTCGATGTCGGCGGCAACGGCCATTCGGCTGGTGCCGCAACGCCAGGTCCCCCGCGCACTGGCCATCTTTAACGGCGGTAACGCGCTGGCCACCGTTGTGGCAGCGCCGCTGGGCAGCTACCTGGGGGCCACCGTCGGCTGGCGCGGTGCCTTTTTATGTCTTGTTCCGCTGGCGATGGTAGCCTTCATCTGGCAATGCGTTAGCCTGCCGTCGATGAAAAGCCAGCGCGCACCACAGCGGCAGGGAACCGTGCTGCGTCTGTTCCGCCGCTCGACGGTATCCCTTGGATTGCTGGCCTGCGGGCTGTTCTTTATGGGGCAGTTTACCTTATTTACCTATGTGCGACCGTTTCTGGAGACGGTGACCCGGGTCAGTTCTTCTGGCCTGCCCCTGATATTACTGGCGATTGGCGTCGCTGGTTTTGTCGGCACGCTGCTCATTTCGACCGTTCTGCACGCCCGGTTTTATCCGACGCTGGTGGCTATCCCTTTGGTTATGGCTGCGATTGTCGGAGCGCTTTTGCTGGCCGGGCACCATACCGGTGCCGTCACCGTACTGTTAAGCCTGTGGGGCCTGCTGGCGACGGTGGCGCCCACGGGCTGGTGGACATGGATTGCGCGGACGCTGCCCGAAGATGCGGAGGCGGGCGGTGGTCTAATGGTTGCTGTGATCCAGCTATCGATTGCCCTCGGGTCAACGGCAGGCGGCCTGGTGTTTGATAGTCTGGGATGGCACAGCACGTTTGCACTGAGCGGTCTGTTATTGCTGGGCGCGGCAGGGGGGACTTTTCGGCTCTCTGTCAAAATCAGATCATCTCAGCGCACTGCGATTAATGAATTGAATGCATAAGTCAAATCAGGAATGACAGGCTAATCGTGACCGCGTTCTTGTCTTACCATGATGTTTTAACAAGAGGGGAGCTTCACCGTGGAATATTCTGTATTAAGTAACAACCTTAAAATGCCGATGCTGGGTTTTGGCGTTTTTAAGGTGACCGATAAAGCAGAGTGTAAACAGTCAGTGCTGAACGCCATTCGTACCGGCTACCGCCTTATCGATACCGCTGCCGTCTACGATAATGAAGATGCGGTGGGTGAAGCCGTTCGCGAAGCCATCGCCGAAGGTCTGTGTACCCGTGAGGCGCTGTTTATAACCTCCAAACTGTGGGTCCAGGACATGGCCAACACCGGGATGGCGAAAGCCGGGATTGCCGCGTCCTTAAAAAAATCCGGGCTGGAATATTTCGATCTCTATCTGTTGCATCAGGCGATGGGCGATTATTTCAGCTCCTGGCGCGCGCTGGAAGACGCGTATGAAGCCGGGAAGCTGAAAGCGATTGGCGTCTCCAATTTCTACCCCCATGTGTTAGCTAACTTCTGCGAAACTGTCAGAATCAGGCCGATGGTGAACCAGGTTGAACTGCATCCTTATTTCGCGCAGCCTGCGGCGCTGGAAACCATGAAGCATTATCACGTTCAGCCGGAAGCGTGGGCGCCGTTAGGCGGTGGCAGACATAATCCGTATCAAGAGGCGATGCTGCAGGGGATTGCCGATGCCCATCAAAAAACCATTGCACAGGTCATCCTGCGCTGGAACGTGCAGCGTGGCGTCACGGTGATCCCTAAATCCACCCGCCAGGAGCGTATTGAAGAGAACTTTGCCATCTGGGATTTCTCGCTCACCACGAGCGAAATGGCGCAGATCGGCGCCCTGGATTTAGGTTACGTTGGCGAAGCGGTGAAACACTTTAACCCTGAATTTGTTCGCGGCTGTCTGGGGGTGAAAATCCACGACTGACCGCGGCACCGATTGGCTCCATCTTCATCTCCCCGCCTGCGCCGCGGCGACGGGCTCGGTATGCTGATTAGCGCCCACGCGTTTGCCGCGACGGTTGTCAATGCGGTAGTCGATCGTCACGGGCAGCTGACTGGTGACAGTTGATCCTCTGGCCGGTGACATGTCGGTTGGATGCTTCCGTCGCAGTGGCCTTTAAAGCGGCAGTCACCCGGGAAATTTTCGCTGCCAATGATCGCGTGACGCTGCGCTTTATCGATGCGGGAGAGATCTTTCCTGCCGAACGCCTGGCGCTGGCGCGTAACGATGAGCATTTTGATGTCGATCCGTTAGCGGAAGGCGGCAGAGGCTTGCGGCTTATTCTGCGTGCGGTGGACTATTTTAATGTGGAAACTGGCGCCGGGGAGGACGTGACTACCCTGATAAAAGCGTTGCCTGATACCGGCCTTCGCCATGCCACCGACGATTGCTGCGGGTGAGGGAACAGACGTTGCCCCCGGGTGAAACACCGGGGGAATTTCCCCACCCGCGTTCACCGGCTTCATCATCTTATTGCTGTGCCTGGGCAGCGGAGTGCGCGCCCAGATGATGAGGGCGGATAGCATCAAATGTCATCATCGCCGATTTGCAGAAAATGCATTTCGCACCAAAGGGATTTTTTTCCGTCACATCAAACTGGGACGTTCTGTACTGGGAGCCATGGCAGCATGGGCATCTAAAATGGATATGTTCAATCATAATGTAAACCTTGTATGGGTAATGTTCTGTTGAAAAGACAAAGGTCGTTTTCAGGAAAATTAACGCGGCTGATTTTTGTTAGTGGTAAGCCGGGTATTGCATCAGTCGGAGGGCTTTATTAACGAGCCAACAGGGATCTGACAGAGCCTGTTTACAGAAAAAGCAAAATACTAACGGGACTGCTCAAAGGAAGGTGGTATCAGGGATAACGCCTGGAGATGAGAACGCGTACTTAGATAATAACTTTTCGTCTGGTAAATCGACTTAACGATTAACGCACGAGCCGCAAATAATAGCAAATATTATTTTAGCCTTCCGGATGCCTGCTGCGCCAGGGGAGGCTTTATCAGCGCCGTCACCCAGTCGATAAATACCTGTACCCGGGCAGAGAGCTGCCGATTACTGGGATAGAGCAGGGAGAGCGGGAGCGGCGCAGGGCGAAAATCGGCCAGCACTTCCGTTAACGCGCCCGACGCCAGATCGGCCTCAAGGCGGGGCAAGGGGGCCTGATACAGGCCAAAGCCAAGCCTTGCCGCTTCGGCGCCAACGTCGGCATCGGAGGTCAGCAGCCGACAGGGCAAACTGACCTCGCTCTGGCGGCCATCCTGGGTAAAGCTCAGCGGCAAGGTTCGTTGCGTGCGCGATGAAACAAACCCGATCATCACGTGGCCCGTCAGTCCTTCAATCGTATGCGGGGTACCGTACCGGGCGAGGTAGGCCGGACTGGCGCAGGTGATTTCCTGCAGCCTGGCGAGCGGCCGGCAAATCATCTCGCTGTCGGGGAGATGGCCGCCGCGAATGACGCAGTCGACCCCTTCGCGAACCAGATCGACGTCGCGCTCGCTTTCACCGATCTGCAGCGTAATGGCAGGATAGCGGGCGAGAAACTGTGGCAGCGCGGGCAGCAGCAGGGTTCGCGCCAGATTGCCCGCCACGTCCACGCGGATAATACCGGCAATGCTCCCCCCGGCGCTGCGGTTGGCCTCCTCAAGGGCCGCCAGAATAGCCACGCAGCGCTGATAATACAGCGAGCCCTCCGCCGTCGGTCGTACGTGCCGGGTGGTGCGCTGCAGCAGCCGCGCCCCGAGACTGGCCTCCAGCGCCTTAATGGCCGCGGTCGCCACCGGCCGGGAAAAACCCAGATCCGCGGCGGCGGCGCTGAACGAACCTCGTTCGACGATGCGCACGAACAGGGTCAGGGTATCCAGTTTATCCATGGCATTGTTCCAGCTGGCAAAACAATCCTGTCGCGCAACGCGGTCTTATCGTCGGCATGCAGAAGCCTATAATCGCTCATGTTTTCAGCAGAGAGAAAAGGGGGAAACATGAACAATAGCGCAAAAATTGCCCTGGTGACAGGCGGCAGCCGCGGCCTGGGGCGCGCGACCGTTGAAGCGCTGGCTCAGCGCGGCGTGAATGTGGTATTGACCTATAACGCGCATTTTGCCGAGGCGAACGAGGTGGTTAAACGTGTTGAAGCACTGGGCGCCCGGGCGATTGCGTTGCCCTTCAGCGCCGGCGAAACCGATACCTTTGACGGATTTGTCAGCGCCTTTCAGGAGGCGCTGGCGGAGCTGGGGGCCGATCGGTTTCATTACCTGGTCAATAACGCCGGCAATGCCAGCGGCATGGGTTTTCTTAACGCCACGGAAGCTGAATTCGATGCGCTGTATCGTATCCACGTGAAGGGCGTTTTTTTCCTCAGCCAAAAACTATTGCCGCTGCTGGCCGATGGCGGACGGATAGTCAATGTCTCGTCCGGGCTAACCCGTATCGTGATGGCGAACCGGGCGCCCTATGCGATCATGAAGTCCGCGGTGGAAACCCTGACCCGCTATATGGCGTTTGAGCTGGGCAGTCGCGGAATTACGGTGAACTGCGTGGCGCCCGGCGCCATCGCCACCGATTTCAGCGGCGGGGTGGTGCGGGATAACCCGCAGGTCGCTCAGGCGGTGGCGAACATGACGGCGCTGGGGCGACCGGGGGTGCCAGAGGATATCGGGCCGATGATCGCCTCGCTGTTATCCGATGATCATCGCTGGGTGAATGCCCAGCGCATTGAGGTTTCCGGGGGAATGCGGATCTGAGCGAAGAAAACCGGGGCTGTTTTCATCCGTAGTCAATCGATATGTCAGTGGATGCCGATATAGCGCGACGCTGTGCAGAGATAAGGAAATAAAAATCTGCCGCGTTGCTCGTTAAATATTAGTGATTGACCTTATTGCCTGAATGCGCAAGATTATTGTTGAATAAACAGTCAATATGCTAAATATATTTAATGTACTTATGAAAGGATTTAAGATATGGATTTTGAAAATGAATTGACCAGTAAGATCCTTGATCCCATTCACGGCACTATTCGTTTGACGACACTCGAGATTGCCTTTATCAATCACCCCCTGTTCCAGCGCTTACGCAACATTAAACAGAACTCTTTTTTATATAAGGTCTTTCCCTCTGCGGTGCACAGTCGCTTCGAACACTCTCTTGGTGTGCTTCATTTATCAAGTGAAATACTGAATAACTTACGCCTGAATGCGATACGGTATCAAAAGAAATATAATGATGGACATGTATTTTGTTATATCGATCAGATACCAAAACATAACATCCAGGAGTTGAGACTCGCTGCGCTGATGCATGACATCGGACACGGGCCTATATCGCACCAGTTTGATAGTTTTATGCCCAATAAGCAGGAATTATCCGATGTTCTGCCCAAAGCCTTCCATTCGGTCATCAATGTATTGAGCAAGCCAGATCAGAAAGTTGAACATGAACAGCTTTCGCTGTTGTTCAGCCTGATGATTTATCATGATCTGAGAACACAGGGTAAGGTCGATGACGAAATAAATATCGAAAATGTGTTAAAAATCATCGAAAAAAGATACGGTGACCAACAGATCATTGAGGAAATTAATGGAAAGGCAACAGATATCCTGCCGTTAATGACCTCGATCATCTCTTCCTGTCCTATCGATGCCGACCGGATGGATTACTTACTCAGAGATGGCTATTTCTCCGGCGTCAAGTGTGGTATCTACGATTACAATCGCTTGTTTATGTCAATTGTCCCAGTCGAGGAAAAGGGAAAATTGTACCTTGCTTACAAAGAGAGTGGGATTGATTCGATCGCTGAGTTTATTGGGGCGCGCTCCAGCCTTTTCTCGCAGGTATATTACCATAAAACAAACCGCGCTTTTGCGACGATGTTGAGCACATTATGTGAGATTATGCAAAGCAAGGATCCACAAAATGTCATTATCTCTGACGTTACCGACCGTATCGTTGACCATAGCGATGAAAGCTTCATCGACGCGCTGAAGGAATTTTATTTGGCGTGCAGTGATGATTATTTTTTGAATGAAAAGGTTGGTGAATGGATAGATACCAGCGATACCGAAGCGGTTAATAAAAAAATACTTGATGACATTATTAACCGACACCCATGGTCTAAGGTCTATGAGGCCAAACACTCTGTGTATAAAGCTAACATTGCTGACAAGGAAAATAAGGCGTGGAAGAGTCAACTAACCGGGTTATTGACTTCTGTATTACAGCCTCATTTCAAACCACATGAATTTGCCATTGATATTGTCTCCGACTGCGCCTTTAAAGACCTGGATAAAACCGAAGTTAAGCTTTTGGTGAAAGATCTTGAGAACCGCTACGAAATAAAACCGTTAATTCAATGTGGTGATAAGTTAAATCAGTATCAAATCATCAAATATTGCATCCGGGTATTTGTTGACCGCGATATCAAAGAACGCGTAACTTCTGAAATAATCCATAAAATCAACCAAATAGTGATAAAGCAGATCGCGTTGCTGAATTGATGATATCCGCCATGGCAGCGATAACCCTTTCAGGGTCTGGTTTTTTAACCGGACCCTGAAGATAAGCGGTAAATCGTGGCGCATCCCCGCTGTCGGGATAACATAAAACAGCGCGCTTATCCGATACTAAACGCCGCGCTGAGGCATAGATTCCCGCAGAGTGGCGGGTGGCTCAACAAAAACGCCGGCTCAGTATGGTTATTCCGCCAGCAGGGCGGCGAATTTCGCCAGCCACTGCGGGTGAGCCGGCCAGGCAGGGGCGGTAACAAGGTTACCGTCCACATGCGCCTGATCGATACCAATATCCGCATAGTGCCCACCGCTCAGGCGCACTTCCGGAGCGCAGGCGGGATAGGCGCTGCAGGTGCGGCCCTGGAGAATACCAGCGGCGGCCAGCAGCTGTGGGCCATGGCAGACGGCGGCGATAGGTTTACGCGCGGCGTCGAATGCCTGTACCAGTTTAATAACCTCCTCGTTCAGGCGCAGATACTCCGGCGCCCGGCCACCGGGGATCACTAGCGCGTCATAGTCCTCGGCCTTCACCGCGGCAAAATTGGCGTTCAGGGTGAAGCGATGGCCCGGCTTTTCGCTATAAGTCTGGGCGCCGTCAAAGTCATGGATCGCGGTCATGACATAGTCGCCAGCGGCTTTATCCGGGCAGACGGCATCGACCTGGTGGCCAATCATCTGCAGTGCCTGAAAAGGGACCATCGTTTCGTAATCTTCGGCATAATCGCCGACCAGCATCAGGATCTTCTTGCTCATCATTTTTACTCGTTGTGGAAGAAAGGTGTCTTAGATATAGCCTGGCGATCCGCAGAATGCGACCCCCTCAGGATGCCGAAGACGGTAGCGTGTGCATCTTGCTATCGGGGTCATGTTTTTTCTGGTAGCGACAACTTTTGCCGACATCGCCGTGTGGTCAGTCACCCGGGAAAATAGCCTTTTTCAACTACTGACGGCTGTCTGTGGTGGAAAATATCGCGGGTTCCGCAGGCCTGTGTGCCAGGGCTGTTGACGGTTCAGCGTGGACGAAAACAGGAGAAGTGGCTTAAATGCGTGCCTGATCTGCTAACGATGATATCAATTATCTCATGACAATATTATTCACGGGAATTGTCGCTATCATATTCATTTAATCTATTTTTTTATCGCCTTGATGATATGTGATGTGAATATTCATGTGTTCAATGTTAATTGAGGGTGTTGGCTTTGGACTTTATATTTGGCTGTAAGTCATTCATTGTTGTTACTATTAAAATAAACTTGTTTGCCTTGTGAATGCATTAAAGAAATATTCTTGTTAAGTTGATCGATAATCTGTTTTTGCTCTATTATCATCCGGTTTTTATCGTCAACTCTTCAATAATTATTCCTTAAGGAAAGGAACTGCTATGGCTGATACGTTCCAGAATGAAGTCCCCAGGGCGCGCATTAATCTCAAATTATCTCTTCATACCGGCGGCGCGCAGAAGAAGGTCGAGCTACCGCTGAAGCTGCTTACCATTGGCGATTTTAGTCATGGTAAGGAAAACCGGCCTTTATCGGAAAGAGAAAAAATCAATGTCAATAAAAATAACTTTAACAGCGTACTTTCGGAATTTAGCCCGGAAGTTAACCTCTCGGTGCCGAATACGCTGGCCGGTAATGGTGAAGAGGAGAATGTCAGACTGCGTTTTACCGACATCAAAGATTTTGAACCGGAGCAGGTTGCCCGGCAAATACCGCAACTCCGCGCCATGCTGGCGATGCGTAATTTATTACGCGATCTCAAATCCAATCTGCTTGATAACGCCACTTTCAGAAAAGAGCTTGAGGCAATCCTGAAAGATCCGGCGCTGTCCCAGGAATTACGCGACGAAATGAGTGCGCTTGCCCCGAAATAATGGCGGGGCAAGTCTGTTAATGGATTAACCGGGAAAATGCTAATGTCTGTTACCACAGAAAACGCCCCTGTTCAGGGGCAAACCACGCTGCAGGAAAATAGGGCGGGCGAGGGCGTTTACGCCTCGCTGTTTGAAAAAATTAATCTCGCCCCGGCGTCTCACCTCGGGGATATCAACGACTTTCTGGACGATGCCGCGCTCTCCGAGGCGCCGGCGGCGGAACGTCTCACCGCGGCGATGCAGGTGTTTATGGAGCGCATCCGTCAGTCCGGTCAGCGGGTGGAAAAGCTCGACAAAACGCTGATTGATCACCATATCGCCGAACTGGATTTCCAGATAAGCCGTCAGCTGGACGCGGTGATGCACCATCAGGAGTTTCAGCAGGTCGAATCCCTGTGGCGCGGCCTCAAACAGCTGGTGGACAACACCGACTATCGGCAGAACGTCAAAACGGAGATCCTGGACGTCGCCAAAGACGATCTGCGCCAGGACTTTGAGGACGCGCCGGAACTTATCCAGAGCGGACTCTACTGGCACACCTATACCGCGGAGTATGACACCCCCGGCGGCGAGCCGATCGGCTCGGTGATCTCGGCCTATGAGTTCGACGCCAGCCCGCAGGATGTGGCGCTGCTGCGCAATATCTCCCGCGTCTCTGCGGCCGCCCATATGCCGTTTATCGGCGCCGTCGGCCCGGCCTTCTTCCTGAAAGAGACCATGGAAGAGGTGGCTGCTATTAAGGATATCGGCAACTACTTCGATCGCGCGGAATATATCCGCTGGAAATCATTTCGTGAAACCGACGATGCCCGCTACATCGGCCTGGTGATGCCGCGCGTGCTGGGTCGTCTGCCGTACGGTCCCGACACCGTGCCGGTGCGCAGCTTCAACTATGTCGAGCAGGTGAAAGGTCCGGACCACGAAAAGTATCTGTGGACCAGCGCGGCGTTCTCCTTCGCTTCCAATATGGTGAAGAGCTTTGTCAATAACGGCTGGTGCGTGCAAATTCGCGGTCCGCAGGCCGGCGGCGCGGTGAAAGATCTGCCCATCCATCTGTACGATCTGGGCACCGGCAACCAGGTGAAAATTCCTTCCGAGGTGATGATCCCGGAAACGCGGGAGTTTGAGTTCGCCAGCCTGGGCTTTATCCCGCTGTCGTACTACAAAAATCGCGATTACGCCTGCTTCTTCTCGGCCAACTCCGCGCAGAAACCGGCGCTGTACGATACCGCTGACGCCACCGCCAACAGCCGCATCAACGCGCGTCTGCCTTACATCTTCCTGCTGTCGCGCATCGCGCACTACCTGAAGATGATCCAGCGCGAGAATATCGGCACCACCAAGGACCGGCGGCTGCTGGAGCTGGAGCTGAACACCTGGGTGCGGAGCCTGGTGACTGAAATGACCGACCCCGGCGACGAGCTGCAGGCCTCCCATCCGCTGCGCGATGCCAGCGTGGTGGTGGAAGATATTGAGGATAACCCGGGCTTCTTCCGCGTGAAGCTGTACGCGGTGCCGCACTTCCAGGTCGAGGGGATGGACGTCAATCTGTCGCTGGTTAGCCAGATGCCAAAGGCGAAGGCGTAGGTTCGGACGATGATGAAAACGGAACGTCCGTTGTGGGGCCGGGGCATTATGGTGTCGCCCCAGCATTTTCAACAGCAGGCTGCGTATGCAGCCTGGACTGCGGAAGTGATTGCCCGGATGGGGCTTAACCACCCCTGGGGAGTGATGGAGGCGACCTTCGAACCAGAGATGCTCAAACTGGGCCGCCTGCAGGCTCACAGGCTGCAGGTCCGGTTCCAGGATGGCACGATGATTGATACGGACAATGCCGATGCGCTGCCGTCCGCGCTGTCACTGGACGGCGCGTCCGGCGAGGCGGTGATCGTGCTGGCGCTGCCCCTGATGCAGGCGAATGGCGGCAACTGTCTGAAGCCGGAGGAGGTGGCCGAAAGGCCGGTGCGCTTCCGGCAGCGCTGGCGTGATGTCCGCAACCAGTTCGGGGATGATACCCGGCAGATTGCCGTCATGCAGCCGGAGCTGACCCTCCGCTTCGCCCATCAGGACAACAGCGATTACCTGACCTGTCCGCTTGTTCGCCTGCAGCGGGACTCGCAGGGGGCCTGGCTTATCGACGAGACGTTTCTCCCGCCGCTGCTGCAGATCCAGGGCAGCCGCTGGCTGGCGACGCAGCTTGAACAGCTGCTTACTCAGCTTCGGGCTCGTCTGACGCGCCTGATGGCCATGCGTCGCGAGAGTAATGAACGGATGGCTGATTTTGCCGTGGCCGATGTCTCTCTGTTCTGGTTGCTGAATGCGCTGAACAGCGCCGAGCCGGTGCTGGGGTACTTTCTGCGTGACCAACAGAGCCCGCCGGAACGCCTCTATCCGGAGCTGGCGCGCCTGGCTGGCAGCCTGCTGACCTTTTCGCTTACCCATCAGGCGAATGCCGTCCCGATCTATCAGCATGACCAGCTGAACGCGGTTTTTCCGCCGCTGTTTGATTTACTGAGCGACCTGCTGGAGGCGAGCCTGCCGTCGCGGGTGGTGGCGATTGCGCTGGAGCATGATGCCCGGCTGCACTTCTGGCAGGCGCGTCTGCACGATGCCCGGCTGCGGGAAGGGGCTGATTACTACCTGTCGGTTCGTTCGTCGGTACCGGTCGCCCGACTGCAGGAGCAGTTTCCGCGACAGTGCAAAGTGGGCAGTCCGGATCATGTCAAAGCCATCGTCAACTCCTCGCGGACAGGGGTGCCCCTCACGCCATTGCGTCATGTGCCGGCGGCGATCCCGCTGCGTCTGGAAAATCAGTATTTCAGCCTCGATGTGTCCCACCCTCTGGCGACGGAAATGCTGCAGAGCGGCACCTGTATGTTTTACGTCCCGGGGATGCTCGGTGAGCCTGAACTTGAACTTTTTGCGGTACTACGAACGTGAATGAGCCTAAACGCGGTAACGCCGCGTCCATTGATATTGATGCGCTGCTGCAGAACACCTGGCTACAGGTTATCAGCCTGCGCCACGGCCCGCAGTTCCGCGATGAGGAAGGGTACACGCTATGGCAGCGCTGTATTGCTGATGTCGAGCGCGTGCAACATGAGCTGAAGGCGAGCGGGCTTGATGACGCCAGCTGTCAGCATATTCTCACCGCCCAGTGCGCGCTGCTCGATGAAGCCGTGAAAGGGCGCGGCGTGGAGGATGAGGCCTGCCTGCAGTGGTATGACATTCCGCTGCAGGGGCACTTCCTCGGCACCATGGATGCCGGTGATACGCTGTGCGATCGGATGCGTGATGTGCTGCGTGAACCGGCGCCCGACCTGGCCGTGGTCACCTGTTTTCAGCGGGTGATGCTGCTGGGTTTTGTTGGCAGCTTTCGCTCCCTCAACGATCCCGAGCGCCTGAAGCTGATCAACGCGCTCAGTGAGCATGTCCCACCTTTTCAATGCCCGTCAACCGCTCCCGTACTGGTAGAGAATCGCGCCGGACTGGGGATAAGCGGCTGGCTGGCCTCCTGGCCGGTACGTATTGGCCTGAGCGTGATGGTGGTACTCGTCCTGTGGTGGGGGCTGAACCACTGGCTCGATCACCTGCTGCTGACCCTGTTACCGGGGACGGTGAAATGAGCCCCGCGCAGCAGCGTGGGCTGGCGCTGTGGGCCAGTCTGCTGAGTGCGCTGGTGTGCCTGCTATTTTTGCCGGTTCCCCGCTGGGGGGCGTGGCTCATTCTGCTGGTCACGCTGGCCCTGATCATCGGGATCTGGCGCATCGCCAGTCGTCGTACCGGACGTAACGTCGCATCAACCCTGGCCCCTCTCCCGGAGGGCGCTTATCGCCAGCCGGTGGTCCTCGTTTGCGGCGATCTGCCGTTTGTCTGGTCGCAAAAGTCTCCGGTGCGGGTCGTCAAACAGGGCTGCTGGATCCGCGTGGAAAAGACGGAGGAGCTGCAACAGGTCGCGCGTCAGATATTGAGCCAGCGGCCGGAATGGGGGCCTCAGCTGTCGGTGCTGCTCTGCGTCTGCCCGCAGCGGCACGCACAAAGCGATGCGCTGACCAGCGCTCTGCTGGCCCTGCGCTGGCAACTCAGCCAGCTGCGCCAGCAGACGGGGTATGCCGTACCGCTGGCGCTGCAGGGGCAGGTGGGCAGCACGATGAGCCCCATCCTGCTCTGGCAGGCGGCGATGCCAGGTGAGGCGGTGAAAGTCTGGCAGCCCTCCTGCGCCCCCTGTTCCGTACCGGCCTGGGTAAGCGCCGGCGGGGCGGCTGCGCTGGAGCAGCAGGTGCTGATGAACAGCCTGATGGGCTGGTTTGAACAGCACGTCCATGCCGTGTTGACGGAAGAAAATACCGACCTGCCGCCTCTGACCCCAGCGGCCGTGCTGTGGGGGCTCGGGCCCTCGCTGCCTGGAAGTCTGGCGTCGTCGGCCTGGACGACGTGGTTATCCCGACATAGCGGCCTGTCGCGGGTAGCTGGCTGGCAGCCAGATGAGAGCGACACCGAGGACGCTTCAGCGTTGCCGGAATTCATCCTGCCGCAGTTACCGGCGGGACGGGGACTCACGCCACGAGGCAGGGCCTGGCGCGCGGCGCTTGCGATTTTCACCCTCGCCGCTGTCGCCGCGCTGCTCAGCAGTGGCTGGAACAATCGACAACTGCTGCAGCGCGTGGGCGTCGATATTGCCCGTTATGAGCGGATTGCGATGGATGATTATCGGCCAAAAGCCAGCGCTGTCAGGGTGCTGCGTGAAGATGCCGCGCTGCTGGATAGCTGGGCGCGTAACGGCGTCCCGCTGCGCCTGAGTCTGGGCTTGTATCGCGGGGAGCAGATTCGCCTGCCGCTGCTGGAGGCGATTCGCGGTTACGTGCCGCCGCCACCGCCGCCCAGGCCGGTGCAGCGCGTCGCGCCGGACGTCATCCGCCTTGACAGCATGTCGCTATTCGATACCGGGAAATGGGTACTGAAGCCTGGTTCGACAAAGCGGCTGGTCAACTCGCTGATGGACATTAAGGCCAGGCCCGGGTGGCTGATCGTGGTGGCGGGCCACACCGACAGCGTCGGTGAGGAAAAAGCCAACCAGCTATTGTCGCTGAAACGTGCGGAATCGGTCCGCGACTGGATGCGCGATACCGGCGACGTGCCGGACAGCTGCTTTGCCGTTCAGGGCTATGGCGAAAGCCGACCAATTGCAACAAACGATACGCCGGAGGGCCGTGCGCTGAACCGTCGTGTCGAAATCAGTCTGGTGCCGCAGGTAGACGCCTGCCGGTTACCGGACCAACCCTCTGCGTCATCCCAGGATGATGGCGCTTCACTACACAATGGAGAGTAATTCCATGGCAATTCCTGTTTATCTTTGGCTGAAAGACGACGGCGGCGCGGACATTAAAGGGTCTGTCGACGTTCAGGATCGTGAAGGCAGTATCGAAGTGGTGGCTCAGGAGCACAACCTGTACATCCCGACCGATAACAACACCGGCAAACTGACCGGCACGCGTATCCATACGCCGTTCCTGTTCACCAAGGAGATCGACTCCTCCAGCCCGTACCTGTACAAGGCAGTGACCACCGGCCAGACCCTGAAATCCGCTGAGTTCAAGTGGTACAGAATCAACGATGCCGGCCAGGAAGTGGAGTATTTCAATACCAAACTTGAGAACGTCAAGGTGGTGAAAGTGAATCCCCTGATGCACGACATCAAAAACCCTGCCTACGAGAAGCACAACCATCTGGAACAGATTGAGCTGCGCTACGAGAAGATCACCTGGACCTATAAAGACGGCAACATCATTCACTCCGATAGCTGGAACGAACGCGCCACAGCGTAATTGCCCGTCATATTTCGCGCCGCTGGCGCGCAGGCGACGTTCGCTCATCCCGGCCGCATCGTTATCGCTGCGACCGGGGTTTATTGCGGGCGATCGCCTGATGCGGGCAGCATTTCTCTACCCGCCGTTTTTGCTGAGCGCCTGAGATACGGGTTCTCAGCAAAGAAAAACACAATCTGCCTGCCTGACCCTGTGCGCTGTGGGTTCCTGTTCGGGAACAGCGACGGGCGGTAGCGTGTCCGGAACCAATAAGAGAGGATCTCATGGAAAATCCAGCCAGCCTGTTACGCCGTCTTAATCCCTGCTGTGCCCGCGCGATGGAGGGGGCGGCCTCCCTGTGCCAGACCCGGGCGCATGCCGAGATCCTGCCCGAGCACTGGCTGCTTAAACTGCTGGAACAGGGGGAAGGCGATCTGACGGTGCTGGCGCGGCGTTATGAATGGGATATGGATGCGCTGTGGCAGGATCTGCTGAGCTGGCTGGATAAACAGCCGCGCTCGGTACGTCATCGTCCCCAGCTCTCTGACCATACCCTGAGGCTGATGCAGGAGGCCTGGCTGATTGCCTCGCTCAGCGGCGAAGCGCAGATCCGCAGTGTTCACCTGCTGATGGCGCTGGTTGAAAAACAGAATCTGATCCAGTGCGATGGCCTGTGGCCGCTGTTAACGCTGGGCCAGCGTCAGCTGGAACGCCTGCGCCCCTTGCTGGATGCCCTGTCTGACGAACGTCCGCCAGCGCAGCAGGAAGCGGCGCTGGCGCAGCGCCATGGCGGGGACGTGGAATTTGTGGGGCGTCCTGCGGGCAGCGAACTGAATGCGGATGGGCTCAACCCGGCGCTGCAGAACGCGCTGGACAAATTCACTCTCGACGTCACCGCCAAAGCCAGAGACGGCCAGATTGACCCGGTGTTCGGACGCGACACGGAAATCCGCCAGATGGTGGATATTCTCTCCCGTCGGCGAAAAAACAACCCGATCCTCGTTGGCGAGCCGGGCGTGGGCAAGACCGCCCTGGTGGAAGGCCTGGCGCTGCGCATAGCCGAAGGCAACGTCCCCGACGCGCTGAAGCCGGTGTCGGTGCGCACCCTCGACCTCGGTCTGCTGCAGGCCGGCGCCGGGGTCAAAGGCGAGTTTGAGCAGCGGCTGAAAAATATCATTGAGGCGGTGCAGCAGTCGCCTTCGCCGGTGCTGCTGTTTATCGACGAGGCGCACACGATCATCGGCGCGGGTAATCAGGCGGGCGGCGCGGATGCCGCCAACCTGCTGAAGCCGGCGCTGGCCCGGGGCGAGCTGCGGACCATCGCCGCCACCACCTGGCCTGAATACAAGCAGTACTTCGAGCGCGACGCCGCGCTGGAGCGCCGCTTTCAGATGGTCAAGGTGGATGAGCCGGACGACGACACCGCCTGCCTGATGCTGCGCGGCCTGAAGTCCCGCTATGCCGACCACCACGGCGTGCATATCACGGATGATGCGGTGCGCGCCGCCGTGACGCTGTCACGACGCTATCTCACCGGTCGCCAGCTGCCGGACAAGGCAGTGGATTTACTCGACACCGCTTCCGCCCGCCTGCGTATGAGTTTGGATACCGTGCCTGAGCCGCTGACCCGCATGAAAGCGCAGCTCACCGCGCTGGCAATGGAGAAGCAGGCGCTGCTGGAAGATATTGCGCTGGGCAACAGCGCCCGCGGCGATCGGCTGGCGGCCATTGAGCAGGAGGAGATCCGCCTTATTCTGGCGCTGGATACCCTTGAAACTCAGTATGGTCAGGAGCTGCAGCTGACGGAAGCGCTGCTCGCCTGCCGCCGCGATATCTCCCGCCAGGCGGAAATTAGCGATCTACAAACCGCGCTTATCGCCGTCCAGCAGGGCAATCCGCTGCTCGGGCTGGACGTCGACGTCCGCACCGTGGCGACGGTGATTGCCGACTGGACCGGCGTGCCGCTCTCCTCGCTAATGAAAGATGAGCAGACGGAGCTGCTGAGTCTGGAAGAGAGTCTCGGCAAACGGGTGGTTGGCCAGGAGGCGGCCCTGAGCGCTATTGCCCGGCGCCTGCGCGCCGCGAAAACCGGCCTGACGCCGGAGAACGGTCCGCAGGGGGTGTTCCTGCTGGTCGGGCCGAGCGGCACCGGCAAAACGGAAACGGCGCTCGCCCTGGCCGATGCGCTGTTCGGCGGCGAGAAAGCGCTGATCACCATCAATCTCTCCGAGTACCAGGAGCCGCACACCGTCAGCCAGCTGAAGGGTTCTCCGCCCGGCTACGTCGGCTACGGCCAGGGCGGGATCCTGACCGAGGCGGTGCGCAAACGCCCCTACAGCGTGGTGCTGCTCGATGAGGTGGAAAAGGCTCATCGCGATGTGATGAACCTGTTCTACCAGGTCTTCGACCGGGGGGTAATGCGCGACGGCGAGGGGCGTGAAATCGACTTTCGCAACACCGTGATCCTGATGACCGCCAACCTCGGAAGCGACCTCCTGATGCAGTTGCTGGATGAACAGCCGGAGGCCAGCGAATCAGACCTGCACGAGCTGCTGCGCCCGGTGCTGCGCGGCCACTTCCAGCCGGCGCTGCTGGCCCGCTTCCAGACGGTGATTTACCGTCCGCTGCCGGCGGGAGCGCTGCGCGCCATTGTCGGCATGAAGCTCGGGCAGGTAAGTCAGCGTCTGGCTTGCCATTACGGAATCACCACCACCCTCAGCGAGAGCCTGTTCGACGCGCTGACCGAGGCCAGCCTGCTGCCGGATACCGGCGCCCGTAACGTCGACAGTCTGCTCAATCAGCAGATCCTGCCGGCACTGAGTCAGCAGCTATTGAGCCATATGGCGGCGGGGCAGAAACCGCGCCAGGTGACGCTGGGGTATCACGAAGAGGAAGGCGTCATGATGGCGTTTGACGAGGGGACAATATCCGATGAGTAGCGTGAAATCGTTGTTGTTCAGCCATAACCACCACCTGCTTTCGGTGAAGGGATGTGAAGCCGGGCTTGATGTGCTGGCCTTCGAGGGCGATGAAGCCCTGAGCCAGCCGTTCCGCTACCGTATCGAATTCACCAGCGCAGACCATGCCATCAGCAAAGAGATGATGCTGATGAAGGCAGCCTCCCTGACGCTGCAGGCGCCGGTGGCTCAGGGCTTCGGCATCAATGTTCAGCAACCCGTGCGGGTGATCCAGGGCGTGGTGACGGGGTTTGAACGGCTCAGTACCTCCAGGGATGAAACGCACTACGCGCTGACGCTTCAGCCGCGCCTGGCGCTGCTTAACCGCTCGCACCAGAACGCCATTTACCAGGACCAGTCCGTTCCGCAGATTGTGGAAAAAATCCTCCGCGAGCGCCACGGCCTGCGCGGTCAGGATTTTCTGTTCTCGCTGACAAAAACGTATCCGCGCCGCGAGCAGGTGATGCAGTACGGCGAGGATGACCTGCGCTTTATCACCCGGCTGCTGGGTGAGGTGGGGATCTGGTTTCGCTTTACCGCCGACACGCGGCTGCACATCGACGTCGCTGAGTTCTGCGACAGTCAGCAGGGCTATGAGAAGGGGCTGACGTTGCCTTCGGTCCCGCCGTCAGGGCAGCAGTCGGCCGGGGTGGACGCGGTGTGGGAGATGGCATGTGGCCACCGCGTTGTGGAGCAGCAGGTCAGTACCCGCGACTACAACTACCGCGAGGCGACGGCGGACATGAACGCGCAGGTGGATGTCACCCGCGGGGAGACCACCACCTTTGGTGAGGCTTACCACTGGGGAGATAACTACCTGACCGCGGGGAATGTCCATGACCGCCATCCGGCGCCGGAGTCCGGGGCGTTTTACGCCCGGCTTCGGCATGAGCGTTATCTGAACGGCCAGACCCGGATGCAGGCCACCACCAGCTGCCCGACGCTCTGCCCGGGACAGGTGCTGAAGGTCACCGGCGGAGAGGAGGTGGCCGGGGAGTTTGCTGATGGCGTGCTCGTCACGGCGATGCACAGCCACGCCCGGCGCGATGCCGACTTTGCGGTGGAGTTTGCCGGCATACCGGACAGCCCGGACGTCGGCTACCGGCCTGAGCCCGGCGCGCGTCCGGTGATGGCCGGGACGCTGCCGGCCCGCGTGACCAGCACCCGGGAAAACGACACCTACGGGCATATCGACAAACACGGGCGCTACCGGGTGAATATGCTGTTTGACCGGGCGCGCTGGGAAACCGGGTTCGAGAGCCTGTGGGTCCGCCAGTCGCGGCCGTATGCCGGAGACACCTACGGTCTGCACCTGCCGCTGCTGGCGGGGACGGAGGTGGCGATTGGCTTTGAGGATGGTAACCCTGACCGGCCGTATATCGCGGGCGTCCTCCACGACTCGGCGCACGGCGACCACGTCACCATCCGCAATGACAAACGTAACGTCCTGCGCACCCCGGCCAACAACAAAATCCGCCTCGACGATGAGCGCGGGAAAGAACATATCAAGGTGTCGACGGAGTATGGCGGCAAGAGCCAGCTGAACCTCGGCCATCTCGTGGATGCTGAAAAGCAGCAGCGCGGGGACGGTTTTGAGCTAAGAACCGACAGCTGGGGAGCTATCCGGGCACAGAAAGGGATATTTATCAGCGCTGACGGGCAGGCGCAGGCTCAGGGGCAGGTGCTGGCGATGGAGCCGGCGGTCAGTTTGCTGAAAGGTGCGGTGAATCAGGTCACGGAATGGGGAAGCATTACGCAAACCCATCATAATGTTATCCCAGACACCGGCCCATTAAGCGCACTGACCACAGGCGCCAGCGATCTTAAACAGCCGACATTGCTGATGTCGGCCCCGCAGGGGATTGCCGCAGTCACGCCGGAAACAACACTCCTGCACAGCGGTAACGGGCTGTATCTGCAGAGCCTGGGGGAGGTCAACATCACCACGGCACAGCGCTGTTCTCTGAATGCCAGCCAGGCTATTTCACTGCTGGCGCAACAGGAGGGGATGAGGCTGGTCTCCGCCAAAGGTCCGCTGGAAGTAGAGTCGCACAGCGATATTCTGTCGCTGACCGCGCTAAAAGATATCACCGTCCAGTCAACCCAGGGGCATCTGCAGTTGACGGCTAAAAATGGCATCACCCTGGGTTGCGGCGGCGCATATATCCGTCTTACCCCGCAGGGAGAGGTACAGATCCACGGACCGGGGGTGATTAGCCTTAAGGGGCAGCATGATTTGCAGGGGCCGGTCAGCGAGGCGTTTCCCTTGCCTGAGCTACCGGCATCGGTGTGTAAAGAGTGCCTTAAAAAAGCCCAGGCGCTGGCGCAGGGCTTCGTGCCGCGGGAGGCATAGATGACCAGACAATGGATTGAGGAGGTCGCCGGAGCCTGTCGGGCTTTCGGAACGGATTATCTGCATGTCATTATCGATCAGGCGGGGGTGGATTTTTCCGTTATTCCGGCGCTGAATTCGCTGTCAGTTGAGTGGCAGTCGCTTTTTCATGGACTTCCGGAAGCATTTATTGTCGATGATGCTCCGCTGGTGGCGCGCTTTACGCTTGATGATCATGAGCAAATGCGCTGGTTACAGGATATCAGCCAGCAACTTGCCATCCAGGCGCCGCTGCTCCTGTTCTGCACGTACTGGCCCTTTTCGGCGCTGGCGAACTGGCTCACGCAGTGTATGGATATTCTGCAGGAAGGGCGCAGCGGAATTTTACGCTTTTACGATACCCGGGTATTTCCGCTGTTGTTTACACACATTCTCAGTGAAGAGCAGCAAGAGCCATTGATGCGTCCGGCCCTGTTCTGGGCGTGGCAGGATTTTGACGGCCAGGCGAAAGGCATCAAAGGCAGTGGTCTCCCGCCGGAACGCGATGAAAATGCGCCCAAAATAGAACTCAGCGATCGCCAGCTTGAGCATCTGATGTGTATCAGCGATGTCATCGTCATGTTGTCGCACTGTGCTCCGCCTGCGGGCATGTTTGACTCAAGACAGTCACTGTTTTCGGCCTGTTACCAGGGCATGGTGGAGGCGACACGCCAGGGTCTTCTTCTGGATGACGCTCGTGAATACTGGGTAATGAAGAAGTGGTTTGCGGACGTAAAAACCAGTGAGAGACCTTCAGAATGAAAAGCCTGGTCTGGCTGAGTACACCCCTCTCTTCATTACCCTCAAACCGACAGGGAGAGTCCGATGAAATCTGCATTAATCAGCCCGCTGCTGGCGGGTCTGCTGCTGTTAACCGGCTGCGC
>OKIO01000012.1_pt1 | contig 172138 bp, 156 predicted proteins | sample 1611161 | NCBI WGS metagenome assembly OKIO01 (sample SAMN04436714, study PRJEB24849) | human gut metagenome | biome: human gut; feature: NICU; material: stool | host: Homo sapiens | place: USA: Saint Louis, MO | collected 2010-09-02 | reverse complement strand
TCCCTTTATCTTCCCCGCCGGTGATTAAAAACCGGCAAAAAATAAGAAATGATGAGATTGCCAGGGGTATAGCTTTCTCTTATGTTTTAAGCGTGTACTCCCCATTCAGGAAACAACATCATGCTTAAGCGTCGCACTCTCAAAACAGCACTGGCGGCGGTTATTTCTCTTGCCGTCATGGCCGCGCCGGCGTATGCCAATCCGGGTAATGGCAACGGTAATGGCGGTGGTAATCACGGGAACAGTGGTAACCATGGCAATAGCGGCAATCATGGCAATAATGGCGACCATGGTAATAAAGGCCAGAATAAAGGTCAGTCTGCTGACGAGCATGGCAACCGCAAAAACTATGGTAAACCCGACCACGTCGACAGCGATATTAGCTTCTCACGGGCGCGCTCCCTTGCCGTGAACTACGGTCTGGTCGGCTATCAGGCGCTGCCTCCGGGTATCGCCAAAAATGTTGCCCGCGGCAAACCGCTCCCTCCGGGTATCGCGAAAAAGACCCTGCCGGCTTCCATGATTAACGACCTGCCCTATTATCCAGGCTATGAATGGCGCGCGGTCGGCGATGACCTGGTGCTGGTCGCCCTGAGCACTGCCATCGTGACCGCCGTGATTAACGGTGTGTTTGACTAAATCACCAGCTTATTGAAAAGCCTCGCCCCGGCGAGGCTTTTTTGTGCCTGGCGCTGGAGAATGACAACTCACTGGCATAATCGCTAAGATAATGGCTCAACCAACCCGGGACAGACTATGGACAAAGACACAGTAGTAACGCTGTTGAAATACAAGCGCTGGATTGACCTTGCCACCTTACAGGCGATCCGCGCAATTGACGGTACGGTATATGGCGAAAAACGTCACCTGACCATCAGGCTGATGAACCATATCCATGTCGTTGACATGATTTTCCGGGCGAACCTGCGCGGCAGGCCGCACGGTTACACCGCGCTGAATACCCCCGAGACGCCAACCGTTGATGCGCTGGAAACGGCCATGACCGCTTGTACGGACGAATACATTCAGTACGTCAGCGCCATGACCCCCGCCGATTTCCACGAACGTATCGCCTTCAAATTTGTCGACGGCGGTGACGGCAATATGACCGCGATGGAGATGCTGAACCACATGCTCTTTCACGGCGCCTATCACCGTGGGGCGGTGGGCTGGATGATTGGCGAATGCGGCGGTGTGCCGCCGAAAGAGGTGCTGACGGTTTTCCTGCGCGACCATCATTCCTGAGGATGCGAAACCATCAGCCGTGAATCGCGCGGAGGATCAGCAGAAGTTCTGCCTGATGACGAGTATGGGTTTTCCGGTACAGGGCGCTGAGGTGGGTTCTGATGGTGGCGATGGATACGCCCAGATGTAAGGCGCATTCATCCGGGGTCATGCCCCGCACCAGCAGCTCCGCCACCGCATTCTCGGCGGGCTTGACGTTAAACAGCTCCATCAAGGCGCTGCCGGTGAGAAACGGCTCGGGAATAATCACGCAGGCGACCCCGGCAAGACGGGCTGCCGGGATCACGAGGATCGGTTTCGGCTGACGCCCGGCGGTATAGCACAGCCCTGCCTTCGGCGGCTCTGCCGTCCGGGTGGCCTGCTCGATGGCGCGTTTCAGCTTTTTACTGTCGGTATCGAGGCACAGCGTATCGCCCCCGCTATACCAGGAGAGGCGGGCGTTGGCACGCAGGTAGCGTTCGGCATGCGCGCTGGCGTAGAGAATTTTACCGCCATGATCCACCAGCCATACCGGGTAGATCCCGTTGTCCATCACCGCGCTCTGGTATTTTATGGTGTCCCGCAGCTGTTCAAAGCGGGCGTGAAGCTGGCAGGCGGTTTTTAACGCCGGGATCAGGCGCCTGAATAGTTCAAACTGCACCGGCTGCGGATAAGCCGCCGTATTGGCCGTCATCAGTGACAGATAGGTGGCATAGCCATTGATGGTGCACAGCTTGACGCTGGTGAGATGATTCAGGTCGTTGGGGTGATGAAATTCATTGTAATAGACGCTGCCGGCAATAAACTTATCGCCTAAATATTCCCGGTCCCGATATATTTGCCCGACCGGTAACGCGGTCAATATTTTTTCGGCGGGATCGATAGCCAGAAATACATCGCGATAGGCGGTAAAGACCTTCTCCTCGAGCAGGAGTGAATCAGTCAACAGATGGGCATTGCCTTTGTCGTAAAACAGAAATGCCGCGTACTGATGGCCGGTCAGGAACGCCAGTTTCTGCAATGCCGATTTCCACAAATCGGGATCCAGGGTGGCCGTCAGCACCGTTTCCAGGATCTCGATGTAAATCAGTTCCGGATCAATCGCCATACCGCCACCTGTGAGTCACTGTTTCCGCTGCCGGGGCGGCGCATGTGGCCGCCCTAATCAGCATAGTTCCGCCAGTGAAACAATGACAGTCCCGGTTCGCTAAGCGGACCGGGAAGCGTGACGCCACCGCGCTATCAAGGGGGTTCAGCATCCACTATCGCGGGTTTGGATAGCGCCCGCCTTCCGGCATAGCGTCCGCCAGACCATCAGGGCGCACACCAGGGTGACGACCGCCAGCCCGCTAAACAGTAGCGTATAAGCAGAGTCATAGCTCTCACGCAGCGCCCGGAGGGAAAAGTCAGGCAAAAGCGCAGCCGCCTGCGGCATATTGCCAGCCCCCAGCCAGCCTGCGGCGCGGTCAATCACCTCGGGGGCATACCCGTGAACGCGACTTTGCAGGGTCAGGTTATTGCTTGCCGTTAATACCGCCGAAACGACCGCCAGGGCGATCCCCTCGCCGGCAACGCGAACGGTATTGAACAGGCCTGCCGCCATACCGGCTTTCGCCACCGGCACAGCGGAAATCGCCAGGCCGTCCATCAGCCCCCAGGGAAACGCCGCCCCAGCTCCACAGAGGATCAGCGCCAGCACCAGCAGCGGGAGATAGTGGCTGTGAAAAGCGTTCCCCAGCAACAGCAACCCGACGGAGGCCATCATCAGTCCCGCCGTGGACACGTGCCCCGGTGAAAACCAGCGGGTGAGCAGGGCCGCAACGGATGGGAAAACCAGCATCGGCGTGGTTAACGCCATCAGATACAGCGCGCTCTGCGACTCACTCATCCCCTCTCCGCCCATAAAATGCAGGGGAACAATAATCAGCAGGACAACGTAGCAACAGCAGGTGGCGACAGGCAGTAACAGCACGCCGACAAAACGCGGATGGCGTAGCAGGGAGATGTCCAGCACCGGGTTGTTCACCCTCTGGCAGCGCACGACAAACGCCACGAACAGCCCCCCCGACGCGATGAACAAGGCCAGCGTGGTCAGGGATAAAAAACCGCGGGCCGGAATGACCATGAGCGATGCAGTAAACAGCATCAGGGCCAGCGTAAACAGGAGTAAGCCGAGGTTGTCGGGTGTCCGCGGCTCGCTTTTTTCTGCCGCGGGCAGATACGCCAGTCCGATAAGCAGCACCCCTGCCGAAAGCAGCGCAAACAGGGCGTATACGCCGCGCCAACCCACCGCGTCGGTCATGAAGCCGATCAGCAGCGGGCCAAACGCCAGGCCGGCGCCGAACACCGTGCCCAGGATGCTGAATGCCCGCGTCCGCTGAGCGCCATCATACAGCTGGGCCAGCGCCGCACTGCCGCTGGCTAAAATCATCGCCGCGGCCAGGCCCTGCAGAGCCCTCAACACGCCTGACAGGAAGAGATTGTGCGTCAGACAAAACAGCAGGCTGCTCAGGCAAAACAGCGCGGCGCCGACGATAAAAATACGTTTTCTGTCGATGGCATCCGCCGTCACCCCTGCGGCCAGCAAAAAGCTGCCGAAGGTCAACATAAAGCCATTGGTCAGCCACGACAGCGCAGCGGGAGAGCCGCCCAGCGACTGCTGTATCGCGGGGGTGGTCATGACGCCGCCGGTAAAACTTAACGGCAGCAGCAAGGCCGCCATAAAGACAGAAAGCGCGGCCAGGGCGCTGGCGTATCGGGAAGGTGTTCTGGCGGTGAGTAACATCGGGCGGCCCTCATCAGTCGGCAAGGAATGAATAAACTGTCGCCATCCTATTGCGGATGTTATTGCCGATAAATAGACTGAAAATATCTTCTTAAGAGACATAAGGTTTATAATCGATGGACAGCCTCACCTCGCTGACGTCCTTTGTCCGCACCGCCGAAACGCTAAGCTTTGTTCAGGCCGCCAGGCTGCTGGGCATATCTGCCTCGGCGGTGGGTAAGAATGTCGCCCGGCTTGAGCATAAACTGGGGGTCCGGCTGTTCAACCGCAGCACCAGAAACGTCAGCCTGACGGCGGAGGGGGCCGCATTTCTGACGCGCTGCCAGAGTATCCTGGAGCAGATCCAGGAGGCCGAGTCAGAGCTGACCAGCAGTCTCTCACAGCCCACCGGCAAACTGAGGATTTCACTGCCCGTCATTGGCTACCGCCTGTTGCTCCCCGCCCTCACCGCCTTTACCCGTCTTTATCCGCAGGTTGAACTGGATCTCGACTTTAGTGACCGGCTGGTCAATCTGATCGATGAAGGATTTGATGTTGCTATCCGTAGCGGTGAATTAGCTGACTCCCGCTTGATCGCCAGAAAGCTGGGGGGCTTTCGTTTTGTGCTCTGCGCCAGCCCGGCCTATCTGGCGGAATACGGCGTCCCCGGCTCGCCAGCGGAATTAACGGCGCACAAGTGCATTTTTTTCCGCTTCCCCTCGACGGGGCTGATCCAGCCCTGGGAACTGCGCGATATGCGGCTGACGGGAGATTTCAGGGCCACGGCCGTGATGACGGTCAATAACATTGAGGCCGCCATTCGCTTAAGCGCGGCGGGGATGGGCATCGCTTATGTGCCTGATTTTGTCGTGCGCGAGGCCATGGATGAGGAACAACTGCAGGAGGTGTTGCCCGGCTGTTGCGTCAAGGATGGGCATTTCTCGGTCCTGTGGCCCGCCAGCCGCTACCTGTCACCGAGAATACGCTGTTTTATCGATTTTATGGCTGCGGCAGAGATACCCTTGTCACCCGCATCGGCGCCCCCTATCCCTTGTGTCTAACAATTTGTGGTGATTAGCTACCCCCACTGAAGCAGAGTGTGCCGCCCCCTTCCCCTAAGGTCAGAAAAGTCTGCACCGCTGAATCTTGATTTGCAGCACATGGCCCTCCGCTTCACCTTTCACACCAGCTCATCTGGGTGAACGGTTACCTGAGTTGAAGGTCCGCTGCGAGCGAGGAGCGGACGTTAGTAATTGTATCGTCGTGGGCGCATTATTATTTTTCTATTCAACTAAATGTGATAGGGGTGTCTTTTAGTGTTGTTTCTATTGTTCACAAAGGCTTCAATTTGATATGAAGCCCTTATTTAAGAATTTAGGGCTAGGATGCTTTTGCGTAGCATTGCTATTATTATTTAGGGCGGGCTGATGTTAATGTCGCTAGCAAGGTTGGCATGAACCATTCTCTAACAAGCTCCTCATACATATTTGAAAGATTTGTTAACTTATGCCAAACCACTTCGGAACAGTAACTCAAAAAATGTTCATAATGTTCAGGTTTTACCTCTTTATCAATATCTATTTGAAGTTGGATCAACTCCTTTTGGCTCGATACCATCGGCTTCCAAAATTCATGACCAGACCATATATCTTGTCTAAGAGCAATTACAATAAAGTTATTTACCATCTCTATAGCTTCATCGAAAGAGACAGGAAATTGTACGGCCGCTTTACCTTGTAATCGGTTTATTTCTTTTAATTGATAGTTAAAAAGTGAGAATGCGCCATACATTTTTGATCTTTTACCATATGCACGTAATGGAACAAGCGCATCTTCATCATCCAGAATTTCATTTTCAAGAGGTATATATATAGTCTTTGAGTCTTTTTTAGAATAATTCGGGTCTTCTGGTATGAGAACTTTATCTATGTAATCATTAAGGCAAATAAAAAATGCCTTTTCTGTATTAGTGTCAACTAGTATCAATAATACTGGAATTGCAATACCTATAGACTGAACAGTCAAAATGTCTGATATATCTAACTTGAATTTTGCGACAGGGATTTCGACAAAATCGCTTTTATCTTCTGTTAACTTTCCTTTGGTTACATTTCCACGAGCATAGGCTTTACGTGTACAATATTCAATACAATCTGAAGATTTTAGTTGTACAAAGAAGTTTTCACCAAGGGTTTCTGCAATACTTTCACTGTCATCAATAAAATCAAATAATTCAACAACGCAATCAATACCATAGTCAGCGCCATAGCTATGTACGACCCATTCGCGAGGTAGTTTTTCCCGCAGAACCCTGATTGAAATGTCTTCTTTTACCTGGCTAATAGACCGTCTTTTCTTTGGCATGTTACCTCCTAAAATTACAAATTAAAAAACAGATCTTACACTCGAATGCTTAAAATGTCCGCTTCTGACACAGGGCTGCTGTTGCAGCCCTGACAACCTCGTAACATTCCCCCCTTCATTATTAGTTTTAAATCTTGTCAATTTTCTTCTTTCAAGAATATGCTTGCATCAAGCAATCACGGCTTTTCCTTGGCTTTGAGTTTATCGGCGACATCTGGAACAATACTAAACTCGGTTACTGATGCAAGTACCTGGTTTTTCCATTGGGTCTCACAGATGATCTCTCCATTGTGTTCAAACCAATGTGTTGCCCCCGGCAGGAAATCATGGGACATTGGATAAGCAGCATTAGGGTTATGAAATACTTCAAGTTCAAAACACCAAAATTCTTTGCCATCGCAAAGATTAATATATTCAGGCGATTGAATATCTAGATCGAAGTCAATTGGTTCCAAGGCCCCTTCAGTCCTATCAAATAAAATCCCAACCCTGCGGGCTTTCACAATAGGTGAGGAAAATTCAGCTTGGATTGCCATTCGCTGGAATTTTGGCAATGTTCCAGCATTACTAAACAAGATAGCAGATAAATTTTCAATCTCTGGGTGGTTAAATAGTCCTGCCGGAATATTTACATGGCCTAAAAGCTTTTCAATTGATAATGCAGCAGCCTTCATACCTTTGGATGTTTTGACTGTATGTGCGGTTTGCCCATACAAATAGGTTGGAAGTGACTCGCGAGACCAGACCATAGTGCCCCCACCGCTAAAATCCGCTATAGCGATTGCAAATGGAAATCCTTTAACATGCGGTAGTTCTTCATACTTTCTCTGGAGTTTAGATCTGATGGTCTTAGCGAACCGTGCTGCCATATCACCTGCTGTGCGAGCTAATCGATCTCCGGGGGGGAATTGTGTTTGAGGCAACTTTAGGCTGCCCGGACCAGTTGGATTCGCGGTGACCGCCTCAACATATGCTTTGTTATTACCGTTCATGAGCATAAAATCCGGAGATGGATAATCTTGAAAAACTTTAATTCCCTGCTCTTTAAAACATGCGAAAAGGTATAGCTCCCAGATTCTAGAGTTGAATCCTTGGGTCTGGAGATCGGTTCTGAAGTTATCATCAGGTTTTGGTAATGCCAGATAGAGCTCGACAATTAAATGAAATGCTCCTCGGTACTTTATCGTGGACGATAATTGTATAAATGCCTGACAAACATTCCGCTCACCAACATGATCCAGTCGGGCTCTACGTGATTGCCCAGATGGAATCGGTAATAAATCTCCTCCGGCTGAAAGGTGCTTATCAAGATGCACCAATGCCTCCTGCTCGGTAAAACACATCTCATGCTCGAGAGGTATCAGCACATAATCTTCCCGTCGCCTGAGCACAACAAGGCCATATGAATTTTTGCTGTATTGAAGGACTGCACCATATCCAAGCCCTTTTTCATTTGACCAAGCGGAAAGTAATTCCGCATTACCATAATTAGGCCCATGTGGCAATGACATTGCAAATATCTTAAATGCTTCAGTAGGCATTCTTTGTAGGCTATAGATCTTATTAGACATTTTCATCTCTCCATAGATAATCCTAAAATTCAGTTAAATTGAAGCTTCCTTGATTTAGATGACATATTTCTGGGACGACCGATTCTGATATACCTTCACTTTCATGAATCCCTAGTGTTACTACTGTACTAAGCTCAGGAAACAATCTTCTCTTTGTTTTTGGTTTAATTTTTATATGTGAGATCATCTCCAAAAATCTGGAGGTTGTATAAATTGTGTCATAATGAGCAGATCCTTCGCCATCGTCATACCATGAGCCTGTATCCACTACTACAGTGTTAAGTAATGGTGCTATTAAATTGAAATTATCAGTGCGAATAGAGACTGCAAACTTGAAGGGATAAGAATCTTGCTGTGCAAAGTAATCCTCACCACGCCCGTATTGCCTAGTAATTTCAACTATTCCGCGCACCAAAAGATAAATATAATTTTCGTCAAGGTTCAGCAACTCAATGGATTCAACATTGCACCAATCAACAGTTGTTTGTGAAGATAATATATCCAGTTCGTCAGGGATATTATTCATTGTGATGTCAGTAACTTCATTCTGTACTTCCTCGATTATTGATTCGGTAATAACACGCTCAAGTTCATCGAAGGTATCGAATATTATGTTACACAGTTCTATTATTAGTTTAGCACTCTCAAAAAACTGTTTGGGGTTACTATCAAATGAATGTTCGCTAATATGGGTGTAATCGTTTAAAGAAGAATAGTTTTTATTGAACCATGCTATACCATCATCTAGTCTTTCGATAGCTACATCATCAAGAAGTTGATCGGGTATATGCTTCTGGGCAATGTATTTTGCTTGCTGTTTACGGGTAACAGTGGCGTTATTTTTGTTTTTAGTGAACCATGGAGACGCCATAACTCTGTCATTTGGTGCCAGTCGTTTCAGCACATGATTTATTAGCTCACGTATTGCAAATGCAAAGTTGTTGAAGCGCAGAGGATTACCATGAGAACAATAGTTGCGAAGACTGGCATGTAAGAGTTCATGCTCAAAGTCAGTTTCTAGGTGCTCTTGAAACTCCTTGATGAAATCCATTTCAAGCATTTTTTTTAGTTTCATATAAGTGCCTAATTATCAATTGATTGTGGGCTAAATAGCCTGCTTTTATGTTACAGAACATACTGGTTCATTGGATAGTTGAAGCTGGATAAAAATGCACGGTTACTTAGATTAAGTAATCAAGAATCAAGAATCAAGAATGTCGGACTTTAAAAGTAATAGTTTCCCATATCTGTATCCAGTCACTGCATTGTGCATTATTCACTATGGCTAACGTCCGCTTCTGGCACAGAGCGGACATTTCATCTTTGCCCTGCCCCGGACATCTGAACTTAGCTTTGACAAATACTGTAGTAGCTAAATCGAGATGTCCGCGCTACAGTCTCACCACAGCGATCACTGCTTTCAAAGAAAGAGACTCATGACGGCATACGGAACGGAGTTTTTCTCAATGAACGATGTAAACCGACTCAGGATCCTTCAGGACGTTATCGACTGCCGTCTTACCACACGTCTTGCAGCAACCCGGCTTGAGATATCTGACAGACACTGCCGACGCTTGCTGGAGCGCTATCGTGAACATGGGCCGCTTTCACTTGTTAACCGTCGTCGTGGCCAGCCTGGCAACCGGCAACTCATGCCGGACCTCGGTGAACGAGCACTACGTATTATCCGCGAACGCTACGCTGATTTTGGCCCGTCTCTAGCCTGTGAGAAGCTTGCCGAGGTTCATGGGCTGTATCTGGCCAAAGAGACGGTACGCAAGCTGATGACACAGGCTGGTTTATGGATCCCCCGCAAGCAACGAGCACCAAAGATTCAGCAGCCACGCTATCGCCGTGCCTGTTGCGGTGAACTGATCCAGATTGATGGTTGCGACCATCACTGGTTTGAGAACCGTGCTCCCGCCTGTACTGCTCTGGTTTATGTTGATGATGCGACGAGCCGCCTGATGCAAGTTTCTTGTTGTCTGCTGTGAGCGAAGCGGACCTTAAATGCCCTGTAATACCTTATAAACAATCACGACTAAATACGTCAGCTCGTTTTCGTACTGAAATCCCGAATAAAGCTAGCGAAATAGTAGCAAATGCAACCATTACTGATGCCATTGCGACGATACTATTCCCTTCGACCAAACCGACAGCAGCGCCGGCTATTGCACCCGCAACCATTTGAAGCGATCTCTGCAATGCAGCCGCACTGCCGGCAACTGAACCTAAATTTACACTTGTTAACTCCCATTCAAATCATTCTCATGAATCAAAGTATACGTGAATTTATCCCCAAAATATTTGCGTGATTCATAGCATATAGTCATGAAGTCATTAAAATCTTCAAAGTTTGAAAAAACTTGGCATCCAGCAGAGTATTTATTGTTTGAAGTGTCACTACCACCATCAATCGGCCCTTTATGGATATTTATATCAAAGTAACCTGATTCTTCCGTGCCTGGTATAAGATTCATATATGCATCATAGTTATTATCTCTATAAACAGTTACTGGACCTAATTTTTGGCACAAAGCATTATATTTTCCGTGATGTAGGTCTATTTTATAGGCGCCAACATATTGGCCTTCTTTCAAAATCGCTGTACCATTTTGATAAACTTCGGAAAGTGGCTCCTCTAAATAATAAGGACTGGGATCAGTTGTTATACTATAAAACTTGTGAATCCAATCATTACCCTGCCTAAAAAAGACAAGCAATAAGTCATCAAAATTTTTCGAGCTGTTACCAGAAGATCTTAATCCTACTATATTTAAATTCCAATTTTTGTCAGGCGTGTCAAAAATAAAGTATTCTTTTTTTATCATTGTGTTAATTACTACATCTAATTGTGGTGTTTTCATAAAAACTCCAAATATATTGTTTATTAACATCATGGCAATGTGTGTGCACAATTCTATTCGGCATGTGTATCTATGAACCCATGGCTTTAAAAGTACGGCCATTATCCGGCATGAGCATAAAGCCCATCCTTTTAACGCTCTCCCTTAATATGCCAAATGCTCTTACAGGAGTATCTGCTAATGCGAAAATGGTATTAGGCGGAGTATGACTATGAAATTTTTCATAGTTAACTCGCTATGCATACAAAATTAAAATATCACTTGGCGTTACCAGCATGATTTTGATCACAGAGATATATTGAGAGTAGTTCGTTGTTTGTTTAATGCAAGTTTTCCATGAAAAAATCAGCAACCATTGAACATTAACTGGCTGAGTGAAATAGTCCTAAACTTTTACCAACCCTTACAGAACAAGATTTTGCTTACCAGTGAAATAAATCTTCATACCAAAGACTTTTGTCCTCATTGCGAATAAAATCAAGCATCTTCATTGATCACAGGTATATATATTGTTAATTAATTACTGGTGAATTGTTGCGATACTCGGTATTGCTCAGCCCGGTTGTTGATTTTCGATGTTTTGCGAATGATCAGTTCGCTCAATCCGGGCTGAGTTTCCTTAAATTCATTAACTATTACGCTCAGCTATTCAGATTTGGACTTGACCTGAGTTCTTCAATGCAAGAAGCATGACAGCCGCGCCACATTGCAGAGACTGCGTCTCCGGATCGAATTTCCCGTCCTTGACGAATTTCCCCTTACTATAGTGATTGGAAAAACTCCATAAATAAGGTGAGGGAATGTTTATATCTGCCTTGCGGTAACCCATGCCATTGAAGCGCTCCCAGCGATAAAGTGCCTCCGTCAGCGACCAGCTCGGCTTACCAGTGAAGCCCTGGTAGGTCAGAGCATCCAATGCGCTGCTTTCCCAGTCATTCGGCGGGTTCCATTGTAGCGGGCGTCCTTTTGGTACCTGCCATGTACGAGCTTTGAGGGAGTCGCCGTTGTGCAGGTGTGTCGTGAAATTGAAACTTGACTCCAGAGCATGGATGATCCCAATGAACCACCACGGTATTCCGACGTGATTGCTGACCTTCTCGTAACGCGGCCGATAATTAACCAGCCTGGCGACGTACCAGGCCACGTCGCCCTGCCGTTCAGGCCGGATCTGGCAACTGGCAAACAGCTGTTCGTAGTCGGTTTGGGCTATATCTAAGGCAATGGTCGCATTAAGCGCAGTATCGGCAGACTCAGCGGGTTTCTCACGCGTTTGGGCTGCATAGCGGGATAACAGCGCACCGACCGAATTAGCTATATCAGGGGCAAGGTTTATGTCCTGAAGCGCAACCAACCGATGGAGTAACGGCTGACGCGCCCAATAAGCATTAGCCTCTGCTCCAAGCATAGAAAGAGACGCCTCCCTAGCCGTTTCAATCCCTGATGCTCGTGAGTCTGCAAGCCGCTCGATTTCTGGAAGATCAAGGCACTCTAGCTCGATCCGTTTACTGTCAGCGATAAAAGAGTCGGCATCGAAAGCTTCTGTTGGCAAATCCGTTGCAACCTTTGAAACGCTATTAACGCCCTCAAAACTTGCCAGCTTGATCGATGGACCGTTGACCCATCGCGGTCCGAATCGATAAACAGCGTAGTACATGATTCGGGCTTTCAAGCTGGACACACCACTACATAACATCGCGTAATAGAACATCCGATGTACATCTATCCATGGTTGCGTGCGTATGTCGCAATAATAATCATGAATAATGGACGCATTACGATATAACCCTTCGAACGGGCCACCTATCAGGGACCAGAATACTCGCGGTATGGAAGCACCATCCATAACGGTATTGATTGGAACGTTCCATTCACGACCATTCGCCGAAACATAGCCAAAAATGTGCTTCAGTCTCATGCTGCGACCATCATCCAGCCATTCGGTCTGCGGAGGCAGTCCGGTAAAATGGCCCAGATCAATGGCGACCTCAATAGCATTCTCCGCTCTTCTTGCTGAAGGGGCTGCCACCTCTTGCAAATTCATGAGCCGTAAAGCCTCACCACGTTTAATCTTGTTTTCTCGGTTCATTTTCAGCTCTGATGTAGGATTTTACTCAGGGAGTTCAAAGGTCACGTTAGCCGCCCGAACGTTAGAATCTGTGGTCTCTTTGCATGTATCCTGTTATTAGCAACCACTAAGCGCTTGGTTAATGCTTAGCTAGCGCCAATACCGACAAGTGTGGCTGCCTTTATTGCGTCATCCGCCAGCTGCCCAAGACGATTACGCAATGGTTGTTCCAGTGCGGAAAGATGTTGATTATTAGCTGTAATTTGGGTGGTCGCGCTTTGGAATTCAGCGGAAGACTTATCTATTTTGAAGAACAGAATGTTCGTCTCACTATCATTAACGCTCAACCGAGCAGTTACATGACGTATATGCGTTTCTAGAGCATCAGTGTTGACGGCACCAAGAGAGATTTCCCGGGTTTCGAAGCGCTTGCTTTGCTTGTCGAAAAGTCGAATCCATGGCTGATTTTCGTCTGCCTGTTTCAGGTTTTCCAACAACGCCAGAATCACAGGTCCGACACCGATGCCGCCCAGCGCAACCGTCAAAAAAGGAATAATGGCTTTGTGCACCGCCAGACCCTGCTTGCTAAAGGTCGCGCTGGTGAAGCTACTGGGAGAAACATTCAGGCCAAGCTGTAACAGATTATACTTGTAGGAAGCAAACCACTCGCCTTCGGCTGCGTTGAGTCCGACGGATCCGTTTGCTGCAAGCGTTGCAAATGTTAAAGCTAGCGAAAGCGGCCCGCGGATTTCAGGTGTGCTTTTTGATAGATCGACCAGCGTATTGCCGGCCACCACCGCGTCCGGCAATTTGTTCAAGTCGAGTGCAGGTAAAACAGCTTCAATTTCCTGCTGCACCTGAGGAATACCTACGGGTAGAAGTACTGCGTTTTCAATGAAATTAACAATATTAGGGGTCATGGTTATCTCTCAGATAAGCGTAGCAGTGTGCACAGCATTTCGTATATAGTTTCAAATATAGCTAGACTTTCAATGGTAGCCAGCCACGTAGAAAAATATGTCTTACTAAAACTAAAGAAATTAACTTGCGGACACAATCATAATTATCTTCTCTATATTTTTATATAGTTAACAATTGATTTTAAATGTAATTACGTTATGTTCTCGTCAACATCAGCTGGCTGAGTGCATCGTTCCCGAGATGCGGGAAGCTTACATATGAACAGTCTACGACTATCTCTGATTGAAAATAATGAAGAAAACCGGCGTTTTCAGGGGAAATACATTGATGTCTGGCAGTATCCAGACGGCACTATCGAGCTCCGGGATAACGGTACTTCCCTGCCCTTCATCACTTACGACCGGCTGGGAGACGGTAAGTGTCAACGAAGTTGTCACCCCTGACGTTCATTATGCGGCCTGCTTTTCCCGCTCCGGATTCAGCGTCGCCTCCGCTTTCCACTGCCAGTTTCGCGTCCCACGTGACCAGCGTTCCGGATGACGCCCCCTGACCTCACGGTACAGCGCTTCTCTCTGACTCAGCAGTACACGGTCTTCACCATTATGCCGCTGCTCCGGCGTTACGTAGCCGATACCGCTGTGACGATGCTCTTCGTTATACCAAGGGTAAACCTATCCGCCCAGACTCGCGCTTCCTCCAGTGTCTTAAAGCCCGAAGAAGGCCACTGAGGCACATATTTCAACGTACGGAACAACGACTCCACATACGCATTATCATTGCTCTCGCGCGGTCGGCTGTGGATACGGTACTGTTTACCCCGTCAGCCGGGAATAGCGATAAAGTCTTTTGAATGCCGCGTCAGCGGCATGGAGGTGCCAGATGAGGTTACATGTGTCTGTGGAGTCACATGGCGCCGAAAGCCCGGTGTAGCCGGTTACCGAGCTATAAATTCGGCCCCCCTGCCCTAGTTAGCCTTAACCCACTAACAGCAATAAAGAAGTTAAGGTAATCCCTTTAACCCCGGTGAGCTGGCTTTACGGCGTTTACGACGTAAAGGACGTGATTTTCAGGGCCTTAACCAAGGTAGCTTGCTGCTGACGCTTAGGGGGATGTTCTTCAGATATTTCAGTGACACCAGGCAACTTAACACGGTAGCTGAAAAGCTCAGCGCCGGATATCCTGCCGCCCGGCCAGCGAAAGCCGGCGGCAGGTATACCATTCAAGAGCGCATCTTACCCTTTGGCGAAATTCGCCTGGATCCGCTGCTGCAGATAATCCTCGGCGCTGATGGGCGGGTACTTCCTCTGCGGCCCGAGGATCTCGACATCTTTATTGGCCTGGCAGAAAAACGCCAGGCTGTAGCGCGGCCCCTGATATTCGTGGGGCAGCGGATTTCTCACCCGGTGGAAGTTAGACGGCAGCTGGTCGTCGCTCCAGCGCATCAGCATATCGCCGATATTGCAGGTGATCACCTCCTCGCGCGGCTCAATGCTGGTCCACTGCTGGCTTTCGCGGTCTTTACCGGGACAAACCTGCAGGCCGCCCTGGCCGGGGCGCTGGAACAGCAGCGTCAGGCAGTCAAAATCGGTGTGCGCGCCGGCCCGCCACATCCCCTGCTGCGACTGCTCGGTCGCATAGTAATGCAGCATGCGCAAGGTGCTCTGATAGGTGTCACGCTGCGGATCGTGCGCGGTGGTGAAAAACGATTCCGGAAAACCGAGCTTCAAAGCAAAGCAGGAGAGGATCTTCATCCCCAGCTGCCAGCACTGCGATTCAAACCCGAGCATCGTCTGCTGAAATGCTGGCAACTCCCGATCGCTGGGCCAGCGCCCGGCCATCAGCGGCCGCGTTATCTGATACGACTCTTTTTGATCCGGCGTGCGGGTCGATGGCCGAACCTGCGCTTTGCTCTCCCAGCCGGCGTTGCCGGCCAGCGGATACTGGCGCTTCACCTCGTCGGGCAGGTCGAAAAACGCCTCGGTCATGCTGAACGCCTGGCGGATATCCGCCAGCGGAATACCGTGGTGGCTGACCTGGAAGAAGCCAATCTCCACCGCCGCCTCCCACAGTTGTTCGGCAATGTCATTTTTTCTTTCGGCAAAGTTCGACAGGTCGATACAGCGCACTTCGCGGGCGAAGGTCTCTTCGCCCTGGGCGCCCATCAGCGCCTCTTTTTCCAGTTCCTGTAAGGCGTAGCGTTGATTCTGAGTGGTTGCGTTCATCGTCATTATCCTGTTATCAGTTAAACAGCGGCGCGCTGTTGGAGGGTACGGACGGCCGCCAGCGCGTCGTGGCGCATCGCGTCAAGGTCGAGACCGGGAATGGCGTCGTCTTCCACGATGGGGCGGCCATTGAGCAGCAGCGCCTTCAGCGCGGCGCGCCCACCGCAGGCCACCGGCCCAATGGCCATATCATGCAGGCCGAAGTAGCGCGGATCGTCCAGCCGGTAAATGGCGAGGTCCGCCTGCATGCCGACCTGCAGGGTGCCGCTCTGCGCTAAGCCAAGGATCTGCGCGCCGCCGGCGCTGCCCCAGCGCACCACATCCTCCACCGTGGCCGCATCGGCCCCGCCCTCGAAGGTGCCTCCGGCGTAGCGCGGCTGCGCCAGCATCCCTTTGCGTGCACGCTGCAGCAGCCATGCGGCATGGGCTTCGCTTTGCATATCCGCCGCTTCATTCGAGGCGGCGCCGTCCACTCCCAGCGAGACCGGGACCCCGGCCTGCTCCAGCGCCAGCAGATCGGCGATGCCGCTGCCCAGTCGGCCATTGCTTTGCGGGCAGTGGGCGATGCCGGTTCCGGTACGGCCCAGCAGGGCAATCTCCTCCGGCAGCAGCTTCACCAGATGGGCAAACCACACGTCATTTCCCAGCCAGTCGTGTTCCGCGCAGAACTGAACCGGCGTCATGGCGAATTTCTGCCGCGCGGCGTCGAGATAATCGACGGTTTCCGATAAATGGCTGTGCAGCCGGATCCCCAGCTGGCGGGCCAGCTTCGCCATCTCCCGCAGCTGGGCGCCCGGCGCGGAGTGCAGGACGGTAGTGGGCGCCATCACCACCCGGCGCAGAGAATCGGGCCGGGGGTCGTGATAGCGGCTGACCAGCCGTTCGATATCCGCCATATAGCCGTCGAAGGTTTCCGGACGCAGCGCCACCTGCAGATCCTGTTCCACCGCCCGACCCTGGGTCGCCCCACCCCGGCACAGAACGATGCGCATCCCCAGCGCTTCCCCTTCGCTGAAGACAATCTCCGAGGTATCGAAAGGCATTTCCGGCCAGTACAGGTAGTTGTGATCCGCCACGCTGGCGCAGCCCGAGCGCAGAAGCTCCACCAGGCCAATGCGCACCGCCAGACGAAAGGTATGTTCATCGAAAGCCGCGCGAAAGCGGTACGGCGTGGCGCTCAGCCAGGCCGTCAGGCTCTGGTTCAGCCCCTGCGGCTCGCCCTTCAGCAGCGACTGAAAAAGATGGTGGTGCGTGTTCACCCATGCCGGATAGATCACGCAGTCGCGGGCATCGATCTGTCGCTCTTCCGGCAGCGGCGTCAGGCTGCCGATGGCGGCAATCTTGCCGTCGCGGATGCGAATATCCGGCCCGGCCAGCCGCGCCGCCTCTCCGGGCAGACCGCTGAGGATGGCATGGGCATTTTTAATCATTAATGACATGGCGTCGCTCCTCAGGGTTTAACCTGCATGGCCTGAACAAATTCGATGGTGTAGGCCTGTTTCCAGTCGGTGGCCGCCGCCAGCAGACCGGCGCTGACCATAAAGTCGCGGGTCTTCTGCCAGCGCGCGTCGGTCATCGTCCCCCAGCCCTGGCTGGCGGCATCCCCGCCGTCGATCAGGTGATGCTCACGGATCTGGGTCACGCCCCAGGCGAGCAGATCGTCGGTCATTTTCGGATTGTCCTGCTTAATCAACGCATTTCCCGGCGCCGGATTATTGAGGTAACTCACCCAACCCTCCATTGAGGCGCGCACAAATTTCGCCATCGCCGCTTTACGCTCGGCGATGGTATCCGGGCGGGCGATAAGGATGCCGCCGTAGGGGGGATAGCCGTGCTCGGAAAAGAGGAAGAAGTTCGCCTTCACCCCGGCCTTCTGCACCTGGAACACCTCGGAGCTGACATAGGCCTGCTGGGCGACAGCGTCATCGACGACAAAGGGTTGAATATTGAAGGTATAGGGGCGAACCTGAGCGTCGCTCAGCTGGTATTGCGCCTTCAGCCACGGCCACCACGTCGCCTGACCGGAGCTGGAGACCAGAAGCGTTTTGTCTTTCAGCCCCTGCAGGGAGGTGACATCGGCGTGGGTCAGCAGCCCCTGGGGATCGTACTGAAAGGGCGCGGCAATGGCCTTTGCCTGGAAGCCGCGCTGAATGCCTTCCAGCAGCTGCAGGTCGTAACCGATTATCACATCGGCCCGCTTCGACAACAGCAACTGCATGCCGTTGACCTGGGGGCCACCGGAGCGGATCTCGACGTCGAGACCATATTTTTTGTACAGCCCAGTGGCCTGAGCCTGATAATAACCCCCCTGCTCCGCCTGAGCGTACCAGGAGGTCAGCAGAACGATTTTCTCCTCGGCCTGAACGGCCAGCGAGACACCGCCGAGAGCCATCAGGCCCAGCCAGCGAAAGCCCCGGGGAAGGCGTGCACGACTTTTCATTATCCCTCTCCTCTTCATGCCGGGAGAGGGGCGAGCAAACCACGGCTCAGCCTCCCATCCCGGTCAACATTGAACCGCGACATGGTGACTGAGCAATGTCCCGTATGGATAACCCGTACTGACCGCTTCTACTCACACTCAGCTATACAAAAACAATGCCAGATTTGATCGCCCACGAGCGGCCGCGAGAAATCGCCTGCGCCGCCGCCCACGGGTATGCAACCTTTGATTCATGCACACCAAAAACGCACCATCATGGTGCGTTAATGAATGATTTTAGTGCCTGCCCGGTCGCTCACAGCTGACTGAAGAGCATCTCCAGCTGGTTCAACATCATCGAGGCGGCGAGGGAAAGCTGGCGGGCGGGCGAGACGCACAGCGCTAGCGTGAAAGGCTTAAGCTGCGGATCGGTTAGCGGTACAAACGCCAGCTGGCCTGACTCGATCTCATCGAGAATATCCAGCCGGCACAGGATGCCGATGCCCATCTGCTCTTTGATCAGGGTGCGGATCATGTGAATGTTGTTCGACACCGCCACCTCCTTCACCTCGTTGCCGCTGATGTTCACCAGCGCCTCCACCGGCTCGCTGATCATCAACGGGGCGGACGGCAGGATAAACGGGTAGTCGATGCACTGACTAAAGCGCACCGCGCTGCGGCTGGCCAGCGGATGGCCGGTCGGCACCACGATACCCATATTCATCTCGGCAAACGCCCGCACCTGCAGTTCACGAGAGGTCTGGGGATTGAGCATGATGCCGAAATCCGCCTCACCGGAGATCAGCGCCTGCTGAATGTGGATATTGTTGATGGTGGTCAATGTAAAAGAGATGTTGGGATAATGTTTATGCACCTCTTTGAGCATCGTCGAAAAAAAATGCCGGTTAATGGCATCGATGGTAGCGATACGCACATGCCCCCGCCGCAACCCGCGCAGGTCATCCAGCTGTTCGCAGACCCGGGTAAAGTCCTTTTTCCAGTTATTGGCCGCGTGCAGGAGTAGCTCCCCGGCGGCGGTCAGCCGCAGCCCGGTGGGATGGCGCTCGAAGAGCGGCATCGCCAGCTCCTGTTCCACGCGCAAAATCTGACGGTCGATGGAAGACGCCGACACATGCAGCGCCTCTGACGCTTTACGAAACGATCCCTGACGGGCCACTTCGGTGAAATAGAGCAGAAATCGGGAGAAGGCAAACATGGTTTGGGTGCTCTCTTTTTTGCAACGGGTTGTGCGAATCAAAGCTCTGGACGCAACAGTTTTATCACAATACCGTAGCATTCATAGCGGAGAAACGATCGTTTCAGCCATTTTTTGCACGCCGGACAGTTTACCGCGAAGGGGAGTTATCTCTTCGCCGACCCTGGCCGCCCTGCAGACAGCGGAATGAGGGAGAGTAAACGGTAATGCACAGCCACGATCTTATTTCGGTCTCGGTCGGGGAAATACGCCCCAACGGACAGGGAAATCTATCATTAATATTGCAGGCGGCGGCCGGGGAAATATTACCGGCCTACTCTGCCGGGGCGCATATCGATATTATTATTCCCGGCGTTGGCCCCCGGCAGTATTCCCTGTGCGGCACGCCTGACCGCAGTAATACTTATGAAATTTGCGTCAGGCTGACTGACACCTCCACCGGCGGCTCACGCTATATGCACCAGCAGCTCAAAGCCGGCGATCGGCTCGCCATTTCGCCTCCGCGCAACCATTTTCCCCTGCCGGAGGCCGGGCGCTACCTGCTGTTTGCCGGCGGTATCGGCATCACGCCTTTGCTGGCGATGGCCGAAGCGATTGCCGCCAGAAAGGGGGGGCTGGAGCTGCATTATTATGTCGCCAGCGCGCGCCAGACGGCCTTCTCCCCGCGCCTGACCCAGCTGGCTGCGGGCGGCACGGTGGCGATCCACTGTAGCGAGGAAGGCGCGTCGTTTCGCCAGCGGATCCCCGCCTGCTTAACCACACCCGATCCTGATACCGCAGTGGTCGCCTGCGGCCCGGAGGGTTTTATTCAGCGACTGCAGTCGGTCATGGAGGAATATCGCTGGTCGCCGTCGCAATTCGTCTTCGAGCGTTTTACTCCCGCGGCGGAAAATAATACTGCGGCGAAAAATGAGTTTTATATTGAACTGGCCTCCAGCGGGCAGCGCCTGCAGGTCGCCGCGGATCAAACCATTGCTCAGGTATTACAGCACGCCGGGGTGGAGGTAATGCTCTCCTGCGAACAGGGAATGTGCGGCTCCTGTATTACCGGGGTCCTCGACGGGATCCCCGAACACCGGGACAGCGTGCTGACGGCGGAAGAGAAAGCGGGCAACGACCAGATCACGCTCTGCTGTTCGCGGGCGAAATCCCCGGTTCTGGTTTTGGATCTGTGAGGAGACTGACGATGACGTTCCCCTCCTCTTCCGCGCCGCTCGCCGGTATCAGCCGCGCCCGACTCCCGGCCTGGGCGCTGCCCGACGGCTGGCCGACGCAGGCCAACGGTGAACCGGTGCTGGCGGACCTGGCCTTTCGCGATGGACGGATCACCGCCGTGACGCCGTCCGTCGAGCCGGCTCCCGGCCTGTTGGACCTGGCGGGGGCGTTGACGATCCCCGGCCTGGTGGAACCCCATGCCCATCTGGACAAGACCTTTACCATTGAACGCTGCCGTCCGGCGCAGGCCGGGCTGCTGGCGGCGATCCACGCCATGCACGAGGATCGCCAGCACTGGACCAGGGCGGATATTCAACGTCGGGCGTCCGCCGCGCTGGCCCGGGCGGTAGCAAATGGTGTGACCCATTTGCGTAGCCATATCGACTGGTTTACCGCCGACGCACCCGACGCCTGGCAGGAGATCGCCCGCCTCGATACCGTCGGCATCACCCTGGAGCGGGTGGCGCTGGTCCCGCTGACCCTGTTTCGCGATCCGGCGGACGCCGGGGCCATTGCCCGAACGGTCGCCACCAGCGGGGAGGGCTGCCTGCTGGGCGGCTTCATCCACTCCTCCAACTGGGACGCCGCCGCCATGGCAAACCTGCTGGATAGCGCGGCCCGCTGGGATCTGGATCTGGATTTGCATATTGATGAGGAGCTCAGCGAGGTGTCTCAGGGGCTGACCTGGCTGGCGGACCATCTCTCCCGCCACCCTTTTCCCGGGCATATCTGCTGCAGCCACGGCTGCGCGCTGGCCGCCGGCAGCGACGAACAGGCGGCGCCGATCCTGCGCCAGCTGGCGGCGCACGGCGTCACCCTTATCGCTCTGCCGATGACCAACCTGCTGCTGCAGGATGCGACATTCGGTCGCACGCCGCGCCAGCGGGGGATCACCCTGCTGCACGAGGCGCAGGCCGCCGGCGTGGCCACCCTGCTCGGCTGCGACAACGTGCAGGACGCTTTTTGTCCGGCGGGAAGCTACGACCCGCTGGACACCCTGGCCTGCGGCCTGTTTAGCGCCCAGCTCAGCGACCTGTTCGACCGGCAGTCGCGGCTGATCTGCGATCGCGCGGCGCTAACCGGTTCGCCGGCAGACGCGGCGCCCTTTGCCATCGGCGCGGCGGCCAGCGTGGTGATTTTCCCGGGTAGCGACCGTTTTACCTGGCCTTTAAACAGCGCCGCCCGTCTGGTGGTTAACCACGGCAGGTTAACGCACCGGCGCGTGTGGCAAGAGGAGATGGCACATGAGTCTTGAAGCAGGCGCGGGGGCGCCGCTGGCGCGGTATGCCGCCTGGCGCAGAGCCGGCGATTTTATCTTTCTCTCCGGCATTATTCCGGTCAATCCCCTGACCGGCACCATCGTCAACGGCTTTCAGGATGTGCCTGAGCCGGTGCGAGAGCTGCTGGGGGCGACCGGTGAATTTTCGACCGATGCGAAACAGGGCCCGATCCTCGCCCAGAGCTGGTACGTCCTGGAAAGCATCCGCCGCACCGTGGCGTCCTCAGGAGGTCAGATGAGCGACGTTATCAAGCTGGTGCAGTACTTTCGCAACCTTGACCATTTTCCCTATTACAGCCGGGTCAGGAAGCTGTTTTATCCCGACCAGCCGCCCGTTTCCACCGTGGTCCAGGTCAGCGAAATGCTGCCCGACGCCACGGTATTGATTGAAGTCGAAGCAACCGTCTGGTTACCCCAGCCAATTCACTCCGAGGCACCGCGATGATTAACGGTTACATTCCTGCAGCGCGCTTTCTCCCTTTTCTGAGCTGGACGGACGTTGCCGCCCTGCCGGATAAAAGCAATACGGTTATCGTCCTCCCTACCGGGGCGGTCGAACAGCACGGCCCGCATCTTCCCTGCTCGGTGGACAGCGTGATATCTTCCGGCGTGGCGGGCCATGCCCTCGCCCGGCTGCCGGCGGCGATCCCGGCCTACGCCATCCCGCCGATCGTCTACGGTAAGTCAGAGGAACATCTGCATTTTCCCGGCACCCTGACCCTCAGCGGCGATACGCTGCTGCATACCGTGCTGGAGATCGCCGAATCTCTCTATCGGGCTGGTTTTCGCAAGCTGCTGATGATCAACGGCCACGGCGGCCAGCCGCAGATCCTGCAAATCGCCTGCCGGGAAATGCGCCTGCGCCACGGGGATTTCATCGCCATCCCGCACGATGTGTTCAACGTGCCCAACTGCGAAAAACAGTTTCTCAGCCCGCATGAACAGCGGATGGCGATGCACGCCGGACATAGCGAAACGGCGCTGATGCTGGCGCTGGCCCCGGAGTGCGTTCATATGGAGCGGGCGGTCGCTAATTTCCCCCCGGAGTTCCCCTGCCCGACCCTGTCGAAAGGCCGTCCGGCGGCGGCGTGGGCGTCGTATGACTTTGGCCCCAGCGGGGTGATTGGCGACCCGACCCCGGCGACGCGGGAGCAAGGCGAAGGGCTTCTCGACTCCCTCGCCGCCAGCTGGGCGCAAGCGATCATCGAGATCCACCGCATGGCCTGGGTCGAACGTCGTGAACCGACCTGGGGCAAACAGCACTGGCACGGCTTTGTACAGTCCCTCCCCCCCTCTTTCGCTGCTGAATCCAAGGAGCCCTGATGAATACCAGACCGACGCCCGTTTTTACCCTGCTGACCGTGGCCGCCCTCGCCACCTCAGCCTCCTGCTTCGCGGCGGAGAAGTTTACGTTTCTCACCAACTGGTATGCCCAGGCCGAGCACGGCGGGTTTTACCAGGCCCAGGCCACCGGGCTGTATCAGCACGCCGGTCTCGATGTCGAGATTAAAATGGGCGGCCCGCAGATCAACGTCATGCAGTTGATGGCTGCCGGTCAGGCCGATTGTACCCTTGGCGACAACGGTCAGGCGCTGGAGACCTGGCAGGCCGGGGTGCATGCGGTGACCGTCGCTACCGTGTTCCAGCACTCGCCGACGGTGTTTATCACTCATAACAAAGTGGAGAACCCGGCGGAGCTTAAAGACAAAACCTTCCTGCTCGCTACCGAGGCCTATACCTCTTTCTGGCCGTGGGCGAAGAGCGAGCTGGGTCTGGCTGGCAGCAAAGTGCGCCCCTATACCTTTAACGTTCAGCCGTTCCTCGCCGATAAAAACCTGGTGCAGCAGGGCTACGTGACCTCCGAGCCGTTCTCCGTCGCCAAAGGCGGGCAGCCGTTCTATGTCTATCCGCTCAGCGACTGGGGATATCCGCCCTACGGCAACTCGATTATCTGTATGGCCGACACCATCCGCAAACGTCCGGCGGCGGTGGCGGCCTTCGTCAAAGCCTCCATGGAGGGCTGGAAAAGCTACCTGCAGGATCCCACCCCCGGCAACAACCTGATCGCTAAAGCAAATCCGCAAATGAGCGCCGAGCAGATCGCCTTTGGTATTGCCCAGATGAAGCAGTACCAGCTGGTGACCGGCGGCGATGCCAAGACCGGCGGCATCGGCATCATCACCGAGCCGCGGCTGAAGAAAACCTGGGACATGCTGGTGAAAAACAAGCTGATCGACGCCAGCAAGGTGCCGTTTGAGCAGACTTACACCCTGGAGATGGTCAAAGACGCCGGAGTGATGCCATGAATACCGCCCCGAAACTGACCGTGATGAGCGACACCCGCTTTACGCCCGCCTCTGCCACCCCGGCCATCGAAGTGCTGTCGGCGGAGAAAATCTACAGCAACGGCACCCGGGCGCTGCTACCCGTTAACCTGACCATCAATCAAGGGGAGTTTATTACCCTGCTCGGCCCGTCCGGCTGCGGGAAGAGTACGCTGCTGAAGATGGTCGCCGGCCTGGTGGAGCCCAGCGACGGCAAGCTGATGCTGTGGCGGCGCGATAGCCGGGAAAAAGCCCAGCATCCGCTGTCGTTCGTCTTCCAGGAAGCCACCCTGATGCCGTGGAGCAGCGTGCGCAATAACGTCAGGCTGCCGCTGGATCTGGCCGGCGTGCCGCGCGCGGAAGGTAATACCCGGGTGAGTGAAGTCCTTGAACTGGTGGGGCTGGGCAAATTCGCCGACGTCCTGCCGCGCGAACTCTCCGGCGGCATGCAAATGCGCGTCTCCATCGCCCGCGGCCTGGTCACCCGGCCAAAGCTGCTGCTGATGGATGAGCCCTTCGGCGCGCTCGATGAAATCACGCGTAATAAACTCGACAGCGACCTGCTGCGTCTCTGGCAGGAGCAGAACCTGACGGTGGTGTTTGTCACCCACTCGATCCACGAAGCGGTGTTTCTCTCACAGCGGGTGATCATGATGGCGGCCCGTCCCGGACGGGTGGTCGAAGATATCGCCATCCGGGAGCCGTTCCCGCGCAGCGAGGCGTTCCGCGTCAGTCCGGCCTTTTCCCTGTATGCCCGTCAGCTGCAGGACAGTCTGTTGCAGGCCAGCCAGTCCGGTATGGAGTCATAATATGAAAAACACAACCTCAACGCCGTGGGTCCAGCATCCGCGTTTTCTCAAAATTCTCTATCCGACCCTCGTCGCGGTGGCGGTGGTGCTTCTGTGGCAGGGCGCAGTGAGCTATTTTCGCATCCCGGCCTTTCTGGTGCCGTCGCCGCTGGTGATGCTGGAAAGCCTGTGGACGCATCTCACGCCGCTGCTGCTGGCGCTGCTGTTCACCCTCAAGATCACCCTGATCTCGTTTCTGCTGTCGATTGTCATCGGCGCCGCGGTGGCGTTTATCCTGGTGCAGAACCGCTTTGTGGAAACCGCCCTGTTTCCCTACATCGTGTTTTTGCAGGTGACGCCGATTGTCGCCATCGCTCCGCTGATCATCATCTGGGTGAAGGATGCCACGCTCTCGCTGGTGGTATGCGCCACCCTGATGGCGGTGTTTCCCATCATCTCCAATACCACTCAGGGACTGCGCAGCGTCTCCCCCGGCCTGCTGAGCTATTTTCGCCTCAATCACGCCAGCCGCTGGCAAACGCTGGTGCGGCTGCGTATCCCCTCGGCGCTGCCCTATTTCTTCGGCGCGCTGCGTATTTCCAGTGGGCTGTCGCTGATTGGCGCGGTGGTGGCGGAGTTTGTCGCCGGGACCGGCGGGACCAATACCGGTCTGGCCTATCAGATCCTGCAGGCTGGCTACCAGCTGGATATCCCGCTGATGTTTGCCGCGCTGCTGCTGATCTCTCTCGCCGGGATCGCGCTGTTTGGCGTGATGTCCTGGGTTTCGCGCCGGGCGCTCAGCGCCTGGCATGAAAGCGAAGCCGTGCAATCTCATTAATATTTTGCTGACGAACAGGAAGAAAAATGATGACTGATGAGCAGCGTCAACACGCGGTCGCGGCGATCCAGCAGGCACTCCCAACGCTGGAGTGGACCTTACAGCCGGCGAAGATCAAACGGCTTTCCCGCGATTTTCACTGGTTCAGTCCGGTACTCACTGAGCAACTGGCGGGGAAACAGGCGGACGCGGTGGTTCGCCCACGCGACGAAGAGGAGCTGCGCCAGCTGGTCGCCGCCTGCGCGCAGCACCAGCTGCCGCTGACGCTGCGCGGCAGCGCCACCGGCAACTATGGCCAACTGGTCCCCCTCGAAGGCGGGCTGCTGGTCGATATGACCGGACTCAACCAGATCGTCGCCCTCGGCAACGGCACGGTGCGCGCCCAGGCCGGCATTCGTCTGGCAGACATCGAAACCGCCGCCCGCCCAACGGGATGGGAGCTGCGCTGCATGCCGTCGACCTACCGACTGGCGAGCCTGGGCGGCCTCTACGGCGGCGGGTTCGGCGGCATCGGCTCCATCAACTATGGGCCGCTGGCGGCGCCCGGCAATGTGCTCAGCGTCAAAGTGATGACCGTCGAGCCGGTCCCCCGCGTGCTGACCGTCCCGGCTCCCGAAGCGCTGCTGCTGCATCACGCCTACGGCACCAACGGCATCATTCTGGAGGTTGAGCTGGCGCTGGCGCCCGTGCACCAGTGGATAGAGCGCCTGGACGTGTTTGACGATTTCGCTGATGCGCTGAACTATGCCAACGCCTGCGTCCGCTCGCCGGGGCTGGTAAAACGTCAGGTCGCGCTGCTGGCCACGCCGATTGCCGACTACTTTAGCCACCTCAACGATCGTTACCGCACCGGGCAGCATGCGGTTATCAGCCTGATCGCCGAGGAGAGCGAAGGACTCTGCGCCAGCCTGTTACAGCGCCATCGCGGGAGCAACGCCATCCGTCAGGCCAGCGACGAGGCCCGGACGCAAAACGCCTCGTTAATGGAATACTGCTGGAACCACACCACCCTGCATGCGCTCAAGGTGGACAATACGCTGACTTATCTCCAGACGGCGTTCGATCCGCTGCGCTATCCGCAGCAAATTTTACAGATGGAGCAGCACTTCGCCGGGGAGGTGATTTCCCATATTGAATTCCTGCGCGATATCGAAGGCAACCTCACCGCCAGCGGTCTGCAGCTGGTGCGCTATACCACGCCCGCGCGGCTCAACGCCATCATGCAGATATTTCGCGACAACGACGTCAAGATTAACAACCCCCACGTGCTGCAGGTTGAGGACGGCAAACAGGGCGTGATTCGCCCCGACGTCGTGGCGGTGAAACAGTCTCTCGACCCGGCGGGATTGCTTAACCCCGGCAAGCTGCGCGGCTGGGCGCTGCGCGACCAGCTGGAACTGGACAGCAACCCGCTGGCGCGAGCCACCCGCGAAAGCCCCACGACCTGAGCGTCCCATTCCGGGGCGCGCTAACCGGTCGCTGGCCCGTTTCTCTTCCTCCTGCCCGCGCGGCGAGTTTTTTTACGCCACTCATTCATATGAATGAGTGGCGTCTCTGTTTCCTCCGTTATACTCATCAAAAAAGCGACGATAAATTTATTATCACGGGTTAATTCCGCGGTTCAGTTTTCGTGTCGAATTAAATAGTTATTCCGAACACGCTCTGGCGGATTATTTATTACGCGCTGTCATTTTATTACAACTTGCCGATTACCGGCCTGAACGACAAAAATGACCGTAAAATGAGTCGACATAAATTTGCCCCTATGAATTAAGCACATGATAAAAACGTCGTAAATTATTTTTATTCAACACAGCAATAGTGAGGATAATATGAGCGATGCCATTTCTTCGCAACTTGAAAACATCATTACGATGCTGATCGCCATCAGTATCGCCTCGGAAAGACTGGTAGAGATAATCAAAGGGTATTTTCCCTGGCTTAATCTGGAAAATCAGGATCCGGTCATCGAAGGACGACGCAAATCAGCCCTGCAGATATTAGCGGTGGTTGCCGGTATTCTGACGGCGTTTTTGACCCAACCTTTCGTCGCCGGCAGTTTCTCGGCCATTAAACATCCGGACCTGATGACATTATGTATTGGCCTGATGGCAAGCGGCGGATCGGCGTTCTGGAACGTCATTCTTAATTATCTGTTGCAAGTGAAAAACCTGAAAAAGCAACAAGTCAGCAGCGTGAAAGCGGATCCAGTAGCCGATCCTGCCCCCCCTTCTCCGGTTTATCATGACGTGGTTCCTGGCGCAGAGCCGGTCAGCTCAAACCCCTGTTTCAATCCGGAGGGTAAATAACATGGTATGGCGTGTCGCAAAGAGTCTGCTGATACTCAGAGATCAGATTAATCAATATGCTCCGCATCGCAACAAGGACAGCGATGGCACCATTGGTGATGAACATCATGCCCACACCAACTCGGATCATAATCCGCAGGTGATAGATGGAAATATTGGTGTGGTAACGGCTATCGATATTACCCACGATCCTCTACATAAATGTGATGCTCAGGCGATTGTCGATGCGTTGGTCGCCAGCAAAGACAAACGAATTAAATATATTATCTGGAACAAACGGATCATTAGCGCTTCTGTCCAGCCTTGGGTATGGCGGGATTAACATGGGCCCAGCCCGCACGATAAACATTTCCACTTATCCGTGGTGCCGGTGAAAGCGCTGTACGATTACACCTTACCGTGGCTGTTATTTAATCCACATAAAGAATGATCCAGTTTTTTTCCGATTACCGTGAGGCGAATATGACTCAACAAATCGACATTGAGAAAATAAAAGCGGCACTCAACGCCATTGAAGAACTCGAACAGATTGCCCGTTCAACGCAGCCGGCCGATATTAAAAATTTTTGAGTGGAATATAACAAAACATGGAAAAAGAAAGTGGATACCCTGCTGGCACTGATTATTGATGAACCCATCAGTTCGCTGTTAGTTAAACTGGTGCCTTACTTACCCACACTGCTGGTGATTATTAACATGCTAAAGGCGGGCGTTGAGCAATATTGTCAACTGCATCTCGCGGAGGAGCCTCCCGTAGATAAATAATTGCCACCCATCCGGCCAGGGCCTGCTCAGGCACTGGCCTCCCTCCCCAATCCCCCATCTGTCCACGTTTCTCTCAGCCCAACGCCGACCTTATCCTGCGCCGGACAGTCCCGCCATATGGACGATAAGCCCTACTGCGGCGGCGGCGGCCAGTACCCAGGTCAGCTTCCACTTATAACGAAACAGCAGCCCGGCGGCGCCCAGGGCTATGGCTGCGGACCACGGGTCGAAACCGGACGGTCCCCAGACGCTATGCCAGATAAAAAACAGCGCCAGATTCAGGATAACGCCCACCACCGCGGCAGTGATGGCGGTCAACGGCGCGGTAAATCCCACCTTATTATGGGTCGTTTCAATAAACGGCCCGCCGGCGAGAATAAAGATGAACGAGGGCAAAAAGGTAAACCATGTCACCAGGCACGCCGCCGCGATGCCCCCCAGCAGCACATCATCGACGCCCAACACTGCTTTGGTGTAGCCGCCGACAAACCCGACAAAGGTCACCACCATGATCAACGGTCCGGGGGTCGATTCCCCAAGAGCGAGGCCGTCCATCATCTGCCCTGCCGTCAGCCAGCCATAGTGGGTCACCGCCCCCTGGTAAACATAAGGTAAGACGGCATATGCCCCGCCAAAGGTCATCAGCGCGGCTTTGGTAAAGAACCAGCTCATCTGGGTCAGCGGATGCGCCCAGCCCAGCATTAGCGTCAGGGCGGCCATCGGCACCAGCCACAGCAGCATTCCGGCGATCAGCACCCGTGAGGTGCGCCGCCAGCTGAAAATGGCATGGGCCGGAATCGGCGTCGTGTCATCAATGATGGCGGCTCCGCCAGGGTGACTCTGCGCACGGTGGGCGTCCGCTTTGCCGAACGTCGTCGACGCCAACCGTCCGCCGATAAAACCCACCAGTGCCGCGGCGAGGACGATCAGCGGAAAAGGAACGTTCAGCGCAAAAATAGCGACAAAAGCAGCGGCCGCGATGGCCCAGTAGGCGCCATTTTTCAGCGCCCGCGAGCCGATGCGGTGCGCCGCCTGCAATACTATCGCCGCTACGGCGGGTTTGATGCCATAAAAGATCCCCGCCACCACGGCGACATCCCCCCAGACGAGATAGATCCACGCCAGGGCGATGAGTAACACCAGCGAGGGCAAAATAAACAGCACCCCGGCGATGACGCCTCCCCAGGTTTTATGCATCAGCCAGCCGATATAGGTCGCCAGCTGCTGGGCCTCCGGGCCGGGCAGGACCATACAAAAATTGAGCGCATGCAGGAATCGCCCTTCCGATATCCAGCGTCGGTTATCCACCAGCTCCTGGTGCATCATGGCGATCTGTCCGGCAGGCCCGCCGAAGCTGATGAAGCCAAGCTTGAGCCAAAAGCGAAATGCCTGCCAGAAGGAGACGGAAGCGACGACGGAAGGACTGTCACTCTGCGGAAGAACGACCGTTTTGCTCATGATTGCCAGACCTCATTTCACAGGACCTCAGTAAGCCGTCGAACAGCGAGCAAGCTGCCGCCAGCAGTTGGTCATCGTCCGTAATGGTTTCCCGCAGCCCTGCAAGAATGCTTTCTACCCCCGCCGCCTCCGGGGTCGGTACCCCACCGACGTCCAGGAAGTGGATCAACCGTCCCAGACTGTCGGGGATCACCGCGTCCAGCGCAAAACGCCGGACCAGTACTTCGAAGGTCACCAGCGTGCCTACATGGCTGAATGGCGCGCCGTCAAAATCAAAACCGACTGCTGTCGCCGGACAGTCCTCAGGCGCGGCCAGCCACAGGAACCGCGCCTCGTCGTCAATAAAGCGCCGGATAAGCCAGGCGCTGGCCAGACGATCGACCCACGGGCGTCGGCGGGTGGCCCACAGCCGGCCGCGAAAGGCGCCTCTGTCCAGCAGGCTCAGTTCGCCCGCCACCGACTGCGGCTCGTTCGGCGATAGCCGCTGATTAATGACCTGCTCGATAGTGGCCAGTCGCTCAGCGGCTTGCTCCCGGGCGGCCCCCGGAAAGAAATCAATGGCCTCGATCCGCCGGTAGTCACGCTGAATTTTACGCAGTTGTTTGAGCTGAGCCGCCAGTTCGTCGTTGGATAACGTCCCCTGCAGCGCCTGCAGATCCTGCAACAGCGCGTCGTACTGTTCACGACGATCGAATAGCGGCCTGAGCGCCTCTTCTTCCGCCGCCTCAATCGTGAAAACATACCCGGTCCCCCCTTCCGCGCGGATCGCCTGGCAGGTGCTGAGGAAAGTGTCATAGCCCTGGCGCACGTCGGGCAGCAGATAGACCCCATCGCGCAGGACCGCTGCCCCGCTCTGCTTCAGGGTTCGCCAGACACGCATGCGCAGCGTGGCTTGAGACGTTGTCAGGTTAAGGATCAAGAGATGCATTGTCATGTTGTAGAGATTACTACAGCATGTAGCGTCTGTGACGTTTTTACGCGCAAGGAGTCAGATGAATTTCAGCAATGCATAGCTGAAAAAAGCAAAAGACGGCCTGCGCAGCGGCAGGCCAGGCGCTAAGCGCGGGATGGGGATAAGGGGCGCAGCAGCAGGGTCAACAACGCCACCGCAACCGGGACCAGGGAGCCCCACAGCACGGCGTTCCAGCCGAAGGCGTTGAGCAGAACCCCGGACGAAAACGACCCCACGATCATCACGCCGAAGACCAGAAAATCGTTGAGCGACTGAACCTGGGTCTTCTCTTCCGGGCGGTGGAAATCGATGATTTTCGCCGAGGCGCCGGTGAAGCCAAAGTTCCAGCCGATGCCGAGCAAAATCAGCGACAGCCAGTAATGATACACGCCGAGACCGCTCAGGCCGACCGCCACCGACGCGGCGGTGATCAGCAATCCCGCCGCCGCCATTCGCACTGCGCCGAAGCGCTGGATCAGCCGGCCGGTGAAAAATCCCGGGCCGTACATCGCCATCACATGCCACTGGATCCCAAGGTTGGCGGCCTGCTGGGAAAGACCGTGCATATGCATGGAGAGCGGCGCGGCGGTCATCAGAAAATTCATCACCATATAGGCCACCGCGCCGCTGAATACCGTAGTGGCAAAACCCGGCTGGCGGACAATCTCGCGCAGCGGCCGCCCTCCGCGCACGCTGGCCGCGGTGGGCTCCGCCGGCGTCACCCCTCTCAACAAAAAGGCGGCCAGCACTGCAACCAGCGCCTGAGCGAGGAAGGTGACGGCGAAGATATGTGCCGGCCAGAGGTGCATGGTGCCGGTGACCAGCATCGGGCCAATGATCCCGGCGGCCACACCGCCGCCCATCACCAGCGACAGCGCACGGGCGCGACGCGCCGGGGCGACGCCGTCGGTGGCGGCAAAACGAAAACTGAGCGCCACGGCGGCATAGGCGCCGCCAAGCATCGCGGCGAGACAAAACAGCAGAAAAGAATTCAGCACTACCGCCAGGGCGGCCGCCAGTCCGGTCACCATCCCGGCGCCGGTGCCGAGCCTGAACGCCGCTTTGCGGCCCCGCGTTCGCGCCAGCGCGCCGAAAGGCAGAATGGAGGCCGCCATCCCCAGCACAAACAGGGTTATCGGCAGCGTGGCCAGCGACGGGCTGGGGGCAATCGCGTTACCCACTATCGCGCCGGTAGCGTAGAAGACCACCGAGTTGGCGCCGGCCAGCGCCTGAGCGGCAGCCAGGCGAAAGATGTTTTTGTTCTGCACCGCCAGCGGCAGCATGTGTTCTGTAGACATCCGTTGTTTTCACCGGTTTGAGAGTGGCGCCAGGCTGGCCGTCTGGCATCGCGCCCTGTTTGTTGGGTTCCCTGACCGTTACCTTAGCCGCAAAATACGCTTTTGCACCATAGCGAATCGCAATATTACCCGGCGATCTGGCCCCTCTTCTGCGTCAGATCGCCGGGCCGGGCTTCGCCGCCCGTTTTATTCCGGGGATCCGTCGCGTCGCGCGGCGGCAAATTTCGCCGCGATCATTGCGGCCGTCGGCTGGACGCCGCCCAGACTCCACTGCTCCGGGTCATGTTCGTCAATGCGGATCCAGACGGACTGACGGAACTGCGGATCGCCCTGCCCCTCAATCTCCACCAGCAGATCGGTCATCCGTCGCAGCAGCTCACTTTTCTGTTCCGCGGTCATGATCCCTTTAATGGTTTGCACGTTAACAAATGGCACGCTATTCTCCTTAGCATCTAGGTCTAAAATTCAAACTCAGAGTAGAAGGTCAATCTCGCGATGTCAAAAAATAAATCACTGCCCTACCTCGACCCGGCGCTGTGCGGCCTGGCGGAAGGGGCGAAAATCCTCGGCGACCGCTGGGTGCTGTTGATCCTCCGCGAGGCGTTTTACGGCGTGACGCGCTTTGAAACGATGCTGTCGCACACCCATATTACCCGCCAGACGCTCACCACCCGGTTAAAAACCATGACCGAAACGGGATTGCTCAGCAAAGTGCCCTACCGGGAAGCCGGCTCCCGCGAACGGTATGAATATGTTCTGACTGATAAAAGCCGTAGCCTGGCGCTGGTGCTGTTCGCCCTGATGGAATGGGGCCATCAGCACGTGCTGCACAGTGCGCCGCATATAGCATTGGTGGACAGCGCCAGCGGCGAGGCTGTCCATCCGGGGTTTATTACTGCCAGCGGCACCGTGGCGAGCCCCGCCGCCCTGCAGATCGTCAAGGCAGACGAACGCTAATAGCGCCGCTACAGAACTTTCGTACGCCTCTGGCGAAAGCCGCCGCAAGCGGGTATGTTGCATAGCCACGGTACCCGACGAGCGCGGGACATTTTTGTTTCATCGAACGGTGCGATAAAGGATGAAGGTATCCGGTGACCATTCCGACGCGCAGATCGCGCATGCTAAAGGTAGAAAATGTCGCTTCGTTCTCTGCGGGCTTTATGTCTGACCAGCTTTTTTATTGCCGACGTGCGCGACGGCCTCGGCCCGTTTCTGGGGATCTTTCTCACCCAGCGTCACTGGCAGGCGGAGGACATTGGCCTGCTGATGTCCGTCGGCGGTATCGCCGGCCTGCTGGCGACCCTGCCCGCCGGCTTCATCACCGACAGCTCGCGGCATAAGCGCTTGCTGCTGGCCGGGGTCTGCCTGGTGATCACCCTCACCACCCTGCTGCTCTGGTTTAGTCAGAAGACCAGCGTGGTCGCCCTCTCGCAAGTCGCCAGCGGCATCTGCGCGGCCTTTGTCGGACCGCTGATCGCCGGGATTACCCTCGGTCTTGCCAGACAGCGCGGCTTTAGCGCCCAGATGGGGAAAAACGAAGCCTTCAACCACGCGGGGAATTTCTTCACCGCGCTAATGGCCGGGGCTATCGCCTGGTACTGGGGCATCGGCGGCATTTTCATTCTGATGGCCTGTACCACGCTGCTTACCCTGGTCGCCCTGCTGGCGATCCGCGGCGGCGATATCGACGATGACGCCGCCCGCGGCATCGAAGCGGCATCCACGCCCTCCCTGCCGGGGTTTGCCATCCTGTTCCGCCATACGCCGCTGCTGATCGCCGGCGTAACCCTGATGCTGTTCCATCTCGCCAATGCCGCGCTGTTGCCGATGCTGAGCATGCGGATCGCCGCCGCGCCGGGACACCTCAATCCCGGACTGTTTGCCGCCGCCACGGTGATTATTTCGCAGGTGGTGATGATCCCGGTGGCCATCCGGGTCGCCGGCAGCATCGACAAATACGGTTACTGGCGATGCATCCTGCTGGCGCTGCTGATCATGCCCATCCGGGCGGCGCTGGCGGCGTCCAGCGACGCCCCGGCGATGATGGTCCCGGTGCAAATTCTTGATGGCCTGGCGGCAGGGATTTTGGGGGTGGCGGTGCCCAGCTTTATCGTCTCGCTGCTGCGCGGCAGCGGGCACGTTAACGCTGGACAGAGCGTGGTGATGCTGATGCAGGGCGCCGGGGCGGCAATGAGTCCGGCGTTAACCGGGTCTATCGCCGGGCACTACTCCTATGCCACCGCCTTCGGCGTGCTGAGCGTTATCGCGATTGTCGCCCTGATGGTATGGTGGCGCAGCGCTCCGCTGCTCACCGTCTCCGCGTCACCGCCAATCGGCGAGAGCGGGCAGTAAACTACGGCACAGCGACCTGGGGAGAGAGGAAATCGCCAGCCGGGTAGCAGCCCCCTGCAGCCCGGCTGACGTATGAGAGGCGTTAATTCACCCGTGCTTGCAACGTAATGTGCTGCAGGGCGTTCGCCATATCTATCTGAATCAACTCCTTGACACCTTCGCGCTTAATAAACTGGCTCCGGTGCTTACTTTTCACCTCTTCAATACTTTTTTTGATCTCTTGCGCCGGCAATTTATACCAGCCGCGAGCCTGTTTCTCACCGCCCATTTCCAGCCACAGCGATGAATAACTGGCTTTCACCAAATCGCTTTTCACGTGGAAATCGGAATCGATCGCGTAGACGGTGGTGATGCTGAAATAACGCAGGAAACCATACAGCACGCTCATGATGATATTTTTCGGCCGCGCGCCATGCAGCTCTTTAGTCAGCACCTTCACTTCGTCATTGGTGATATCTTTCCCGCCCTGGATGCCGCCAATATAGGCGCGGCCATCGTCGGTACAGGAAAAACAGACGCTATAGACGCGCCGGTCGCCGAGAAACAGCTGCAGCATCAGCTCGCCCTCCTCCTGAAACGGCGACGCCAACAGTTTAACGTCAAGATTATCGCCATTTTTCAAAGGAATAGAGAACATCGCGCGACCAAAATCCGCCACATTGTACAGCTGCGGCAGGACATCAGGGTGAAACGTTTTCTCAATAAAATTCAGTGAACCGTGGGCAATATCCAGCTTGCGTCGTTTTGACAGCCGTTTATTGAGATACGCTTTAAACGGTTTATCCTCAAAAGGCACCAGCCCTTTGGTCGCGGCGGTCAACCGCGCACACTGATATTTTGCACAAAGTTCTTGATATTCTCTGTATTTACCTCCTGCGAGCGAGAGCTCTCTGCATTTTCGTAAAACTTTTTTATAGTTTATTTTGACCTGACCGATCACTTTATTATGTTTACGCCATTCTTTGATGGCGCCTGCAACAGTATGTTCCATTGATTAAGATCCATAGATTCATCCATAATCGCGGCCATATTAACATAAAAGCTTTTCGTCAACGCTTAATTACTCCTTCGTTGTCCTTTCATTTAATATATACACAGGAAATCATTCTGTATGGTGATTAATAAAGCCAACTCCCGCCTGTCAACGGTTATTTATGGTAGGGAAAGCCTGCCGCCCCGCGACTTAACGCTCTGTGCGTTCGGCGCGCAGAGCGGCTACATCCGCTGGCGGTTTTGCCCTATACTTGACGCTGATTAAAAACCAGCGACGATAGGTAACTTATGGAAATTGATCTCGACAACCTGGTCTTCAACGGCCTGGATGAAGCGGAAGAACGCAACGCGGAGCGTCTGGAAGAAGCGGACAAAAAAGCGCAGGCGATCGTTGCCGATGACGATTGCGGCGACGCCTGCAAAATCTGATAGTCAAACCGGCCAGCAGGCCGGTTTTTTTTTGCCCCTCCCGCCTGCTCAGGTCGGCAAGAACCCTTTCAGCGTATCCAGCAGCGCCTGCGCCGCCTTCGACAGCGGCATATGCCCGGCATGGATCGCACCGACGCACTTCTCAATCGGCGGATCGCTGAGCGGGATGCAGACGGCCCCCAGGGAGGTCATCTGCGTTTTACACAGCGCCGGTACCGCGCTGCCCCCCAGGCCGCTGGCCACCATTCTCCCCACCGTCACCAGTTGGTGACTCTCCAGCGCTACGTCCAGCTGGCGACCGCTGCGCGCCAGCGCCTCCTCCAGCATCAGGCGTACCGCCGAGGGACGCTGCAGGGTAATAAAATCGAGGGTCAACAGCTCCTGCCAGGTGAGCTGCTTTTTCTTCGCCAGCGGGGATTGCCGGGGAACGATCGCCACGAAGCGGTCCACCGCCAGCGGGGTAAACAGCAGGTTGTGGGTGGGCGATGGCTCGAAGGCAATACCCATCTCCACTCGCCCCTCGCGCACCATCTCGATCACCTGCTCATTAATCACGTCATGCACCGTGACGTTCACGCCGGCATAGCGGTCGCGAAAGGCCTTCAGCGCCTCCGGCAGGACGTTGGCGGCAAACGACGGCATCGCGGCCACCGAAATTTTACCCCGTTGCAGGGTAAAGCTCTGACGCATGGCCTCCTCGACGTTATCCCAGTCGGCCAGCAGCTGACGGGCCATCGGCAGAAAGAGTTCCCCCTCCTGGGTAAGGGTCACTTTGCGGGTGCTGCGCTGCAGCAGCGCGCCGCCCAGCGCCTCCTCTAACCCTTTGATGGTCAAACTGAGGGCTGGCTGCGACAAATTGAGCCTTTCGCTGGCGTGGGCGAAATTCAGAGTGTGAGCTACCGCTAAAAACGCGCGTAACTGTTTGACACTCATTCTCATTTTTCTTCCTGTTAACTAATTGAAAAAAATTAGTTAACAGGAAATTAATTAAAATTCCAAATGAGTGGGTCACAAATTCAAAATTATCAAATCAGTCTCCAGCGCCAATGATAAGGCTATCGCAAGGCAGGAGAGACAAGATGGCAGGACTGGATAAACGCGTCGCCAGCTATGAAGCGGCGCTGGAAGGGTTAACGGACGGCATGACGCTGCTCGCCGGCGGTTTCGGCCTGTGCGGCATTCCCGAGAACTTGATCGCCGAGGTGCAGCGTCGCCAGGTGCAGGGGCTGACGGTGGTCTCCAATAACTGCGGCGTCGACGGCTTCGGTCTCGGTATGCTGCTGGAGTCACGCCAGATCAGCAAGGTGGTGGCCTCTTACGTCGGGGAGAACGCGCTGTTTGAACAGCTGGTGCTGAGCGGCGAGCTGGCGGTTGAGCTCACTCCTCAGGGAACGCTGGCCGAAAAAATTCGCGCCGGCGGCGCCGGGATCCCCGGTTTTTACACCGCCACCGGGTATGGCACCCCGGTCGCCGAAGGCAAAGAGGTGCGCCAGTTCGACGGCAGGCACTACATCCTTGAAGAGGCGATCCGCGGCGATTTCGCGCTGGTCAAAGGCTGGAAAGCCGACTGGTACGGCAATGTGGTATATCGCCATACCGCGCAGAATTTCAACCCGCTGATGGCCACCGCCGGGCGTATTACGGTGGTGGAGGTGGAAGAGATTGTACCGCCGGGCGAACTGCCGCCCTCCGCCATCCACACCCCGGGGATCTATGTCGACCGGCTGATCGTCGGGCAATTCGAAAAACGTATTGAACAGCGCACCCTGCGCGCCGGAGGGAAGTGAGATGCTGACCCGTGAACAAATGGCGATGCGCGTCGCCCAGGAGCTACGCGACGGCGACTACGTCAACCTAGGGATCGGTATCCCGACGCTGGTGGCCAATTACATTCCCGCCGGTATTGAGGTGATGCTCCAGTCGGAGAACGGCCTGCTGGGGATGGGCGAATTTCCAGACGAAGCCACGATCGACGCCGACATGATTAACGCCGGCAAGCAGACCGTCACCGCGCAAACCGGGGCGGCCATCTTCGACTCCGCTCAGTCGTTCGCCATGATCCGCGGCGGCCACGTTGACCTGACCGTTCTTGGCGCCTTTGAGGTCGACGTCGCGGGCAACATCGCCTCATGGATGATCCCTGGAAAAATGGTCAAGGGGATGGGCGGCGCCATGGACCTGGTAGCCGGCGCGCAGAACATCATCGTGGTGATGACCCACGCCTCAAAAAACGGCGAATCCAAACTGCTGCCGCAGTGCACCCTGCCGCTCACCGGCGTGGGCTGTATTCGCCGGGTGCTCACCGATCTGGCCCTGCTGGACATTGTCGACGGCACGTTTGTCCTGCGCGAAGTGGCCCCGGGAGTGAGCCCCGACGAGGTGATGCGTAAAACGGCGGGACGACTGATCGTGGCCGACGATGTGCGCGAAATGCGCTTCAGCTAAGGAGAGACCATGACCGATATTGCCATTGTTGCTGCAGTACGCACTCCGGTCGGCAGCTTTCGCGGCGCCTTCGCCCCTCTTTCCGCCGTCGACCTCGGCGCGGCGGTGGTGCGCAGCCTGCTTGAACGCGGCCAGCTGCCCGCCGCGGCGGTCGACGAACTGATTTTCGGCCAGGTGCTCACCGCCGGCTGCGGGCAGAACCCGGCGCGCCAGACCGCGCTGCGGGCTGGCTTGCCGATCGACACCCCGGCGGTCACCGTCAATCTGGTGTGCGGCTCCGGGCTGAAAGCGGTTCAGCAGGCGGTGCAGGCGATCCGCTGCGGCGACGCCGAGATCGTCATCGCCGGCGGCCAGGAGAGCATGAGCAATGCCCCCTATCTGATGCACGGCGCCCGCGACGGCCTGCGTTTCGGCCACGCCAGCCTGCAGGACAGCATGATTCTGGACGGCCTGTGGGACGCCTTTAACGACTACCACATGGGCATTACCGCCGAGAATCTGGCTGATGCCTTCGACATCAGCCGTGAGCGCCAGGATGCCTTTGCCGCCGGGTCCCAGCGCAAAGCGGCGGCCGCCATCGCCGCCGGACGCTTTCGCGAGGAGATCGTCCCGGTCAGCGTCCCGCAGGGCAAAAAGCCGCCGCGTGTCGTGACTGACGACGAGCAACCGCGCCCGGAGACCAGCGAGCAGCAGCTGGCCCAGCTGCGCCCGGCGTTTCGTCCCGCTGACGGCAGCGTCACTGCCGGAAACGCCTCGTCGCTGAACGACGGCGCCGCGGCGGTCCTGCTGATGCGCGTCGATAAAGCGCACGAGCTCGGGCTACCGGTGCTGGCGCGCATTGTCAGCTCAGCGGTCGCCGGGGTCGACCCATCGGTGATGGGCATCGGCCCGGTGAGCGCCTGCCGTAAAGCGCTGCAGCGCGCCGGCTGGACGCTGGACGAGGTGGATCTTATCGAAGCTAACGAGGCTTTTGCCGTCCAGGCGCTGGCCGTCGGTCAGCTGCTTGAGTGGGATAGCGAGAAGGTCAACGTCAACGGCGGCGCCATCGCCCTTGGCCATCCCATCGGCGCCTCCGGCTGCCGGATCCTCGTCAGCCTGGTGCATGAGATGCAGCGCCGGGGCGCCAGCAAAGGGCTGGCAACCCTGTGCGTCGGCGGCGGCCAGGGCATCGCCATGACTCTACAACGTTAACAGGAGCCACTATGTTTACACCACGCCTGGCGGTACTCGGCGCGGGACTGATGGGCGTAGGTATCGCCTGCCATTTCGCCCGTCACGGTCACGCCGTCCGCCTGTATGACACCGATCCGCAGCGTCTCGCCGAGGTTCCGGCGGTGGCCAGCGCCATCCTGCGCGAGCTGGAGGCGAGCGGCCAGCAGGATCCCGCCGACCGCGACGCTGTGCTGGCCCGTCTGACCCCCACCCCGGCGCTGAATACCCTGGCCGACACCACGCTGCTGATAGAAGCGATCCCCGAGCGGCTGGCACTGAAGCACGCCCTGTATGCCGAACTGGAAACGCTGATCGCCGACGAGGCGATTATCGCCAGCAACACCAGCGGCCTGCCGCCGGACTCGCTGGCGCAGGGCATGCGCCACCCTGAACGGCTGCTGATCGCCCATTTCTGGCATCCGCCGCACCTGATCCCGCTGGTGGAAGTGGTGCCCGGGAGCGCCACACTGCCCCATCTGGCGCGCCAGGTGAGCGACTTTTGCGCCGCCTGCGCGCTGGAAGCGGTGGTGCTCAATCGCGCCGCGCCGGGCTTTGTCGGCAACCGGCTGCAGTTCGCCCTGCTGCGCGAAGCGCTGCATATCGTCCACAGCGGCATTGCCTCTGCCGAGGTAGTGGACCAGGTGATGCGCGCCTCGCTGGGCCGCCGCTATGCGATGGTCGGCCCGCTGGAGGCAGCGGACATGACCGGGCTGGCGACGGTCCAGGATATCTGCCAGCACCTGCTGCCGGAGCTGGCCAGCGGGAGCGAGATGATGTCGCTGGTGGCGGAAAAGGTGGCGCGAGGCGACACCGGCGCCCGCAGTGGACAAGGCTTTTACCGCTGGGATGAGGCGCGGCAACAGCGCATCCAGTCGCGCCGGGAACATCAGCTTCGCTACGCTCTGAAGCCCTAGTATCGCGTTCTGTACCCCTACAATAACAATGAGAGTGAGACGTCGTGATGAGTGTGATAATTGCCCTGGCCGCACTGGCGTTACTGATGCTGGCGGCCTACCGTGGATACAGCGTGATCCTCTTTGCGCCGATCGCCGCCCTCGGCGCGGTGCTGGTCACCGACCCGGGCGCGGTCGGCCCGGCCTTTACCGGCCTGTTTATGGAAAAAATGGTCGGCTTTGTGAAGCTCTATTTCCCGGTGTTTCTGCTGGGCGCCGTGTTCGGCAAGCTGATTGAGCTGTCGGGATTCTCGCGGTCGATTGTCGCCGCCGCCATCCGCATCCTCGGACGCCGCCACGCGATCCCGGTGATCGTGCTGGTGTGCGCCCTGCTAACCTACGGCGGGGTGTCGCTGTTTGTGGTGGCTTTTGCCGTCTACCCCTTCGCCGCCGAACTGTTTCGCCAGAGCGGGATCCCCAAACGGCTGATTCCGGCCACCGTCGCCCTCGGGGCATTCTCGTTTACCATGGACGCCCTGCCCGGCACGCCGCAGATCCAGAATATTATCCCCACCAGTTTCTTCGGCACCAACGCCTGGGCGGCCCCCTGGCTGGGGCTTATCGGCTCGCTGTTCATTATCATTTTTGGCTTGCTGTGGCTGGAGCGTCAGCGCCGCAAAGCACAGGCCCGCGGCGAAGGCTATGGGACCGACCTGCAAAATGAGCCGGAGACCCCGGATGACATCGATCTGCCGCATCCGCTGATCGCTATCGCCCCGTTGCTGTTAGTGGGGGTGCTGAATCTGCTGTTTACCCACTGGATCCCGCAGTGGTACGGCGCCAGCCATGAGCTCACCCTGCCGGGTCTGGCGAAGCCTGTCGTCACCGAAGTAGGGAAAATCACCGCTATCTGGGCGGTGCAGGCGGCGCTGCTCTCCGGCATTGTGCTGGTGCTGGTCTGCGGCTATCGCAATATCCGCGGCCGGCTGGCGGAGGGGAGCCGAACGGCGGTGGGCGGGGCTATTCTCGCGGCGATGAACACCGCCTCTGAGTACGGATTCGGCGCGGTTATCGCCGCCCTGCCGGGTTTCCTGGTGCTGTCGAAAGCCCTCGCGGCCATTCCCAATCCGCTGTTAAACGAGGCGATCAGCGTCACGGTGCTGGCCGGGATCACCGGCTCGGCCTCCGGGGGGATGAGCATCGCGCTGGCGGCGATGTCCGAGACCTTTGTCGCCGCCGCCCACGCCGCCAATATTCCGCTCGAGGTCCTGCACCGCGTCGCCGCCATGGCCAGCGGCGGCATGGACACCCTGCCGCATAACGGGGCGGTGATCACTCTGCTGGCGATCACCGGCCTGAGCCATCGCCAGGCCTACGGCGGTATTTTCGCCATCACGGTGATCAAAAGCCTCGCGGTACTGTTTGTCATTGCCACGTTCTATGTGACCGGCATTGTCTGATACCCGATTGAAGGAGTAATAAAATGAATTTGCACGGTAAAACGGCGCTGGTCACCGGCTCCACCAGCGGCATCGGTTTAGGGATCGCCAAAGTGCTGGCTCAGGCGGGCGCGCAGGTGATCCTCAATGGCTTCGGCGACAGCAGCCACGCCCGGGCTGAAGTCGCCGCGCTGGGCAAGATCCCCGGCTATCACGACGCCGACCTGCGCGACGTCGGGCAGATCGAGGCGATGATGCACTATGCCGAAAGCACCTTCGGCGGCGTCGATATTGTGATCAATAACGCCGGCATCCAGCACGTCGCCCCGGTGGATCAGTTTCCGGTGGACAAATGGAACGACATCATCGCGATCAATCTCTCCAGCGTCTTCCACACCACCCGCCTGGCGCTGCCGGGTATGCGCCAGCGCAACTGGGGGCGCATCATCAACATAGCCTCAGTGCATGGCCTGGTGGCGTCGAAAGAGAAATCGGCCTACGTCGCTGCCAAGCACGCGGTGGTCGGGCTGACCAAAACCGTGGCCCTGGAAACCGCGCGCAGCGGCATCACCTGCAATGCCATCTGCCCGGGCTGGGTGCTGACCCCGCTGGTGCAGCAGCAGATCGATAAGCGCATCGCCGAGGGGGTCGACCCGGAGCAGGCCAGCGCCCAGCTGCTGGCGGAAAAACAGCCCTCCGGGGAGTTTGTCACCCCGCAGCAACTGGGCGAAATGGCGCTGTTTCTGTGCAGCGATGCCGCTGTCCAGGTGCGCGGCGCCGCGTGGAATATGGATGGCGGCTGGGTGGCGCAGTAGACGAACTCGGGGAGTCAGGTAATGGCTCCCCTGTTACTGCAGCGCCAGGCTGACTAACCGCTAATTGACTTCAAGGTGGCAGCTGCAGTGATCAACACGCCAATCACCACAGGATAAAAAACAGCATAAATGATATAACACTCAATTTTCCGGTCTCTGGTATAGAAATAGATGGTGTTACCAATACTAATGAGAGACCCCAGGAAACCAACGGTGGCTAAAACAGCTATAAACGTTAATAGCCAGTAATATGCCCCACCCACACCACGGTTGCTGAGACAACCCAACATTGCCAGCGCTTGCAACAAACACAGTGCCATTGCGCCGGAGCAATTTTCGCAAATTTTGCCGTAAAGTCTGAATGTTGACCACACCTGTAAATTAATTTTATTCACTGACCACTCCTTGTTTAAGGCAGCAAATGATTTAACCCTGTGAAATTCAATTTCTATTTCCTGAAATGCTTAAAAGCATTAATTTAATCAACGAATACAATAACCTACTATTGAAAACAATAAAAAGCACAATACAGTTATATATTAATATTATCCCTCCTTTCTCTCGAAAAATTATGAGTTAGTTAACCAAAAATGACTTTTCTCAATCTAGTCTCCCTGCATATTAAAACGTGACCGGGCAAAGGCATCATAGACTTGCTGACTGGTAAATGCCGGGAAGGTCGCCCGCGCTGCCGCTTCGCGTAGCGCGGCGCAGTATGCTTTATTTCCCTCGACGGCGTCGATTTTTTTCAGTTTACCATCGCGGGCAAACTCAAGATGCAGACGGCACTTTTTCCCGTGCCACGCATATCGATCGGCAAGCTGGGCCTCCAGCGCGTTTTTAATCGCCCTTGCCTGCTGCCCATATTCATCCTCGTCGCTAAAACGTCCGGAGCTACAGCTGCCGAGGGCCGAGGTTTTATGGCAATCGGACGGGTGCAGCGGTGCGCAGCCGCTAAGCACCGCAAGCAACATCACCGGCATCACTCTTTTTTTCATAACTCTTCCCTGTTTGTACAAGCACTGAAAGACCGCCTAACTGTAACGTGAAAGCGAAAGCATGCGGCCTGCCAATTATCAGGGGTGACAATTAAAACATCGCCAGAAAGCGTTTCACCGTGCGTGAGCGCTCGAAGCGCCGCCAGGCGATGGCGATATCGGTCTTCAGCGGCGCCCCACTGAGCGGGTGATAGCTGACGTTCGGCTGCTGAATGCAGGTCATCGACTGCGGAACCAGCGCGAAGCCGAACCCGGCATTGACCATGCTTAGCGACGACGAAATCTGCGACGACTGCCAGGCACGCTCCATGTCGATCCCGGCGCGCAGGCAGCTGTTGTACACCAGCTCATACAGCCCGGGGGCCACCTCCCGCGGGAAGAGGATCGGCGCCACGTCGCACAGCTGTTCCAGGGCCAGGGTCGGCTGCGTCGCCAGCGGGTTATCGCGCGGCAGCGCGATGACCATCGGCTCCTCATCAATAATCCGCAGATTAAAGGCTTTACTGCTCTCGCACGGCAGACGGACGAAGGCGATATCCAGCTCGGCCTCGCTCAGGGCGGTCATCAGATTGGCCATATTGTCTTCCATCTTGTGCAGGGTCACCCCGGGGTGGTCGAGCTGAAAGCGGTGCAGCAACGTGAAGATTTGCGGATGGAAAGCATCAGAACTGGTAATGCCTAGCGACAGGCTGCCGTTCATCCCGCGCGCAATACCCTTGGCCTTCTCCAGCGCCGCATCGCTCATGGCGAGGATCTGGCGGGCATCCTCATAGAACGACTCTCCCGCTTCCGTCAGCTCCACCCCGCGGGTTAAACGCCGAAACAGCGGGGTCCCTACCTCTCGCTCAAGTCTCTGAATTTGCTGACTTAACGGAGGTTGTGAAATACCCAGTTCCTTGGCGGCCTGGGTGAAGTGCCGCGTCCTGGCGACGGCGACAAAATAACGAAGATAACGAAGTTCCATATCGAAAACGTCTCAAACCAGCATGGTTTCTATATTGGAACTGTGAGCTGAATCGGGTCAACATTTATTTAACCTTTCTTATATTTGTTGAACGAGGAAGTGGTATATGAATCACTCTGCTGAATGCACCTGCGAAGAGAGTCTGTGCGAAACCCTACGGGCGTTTTCCGCGCAGCATCCCGAGAGCGTGCTCTATCAGACATCGCTAATGAGCGCCCTGCTGAGCGGGGTTTACGAAGGCAGCACCACCATCGCGGACCTGCTGAAACATGGCGATTTCGGCCTCGGCACCTTTAATGAGCTGGACGGGGAGCTGATCGCCTTCAGCAGTCAGGTCTATCAGCTGCGCGCCGACGGCAGCGCGCGCAAAGCCCAGCCGGAGCAAAAAACGCCGTTCGCGGTGATGACCTGGTTCCAGCCGCAGTACCGGAAAACTTTCGACCATCCGGTGAGCCGCCAGCAACTGCACGACGTTATTGACCAGCAAATTCCCTCTGACAACCTGTTCTGCGCCCTGCGCATCGACGGCCATTTCCGCCATGCCCATACCCGCACCGTGCCGCGCCAGACGCCACCGTACCGGGCGATGACCGACGTCCTCGACGATCAGCCGGTGTTCCGCTTTAACCAGCGCGAAGGGGTGCTGGTCGGCTTCCGTACCCCGCAGCATATGCAGGGGATCAATGTCGCCGGGTATCACGAGCACTTTATTACCGATGACCGCAAAGGCGGCGGTCACCTGCTGGATTACCAGCTCGATCACGGGGTGCTGACCTTCGGCGAAATTCACAAGCTGATGATCGACCTGCCCGCCGACAGCGCGTTCCTGCAGGCCAATCTGCATCCCGATAATCTCGATGCCGCCATCCGTTCCGTAGAAAGTTAAGGGGTTCACATGGACAAACAGTATCCGGTACGCCAGTGGGCGCACGGCGCCGATCTCGTCGTCAGCCAGCTGGAAGCGCAAGGCGTACGTCAGATCTTCGGTATCCCCGGCGCCAAAATCGACAAGGTGTTCGACTCACTGCTGGATTCCTCGATTCGCATTATTCCGGTACGCCACGAAGCCAACGCCGCGTTTATGGCCGCCGCGGTCGGACGCATTACCGGCAAAGCGGGCGTGGCGCTGGTCACCTCCGGTCCGGGTTGTTCCAACCTGATCACCGGCATGGCCACCGCGAACAGCGAAGGCGACCCGGTGGTGGCCCTGGGCGGCGCGGTGAAACGCGCCGATAAGGCGAAGCAGGTCCATCAGAGTATGGATACGGTGGCGATGTTCAGCCCGGTCACCAAATACGCCGTCGAGGTGACGGCGCCGGATGCGCTGGCGGAAGTGGTCTCCAACGCCTTCCGTGCCGCCGAGCAGGGCCGCCCGGGCAGCGCGTTCGTCAGCCTGCCGCAGGATGTGGTCGATGGCCCGGTCAGCGGTAAAGTACTGCCGGCCAGCCGGGCTCCGCAGATGGGCGCCGCGCCGGATGACGCCATCGACCAGGTGGCGAAGCTTATCGCTCAGGCGAAGAACCCGATCTTCCTGCTCGGCCTGATGGCCAGCCAGCCGGAAAACAGCGCGGCGCTGCGCCGTTTGCTGGAGGCCAGCCATATTCCGGTCACCAGCACCTATCAGGCCGCCGGGGCGGTGAATCAGGATAACTTCTCTCGCTTCGCCGGTCGGGTCGGGCTGTTTAACAACCAGGCCGGGGACCGTCTGCTGCAGCTCGCCGACCTGGTGATCTGCATCGGCTACAGCCCGGTGGAATATGAACCGGCGATGTGGAACAGCGGCAACGCGACGCTGGTGCATATCGACGTGCTGCCCGCTTATGAAGAGCGCAACTACACCCCGGATGTCGAGCTGGTGGGCGATATCGCCGGCACCCTCAACAAGCTGGCGCAAAATATCGATCACCGGCTGGTGCTCTCCCCGCAGGCGGCGGAGATCCTCCGCGACCGCCAGCACCAGCGCGAGCTGCTGGACCGCCGCGGCGCGCAGCTGAATCAGTTTGCCCTGCATCCGCTGCGCATCGTTCGCTCCATGCAGGATATCGTCAACAGCGACGTCACGCTGACCGTGGACATGGGCAGCTTCCATATCTGGATCGCCCGCTACCTGTACAGCTTCCGCGCCCGCCAGGTGATGATCTCCAACGGCCAGCAGACCATGGGCGTCGCCCTGCCCTGGGCCATCGGCGCCTGGCTGGTCAATCCTGAGCGCAAAGTGGTCTCCGTCTCCGGCGACGGCGGCTTCCTGCAGTCGAGCATGGAGCTGGAGACCGCCGTCCGCCTGAAAGCCAACGTGCTGCATCTCATCTGGGTCGATAACGGCTACAACATGGTGGCTATTCAGGAAGAGAAAAAATATCAGCGCCTGTCCGGCGTCGAGTTCGGGCCGATGGATTTTAAAGCCTATGCCGAGTCCTTCGGCGCCAAAGGGTTTGCCGTGGAAAGCGCCGAGGCGCTGGAGCCGACCCTGCGCGCCGCGATGGACGTCGACGGCCCGGCGGTGGTGGCCATCCCGGTGGATTATCGCGATAACCCGCTGCTGATGGGCCAGCTGCATCTGAGTCAGATTCTGTAAGTCATCACAATAAGGAAAGGAAAATGAAAAAAGTCGCACTTGTTACCGGCGCCGGCCAGGGGATTGGTAAAGCTATCGCCCTTCGTCTGGTGAAGGATGGATTTGCCGTGGCCATTGCCGATTATAACGACGCCACCGCCAAAGCGGTCGCCTCCGAAATCAACCAGGCCGGCGGACACGCCGTGGCGGTGAAAGTGGATGTCTCCGACCGCGATCAGGTATTTGCCGCCGTTGAACAGGCACGCAAAACGCTGGGCGGCTTCGACGTCATCGTCAATAACGCCGGTGTGGCACCGTCTACGCCGATCGAGTCCATTACCCCGGAGATTGTCGACAAAGTCTACAACATCAACGTCAAAGGGGTGATCTGGGGTATTCAGGCGGCGGTCGAGGCCTTTAAGAAAGAGGGGCACGGCGGGAAAATCATCAACGCCTGTTCCCAGGCCGGCCACGTCGGCAACCCGGAACTGGCGGTGTATAGCTCCAGTAAATTCGCGGTACGCGGCTTAACCCAGACCGCCGCTCGCGACCTCGCGCCGCTGGGCATCACGGTCAACGGCTACTGCCCGGGGATTGTCAAAACGCCAATGTGGGCCGAAATTGACCGCCAGGTGTCCGAAGCCGCCGGTAAACCGCTGGGCTACGGTACCGCCGAGTTCGCCAAACGCATCACTCTCGGTCGTCTGTCCGAGCCGGAAGATGTCGCCGCCTGCGTCTCCTATCTTGCCAGCCCGGATTCTGATTACATGACCGGTCAGTCGTTGCTGATCGACGGCGGGATGGTATTTAACTAATAAAAAATAAGCTCTGACATGGCTTGCCCCTGCTTTCGCGCAGGGGCTTTTTTTTGGTTTGAGTGTAAGTGTAAGCATCCCGGGGAAACGAAGCATCAATACTTGAGGGCTTCTGGCGTTCTTACTTACGCTTCTGGCACGACGTGGGCAATCTGACTGGGATGAAGGGCTGATTTGAGCGAGGAGCTACCTGTCACTGTGTGCGATTGAATATTTTGTCACACGAGCATAACAACTCTGTTGAGAAATCTGGATCTAACATCTATAAATCAGCAATATACTCCACTTTATAAACCGTAGATCAGGAGATTACTTTGCAATCCGATCACTCAAGACTTTATCTTCGCCGTGTAAACGCATCAGATATAGATGATCTCTTCAGGATTTATGGCGACCCTGCAACAAATACGTTCAATCCAGCAGGCCTGTATCCCGATATTAGTCACGCACGTAATGTAATGGCCCGCTGGCTTAACCACTGGGAGAATTATAAGTTCGGAAACTGGGCTATCTCACTGAAAGAGAATCCCGATAGAATTATCGGTTTTGGAGGGCTTAGCATTATCAGTTATGACTGATACACCGATAATGAACCTGGGGTATCGTTTCTCTACGGAGTCATGGGGGAAAGATCTGGCGACAGAGTTCGCTAAATATGCGGTCGGGTATGGGTTTGATATTTTAAAACTGGATGAGATTTCTGCGGTAGTAAGACCAAACCATCTGGCATCCCAAAAGATCCTGACGAAAGCAGGTCTCCGGTTTTCAAGAAATATTCATGATGTGAAAAATGAGCCCGCAAGCATGCTTTTTACCGTGACTCTGGATGAGTGGAACAATGCGCTAAGTAGGGGAACTACCCCCCCATTGATCATTAGAGTTCATGCGTAACGTCCGCTGCTGGCGCGGAGCGGACGGATAGGTTCTGCCTCACTCATCCCCTTCCCTTGTATCTAACGGTTTGTGGTGATTAGCTACCACCACTGAAGCAGAGTGAGCCGCCCCCTTCCCTTAAGGTCAGAAAAGTCAGCACCACTGAACCTTGATTTGCAGTACATGGCCCTCCACTTCACCTTTCACGCCAGCACATCAGGTTGAACGGTTACCGGGAGCTCGACTCCGTATGTACAAGGCGAACAGGCGTGATGGTTTATGTGAGAAGAGTGAGACCATGTTTCCAGTCGGCATTGATGTAAGTAAAAACCCCCTGGATCTTTGCATGCTGTACGACGTTATCAAAGGACACACAAAAACCCGTAACATCCTAAATAACAGACGTTCAGTTGAAAATATACTTCGCTGGCTCAGGCTCCAGCACTGCGGTCCGGGAGATGTTCATGTGGTGATGGAGGCCACCGGTGTTTACCACGAACGGCTGGCTACTGAGTGACATGTGCCGGTTACCTTCTGTTAAGAGACTGGCCTCCATTGAATTAACAGATGTATTGGATGGCCAGTGAATTTTTACAGTGAATAATCATTGTTATAAAAATGTGTTAAAATATATGGGCAGTTCACCTCCACCACAATTCTGCCTGAACGCCAAAACTTAACTGATGGCTTTTATCATCATTGAAACTGAAATTAGTAATTTCGTTATGAATCGCATCCATATAGGTGGTATAGAAGCGAATTTCCGGGCGTGATTTTAGCATGCTATTTGCAACTTTAAGTGCATGATAAACTGTTGCTTTATAGCCTGATTCTCGAAGAGTTCCGTCGATATTAGTATTTCTTTGATTAAAATAAGCCAACTCTATTCCTGTTTGATTATACTGATCCCAAATCCAGGCTGGACGAACCACTGCACGCAAAAATTCCGAGTCAGAGTGTGGGTGTTTATCTTCAATGGTGTAAATATTTTTAGCCATCCCAGCAACTACTGTGCTGGCCATTATTATATTGGGGGATAAATAATTTTCTCCCTGTGTGATAAACCGCCATGTATAGCCACTTGCACTGCCTGGTATATACAAATAGCCCGGCTCTGAGTCATTTATTTTAGCCATGCTACTCGCAATCGAATTATTACCAAGTTGAAACCCGAATTCATTGAAACCACCATCATCATGTTGTGTGGATAAAGTGATAGTTCCAATTACAGCATCTTTAAATTCGATATCATTCTGGCTATCTGTTTTATTTGCCATATGATATTTACCATCTATTTCTAATGTTTTATTATGAGATACAGGTATTTTATTATAACGAAAATCAATAAAGTTGGTGTTGACCGTTTCATCAGCAGCATCTTTATCCTGACGCTGGAACGCAATATCCAAACTACCAACAGGCAATGTGATATTTTCTAAGCCTACACCTCCTGCGGTTACTGCATTATGATATTTCCAGTCAAGCATCTGGAGTTCTCGTTTAGCAATTTTATGCTTACCAACCCACAATATTGCATCAGGAATTGGTGGTATAAAACCCGTGGTTTTTAGATACATATCTGAAAATTGTAGATAACTACCCTTCTCAGAGGGTGTATCGAACCATCCACTGGAATTTGACTGGCTAACATTACCGTCCAGTGTAACGATTGCTTCAGCCTCTCTAGTTTGATCTTTAAATACTCGTTGTGTAAAGGTGAGATCAAACCAACCAGTGTTTTCATTACCATATCGTCCAAGACTACCAATGGCATAGTCTTTCGGACCACCATTGGTTGTTGTTGCCATTCCTGCACGAAAATAACCGGAATAATTAAACCCTATTTCCTTCTTAATCTTTAACGCAAGATCGTGGAATTCACTATCCGACATATTATTAAATGTACCTGTCTCATTCGTCGAGGCGGATAATGGTTTACCTGTCGGTATTTTATTCGCAATTAATTTTTTATTGTCATTCTCTTTGAATTTTAACTTATCGTCGTTCGATAACTCTTCCTTTAACTTCCGAACAATTGCATCAATATCCTCCGGCGAAAGAGTCGGTGCAGAAATAGCATAAGCATTAACTAGTAGAAGTGCAGAAATACATATAAGTTTTGTAAGACTGTTCTTGATTGCCATCAATTAATACCCTTGTGATTTTGATTTTATTGTTGTTTGCCAAGTGTTAACAATAAGTATTTATGAACCCAACCATCTGTTAAATAAAAGATGAACAGAATCCCCCCATCTAATTTTTAGGTTAACCAGATGGGGTATACTCTATAATTAATCAAGTAAATAATTCAGAGCCTGGACAAACCATTCTTGCTAATCACATCTTTATACCACCAGAAGCTTTTTTTCGGGATTCTGGCGAGCTCTTTAAGATCAAATTCCTCACGATCAACATATATAAAGCCATACCGCTTGCCATAGCCTTGATGGGTGCTGATTAAGTCTATAGCAGCCCAGGGACAATAAGCGAAAATTTCTACACCATCGGTTATTGCAAGCTGCATTTGTTCAATGTGCTTTTGTAAATAATCAATGCGGTATTGATCATCAACTTTACCATTTACAAGGCAATCCTTTTGACCTAATCCATTTTCAGAGATCATAATGGGTAATCGATATTTATCCCATACGGCTCTTAAAGTCGTGCGAAAACCTATCGGGTCGACCAGCCAGTTATAATCTGTTTTCTCGAGATAAGGGTTAACTGCGGCCCGGTAAATACCTCCCTCACCATAGGTGATCTGCTGATCACCTTCGCGGAAGGTAATATCATGACCATCATTACGACTAGCACTGACCGTCATTGTGGCATAATAATTAATAGAAATGAAATCAGGGCTAGCATTCTTCAGTATTTCATCATCTCCCTCCAGGACATCAGGCTGATAACCTCGATCACATAAATATGACCAGGCGAGGCTGTTATATTGGCCATAAACTGCCATATCAAGATAAAGCCAACAACGAATTGCCATCCAGTTGTCTGCTGCAATAATATCCTCTGGATGGCAGGACGCTGGGTATACTGATATAATATTTGGTGCAGGTCCAATCTTACCCTCAGGCACACGTTCGTGGCACAGTTTCATCACTGCTGCCTGTGCTACAAACATATGGTGTGCTTCCTGGTAAGCGTGTTTTTTGCTGTTATGTTTTTTTCCAATGGCATTACCGTGTAAAATCATTACGTTTTGTTCGTTTATAGTTAAAAAATATTTTACCCGGTCACCAAAACGATCAAATATCAATCTCGCGTATTCTATAAATGCATCAATGGTTTTTCTTGAACTCCATCCACCTTGCTCTTCAAGTTTCAATGGCAAATCAAAGTGATACAAAGTCAATATAGGCTCTATATTGTAACGCAACAACTCATCAATTAAATTATTATAGAAATCAACTCCTTTCTCGTTTATTTCACCTTGCCCCTGAGGCAATACTCTCGACCATGAAACTGAAAAACGATAACTTTTTAATCCCATTTGAGCAAATAAACGAACGTCTTCTTTATAGCGATGATAATGATCGCTCGCTACAGTAAAATCGGTAATGTCAGCATGCCGAGCACCAAGGGCATCCTGGACCGAAGGACCTTTGCCATCGCAATTCCACCCTCCTTCAACCTGGAAAGCTGAAGTCGATGCTCCCCATAAAAATTTATCCGGAAAAACTTTAAGATTTTTGTATAGCATATTAAGCCCTTAATATTATTGATTCGGAATACATTTATAACCTGACGCTCATTATCTTTTTCGTGGCGTCAATTACCTTGTGTTGGTCTTGTGTGTATTCAAGCTCTGAAGTTTCTTCAAGATTAGTAATAATAACAGGGGTCTGCAGAGAAAGACCGGCTGCGCTAATCGCCCCAATATCAAATTCAATCATGAGTTGTCCTGAAGTCACCTTCTGTCCTTTTTCAATGTAAGACTTAAAGGGCGCCCCTTTCAATGACACGGTATCAATACCTACATGGATCAATAATTCAACACCATTATTCGATTCCAGACAGATAGCATGTAAAGTCGGGAAAACTGAAACAACGGTACCGTCAAATGGTGCCAATACCTTTCCTTCAACAGGAACAATGGCTAATCCTTTTCCAAGGGCACCGGAAGAGAAAACTTCATCCTCTACTTCTTCTAATGGGATTACATTCCCTTTTATTGGATTCATTATCCCTTCTATAGTATTCTTTTCTGCATAAATTTGCGGTTTTGCAGGTGCTTCATCTTTATCGGCACACACTGAAGCCGGCTCATATTTCAGACTAAGAATATAGGTAAGGATAGCCGTTACTATAACGGAAATAAGTAATGCAATAAGAATATTAAAGATGTTCCACAGGTTCTCGCCAAGATATAAAGGCAGGGCTGGAAGTCCCGATGATCCCACGGCATAACGATACACATCTGTAATCCCGGCATATAAACCACCGCAAGCGGCTCCTGTCATACAAGCGATTAACGGGTATTTTTTTGGTAAATTTACACCATAGAGTGCAGGCTCTGTAATCCCCATTAGTGCAGTGATTCCTGAAGAACGAGCGATTTGACGAGTAGTATTATCCTGAGTTCTAAAACCAACAACCAGCGCAGCAACGGCCTGACTGATATTGGCTATCATCGCACCTGGACCAATAATATTTTCGACTTTTAATGTTGTAAGTTGTGCAATAGAAAGTGGCGTAATGCTAAAATGAATGCCAAACATAACTAATATTGGCCAAAGTGTTGCTACAAGGAAAACCACTGTCCAACTACCGACAGATTGTAAACCCACAAAAGCTAATGCAATATAATCTCCAATATACCCTCCCAGTGGACCAAGCAGCGTTAACCCTATAATACCGACAAACATCAGAGTCAACATAGGGACAAAAATAATCTTGATGGCATTAGGCACTATTGTATTCAAAAAACGTTCAACAAATGACTGTAGCCAAACAATGAGTAAAATTGGAACAACAGAGGAACCATAGTTTACGAGCCTAACAGGCAACCCAAAAATCTCTATTGGATCGCCTGTCAATCGTAACTGGACAAATTGAGGATGAAGTAAAATACCACCAAGCACTGCGGCAAGTATTGGATTGCACTTTAATTTTGATGCCGCATTATAGGCAAGTAAAATTGGCAAAAAGTAAAAAACAGCGTCAGACATAAAGTTTATAACTACATAGGTCTTCTCTTCCTTACCAACAAGGTTAAAAACTACAAGTAAAGCCAGCAATGCTTTTACCATCCCTGCCCCGGAAATGGCGGGTATGAGAGGGTTGAATGTTCCAGAGATAAAGTCCATAACTGAACTTAAACTTATTTTTCTATTCTTCGATGTTGATATATTAGAACTGCTGGAGCTGCGTGCCGGGTACGCGTCATTAAATGCATCAAAAACATCCTTAACATGAGTGCCGACAACCACCTGGCACTGACCTCCACTCATAATGACATTGATTACCCCTTCAAGGGATTTCAATTTAGCAATGTCAATATTATTATCAACCAAAACAAATCTCAACCGAGTTTGGCAATGGGTTAAATCTTTTACATTCCCAATCCCGCCAATATGAGAAATTATAGAGGTTATCAGATTATGGTATTTACTGCTCATTAAGATTCTCCAGTTTTTGATGCTGGGAATCTAACAGTTGAAAAATATTGAATCAAATACCTTTAAACTATGCATTACTATGCCTCACAGGCATGGTAATCGTAATGACACAGCAACAAAACCTCTTGATAATCAGCGGGTTTGTTTTTTTCGCTTTTACATAAACTACTGTTACTGGTCGATTTCAGTATGTCCATAATCATAAAACGCGATCCAGATGCTACTTTTACAGCATAAGAATTCAACCTCCTTTAAATAATGTGATGGATATCACAACTATAATGAAGATAAAGAGTTCATGTTTTGGCTGTTTGTCCGGTTAAAACCCCCTGACATTAATCATTAGACGATGGCTATTAGTATTCAGGTTGGTTCAGATAACGTGAAATCGTTTTAACAAATAAATCTGTTGCGGTATTAAATATACGGCCTTTTTTCCATAGAACCAGGCTTTGTGTACGCCTTATCGGGTTAAACTGCCGAAAAGTTAATCCATTCACATTACGTACAAGTGGGCTATCAATACATACCGCGTAACAAATACCTTGCCTGACGCTTTGAATAGGTATGACAAGACTGTTGTAGGTTCCTAATATATTAATATGATATTTCGAGCGGCCAAACCAGTTTTCTATTTCATTAATAACAGAAGGCCTCGCTGGAAGCATCAGTGGCTGATGGATCAGATCTTTCATTTCAATTTTTTCCTTGTTGGCTAAAGGATCGTCGACGGGTAGCAGCACACCCCATTCTTCATATGTGGGTAATCTTATGACGTTATAACTTAATGTATCAACCGGGCCTAATAACACACAAATATCAACCTCTCCTTCATCCATTTTTTTGATGATATATTCTGCTACGCCAGAATAGAAGTTAAACCTGACGTTAGGGTAAGATAAAGAGAAGGGTTTAATTAAGTCTAAAAGTAATTCGCTACCCTGTGACTCCACTATTCCAATGGTAACTTCACCAGAAACTAAAACATTCTTTTCGGTTAGTTCTTTTATTGTTAGTGCAGCAAGATCCAAAATATCTCTGGCGCGACTCTTTAATAATTTACCTTCTGGTGTGAGGGTCATTGCCCTGCCATTTTTTTCGAACAACTCCACACCAAGGCTCTGTTCAAGCATTATTAGCTGGCGACTTAATGTTGGCTGCGTAATGTGTAGCAAATCCGCAGCCTTGGTAATATTGTTAGTGTTTGAAACGGTCAGGAAGTAACGTAGAATTTTTAGGTCCATATAGCCACCAAATTTAACATATGAATCCCAACTATACTTGAGATATTAATAAGTGTTAACAGCCCATGGAGATTTTGTTACCGATAGCGCATTATGAAAGCAGGGATGTTTGATGCGATCACCGATGTTACTTTGTCGGGACTGTACTTCGATTTTAATTCCATTGTCGACTACTTGTGAAAAAAACTCATAAGACCATTCAATGGCGCATGCTGGTTCCCTTCATACCAGTGCAATACCCTGTCACATACAGAGTTGCTGGCAATAAAAGAAGGAACACCGAATGAAGTATGTGAATCTGGGTCGTAGCGGGTTGAAAGTCTCCCGTCTTTGTCTCGGTTGTATGAGCTATGGCGAACCTGAACGTTTGCCTCAACCCTGGTCCCTGGATGAAAAAGCGTCACGACCGTTCATCCGTCAGGCGCTTGAAGCCGGCATTAATTTTTTTGATACTGCGAATATCTACTCGGGCGGTAGTTCAGAAGAGATTACAGGAAAAGCGCTGAGAGAAATGGCCAGACGCGACGAGATCGTTGTAGCGACAAAGACTTTCTTTCCGTGGCGCAACTCACCCAATACCGGGTTTCTTTCCCGCAAGGCCATTTTTCAGTCTATTGACGATAGCCTGATGCGCTTAGGCATGGATTATGTGGACCTCTTTCAGATTCACCGCTTTGACTACTCCACGCCTGTTGAAGAGACCATGGAGGCTCTGCATGACGTCGTTAAAGCAGGAAAAGTACGTTACATCGGCGCATCTTCTATGGAAGCCTGGCGCTTTGCAAAAATGCAGCATACCGCTGAGCGTAACGGCTGGACCCGATTTATCACGATGCAACCGCAATACAACCTGCTTTACCGGGAAGAAGAGCGCGAGATGCTGCCCCTGTGTGAAGACCAGGGCGTTGGGGTGATCCCCTGGAGTCCGATGGCACGCGGCAGGCTCACGCGCGACTGGAATGTCACGTCCCGACGAACGCAAAACGATGCCTTTGCGTTAAAAATGTATGAGAACGCAGCCCTTCTGGATAAGCCCGTGATTGATGTTGTTGCCAGCATTGCCGAAAAGCACGCGGTGCCAAGAGCTCATGTTGCAATTGCCTGGCTGTTATCAAAATCCGTCATTACAGCACCGATCATTGGCGCAACGAAACCAGAACATCTTTCCACGGCTATCAGCGCGCTGAACTTTTCACTTAGCGATGCCGAAATCACGGAACTGGAAGCTCGCTATCTGCCGCACCCCGTTGACGGGATCATTCCCCCGCTTCCGGATACGCCGCCTTCCCTCACTCCGCCTTCAGCGATCCAGAACTATTAACACCCTGCCCTGGCCCGGCGTTGCCGGGTCTCCCAGACCACTCATTCCCGGTCACTGATGTGAAAAAGGAAACGGTGCTGGCGCGAATGCGCCCGATCGAAAAATCATCGCTCCACCAGGTTCGGTCCCGCTGTTGGCGACAATAAACAACTCGCGATGCCCGGGGCGGATCGCCAGGCTTGTCGATTTAAGGTTACGGCCTTTGTCGCGATCAGGCAGCATAATTTGCCCAATCGGCAGTCCGTTGCGGTTGAAGACCATGACGCGGCCCTGGCCTGAGATGGCCACATATACATTGCCTTCGCTGTCGACACGGGCCCCATCTGGAGCCGGCCCGGTGAACTGATAGGTAACAACTGAACCAAACGGGGCGACCGTGGTGGCGTCTGACAGTCTTACGCGATGAAGCCTGTTTTTAGCGTGTTCTGTGGCCCATATCTGAGAGCCGGCGGGGTCAATCGCTATGCCGTTCCCGACCGCGAGTCCAGGCAGGATGGCATGAATTGACCCGACATTGGGACTAACGTAGAACACCCCACCCTGTGGATCGGCTGAATTTCCCCGGCTGTCAGTGAAATAAAATCCGCCCTGATTATCAAAGACCAGGTCGTTGACAAGAAATCCGGCATCAGGAGCAACAATCATCTGCTCACGGTTGCCGTTGGGTTCGATAGCCCGAACAGAACCTCGCTGCATATCGCCCACCGAGGTGATAAAGATCCGTCCATCCTTGTGTACCGCCAGGCCGGAAGCACCGAGCGTATTCTCCTTAAGGACAATGGAAAGCTGCCGCTCCGGGGTGAGCTTAAACACGCGCCCCGTCGCCACATCAACAAACAGCAGGTTATTGTTCCGATCGAACACGATCCCTTCGAGCACGAGCGACGCCTGTGAAACGCTGAAGTACGGCTGGGCCTCCACGGTCTGAAGAGAACGCTCCCAGGGCGGTATGGGGACGGCACTGCATGTAAGCGCGTTATGATTTAGTCCATTCATGTGGTTTATCCCCGGCAATAATACAGAGGGAGACTTCACCTGCAGTCTCCCTGTGACAGCAGGTATTAACTTTTATCAAACTGACTTTCGGTAAACGGATCGGCGCGACCGCCCTGCAATGGGATTTTGGCAAGCGCCGCATCGATTTCGCGTAGCTCGCTGTCCGTCAACCGGACTTGCGGTGCACCGCTGTTTTCTATCAGGTGCGGATATTGCGTCGTACCCGGGATAGGGACAATCCAGGGTCGCTGCGCCATCACCCAGGCCAGCGCGAACTGAACCGGAGTGGTGTTTTTGCGACGGGCCCACGACTGCGCGAATTCAAGCAGCACCATGTTTTTGGCCAGGGCATCGGGCTGGAAGCGTGGCAGGTTATGCCGCCGATCGGTGCTGTCGAATTGCTGGCTTGGATTGACTGCTCCGGCAAGGAAGCTGCGGGCAGTCGGGCAGTAAGGTACGAAACCGATACCCAGCTCTTCGAGCGTTGGAAATATCTGCGTCTCCGGTTCCCGCCACCACATGGCATACTCACTCTGCACTGCAGTCACAGGGAGTACCGCATGTGCGCGCCGGATTGTCCTGGCACTCGCTTCCGACAGTCCCCAGTGTTTCACTTTCCCCTCCTGGATCAGCGCCTTCACGGTTTCCGCCACATCCTCGATCGGCACATTCGGGTCGGGGCGATGCTGATAAAGAAGATCGATGTGGTCCGTTTTCAGACGCTTTAGCGAGCCCTCTACGGCACGGCGGATATGGTCAGGGTGGCTGTTTAGGGAAGTGGGCTTCCCCTCCTCCACGCCGAAACCGAACTTGGTGGCAATCACCACACGATCGCGAACAGGGGCCAGTGCTTCCCCGACAAATTCTTCACTGAGATGGGGGCCGTAGACCTCGGCAGTATCAAAGAACGTGATACCTTGTTCGAAGGCTGCCCGGATGAGCGAAACCATGGCTTTACGATCGCGCGGACCTCCGCCGTAATAACCCACCATCGGCAGGCAGCCGAGTCCCATGCTGGAAACCTCCAGAGAGCCGAGTTTACGCGTGGTTAAGGTTTCCTTCCGGACGGGAACAGCATCCGAAGGGGCGTTCGGCGTGTCCTGACCAGCCGGTTTCGCCATCACGGCGCCGCTCCTTCCAAGGGTGGTTGCGGCCAAAGCCAGACTGGCGCCGGCGATCAGAAAATTGCGCCGGTCCCGGGAAGCGGGTACGGCAGCAGAAGGCTGGTCATGCATCATCTTGCTCATAAACTGGAACTCCCTATAACGAAGAAAGGATTCATCAATTTGGTCATTACCAGGCGTAAGCCTGAGGCGCTTCTCCCCCGGGACCTGGCCAGATTTCGTCAAGACAGCTCATGGTGTCATCTGATAGCGTGACTGTCGTAGCGTGAAGCGCCTGCTGGAGTTGTTCGACCGTACGAGGCCCAATCAGTGGAGCGGTAACGACAGGATTCTGCAGGAGCCACGCCAGCGCCACATCGGAAGGGGTTTCGCCGAGGTCCTCACATAATCCCTCGTAGGCTTCCAGCTGCGGACGATACTGTTCGATTAGACGGGCAAACGCGGGCCTTGCACGGCGCCCGCTTGCCATCTTTTTCAGTACGCCGCCAAGCAACCCTCCGGCAAGCGGGCTCCAGGGGATCAGCCCCAGGCCAAAATGACGGCATGCGGGAATGAGCTCCAGCTCAATAGTTCGGGCAGTCAGATTGTAGAGACTTTGCTCGGCGACCAGGCCCAGGAAATGACGGGCCGTGGCGACTGACTGCGCAGTCGCAATGTCCCAGCCGGCGAAATTGCTGCTACCGATATAAAGAACCTTTCCCTGCTGAACAAGCAGTTCCATGGCCTGCCAGATCTCTTCCCACGGCGTATGACGATCGATGTGATGCATCTGATAGACGTCAATATGGTCGGTCTTAAGCCGTCGCAAACTGTCCTCGCAGGCCTTGCGAATATGGTAAGCAGAAAGCCGGCGATCGTTCGGGCCCGGTCCCATAGGCTGATAGGCTTTCGTCGCCAGAACGATACGGTCACGGCGGCCACCCTGCTGAAGCCAGCGACCAATAATTTCCTCAGACAGCCCTGAACCTTGCTGGATATCGGGGGATTGTTCGGTGCCATACACGTCTGCTGTATCAATGAAATTGATACCCGCCTCAAGCGCCTCATCCAGAATGCGGGCGCTTGTTTTCTCGTCGGTGACGTCACCAAAATTCATGGTTCCGAGGCAAAGGCGGCTGACTTTCAGGCCAGTGCGGCCAAGATGCGTATAGTTCATAAACGGCTCCGTTAGGTGAATGTTCCGCCCTGGCCCTCCAGCCAGAGTGCATAATTTTCAAGAATAACTAAGCACAACGTGTTCAGTGAGAGGACATGAGTGGATGGACTTGTGAAGAAAATTCAGCAACGGATTAGCCCTAATCGGTCTAAGGTGTATATCATTTCTTTATCAACGCATTCGGGTCTTAACGCCGCACAAGGAAAACTATTCTGTATGCAAATAAGCAGAGCTGATGTTGCCGATCTCATTTATTTCATGGCGATTGCACGTCATCGCAGCTTCAGCCGTGCGGCGATTGAACTAGGCGTCAGTGCATCAGCGCTGAGTCATGCCCTGAAGGGACTGGAAACCCGGCTCGGGGTTCGCCTGCTTAATCGCACGACCAAGAGCGTCACTCCTACGGCAGCTGGTGAGGAACTGGTTCAGTCTGTTCTTCAGCCTTTCGACTCCATAGAAGGCGCGCTTGAATCGCTTAACCGGTATCGCAATACCCCTACCGGACGTATCCGCATCAATGCCGCCGTTGAAGCGGCAAATCTTTTGCTTGCGCCGGTCATGCCCGCTTTTATGGATCGCTATCCCGATATTGAAATCGATATTGTGGCCAGCAACCGTATGGTTGACGTCACTGATGCGGGCTTCGATGCCGGTATCCGCTATGGTGGCACCGTCCCGGAGGACATGGTTGCCCGGCGTTTATCCGCCGATATTCGCTGGGTTATCGCGGCCTCCCCCGACTACCTGGAACGCTACGGAACGCCTGAACATCCGGATGATTTATTACACCATCGCTGCATCAGCAATCGTCTCGGCGACGATCGGGTTTATCGCTGGGAACTTGAGCGAGACGGCGAAACATACCAAATGACAGTGCCAGGCTCAGTCACGGTCAATCATGCCGAAACGGGCCTTGTAGCCGTACTGGGCGGGGCTGGCCTGATGTATTTTCCGGAGCCTCTTGTTGCTCCCTATGTTAAGGATGGACGGCTCCGCCTGGTGCTTACGGAATGGTCCCCGCTGGAGGAAGGTTTTCATATCTATTATTCAAGCCGCCGGCAACTGCCGACCGGGCTTCGCCTTCTGATTGAGTTCATACAGAAGGCCAGGCCGCTGGGGTTGTGAAATAGCGCCTCCATACTGAACAATGAGTTAACGTCTTTATCGCCTCGTAGCGGATAGCAGAAAATCAATCAGGGTCTTCACTCTTTTCGTTTTACCCGCGTTTTTGGGGTAATAGAGGTAAACTGGCGGGTAGGTTTTCCAGTAGCACTCCATCACGGGGATAAAGTGCTCCCTGTCGGGCTGTAACTGCCAGATGGGTTCAAACAGGCGTCCAATTCCCAGCCCGTTACGGATCCCGTCAGCCATAACGTCGATATCGTTACTGATTAACTGCCCGGGCATCTCAACCGTCAGTTGCTCTCCGTGGTCGTTCAGGAGCAACGGAAGGATGCGGTTGTTAGTGATAAAACGGTAGCCAATCAGCTTGTGTTGACTGAGGTCTGCCGGCACCTCAGGCATTCCATGCTCGCTGATATAAGCTGAGGATGCATATAATCCTTCACGAAAGGGTTTCATTAACGGCCGCGCCACCACCCCGCCTTCAAGAATATCGCCAAAACGGATCCCCAGATCAAAACGCTCTTCGATGATATTCACGGTACCGTCATAGACCGATATTTCCAGTTGTATGCCCGGATATTGCTGACAGAATTTCGCCATTGCAGGCTTAAGAATTAACAAATAGGCAAAACGCGAGAGTGTGATTCGCACGATACCAGAGGGCTCCTGATTCTGGTCGCGAATGCTTTCAAGCGAATTTTCCAGCGATTCCACCGCCGCAGCGGTCTGTTCCAGCAACAGCTGCCCGGTTTCCGTCAGCTCAATACGGCGGGTCGTACGCACAAAAAGCGGATGGCCAATATGCTCTTCAAGCAGCTTAAGCGCATTGCTGACGGAAGGAGGCGTAATTTCCAGTTTTCTTGCGGCTGCCGAAATATTACCCTCATGTGCAATGCTCTGAAAGATGCGTATCTGGTTATAAAGGGCATTATTCATAATGTGTTCCTTAAGCAATCTCCGCCAGATTATTAAGTACAGTCTAAAGATGCTTAAGTCAATGCTCCTCTAATCTTCATGAAATTCGCCTCTTATACTTTTATCTCTTTCTACAACGACCTGAGTTCAGGAGACTATGATGCGAATTTTATGTCTGGATATCCCCGCACCTGGAGCATCGCTGGAAAAATATGCTCCACACCTTAACGCTGAAGCGCTGCACGCCTGGGGATTGTATAAATCCGGGTTCATCCGCGACATCTACTTCCGTCAGGACAGACCTGGCGTCGCTATTTTTCTTGAGTGTGACTCTGTCGATGAAGCGGTGAACGTAATGGCCGAATTTCCGCTGGCAAAAGCAGGCTTATTAAGCTTCGAGTGCATTCCGCTTGGCTCCTTTATTAACTGGGAAAATCTTTTTGCCGCTGAATTCAAAAAGTAAAAGTGAGGCCCGATATGAAACCTGCAGATAAACCCGTGCTGTGTGTTGTCTCCAGCCATCCAATTAAAGGTGCATCCGGTGTACCGACCGGTTTTTTCCTGGCCGAGCTGACGCATCCGCTGAAAGTACTGGAAGATGCCGGACTAAAAACGACGATAGCCAGCATTCGTGGGGGACAGCCACCGGTGGATGGATTTGACCTCAGTGACCCTGTCAACGCCTGGTTCTGGAACGAAACCGATTTTCAGCAGCGCCTGGCCACAACGCCTGCGTTATCCGAGCTGAACGGTACCGATTACAGCGCCGTTTTCTTTGCGGGCGGGCATGGAACCATGTGGGATTTCCGCGACAGCCAGGATGCCCAACGTATTATCCGCGAAGTGTATGAAAATGATGGGATTGTCTCAGCCGTCTGCCACGGGCCTGCGGCACTGGTTGACGCAAAACTCAGTAGCGGCGAATACCTGGTGAAAGGCAAAAACGTGGCGGCCTTTACCAACAAGGAAGAGGAAGAAGTTCACACCACAGATGTGGTTCCCTTCCTGCTTGAGACTGCACTCCGCGAGCATGGCGCGCTTCATCATGAAGCTCCGAACTGGTCTGAAAACGTGGTTACTGACGGTCGCCTTATCACGGGGCAGAATCCCGCTTCAGCGCACGGTGTCGGTATGGCGCTATTAAATGCGCTCCGCCAGACAGCTTAATTCATTCATCTGTCTTTCATCGTTACTCACCCTCATTGGCCGGTTTACGTCAGCTACGATCCGGCCTTTTTTCAGGAGCTGAATATGAAAACTCTTCCTCCCGTCGCGCTAGGCACATGGTCCTGGGGCACAGGTTTTGCCGGTGGTGACACCGTCTTCGGCAATCATCTTTCTGATACTCAGATGGCAGACGTGTTCACCACGGCCATGAGTAAGGGCCTCAATCTCTGGGATACCGCAGCTGTATATGGCATGGGGAGTTCAGAGGCTGCGCTGGGAACGTTAGTCCGTCAATTCCCCCGCGAGGATATGATTTTATCCACCAAATTCACACCGCAGATTGCGGACGAACAGTCAGCGCAGCCTGTCAGTAATATGCTTGAGGCCAGCCTCGGACGCCTGGGTGTGGACGCGATTGATTTCTACTGGATCCATAATCCCCTCGATGTTGAGAAATGGACGCCAGGAATGATCCCACTTTTACAAAGCGGTAAGGTCAAACGCGTCGGTGTTTCCAACCACAACCTGGCACAAATCAGACGCGCCAACGAAATCCTTAACGCTTCCGGTTATTCCCTCAGTGCAGTACAGAATCACTACAGCCTGCTTTATCGCGCCTCTGAAGAGGCCGGGATCCTTGATTATTGCCGACAAAATAACATCACGTTCTTTGCTTACATGGTCCTGGAGCAAGGCGCGCTCAGTGGTCGTTATGATTCAAATCATCCCATGCCTGCCGGGAGTGGCCGGGCCGAAAGTTATAACGCAGTACTGCCACAGATAGAAAAATTAACCACCGCCATGAAAAAAATGGGAGCCGAAAGGAATGCCAGCGTTGCACAGATAGCCATCGCATGGGCTATTGCGAAAGGTACCCTTCCACTCATCGGTGCGACTAAAGTCCATCACGTTCTGGACGCCGCCTGCGCTTCAGATATCCAGTTACGCGATGAGGAAATCATCCTGCTGGAACAACTCGCCACAGAGACCAGAGTGGATACACGTGGCGCCTGGGAAAAACCGATGGTGTAAACCCCATCCGGGACAGACTGTCATGAATGACACACACGAACGGGCTGTTCCGGGTGATCCTAATCTGTATCACTTTTACTGCTTTGTATGAATGGTGAGAATATGAAAATCATTTGCCTCGAAGAACATTATCTCGACAGCGAGTTAGGGCGAGCGTGTATGCCCGTTGCGTTTGAGCAGGCGCCTTTCCTTGGCGACTGGGGGAAAACCGTCGCTGATGGTCAAAATCCTGACCGAAGCCGGCCGCAGATAGAAAAGAATGCGCTGATAAACGCGAAAGGCGCAGATTTGGGAAGCCGCCGCCTCAGGGATATGGATGAGGCTGGAATTACCCTGCAGATCCTCTCAGTGGGTGGATTCCCCCAGCTGGCACCCGGGGATGAAGCGGTAACATTAAATGCGGCGGCAAACGACCGCCTTGCCGGGGCGGTAAGAAATCACCCGGATCGCTTCGCGGCATTTGCCACACTTCCCTGGGCACAGCCGGAAGAGGCTGAAAAAGAGCTTGTCCGCGCAGTAGAAGAACTGGGATTTAAAGGGGCACTTATCAATGGCCGACCCTCTTCATGCTTTCTCGATCATCCTGACTATGACTCCCTGCTTTCCCGCTTTAATAAACTGAATGTGCCACTCTACCTTCATCCCGGATTGCCGTTTAAAAGCGTGCAACAGGCCTACTTCACGGGCTTCAGCGCAGAGGTCAACGCCAGGCTCTCTATGTTTGGCTGGGGCTGGCATCACGAAGCCGGGATCCATTTGTTACGGCTGATGTTATCGGGCGCATTTGATAAATATCCCCACCTGCAGGTAATCAGTGGTCACTGGGGAGAGATGCTGCCATTCTGGCTTCAACGTCTTGATGACAGTCTTCCACTGGCTGCAACGGGTCTGTCACGAACGCTAACGAGGACCTTCCAGGAGCACGTTTACGTTACCCCGTCAGGTATGCTGACGCTACCGCACTTCAAGTTTATCTACGAGTTAATGGGGGCAGACAGGATCCTGTTCTCCGTCGATTATCCCTATCAGACCCTGGACGGTGTAAAAACATTTATCGACTGTCTGCCGGTCAACAAGGCTGAAAAAGAGGCCATCGCGTTTCGCAATGCAGAACGTTTACTGGGCATCACGGCGTAGTTCACGGGTTCATGATGACCGGGCACAATAAGATCCGTCGACCATTATTAGTTTTTGTCTAAAAGTGAATGAGTCTTTACTGCTCTAAAAAAAATAATGTTGTCATTCTATACTGGGTTAAATATCCACCAATGATGTTTAACTGATTGAAATGAAAAATATCCTTGTCGTTTCAGGTCATCCTGAGCTTACCCATTCCGTCGCCAATGCCACTATCCTTGATGAAGTGGCGACCGCCCTTCCCGATGCTGAAATTCGTCGTCTGGACTGGCTCTATCCGGACGGCAAATTCAATATCGCTGCAGAGCAGGAAAGCCTGCTGCAGGCGGATGTAATTGTCTGGCAGTTCCCTTTTTCCTGGTATGGGCTGCCCGGGTTAATGAAACAATGGCTGGACGAGGTCTTTGTCCACGGCTTCGCGCATGGCTCAACGGCGAAACTGCGCGGTAAAAAGCTGATCCTCTCCTTCACTACGGGGGCGCCGCAGGCGCTCTATACCGCTGACGGTTTCTTTGGCCATGCCATTGAAGAGTATCTTATTCCGTTCGAGACCACGGCAAGGCTGTGCAATCTTGAGCTGCTGGCACCGGTTTATACCTGCGGTATCAGCTATGCCGACCGGGATGCCGACAAAATCGCACAGCAAAAAACGCTTGCCCGGGAACACGCGTCAAGGCTTGTCGATCTGCTCAATACCGTTTGTGAATAATCCACAGGGAGAATAACGATGCAGTATACCCGGCTCGGTAAAAGTGACTTAACGGTCTCCCGCATCTGCATGGGATGTATGGGGTTTGGCGACCCGTTAACGGGCCAGCATCGCTGGACGCTGGACGAAACAGCAAGCCGGGACATCATTCGCTACGGTCTCGAAAAGGGTATCAATTTTTACGATACCGCTATCGCCTATCAGAACGGCTCCAGCGAGCGATACGTTGGCCGGGCGCTGCGGGAGATGGCAAAACGCGAGGACGTGGTGCTGGCCACCAAGTTTCTGCCACGAACCGCCGCGCAAATTGCCGCGGGGATCAGCGGAAAAGAGGCAATAGCCCGATCGCTCGACCAGAGCCTGCAGAATCTGGGGATGGACTACATCGACCTCTACATCTATCACATCTGGGATTACAACACGCCAGTTATTGACGTGCTTGAAGCGCTGCACGCCGCCGTGACCGCCGGCAAGGTGCGCGCGATTGGTATTTCCAATTGCTATGCCTGGCAGCTGGCGAAGGCGAACGCCCTTGCCGAACGCGAAGGGCTGACGCCCTTTGTCTCCATGCAAAGCCATTACAACCTGATTATGCGTGAAGACGAACGAGAACTCTTCGGGCTGTGCGCAGAAGATAATATCGCCATGACCCCCTATAGCGCGCTGGCCAGCGGCCGTCTCTCCCGCTTAGAAGGCCACACGCGGCGAGCGGTGGAAGATGATTATGCCCGGGGGAAATACGACAGCACGGCAGAACAGGACTGGATCATTATTGCCCGCGTCGCCGAACTTGCCGAACGGCATCAAGTGTCCATGACGGAAATATCTCTCGCCTGGCTGCTGACAAAAGTCACGTCACCTGTTGTAGGGGCCACAAAAAAAGATCACGTCGATGGCGCGGTAAACGCCGTCAATCTTCAACTGAGCCCGGAGCAAATCCGGTTTCTGGAAGAAACCTACCAGCCGCACGTTCTGACGGGGATCATGGCGCAAAACACGCCGCAAACCAAAGACGCCAGGCAGGTCTGGACGCGGTAGCCCTTATTCACTTTCATGAAAGGTTATGAGGAGGAATGATGATTTTTAAAACAGCTGTAGCCTTTCTTTTCACACTCTCCGGGCTCGCGTCAGCCCTGGCAGCAACGCCTGCTTATTATATCGCAGAGTTTCAGGCGACCGATCTTGACGCTATCAAACCGTACAGCGCTCAGGTTGAATCCACCTTCAGGCCTTTTGGTGGACGCTTCATCGTCAGAGGAGGTGAACCTGATGTTAAAGAAGGGTTTGGAGCACAGGGCAGACTGGTTGTAATCAAGTTTGAGAGTCTCAAAAATGCCCAGAACTGGTATAACTCTGCCGCGTACCAGAAGATCATTCCTATCCGACACCGTGCCGGCAATTCGCGAACCTATATCGTAGAAGGATTGCCGGACCTGGCTCCTGTTACACCATAGCGCTTTACGACCTTATTAAGACAAAGGAGGTTTTATGATCTGGTTACTGCAGCACAGAGCAGCAGCGTTGTTTTTGTTTGCAGTTATCTTCCTGATGCCCGTTAGCCATGCAAATAGTCGTGAAAAGACCGACATTAAAACGCTCGTTATCGTCTCTCACCCTTATCCGGAACGCTCAGTTCTGACAAAAGGGCTGCAGGCAGCCGCTGAGAGTCTGGAAGGCGTGACGGTTCGCAACCTTGAGACATTGTATGGTTATGACACACGTCAGATTAATGGCGACGCGGAGCGAAAAATGATGCATGAGCACAGTCGTGTCGTTTTTATCTTCCCGACACACTGGTTCAATATTACGCCGATGATGAAAGCCTGGCTTAATGAAACCTGGGGGAGTGTCGGACCCGGTTTGTGGCAGGGAAAGGAGATGCTTATTGTCAGTACGGCTGCGGGGGGAAGCTCAACTTACGGGCCAGACGGCAGGATCGGGGTATCGCTCGCGGATGTGTTTTTACCAATGAAAGCCAGCGCCCTGCACGCAGGTATGACGTGGCTTCCTCCCCTGGTCTTTGAGGGCGCCCGTAAAGATCGGCTACCTTCCTACCAGCACCAGCTGATCGAACGACTTAAACAGTAATGTCAGTAAAAGGATCCTCGTGAAAAAGAGCCTTATGCTTTTAATTTGCATACTAATAAGCAGTCCGGTTTTTGCAACAAAACCGGACGTACTGGATAAGTCAGTGATGAATCTCTTCGAGATTGGGGTCAGACCCGATCGGGGCAACGATTTTGCAGACGTGGCCAGACAGACGATTTCTGCTTCGGTTGGTCATGAAGAAGGTACGCTGGCGATGTACGCCTTGCAACGCAGCGACCATCCACGTCATGCATTCATGGTAGAGCTCTATGAAAACGAAAGCGCTTACCACAAACATCTGAATGGCGACCCGTACAAGGCATTCGCGGCTCAAGCACCTGACATTATTGACAGGAAAAAGAAAATTACCCTGGAGCCACAGTTTCTGGGGGACAAACACCTCATACCGAATGAGCGAACCATTAATAATCTGGTGATCGTCGAGGTAAAGCCTGAATTTCAGACCGAATTTAAAAACATCGTCCTGCCTGAAATGGCGGAGTCACTTAAAGTAGAGAAAGGCGTGTTAGGCATGTATGCCGCCACAGACTCACAGACTCCTAACCGCTGGTATTTCTATGAGATTTACGCCAGTGAGGAAGCGTATCAACTGCACCGACAAACGCCACACTTCCGGGACTATCTCAGGCAAACGGCGCATATGAGCGCCAGTAAGGACGCTATCCCGGTAAAACCGGTATTTCTTCGTAACAAAGGCGGAATCAAACAGGATCCGCACCGTTGATCAGTGAGGATTAACATGAAAAGCGTAATTGCAGCGGCGGCCATGTCGCTTATTATTTCTGATTTTGCTACTGCTGAGGAAACAAGAGGTAAAGCGATGATGAGAATTGAACCTTCCGCGATTTCGGAAGCTGATATTCGTGCTGTCTCTCCGGCTCTGGCGCGCTTCGGCCGTGAAGCCATTACTGAAGATCTGTGGACACGCGATTCCCTCTCGCCCAGGGACCGTAGTATGGTGACCATTGCCATGCTGATTGCCCGCAACCAGCCAGGCGAGCTTAAGCACTATATTGAAGTTGCTCTCGATAGCGGAGTGACGCCAGCGGAAGTATCAGAGATCATTACCCATCTGGCGTTCTACTCAGGTTGGCCCAATGCAATGTCAGCCGTCAGCGTGACCAAAACGGTTTTTGAATCTCGTGGCGTTACGGCGGATGCAATTCCTGACGCTTCTCCGGATCTGCTCCCCCTCAATCAGGAAGCAGAAAAGCAGCGTTCAGAAACAGTGGAAAAAAATGTTGGCTCAATATCTCCAGGCCTGGTTAAGTTCACTGCTGATCCCCTGTTCCTGGATCTCTGGCAAAGACCCACGTTGAAACCCCGCGACAGAAGCCTGATTACGGTCAGCGCCTTAATCGCATCCGGACAAAGTGCACAGATTGGCTATCACCTCAACAGAGCGATGGATAATGGGCTTTCTTCTGAGGAGGCTGGTGAGATAGTTACCCAGGCCGCGTTCTATGCCGGCTGGCCAAACGCATTTACCGCTGCTCCTGTTGTCGGAGAGGTACTACGCAATCGCTCATTGAGTAAAAGATAATATTACTGAACACTAAAACCTGACATATATCATAAATTGTGGTGTGTCCACATGTTCCCCCTATTATCAAACTATAGAGCAGGATCGTCTTCAGGGGGAGTCAGTTCAGTTGTCATGTACGCTCAGGGCTAAGTTAAGATGTCCGTTATGAAGACTCGCTATAGAGGTTTACTGATGGCGGCTCATAGAGGCGTTTATTAGTGATATTTTCAGCCAGGATAGCTGACCAGTGCTCACTGGTTCATCACGATATCCAGGAGCTACTTTTTCACGGATTCTGGGTTACAGCCTGTGTTGCGGTGAAGTCGCCCTTTCGCTCCTAAAACTTACTCTATCAGCTACTGGACTTTTTGTTCTCCTGACAGCGCATTGCAAAGCCATTTTACCGCAAGCGGCGTAAAATCCGGATCAGGATCGTAGGCGATGGTGTAAAAAATGAAGCGCTGTATGGTGAAGGTGACTATTTGAGACTAAATGGCCGCAGCGGCGGCCTGTGTGATTTCAAAAATTAATCAAGCCTCTTCTTTTATATTTTTTCCGAGGCATATTTCCTCATCAGATCTGAAATATAACGCCCTGCATTCATTAGCTCATCAACTGAACCTGACTCAACTATCTTACCATCCTGGAATACAAAGATTTCATCAGACAATATTAATGAGGTAGGCCTATGAGTAATGTTAATAATAGTAGCGTCAGGGAATTTGCTCCTGATAGTGCGAAAACAATGCTCTTCCGTCTTTATATCCATAGAAGAAGACACTTCATCAAGTATGATGATTTTGGGACTGCGCAGTAATAAACGAGCAAGCGACAGTTTTTGCCTTTGCCCGCCGGAAAAATCTACGCCACCGTCAGCAATTGATCTGTTCAGTATATTGGTATCTTTAGTGTTGTTCAATCCCGATAACTCAAGAGCCTGAAGCATTTGTTCTTCTGTTGCTTTAGGGTTCGCAATCATAAGGTTAAATTTCAGTGTATCCATAAAAATATAATCATCCTGGGATACATACGATACAACATTATAGAAATCATCGTCCTGGATAGACTGATAATCTTTGTTACCCATTGTCAATTCACCATGGTAATCCTTTAACTGTCTGGTTAATATTTTTATAAAAGTCGATTTTCCAGACCCGTTCTCTCCGGTTAAACTGTAAAACAAACCTGATTTTAGTGTCAGATTCACAGGCCCAAGCTTAAAATTTTGTTGCTCATTTCTTCTGTTATATGTGTATTCGATTTCTTTGGCAAGGATATCAATTTCACCGTCTATTCTGGCAAGCTTTTTACTTGCCCCAACGAGATTTAGGTTTTTTAGAAATTGATTGAGATTAGAACTCGCCTCTTTTAATTCAATTAATGACTGGGCCAGACCTTCAAGGGGAGTAATAAAAAGGATAATGTAAGATGTAATCAGTATAAAATGACTGAGCGGAACGAAACCATTTACCGTATCATTTAACACCTTAAAAAATACAATACCAAAAACAATTAAATTAAGAAGGCCGGAGGCGATTTGACTTTTGATATTTAAATGCCAGTAGTCCTGTTGCGAATTCCGGTCGTTTTCTAAAGTAGCTCGAAATCTACTAAAGAAAAAATCAAAGGTATTCATGCTCCTGACGAGTGATATATTTTTAACGCTATCAGTTATAAGACTATAGGTTTTTCGTCCACTATCGAGTAAAACTCTTTTGCTTTTTAATATTCTCTTGCTGAAATAAGTATTGACAACAATAAAAACAATGGAATACAGTAAAAATAATACCGAGGTAAAAACATCTCCTGACCTGAATATAAAGACAACAGATATCAAAATCTGCAGGACAGAAGGAAATAAATTTGTAGCAAGCAATCTGATAATGACATAGATATCATTAGTCGCCTGATTCAACTTATGACTGATATCCCCTGTGTTTTCATCAGGGGCCAGCGTTCTTTCTTTTTCGTATAATGATTGAAGATAAGTGCGCGATATATTTATTATAGCATCAATTCTTAAATGGCTCTGGCAGTATACTGAGAGAAATTGCAAACACTTTTGTATTCCAAGGGTGGCGACATACATTGCACCGATAATATAAATCATCTGGCTCTCGTGAGGGGCATTATTCGTTAAATGTTCGGTGATGGATGATATGTAAACCGGAGTAATTGATAATAACGCTGACGAAATAGCTGAAAGAAATAACACAATAACAAAATTTTTCAGACCATTCCTGGTAAGTATTTTAATTACTTTAGGCGTTGCACTCTTATTATCCATAAACTATTCCTTCGTTAACATATTCATTTCAGCATAACGATTGAGCATCATTAATTTTAGAAATTTTGTTGCGTTCCCATCGATACCAATCGATGTATTAATCTCCAGTGACTCTTTCAAATCATCAGTTGTTACTTCCCCCATCCCCTGGGTAAACCCCCTATTAATTAATAAAAGTATTTTTTCTTTGTTTTTATGTAAAAAATCAAACAAAAGGTTATTAGAGGAACGTTTCCTTACATCAAACAATTGAATATCATGCGCGATGTTATATGCAATCTTTCTGGCTAAAATCCTGTCGTGTTCGGAGCTAAAATTATAATCATATCGGTATTTCATAAAAACCCTGAAGGCGCAAGACATCAGAAATGGAGAAAACATCATTGCGCCCCCTTTTAATTGAAGTGGAAGGCTTTCCATGAAGTATAACATGTTAGCTATATGATCGTATTCAGGGCTACTGTCGTCAATATTGATAAGTAAAGGATGTTGGTAAAATCCTTTGTATTTTGTATCACTAAACCAGTTATTACTGTGGATTCTACTTCGCGGATTAATTATTTCTGTGAACGACAAATATTTTAGCCTGCATAATTTATAAGCGTTACATAAGCCATTGATTAATCTACCATGTTTCAGTCTGTGATGAACGCTCTTGAGTGAGGGGTTTTGAACGAACAAACAATCCCCACCGTGGCCATTTAAGAAAACTATATCGTGATTATTCAATAGTTCATTATATTGGTTATCTTCTGATTCGTTTTCTATTACATTAACATCCGAAGGGATACTAACCTCCTTATTACTTTTAAGAATGTCCGGGAACCCGGATACCACCCTAAATGGAACATTGTTTTTAGTACATAATTCCCTAACTCTATTAACTTCAGAATCATTATCATATCTGTCAGGCGCATGTGTATAGACTTCAAAGAAAATATTTGTTTTTTTTAAAATATAAAATATAAATGTGGAATCGAATCCACCCGATAGATGTAAAAAAACCGTTTTATTTTTACACGCTGATTTTATCATGTTTGAGGTAACTTCAATAAAGTCTTTATTCGTTGGGGTAAGATTTGCGTGCTTAAAAACATGAACACCGGCAGAGTCAAAAACATATTTACAACCACCGTTTATTTTCTCTATGCCACTTATAGGGCTAAGAAATACTGCCACCCATGCATTATTAACAAAGGAACTAAAAAATTTTGGATCTATAGTTTTCTTACCCAATAACTCTGACAGGAGTTTGATGTTATCGCTTATCGTTAGGTTATTATCGTCAACACTATAAAATACATCAGTATTTCTACTGAGACTTTTGTAAATGACGGTTTTATCTTTAGATATAGTAATCAAGACAAAGAACCCACTAAACTCTGGTAATCTGTCCAATACTTCAGGGAGAAATGAATCCTTATTTATTGCAATCCCATTGCCATCTTCATCAAAACAATAACCTTTGAATATTATATACGTATCCTTATAATTCCATGTATCGTAAGTTTCATCAGCATATATATACATATTATGTTTGCAGATATAATTATCTGCTCCCGTGTATTTTTTATTGCCTGTGATAATAAGCATTTAAACCTCCATGATGACACTGAGTTTATCCCGTAAGTAAATATTATCTGAAATTATTTCACCGTCTAACTCAACCCAGGCATGACTTATAAAGGGACGAGTTCTGACTCCAACAACAAGAGTCCCTTTGCCAGTTGCTTTTTTTAACATAGTTACTAAGGCATATGAGTAAATCAGACAAGGATTTTCACAGTGTTTAAATGGCATTATAAAATTTAGGCAGTTAATTATATCTCCCGGAGAATATTTATCCCACCTGTGATTTTTTTTGACATTTTGTAAGCTGTATATAACCCCGTAATAACCATTGCTGTCAAGGTTCTTTTTGCACTTAACAAAAATACTATATACCATTAATAATAGGACAGGGTTAATTTTGCGGAGTATTGCTTTTCTCGGCAACCATCGTTCATCATAGAAGTTTTCATTATTTCCGCCAATTGGTGTTAGTGACTGTATTAATCCTGCGGCCAATAATTCCTCCTCAACGTCGGTTAACAGGCTTATATTTTCATGATTGACATCATTCATAATAAAGAACTCATCATTATTTATATCAATGATAACCAAATCATTTTTATAAATACTGAAGCGAAGGTAATGAGTCATGTTGAACATGATAGAACACTCCTTATTCAATAGTAAAAGGCGGGATGCTTGTTCCCGCCTGTCATTAGTCATTACAATCAGCCGTAGTGCATAACTCCGTTCGGATTAAAGAACTCAATGATTGGGCCATCAGATCCACGCGTCACTTTGCTGGCTCTCTTATTGAGTTTTTTAAGAGTCACTTTTTTCATGTCATTCTTTTTCTGTTGCATCATTAGATCATTCCTTTTTAAGTTTGTGTTTGTAACTCAAAAACAATGTTTGCCATATGAATGCAAGGCATTTTAATATTTGTTCGCATTCTCATTTACGTCAAATTTTCAGGTGTTACAAAATGAAAGGATGAGTTAAATTATGTTTACATATCCTATCCTTTAAAAATTACTTTCAGAACAATAAGTTAGGTAATTCAAACATCCTTTTCTCAAAGTAACTAATTATCAAGAATTAATACCGCCTTATCATTATTTCTGTTGTTATTTAACCATTGCAAATAATGTTTTTTATGCGGATCCGTTCCTGGTTGTTCACAACTAACCAAAATAAGCATGGGCAGGAATTGGTGTTTTGAGCGTTAATCATTTTGCTCTTGAGTCGCTTTACAGGCCGTAACTTGGTCAGATCATATCGTTACGGCTATGGCGGCTTTGCTCTATCATCACTGGCGCAGTTGTAGCAATTATGCAAAGCGGATGTCCGAATGGCTGACACTGCACTACGAGATATCAATCTGCACATCATGGTCTCCGGGGGCGCGACGGGTGATATCCATCGGCTCCAGCGGCAGTATGCACGCATGGGCACCGTAAGACTTAACTGTTATGGCATTACTCCTGGGTTTATGAATGGTCTGCGGCAGAAGTGTCTGCCCGCGAGGTCAGAAAGATCAGTACGGTTGCGATAATCAGCATCGCGGCGCTGGCCAGGAAGGTGCTCTGGTAGCCGTGATGGTCGAAAAGCAGACCGCCCACCGTCGAACCGAGAGCAATGGACAGTTGCACCATCGCCACCATCAGTCCGCCGCCCGCTTCGGCATTCTGAGGGAAGGTATGCGGAACCCATGCCCACCATCCCACCGGTGCGGAAGTGGAAATCAGCCCCCACAGCCCGAGCAGCGCCGTCACGATGGCTACATGACTGCCGAAGGCAATCAGGGCCAGCGCAGTGATAGCCATCAGTACAGGGATGGCCATCAGGGTCGGGTAGAACCCGCTTTTCAGCACCCGGCCAATCAGGGTAGTGCCGATGAAACCCGCGACACCAATAACCAGCAGGACCAAGGTCACCGTTGCGGCATCCACCCGCGTCACCGTCTCAAGGAAAGGCCTGATGTAGGTAAAGAGCGTGAATTGCCCCATAAAGAAGATCCCCACACCCAGCATGCCCAGCGTGACCACCCGGCGACGAAACAGCGTGAAAACGTTGCGGGAAGCCGCCGTCTGACGGGTGACCGACATAGAAGGGAGACTGAGTAATTGCCAGACAAACGCGATGATGGCGACCGGCACCAGGCAGAAGAAGGCACCCCGCCAGCCAACAACCGATCCGAGCCAGCTGCCCAGAGGGGCAGCCACGACGGTAGCCAGAGCATTGCCGCTGTTGAAAATAGCCAGCGCCAGCGGAACACGATGCACCGGGACCAGACGCATTGCCGTCGCGGCCGACATCGACCAGAATCCGCCGACCACAATGCCAATCAGGGACCTGCCCGCCATATAGGTCAGGTAATTGGGCGCCATCGCAATAACAGCACCGGAAATTGCCATAATGCAGGTCAGACCGAGCAGCAGCGTTTTCCGGTTAAGCGTGCCTGCCAGCACGGAAATAAACAGGCTGGTTACCACTGCAAATGTCCCGGAAATGGCGATGCCCTGTCCCGCCATACCTTCGGTGACACGAAGGGTCTGCGCCATCGGTGTCAGCAGGCTGACCGGCATGAATTCGGAGGCAATCAGGGCAAAGACGCACAGCGTCATGGCAAAGACACCATTCCAGTGCTCAGGCTGTTTCCCGCTTCCGGTGTTTTTTTTTCTGTTTTCGTCTGTCTTATTACTCATTCAGGGATTTCTTTTCAGTAGATAACATGAAGTCTGCGCCCCGGAGCCTTCAGCGCTGAAGGAAGAGCTGAAACGGCATACGGGGACGGGATAAGAGTGATAATCGCGATATGGAAGGTGCTGTGGGTCAGTTGGCTACCCTGATTTGCACTGCAAGAGGTCCGTGGCGCTGCAGGACCGGCAGTCCGGAATCCACTTTCCCTAACGGGATCAGTGAACGGCCGTAAGCCCTGCCCCGGGCAAAAATCGCCAGGTTGCCCCACGGCGCGTAGTAAGTGATATCTCCAGCTTCCGGCGTCATGCCGTCCGGTGCCTGCACCGTGGAAAGCCTGCGCGGCAGGTCGCTTATACGCTCAATATCGTCATAGTCTTCCAGCGTCAGGCTGAGAGGAAGCAAAGACGCAAAGTCCCGGCCTGTCGGCGTATCGTAGAGGGTGGCGGTGGCGGTTTCTCCCTCCACGATAATCTCAATTTTCATAAGCGTCTCCTGCGCCACTCCCCGGTCGTTGTCACTCGCCATAGCGGACTGCGTGAAGAAAATCAGGCCGGCAAGGAGCAGCAGTGATGTTCTGCGGTAAGCGTTTTGCATAAGGGTTATCGTTGACTTTTTCATCGCTTTATTATTAGCAATATGCAGCGGGTTAACTAGCTAATGAATACTTAATACCCTTATGAGTAAAATTTATAAATGGACCGGAAACGAGCATGGCCAGACGCAATCTCAACGACTTACTCTCTTTCGTTACCGTGGTGCGTGAGGGCAGCTTTACGCGCGCTGCCGCCCAGCTCGGCGTGACCCAGCCCGCACTGAGCAGGCGATTTCCAGGCAGGAAGAACGGATGCAAATCCGCCTGCTGACAAGGACCACGCGCAGTGTGTCAGTGACGACTGCCGGGGCGCGACTGCTGCAATCTTGGGCCATCATATTGATGAGATTGATGCCGAGCTGGACATACTGACGGCACTGCGTGATAAACATGCGGGGACCGTCCGTATTACATGTGGACTATGTTCTGAAGACCACGCTGCTGCCAAAGCTGACACCACTGTTACGCGACTATCCTGATATTGTGTTTGATACCAACCACGGATTCCGGGATATCGTTGCGGATCGTTTTGATGCTGGCGTGCGCCGCCCCTCAGACGCCACGCGATCTGATGCAACACTGCTGTATTAATGAGCGCATGGTTCAATCGGGGGAAAAAGGTGGCATCGGAAATGGCGTGTTTACGGCAGAGCTCACGGACAGAAACCCCGGCTTCAGCTTCGCGGAGGATACTGTTGATCTGTTCGTCGGAAAAACGCTTCTTCATGGGGATGTCTTCATGTGGCTTATGAAGACATTACTAACATCGTGGTGTATTAATCAACGGGGAGCAGATCACCCTTATCGTCTCCTTCAGGTACTGCCAGGGAGATATGCAAGAAATTAGATAAAAGGGGTGAGTCTGCTAAATCACTAATGTTCATACAATGTCCGCTCCCGGCACTCAGGCATTGCTTAATGCACGACGTAAACGATCGCCATGTTAAACGGCTATTTCTGACAAAGCGCGGCCCCTCTGAAACGCCGTGAGGTCCGCTCTGAACGAAGAGCGGATCTTCAGTGCAAAAGAACAGCAAGGCCCGCCTTTATTATTAATAATGCCTTATCTACAACTGCTGAGTTACCCAGCTACCATTTTCAGCGAAAAATACCGTCGCATCGGCTCCATTGACCAGGGATATTTGAGGAGGTATGTGGCCAATATCAACATCATACAGTACGGGCACGGCAATATTCTCAAAAGCGGCTTTAAGGGCATCCAGATAATTATGTTTAGTCGGGTCGCTTACGTCGGGTGCAGCACTTCTGCCGACAAGAACACCATTTAAGTTATCAAACCAACCCTGTAATCGTAAGCTAAATAATGCGCGTGTTAATTCACAGGGAGCCATTTCCACATTTTCAAAATAGAGGATTATTCCTTGAGGGCTATTGCTCGCCTTGAACAAGGGCACATTCCCGAATGGTGTACCTGCTAACCTGGATATTATTTCGAGGCAGCCGCCGATCAGTTTCCCGCTAAATGTCAGAGAAGATGTAACACCATCAAGGCGTTTCCACTGTGTTTTTTGGGTCAGATTGAAACCTCCGTCTGACGCTGTTCCCCATTGATTTTCATCCGCTTGAAATGCTGTTGAAGAGTACTGTTTGATTACAGTTCCCCGATTCGATTCCAGAATTTCCCATACGGCCTGAGTGGTGGCATCTAACTTTTGAGCGCCAAGATCCATGAGGTTCGGCCCATGCAAAGTAGCCCAGCCCGATATCGTCGTCAGTGGGAAATGAAGTGTACTAAGATCTGAAAAGCCCACAAACCATTTTGGTTTAGACCGGGACAACAGATCAAAATCAATCAAATCAAGTAATTCCATCGCCAGATCACCGCCCCAAGGTGGCATAACAGCTTTTATATCTGGGTCAGTAAGATAAGACATTAATTCTTCAACGCGAGAAAATTTAGTGGCGCTTTTATTTTTGTGCTGCGAGCGTAAGCAGTGTCCTTCGCGGACCTGGTAACCTCTTTTCTTTAGGTTTTTTATGGCGAGTTCCAGTCTGGGATGCAGATGTTCAGGTACGCCAGAAGAGGGAGCGGTTACACCAATAACATCTCCTGGAGCCAGCCTGGGTGGAAAGAGGACACTCATGGATAAATCCTTTTCAGAACATATAGAATTCCATAATCCATAATTAAAGCCAGGATGTAAAATTAACAGGCGAACACTCCGCTTGTTTTTTCTATGAGCCTTTAAAAGGTCTGCTCATGGCACCCAAGGGACTTTACCGGCGTAGATGATGCGTCAGGCGACTAATCCTCAAAAGTGCTTACTGCTTATTCGCGGGACCGCCGGCTGATTTGGGTTGGATCATGACGACTACTCTTTTAGCTATTCCCGGTTTCCCCTTTTCAAAGCGCCATTTGCTCATCATTTTATCGATGATTTTATGTTCAAACTCCGGAGTCGTTGTCGATTCCAGTATCTTTACATTCTGAACTCTGCCATCTGAATCAACATCATACTGAATCCGCAGAGCATTCGGCAGGAGGTTTCCGTTCTTATCATGAGTGGTAATTGCTGCGTTTGCAGAGGAAATGCTGCCTGAAGGTGTGCTGGCGCTGGCCGGTATACCGGCGCAGAGTGCCAGGAACAATGGCAGAATCAGGGTGAATAGTCTGATAGCTTGCATAAATCGTCCGAATTCCAAAATTAACCATGAATCTTCACGTTACCAACGGCGCGAGTGACAGGCTACCAGATGAAATGATCAGTGAATACCGCGTCTTCAGCGGCAATCCCTTTGACCTCCTTACCAGGCGCTTCGTACCACTTCCATTCCCGGGGTCGTTTCACTATCAGGACTAGTGGGAGCTGAGCGAGTGTATCAATGATTCCTTTGCCAGCTGTCAGCTCGTCAGGGAACATGACCGATCTAACATCCTTAAGTGATGAGAGACGACCATGGAGTTCGTCCGTAAAGGTAAAATGCGTCGTGCCCGGATTTTCAGAGATACACACTGATACAGACAGGTGCCAGGTAACGGCCTCGAAGCGTGAGAAGACTTCTTCGTCACGGAGTGACTGGTAGCTGACCGCCGGGAGTAACAGGACATTCGCGACAGCTGCTTGGGCATCATCAGCCAGATGCAGAATGGCGTCGATACGGACCGATCCCACACAGACCATAACCGGGATGTCCCCGGCATGCTGTTTTGCCAGAGTGGCTACGCGCTTGCGCTGCTCCCGGGTCAGATAGGCGTAGCATGCGGTTGACCCCAGGATGCCCATAGAATCAACCCGAGTATCTGTACGGCGGGAAAGCATATGGCTGAACCCCTTTTCATCCACGCCGCTGGCGGCTATTGGGGTTAATGGAAACGCCGATAACCGCTAAACATACCTGTTTCTCCTGAAGGATATTACTGCTGTTGTTCTTCGATGAGAGCAACGTCAAACCACAGGCCGGGCATCATTTTTTCCAGGCCGTCGGTCAGCATCTTCCCGGCTTCGTGCAGTTTCTCCAGCGGCATCTGCGGCAGGCTTTCCAGAATGAACCACATTTGCTGAGCGTCCACGCCCAGACGGGTTCTGATCCCCTGTCGCCAGTTCCAGCGGCGGCAGGTCACGCCGGTGTCATCACACCAGATAACCTCTCCTTGTGAAGGATATTCAACGGCCGTTTCACCCTCTTTGACGGTATCAAAAGGCTCTGTTCCGTTTGCCACAGCCAGACGTGGTGAACCCTGATAGGCAGAGATATTCTCCCCACCAACCGGTACGGCGTAGCGGAGACTCACGGCGTTATAAATATCAACGATGGGATCGAGCGCGGGCATCGTTCCGTCACGTAATACGCGCTTACGTAACGCATCAGCTGAGCAAGGGGTGCGTTTAGGTTTAGCACCAAACTTTTGAAAAACGTCGGCCCAGGCTGCCAGATGAGATCCCGCCCATTCCGGTTCGCCGGCCAGAACGGCTTCACAGGCTTCCCGCAGCGCGATTTCTCCAGCGTCGGGATGAAGCACTGGCGCAGCTTTTACGCAGATACTGAGTGCCCGAAAACCTGGGGCAATACGATAAATTTCAGGGGCAATTGACGGAGAGACGGTTAACACGTGATAATCCTTTAATGACTAATTTATTCTATGATAATGACCGATGACCAAAAAAGTCAATTTAATGACCGATGCAAATGCTATCGTCAACACGGTGAATGAAGCCGTATCTCAGCGAATTAAACAGTATCGTAAGCAAAAGAAAATCTCCCTCGATGAACTCTCCCGTCGAGCCGGCGTCAGCAAGGGAGCGCTGGTTGAGATAGAAGGATGCCGGGCCAATCCCAGCATTGCTCTGTTATGCCGCCTGGCTACCGCGATGGGGGTTTCGGTGGCTGATTTTGTGGATGTCAGTTCCAAACCGACTGTGCATCTCATTGCTGAAGATGAGATCCCAGAATTGTGGGAAGGTGAAAAAGGCGGGAGAGCAAGACTGCTCGCAGGGTCGGGTGGGCCTGATATGACCGAGCTCTGGATGTGGGAAATGCAGCCGGGGGAAAAGTTTGCTTCACCGGGCCACGCGGAAGGAACGCTTGAACTGTTTTATGTTCAGTCGGGCACGCTCACATTGGGGGTAAAGGACCATTTGTATCGGGTAAAAACCGGCTGTTCGGCAACGGCCAGAACGGACGTTCCTCATTTCTACGAAAACCAGGGGGAGAGCCCGCTGGTATTTATCATGACAGTACATGAGAAAGCATCCTGAGTGGTTGCCCGGTATGCCTGTAGGGCTTGTCTCATCAAAGCAAGTTTGCAAGGAGTCGTTTAGTGGATAATCAGCATCTGCGTTTTACCCAAGGCCAGTTTACTGTCACAACCGATCCCGCCTTTTTTCAGCTGGAAGCCATTCACGATTACCTCTCGCAATCGTCCTGGGCGACTGGCATTGATGCTGAAACGGTCAGAATATCAATCCAGAACAGCCTTTGTTTTGCGCTTCTGGATGGAACAAGACAAATCGGCTTCGCCCGTCTGGTCACCGACTATGCCACTTTTGGTTATTTGTGCGACGTCTACGTGCTGAACGAGTATCAGAAAAGTGGTCTTGGTCGTTGGCTGATTGAATGCTGTCACGCCCATCCCGTGATGTCACGCCTGCGACGGATAATGCTGGTAACCTCTAGCGCGCCCTGGCTCTACCAGAAGCTGGGGTATAACCCATTGAACCAACCTGATTTTGTCTGGCAAATCAATCGACCCGATATTTATCGTCAACCCGGGAAAAAGTAAGACTATTTTTTGAGAATAATGATAAATGTTAATCCGTAGGGCCCGTCCCTCTGATGCAGAAGAGCTTGCCATTTTAGCCGAACGCACCTTTAGAAAAACGTTTGAGGCGGGTAATACTCAGAAGGATATGGAGCTTCACTGCCAGGCAAGTTATTCAACAGATATTCAGTTGCAAGAAATCCTCAGAGAAGACTGGATAACATTAGTCTGCGAATACGAAAGCAAACTGATAGGGTATGCCCAACTGAGGTGGGAAGCATTTCCTCCCTGTGTAAATAGCATTCACGCCGGGGAAATCCTGTGTCTGTATATCGATGAACCTTATCATGGCAAAGGTTTTGCACAAGCGCTGATACACAAGTGCTTTGCTGAATTTGCGGCACAGGGATCGGATATTGTCTGGTTAGGTGTCTGGGAACATAACCCAAGGGCAATCTCTTTTTACCGTAAGCTTGGGTTTACCGAGGTGGGTGAACATATCTTCCTGGTTGGGACAGATCCCCAGAGAGATATCATTATGAAACGCTCAACGGGTGTTAGCTGAACAAACATTACGACGTCCGCTCTGGCACACAGCAGGCGTGATCGACACCAGGAGACGTCACGCGCTAGCGGCTAAGCGTAGCGACGGCTCGGAAAATCCCGGATGGCGGCGCGTGGCGCCTTATCCGGGCTACGCGGTTGTGCCACTCTTGTGCCGTTATTTTGCCGGGTGGCGGCTGCGCCTGACCCGGCCTACAAAAACAGGGCCGCCCGTACTCTTCTGGTGGCATGCCCCTGGCCCGCGCCTGCGCAGCGCCGCCGGGCTGTTACTGCGCCTGCTGCTGCGCTTGCGCCAGCTGGCGGACGATCGCCTCGCGCCGCGCATCCCCTTCCGGCAGCCGGGCCAGCAACGCCTGCAAGGCTGCCACGGCTTCGGGGTAATCTTCATTACGCACCGCGCTCAGGGCCAGCATCTCCAGCACCGGCAGGCTGGTCGGCTGCCGCTGATGCAGGTCACGCAGCAGCAGCTCGCCCATCCGAACCTGACCGCTATCCCCCGCCCGCACCAGCGCGCTGGCGTAATCGAAAGCCGCCGCAGGGTCATCCGCCGCCAGATAATGCGCCCGGCCAAAGGCGCCGATCGCCGTCTCGCCATCGTTCAACAACAGGCCAAGACGCCCAAGCAGCTGCCAGCCGGCGAGGTCGTTCGGCGTAGTCTGCAGATGGCTGCGCAGGCCAAGCCGCAGCTCCGCCAGCTCATCCATACGCAGCGGCGGCGCCGTCGGGTCCTTAACCTGCTGCAACAGCGCAGGATAATGCCGTTCAGCCTGCTGCCAGAGCAGCACCTGGCCAATATCGCTGGTTTTCAGATACAGGCCCAGACTCAGAACCACCAGCAGCAGCGCGCCCGGAAGCAGCGCCCAGCGGCTTAGCGGGCGTTCGCCAGGCTGTGCCTGGGGGGGGATATCCGTCAGCAGCGTGCGCTGCAGCTCGACGACCAGCGCCGGGTTGTCCTCGCCGCGCTCCTGCGCCAGCTCCTGCAGACGCGACTGGTACAGGACGCGGTTGAGGGCATCGCGGTCCACCGCCCCTTTGCCCGGCCACGGGAAGTACAGCAGCCCCAGCGCGCCAGCCAGCAGCAGCGCGACGATAACCACCAACAGGCTCATCGTTCTTTTCCTTCTTTCAATAATGCCGCCAGACGCTGGCGCTCTTCAGCGCTGAGCGCCGCGTCAGGAATGTCGCGACGACGCGCGCGGGCGATAATCACCCCCGCGCCCGCCAGCACGAACAGCCCCGGCCCCAGCCACAGCAGCACCGTGCCCGCGGTCAGGGGCGGCTCGTAGCTGACAAAATGACCGTAGCGGGCCACCATATAGTCAACGATCTGCCCTTTCGTTTTCCCCTGCTGCATCAGCTCGTACACCTTCTGCCGCATATCAGCGGCAATCATCGCGTTTGAGTCGGCGATGCTGTTGTTCTGGCATTTCGGGCAGCGCAGCTGGGAGGTGATCTCGCGGAAGGCCTGCTCCTGGGCCTCATCCTTAAACTGCCAGGTGTCGATGGCGGCCCACGCCTGGCCGGTCAGCATCAGCGCCAGCAGGATGACCATTGCACATCTCATCAGCCCGCCCTCCGGTTGTATTGATCCCACAGCGGCTGGAGCTCCTCACGCCACACCCGTTCGTTCAGGTCGCCGGCGTGCCGCCAGCGGATGATGCCCTGACCGTCGATGAGAAACGTCTCCGGCGCGCCATAGACCCCGAGATCCAGGCCAAGCATGCCGTTGCCATCGTACAGGCTCAGCATGTACGGGTTCCCCAGGCGCTGCAGCCAGCTCATCGCCTTCTGCCGATCGTCTTTGTAGTTCATCCCCACCACCCGCACGCCCTGCTGCGCCAGGCCGTTGAGAAACTGATGCTCGGCGCGACAGGTTGGACACCAGGTGGCCCAGACGTTAAGCAGCAGCGGCTTGCCGTCAATCAGCGTGCGCCGGTCCAGCGTCTGGCCGGGGGTATTCAGCGCTTCAAGGCGAAATTCCGGCAGCGGTTTGCCAATCAGCGCCGACTCGAGGGTCGTCGGGTCATCGCCATCGGCGTTGCGCATCAGTTGCCAGAACAGCGCAGCGGCCAGTGCCAGAAACAGCACCAGCGGGATAAACAGTAGCTTCCGGTTCATGAGGCCTCCTGCAGCTTCTTACGCATCCGGTAGCGCGGGTCGAGCATGCAGCACAGACCGCCGAGGGCCATCAGTACCCCGCCGTACCAGATCCAGCGAACGAACGGTTTATAGTACAGACGCACCGCCCAGCTGCCGTCGCTCAGCTCTTCCCCCAGCGCGGCGTACAGATCGCGGGTCAGCCCGCCGCTGATCGCCGCCTCGGTCATCATCATCCGGCTGGCGGTGTAAAAGCGCTTCTCGGCATACAGCGTCGCTTCCGGGCGGCCGTTGCGGGTCACGGCAATAATGCCTTCGCCGCCGGTCCAGTTGGGGCCGACGATATTGCGCACGCCGTTAAACACAAAGTGATAGTGATGGATATCGATACTGTCGCCGGGGCGCATCCGTACATCGCGTTCCACGCTGTAGTTCTGGCTGAAGGTGATGCCGATAACGGTCACCGCCACACCGACGTGGCCGAGCACCATCCCCCACTGGCTGCGGGTCAGAGTGCGCAGGCCGCGCCAGAAGCCGTGGCGATGGGTGGCCCGTTCGTGAACCTCCATCAGGGCGAAGATCAGCACCCACAGGGCCATCATCAGGCCGATGATCGCCATGGCGGTGATACGGTCCTGCAGCAGCCACGGCAGCGCCAGAGAAAGTGACAACGTCACCACCAGGGCAATAATCAGGCGTTTAATCTGCCTGGCGACGTCATCGCGCCGCCAGCGGATCAGCGGTCCCAGCCCCAGCAGCAGCGCAAAAGGCGCCATCAGGGCGGTGAACATGGTATTGAAGAACGGCTCGCCAATGGAGATGCTGCCGAGGCCCAGCTCTTTATGCACCAGCGGCAGCAGCGTTCCGAGGAGCACCACCAGCATCGCGGCCATCAGCAAGATATTGTTGCCAAGCAGGAACGACTCGCGCGACCACAGCGTATGTTCCACCCGCGCCCGCACCCGGCCGCCCTTCAGGGCGTACAGCAGCAGCGATCCGCCGATGGCGACAATCAGCAGTACCAGAATAAACAGCCCGCGCGACGGATCCGAGGCGAAGGCATGCACTGAGACCAGCACCCCGGAGCGCACCAGGAAGGTGCCCAGAAGACACAGGGAGAAGGCGGCGATGGCCAGCAGCACCGTCCAGGCGCGGAAGCTGCCGCGCTTCTCGGTTACCGCCAGGGAGTGCAGCAGCGCGGTTCCCACCAGCCACGGCATAAACGAGGCGTTTTCCACCGGATCCCAGAACCACCAGCCGCCCCAGCCCAGTTCGTAGTAGGCCCACGCCGAGCCCAGCACGATGCCGAGGGTGAGGAACATCCATGCCGCCTGGGTCCAGGGACGCGACCAGCGCGCCCAGGCAGTATCCAGCCGCCCCGCCAGCAGCGAGGCGATGGCGAAGGCGAAAGCCACCGAGAAGCCGACGTAACCCATATAGAGAATCGGCGGATGGAAAATCATGCCGATATCCTGCAGCAGCGGATTGAGGTCGCGGCCATCAATGGGGTACTGCGGCAGGCCGCGGCTGAACGGGTTGGAGGTAAAGAGGATAAACAGCAGGAACCCAAAGGCGATCATCCCCATCACCGCCAGCACCCGGGCGACGGCGTCGAGCGGCATTCGGCGGCTGAAGATGGCGACGGCGAAGGTCCAGACGCTGAGCAGCAGGACCCACAGCAGCAGCGAGCCCTCGTGCGCCCCCCAGGTCGCCGCCACCCGATACCACACCGGCAGCGCGCTGTTGGAGTTTTCCGCCACGTAGCGGACGGTAAAGTCATTGATCACAAAGGCGTGCACCAGCAGCAGGAAGGCGACGCCGATACAGGCGAACAGCCCGCAGGCCAGCGGCCGGGCCAGGGCCATCAGCCGCCGATCCTGCCGCGCCGCGCCCCACAGGGGATAGATGCTCAGGAGCAGCGCCAGCCCCGCCGCCAGACACAGTAAAAAGTTGCCCAGCTCCGGCATCATGGCTGCGCCCTCGTTTTCTCCGGCGTCATGGCGTTTTTCACCTCCGGCGGCGTGTAATTTTCATCATGTTTGGCCAGCACCTGCTGGGCGGTAATATGCCGCTCGCCGTCCAGTACGCCCTGGGCCACCACGCCCTGACCCTCACGGAACAGGTCCGGCAGAATGCCCTTATAGCTGACGTCCACGACCCCGCGGGCGTCATACAGCTTAAAGCGCACGTCGAGGGTTTGCGGGTCGCGCTGCAGGGAGCCCGGCTGAACGTAGCCCCCCACCCGCAGCCGCTGCCCGGTATGGGGCAGCGCCCGGGTTTCCGTTTTGCCGTAGATAATTTCCCCCGGGGTGTAGAACAGATCGATATTGCTGCTCAGGGCGTACAGCGTCAGGCTGACGGTCAGCCCGAGGCCGGCGAGCACCGCCAGCACGATATACAGCCGGGTTTTACGACGCGCTTGCATCCGCGGCCTCCTTGTCGTGTTCGCGGGCGGCAGCGATCCGCCGCTCGCGCGCCTGCTGGCGTCGTACCTCATGGAACAGCGCCCGCCGCGCCCACAGGGTATGCACCGTCAGCAGGCCAAAGGCGGCGACCGCCACGGCCACCGCCAGCCAGACGTACACGGCATAGCCGCCCATATTCAGGAAGGCGGCGAAAGACGAAAAGGCGGGGCTCATCGGGCAGCTCCTTTATTCACCAGCGCCACCACCCACGGTCGACGGCGCTCCAGCTGCAGGATCAGGTTACGCAGGCGCATCAGGGTCAGCGTGACCGACAGCATGAGGAAGGCAAAGATGCAGATCCGCAGCGGCAGACGCATGCTTGGGTCGATGGTTTGCTGCAGGTTGGTCGAGCCCTGGTGCAGGGTGTTCCACCAGTAGACCGAGTAATGAATGATGGGCAGATTGACCACCCCGACCAGGACGAGGATCCCGGCCGCGCGCCCGGCCAGCCGCCGGTCGTCAAAGGCGTGCCACAGGGCGATGACTCCGGCGTAAAGAAACAGCAGCACCAGCTCTGAGGTCAGGCGGGCGTCCCAGATCCACCAGGTTCCCCACATCGGCTTACCCCATGCCGCGCCGCTGACCAGTGCCACCAGGGTGCAGACCGCCCCCACCGGCGCCAGGGCGGCGATCGCCAGGTCGGCCATTTTGATCTGCCAGACCACCCCGACGAAGGCCGCGACGGCCATCGCCAGGTACAGCCCCATCGACCACATCGCCGCCGGGACGTGAAGGTACATGATCCGATAGCTTTCCCCCTGCTGATAGTCCGCGGGGGCGAAGCCAAAGCCCCACCCCAGGCCGATGACCAGCAACAGCGCGCTCAACGCCGCCAGCCAGGGGATCCAGCATCCGCACAGACGGTACAGCCGCTCGGGGATCGCCAGTTGATGTAACGCTTTCCACATAGACGCTTACTCACACGGTTATGATGGCTGCGCCCGCAGGCGCAGCGAATTATTGCACGGTCAGCCGCAGCGCGGCGGCGGTGGCGAACGGGCACAGGGTGGCGCTGGCGGTTAAGAACGCCGCCAGCATCGCCAGATAGCCGCTGACCGGGAGCCCAGCGGCCGCCGCCTGGCAGGCCGCGGTGGCGAAAATCAGCAGCGGTACCGCCAGCGGCAGCACCAGCAGGCTCAGCAGGACGCCGCCGCGCTTCAGACCGACCGTCAGGCCAACCCCCACCGCGCCGAGAAAACTGAGCGTCGGGGTGCCGAGCAGCAAGGTCAGCGCCAGCACGCCGGCATCGTGCAGACTCATCCCCAGCAGCAGCGCCGCCAGCGGCGAGACGATCAGCAGCGGCAGGCCGCTCATCATCCAGTGGGCAACCACCTTCACCAGCACAACCGCCACCAGCGGCGTCGGCAGGAGCATCAGTTGCTCCAGGGAACCGTCCTGCCAGTCGTCGCGAAACAACCGATCCATCACCAGCAGCGCCGCCAGCAGCGCGGCGACCCACACCACGCCCGGCGCAATCTGCGCCAGCAGCTGTGGCGCGGCGCCGACGCCGAACGGAAACAGGGTGATGACGATCAGAAAGAACCAGAGCGGATTGAGGATCTCCGCCCCGCTGCGCCACGCCAGGCGCAGTTCCCGGGCCAACAGCGCTCGCATCATTGCCCGCCTCCCGCGTCGCCGCCGAGGCGCAGGGTGCGCAACGGACAGCGCAGCGGCCGCAGCGGCTGATGAGTCGTGAGGATCGCGCTTCCCCCCTGCCGGGCGTGCTGCTCCAGGCGGCGGGTCAGGGTTTCCATCGCCGTGGCATCGAGCGCGGTGAACGGCTCATCGAGGATCCACAGCGGCGCGTCGGTTAACCACAGGCGGGTCAGCGCCACCCGCCGCTGCTGCCCGGCGGAGAGCTGGCTCAAGGGGAGGTCTTCATAGCCCGCCAGGCCGACGGCGGCGAGGGCGCTTTCCCGCTGCTGAAGGCGGCTGGATGGAAAGAAGAAACGCAGGTTTTCATCGGCGGTCAGCGCCGCGTTGACGCCGGGTTTATGGCCCAGCCACAGCAACTGACGATGAAATGACTCCCGGACCTTCGCCAGCGGCTGCCCCTGCCAGCTCACCACCCCGCTTTCCGGGCGCGCCAGGCCGCAAAGGATCCGCAGCAGCGAGGTTTTCCCCGCGCCGTTATCACCGGCGACCTGCAGCAGCTCGCCGGCAGCGAGGGACAGCGTCAGCGCCGCAAATAGCGGTCGATCGTCAACGATGCAGGTCAGTCGCTCTGCATGCAGCATGAAGGCAAACTCCTTGATTCAGACAGTATTTTACGTCGTGGCTAAGTATGGGTTGCGCCGCGCGGGCGACGCAACCCTGACGATTACTGTCCGGCCCCCGGCAGCTTCGAGATATCGGCGTTGCCTAACGCCTTCTCATCGTGCGCTGCGGTCTCCTTACGCACCTTCGCCACATCGCTGGCGCTGACCGCCGGCGCATTGTTGCCCCAACTGGTGCGGATGAAGTTGACCACATCCGCCACCTGCTGGTCGTCCAGACGCCAGCCGAACGACGGCATGGTCAGGTTGGAGACCGCATCTTTCACCGCCGGCGTGGTGCTCCCGGTCAGAACGATATGGATAAGCGAAGTGGCATCTTCGGTCTGTACCACCGGGTTGCCCTTCAGCGACGGGAAGGCGCGTTTATAGCCCGCGCCGTCGGTGCGGTGGCAGGCGGCGCAGTTATCAACGTACAGCGCGGCGCCGGTTTTACTGTCGTTACCCTTCCACAGATCTTTCGCCACGCTGTCTTCCACCGGGGCTGGGGTCTGTTTGCCGCCGCGCGGCGGGAGCGACTTCAGATAGCGGGCGATGGCGGTGATGTCGTCATCAGAAAGATACTGCAGACTGTGCTCCACCACATCGCTCATGCCGCCGAAGACCACCGATTTATCGTTGCGTCCGGTTTTCAGGAACTCGGCCAGCTCAGCCTCGCTCCAGGTCCCCAGACCGTCGCGGTTTTCGCCGCGCAGGCTGGAGGCGACCCAGCCGTCAATCGGCGCATTGCTGCCCGCCAGGTAATCATCGCCTTCGCTTTCGCTGAGCGCTTTTTCCTGCATCGTCAGACTGCGCGGGGTATGGCAGGCACCGCAGTGGCCCAGGCCTTCCACCAGATAGCGGCCGCGCTCCAGCACCGGGTCAACCTGCGGGTTGGCGACAAAGTCGCTCGGCGTCGGGGCGAAGATGCCGCGCCAGAACGCCAGCGGCCAGCGCATCGACAGCGGCCACGGGATGTCGGTGTCCTTGTTGGCGGCATTCACCGGTTCCACGCCATGCATAAAGTAGGCGTACATGGCGCGCATGTCCGCTTCACTGATCCGCGCGAACGAGGGATACGGCATCGCCGGATAGAGCGTGGAACCGTCTTTCCGCACGCCCTTGCGCACCGCGTCGTCGAACTCTTCGAAGGTGTACCCGCCGATGCCGTGTTCTTTATCCGGCGTGATATTGGTGGAGTAGATGGTGCCGATCGGCGTCTCCATCGGCAAACCGCCGGCGAAAGGTTTCCCCGCTTTGCCGTTGGTGTGGCAGGCGACACAGTCCCCCGCCCGCGCCAGATACTCCCCCTGCTTAATCAGATTGCTGTCCGCAGGCGCCTCTTCGGCAAAAGCCGCGCAGCTCAATGCCCCAAGCACCAGGGCCGATAACCATTGCATTTTCATCATCTGCCTTCCTTTATGCCTGCACCAGGGGTCCCGGATTTTTCAGATACTGCTCGCGGATCGCCTTCGCTGACCAGTAGGCCAGCGCGGCCACCGTGCCGGTTGGGTTGTAGCCCAGCCCCTGCGGGAACGCGGAGGCGCCGATGACGAAGACGTTATGCACGTCCCAGCTTTGCAGATAACGGTTCACGGCGCTGGTTTTCGGATCTTCCCCCATTACCGCCCCGCCGTTCATATGGGTGGTCTGGTAGGTGGTGGTATCAAAGTGGCTGTTGGCGTTTTTCGGGCTGCCGAGGATATATTTCGGCTTCATCGCTTTGGCGATCGGCGCCATCTTATCGAACATAAACTGCGCCATCTTGATGTCGTTTTCCTGCCAGTCGAAGGTCATGCGCAGCAGCGGCTGGCCGAAGACGTTTTTGTAGTTCGGATCAAGATCGAGGTAGTTCTGCCGATAGGACTGGTGCGCGCCGTGGGCATCCATCGACAGGTGATGGGTGTAGGTATCGGCAACCGCCGCTTTCCACTTGCTGCCCCACGCCGGGGTGCCCGGCGGTACCGGGAAACCGGAGATGGGCTTGGTCCCGGCCTGGTTGACCCAGAATGGCGAACCGCCCACAAAGCCCGCCGCGCCGTGGTCGAAGTTGTCGGCGTTGAAGTCGTCGACCCCGACGCCGTTGCCGCCCGCGCCGATAAACGGGTTGGTATAGGTGTCTTTGTCGAAAATGGCCTTGATGGTGGTCATGTTCTGGTAGGCGAAGTTACGCCCCACCACCCCTTCGCCGGTCTCCGGATTGTACGGTTTGCCGATCCCGGAGAGCAGCATCAGGTGCACGTTGTGGAACTGGAAGGCGCCGATAATCACCAGGTCCGCCGGCTGTTCCATTTCGCGCCCCTGGCCGTCGACGTAGGTCACGCCGGTGGCGCGGGATTTGTCGTCGGTCAGGTTGACCTTCAGCACGTTGGCGTTGGTCCGCAGCTCAAAGCGTTTTTCCTGGCGCAGCGCCGGCAGGATGTTCACGTTCGGCGAGGCTTTGGAGTACATGTAGCAGGCGTAGCCGCTGCAGAAACCGCAGAAGTTGCACGGGCCCATCTGCGCGCCGTAGGGGTTGGTATAGGAGTCGGAAGTGTTGGCCGACGGCAGGTTATAGGGGTGATACCCCACTTCCAGCGCCGCTTTTTCAAACAGCTGCGCCGACCAGGTGTTTTTCTGCGCCGGCAGCGGGAAGTCGTCTGAGCGGTCCGGGGCGAAGGCGTTGCCGCCGCGGCCTTTGCCGACCACCTTGCCTTTGATCGACCAGGCGGTCCCGGAGGTGCCGAACACTTTTTCCGCTTTATCGAAGAACGGTTCCAGCTCGTCGTAGGTGACACCGAAATCCTGGATGATCATATCCTGGGGAATGAAGTTTTTGCCGTAGCGTTCTTCATAGTGGCTGCGCATCCGCAGTTCGATGGGATCGACGCGGAAATGGACGCCGGACCAGTGCAGCCCTGCACCACCCACGCCGGTACCCGGCAGGAAGGCCGCCAGCTGGCGATACGGCACCGCCTGCTGGCTGGTGTTATGCCGGATGGTGACAGTGCTTTTCGACAGATCCTGGAACAGCTTGCGGCGGATGTTGTAGGTCAGCTCATCAATCACCTGCGGATAGGCGCCATCCGGCCAGGTGTCGCGCATCGGGCCGCGCTCCAGCGCGACGACGTTGAGCCCGGCTTCGGTCAGCTCTTTGGCCATGATTGCCCCAACCCAGCCGAAGCCGACGATCGCGACATCGGTTTTTTTCAATACGGTGGCCATAATTACGCCCTCTCCCCATTAATTGATACCGGCGGGAAGGGGTAGCGTTCGCCCCGTTCAACCCAGTCCATAAAGTCGGCGCGCGCGCCGGGAAAATTAATCAGCGTCCAGCCGACCATGCCTTTATTGCCGCCATGGATCGGGTCGCTGAAGAACCCTTCGCGGGTGTTCTGTAGCAGATAGGTGAAGAACAGCGAGGCCGGCAGCTGTTTGAACTCGGCTTTGCCGGATTCCCACAGGCCGAGCGCCTCGTCCTGCTGCTCGCTGCTCAGTTCAGCGAAGGTTTTATGATATTTGTCCTGGCACCACGCCTCGGCATCAGCGATCCCGAGGTTATAGATCTGTTTAGGCACCAGCGGCAGCTGATAACCCATCTCTTTCGGCACGTCGGGGTTAAAGGGCCCCTGCATATACCAGATGGAGCCGGTGGCGTAGGGGGTATTGAGCTGGCGGTCGATAAACTCCGGGACGCCGGCCTCTTTGGCGCCGGGACCGAGTTCATCCGCCGGGATTAAGCGAGCGACGGCGGCGTTGATAAACGCCCACTCACGATCGTTGAAGAACTGCGGCTTCCAGTCGCTGGCCGCCGCCGTGTTCCCGGAAGCAGGCTCAGACGCGGGGGCCGCCTGCGCGGTCGCGCTGGTGGCCACGCCAATGGCCCCTGCTCCCGCGCCGCCGATCACCACCGTCGGGATCAGCGCCATCGATTTCACCAGGAAATCACGCCTGGAATTGTTGGTTTTCTCGCTCGACATCATCACATTCCTGTCATTGAAAATTACTGTTTTTGTCGCAGACAAACCCAGTGAATGTCGTGCTGGAACCGATACCATTGCGCTTTCAAACCGCTTAGCGTCTGGCCCGGCCCGGCAAGTCGGATAAAACATCGCCAGAGGCGATATCATTTATAGGGTTATCGTTTGGATAGTAGACGATTCTCAACGAAACGCGGGAAATCGGAGAGAAATTCACCGGAATGTCATCGTGAGAAGGGTGCTACCATAACCTTGAGGCGGTAAACCAGCGGCATTCACACCGCGCTGAGCTTACCCATGCGCCATAAAAGAGTGACTTGTATCACAAATGTTATTTTTTGTTTATGGTACATGGCAGATTAAACGTCTGTAAATACTCGTATTAGGAATAATTAAACATTTTGAGCTGTTAAAAAAGTTAATAACCGTTGTTAACTATTTTGCATCTATTTCCCGGCTAACGCGTTCAGCTGGCGATCCCCATCCACAGGAGAAGAGAAGATATGTTCGATCATGTGAAATTCGGCGCTAGCGACTATGCCGCCAGCAAAACGTTCTTTTTACAGGCCCTGGCCCCGCTTGGCGTAACGCTGGTTGGCGAAGGCGAGCCGACCTACGGCGCAGAGCTGGCCGGCAGCGGCGATGTTTCTCTATGCCTCTATCAAAGTGCGGAAAAACCAGCGCCGCTGCACATTGCCTTTCGCGCCGACAGCCGCGAGCAGGTCGATGCCTTCTGGCAGGCGGCGCTGGCCGCCGGAGGAAAGGACAACGGCGCGCCGGGGTTACGGCCAAACTACCACGCCAGTTACTACGCCGCCTTTGTGATTGCGCCAGACGGGCATAATATTGAAGCCGTGTGCCATCTGGCGGGGTAAGCCGAGCGGAAAAAAATTCCCACGTCCGTGGGAAACACTGAAGGTATGGATGTCTCGGATTCAGCTGACCGGCTCAATAAGGGCGGACAACAGTCCAGTGAAGTGGGTATGTGACTCAATGACATAATCCGAGGAGACTTTATCGCGGATTTCGAAACGGTCATCTGTGAAGCTGTAGACAATCACGGACATGCCCTCTTCACCAATCACTACTTTGTCATTGAGGTTCGGATCGACATAGATGTCGTTAATACGCGTATCAAAGTTTCGAACAAAGATATTCGACCATGCAGGTTCACCGTTCTCTGCCTGCACCAGGCTGTACAATGTCATGCCATTGTACTCACCCCCATCCATAATATTGAACATATCCGCGTAGTCCGGCCGACTAATCAATAGTCGTTGAATATCCTCATAGACCCTTCTTTTCTTGTCCTCCCATTCAACAGGCGCGACTTTGTGCATTAAATCTGCCATGACATCTGGGTCTACAGGGTCGGCTACGGGATAATTACCTTCCACCATCAGCGACTTCAGGTTACCAATCGTGAAATAGCGCTTTAGCTGGGCGGGGAATAAAACTGGCATTGCGATTGTTTTTCCTTTCTCGTCGCAAAACTCGACCAGATAACCAGTTGTTGGCGTATTAAAAACCATCACAATCGTACCAAGCGTTCCTTTTACCAGCCCTTCATTCGGTAAATCCTCACCTAAAACCACAACGTCTAATTCGGCTCTTTTCATTTTAATTTCCTTATCAAACGAAAACAGGCCCCACACGTGTGGTGAAGACCCGAACAGGGAACCGGAGAGTTTTTCTTTTTTAGACACACCCCCACACACGTGGGGAAGACAGTCCATATACTCTGACAAAACCATGCTTAACAGAAACACCCCCACGCATGTGGGGAAGACGATGTCATCACGCTAAATGATGTCCCGCTGCAGGAAACACCCCCACGCATGTGGGGAAGACACCAGCATATTGTGTTTAGCGGCGTATTAAAACGCCAGATTTACGATAATTGCACTCCGCAGGGTTCCCGCATCAGCATCAACATTTATCAAACGAAAAAGTATGTCCCCATATCACCACCGTCGACTTGCTGCTGACCAGGACCGATATACCCTACTGGCCTGCCCGCCTCGCAGCCAGGCGCAAAACGCTTTTGTCATACCCTGAACGTAGCGCGACGTACTGATGCTTGCCTTCCGTGGCTTCGCGTAGTTACCGCTGCGGAAAAATCCACACATCCTCCGCCGGGAGCGTCAGATGGCAGTGTTCGGCATCGCGCAGCGCCGTTCCGTAGGCGCGCAGCGGAAAGTCGTCGCCTTCGGTACGGAACAGGTACTCCCAGCGGTCGCCGAGGTACATGCTGGTCAGCAGCGGGAGCTGGAGGCTATTATCCTGCGCTGCGCCGTCGAGACGCAGGCGCTCGACGCGGATCACCGCCGTCGCCGGCTGGCCAACGCTGACCCCCTCGCCCGCTCGACCCCACAGCGTCCAGCTGGCGCCTTCAACCCTCGCACGACCGTTTTCCAGCGCCGTCACCTTACCGTGCAGACGGTTATTGCTGCCCATAAACTCGGCGGCGAACAGCGTCGCCGGGCTGCCGTACATCTCCTGCGGCGTCCCCTGCTGCTCAATGACGCCATTGTTCAGCAGCAGAATACGATCGGAGATGGCCATTGCTTCATTCTGATCGTGGGTGACCATCAGCGCCGACAGGCCCAGCTTGATGATCAGCTCGCGCAGAAACACCCGCGCCTCTTCGCGCAGTTTGGCGTCAAGGTTGGAGAGCGGTTCATCCAGCAGGATCACCGGCGGGTTGTAGACCAGCGCCCGGCCGATGGCCACCCGCTGCTGCTGGCCACCGGAGAGCTGGTGCGGATGGCGGTTGCCGAGGTGCCCCAGCCCCAGTTGATCCAGTACGCGCTGCACCCGCTCTTTTATCTCCCCCGCAGCCACTTTACGCAGCTTCAGCGGATAGGCCACGTTGTCGAACACCGTTTTGTGCGGCCACAGGGCATAGGACTGAAAGACCAGGCCCAGGTTACGCTCTTCGGCCGGGATCTCGCTGCGCGGCGTGCCGTCGTACACCGTGCGGTTGCCGATGGCGATCCGTCCGCTCGTCGGTTTTTCCAGCCCGGCCACCGCCCGCAGTAGCGTGGTTTTGCCGCTTCCCGACGGCCCCAGCAGCGACACCACCTCTCCCCGGCCAAGCGTCATGGACACCCCCTTCAGCACCGGGTTGTCGCCATAGGTGAGATGCAGATTTTCTACCGATAACTCAATCATGTAATTTCACTCCAAAGCGCAGGGCGATACCAAGGCCAATCACCACCAGCAGAATATTGATAAAGGAGAGCGCCGCGACGATATCGATGGCCCCCGCCGCCCACAGCGACACCAGCATCGAGCCGATGGTTTCGGTACCCGGCGACAGCAGATAGACGCCGGTGGAATACTCACGCTCAAAGATAAGGAACATCAGCAGCCAGGAGCCAATCAGCCCATAGCGCGACAGCGGGACGGTCACGTGGCGGGTGATCTGCCCCCGGGAAGCGCCGGTGCTGCGCGCCGCCTCCTCCAGCTCCGGGCCCACCTGCAGCAGCGTCGAAGAGATGAGCCGCAGGCCGTAAGCCATCCATACCACGGTGTAGGCCAGCCAGACGCTGAAGATGGTGTTGCGCAGGGCACGCAGTTGCACGATAAGGTGCTCCCGCAGCCAGTCGGCCACCGGCAGCGCCGAGAGCCAGCCGTGCTTCAGCGACTGATCGAGCCACATCGGCACAAACAGGAACACCCACAGGAAGGCCAGCCCGGCCAGCAGCCCCGGCACCGCACGCGGGACCAGCACGCTGTAGTCGAGAAAGCGGGTGACGTTGTCCGCTTTGCGGTGCATGGCGATGCCGACAAACAGATAGCAGATCACCGCCAGCGCGCCGCCGACGATGCCGATAGCCATCGAGTTGACGATCGCCCGCAGCAGGTTGGGCTGCTGCCAGATATTGTGGAACGTCGCCAGCGACAGCTCATCCAACAGCGACACCCCGACGCCCCAGTTGGAGATAAAGGCGCGCAGCGCCACGCCGAGCAGCGGCACGCCGATGGTCACCGTCAGCCAGGCCACCACCACCGCCCCGGCCACCCAGCGCCATTTGCCCAGCGGCAGCGCCCGCGCCTGCGACGCCTTGCCCTTCATGGTGACAAAGCGGTTGGCGGTGCGCATCAGTCGCCGCTGGAGCATCACCAGCGGGATGGTAATGCAGATCAGCACCACCGCCACCGCCGCCATCAGATGGTAGGAGGGGGTGCCGAGCTTATTGGTCAGCTTATAGAGATAGGTCGCCAGCACCATGTTGCCCTCGGGGTCGCCCAGCACCAGCATCAGACCGAAAACCTCCAGACCGAGGAAGAAGAGCAGCACGCAGGCGTAAAGGATGGATGGCCGCACCATCGGCAGACTCACCGAGGTCATCACCTGCAGCGGGGTAGCGCCGACGGTGCGCGCCGCCTCTTCCACGTCGGAACCGACGCTGCGCAGCGCCGAAGAGATATAAAGATAGGCGTGCGGAACGTGGGTTAAGCCGGCGATGACCACAATGCTGAACATCGAGTAGATATTCCACGGCACAAAGCCGATCAGCTGCTGCGCCCACTGGGAAAAGAAGCCTACCGGCCCGGCGGCCACCACGTAGCCAAAGCCCAGCACCATCGGCGAGACGAAGATCGGCACCAGGATCAGCGGCTCAATGATCCGCCGGCCGGGTAAATCGGTGCGCACCATCAGAAACGCCAAAATACCGCCCAGCGGAATGGCAATAATCACCAGGCCAAAGGCCAGAATAAAACCTGACCTTAATGCCAGATAAAAATCCGGGTCGGTAAAAATAAAGGCGAACGCTTCCAGACTCCACGATTTGGAGCGGGAAAAGAATGGCGCGGAGAGAAAACTCTGCACCACAATAAATAACAGTGGGACATAAATCACCAGCGCCGTGATGCACACCACCACGCCGCGCGGCAGCCCCTGCCACTTTCTGCGTAATACATTCATGGTTCATCCCTTTGGTCAGGAGAAAAAACCCGCCGGGTGTGAATAAGGGGCATCGGCGATGCCCCGAAGGAGGATTATTTCGCGGCGGCGCTGCGCCATTGTTTAATAAACTGCAGACGTTTTTGCGGCTGTAAATAATCCAGCAGCGTTTCGTTGACCGGGATAGGTTTTAACGCTTTGCCCAACAGCGCGGTCATACCATCGATATCATTTTTACCTTCAATATCGCGACGAATAGAGGGAATATCCGCCTGGCTGGCGAGGATCTGCTGGCCTTTTTCCGACAAGACATAGTCGAGCCACAATTTTGCCGCATTGGGATGTTCGCTCTCCTGGCTAATAAACGAAACGCGGGAGAGCACCAGCACGTAATCTTTCGGATAGGCAATGCCTAAAGAGGGATCGTTTTTCGCCCGCGCTTCGGCATAGGAGCCAAGAATGTTATAGCCGATCAGGTTTTCGCCAGAGGAGACGCGCTCCATCATCGTGCCGGTGGAAGACTGCACCGTCAGGCCGCCTTTGGCGATATTCGCCAGGTCGGTAAAATAGTTCGCGTCGGCCTGGCTGTCCTGCACCGCCAGCATAAAGCCGAGGCCCGATTTTTCGATGTCGTAGGTGGTGACTTTGCCTTTAAATTTATCGGCCTGGCTGGCGATCAGTTTTGCCAGCGCGGTATGCGAATCCGGAACCTCATTCTGCGGGATCAGCCGTTTGTTATAGATAAACACCACCGGCTCGTAGGTGGTGCCATAGGCTTTCTGCTGCCAGACCGCCCAGTCGGGTAATTGCTTCACCTCCGGCGAGGCATATTGTTCCGCGTATTCGGTAGCTAATTTCAGCGCGGTATCCATCGACGAGCTCCACACCACGTCCCCGCTGCCGCCCCCGGCGGCCTGCTCGCTGATATAACGGTTATACAGCTCGGTGCTGTTCATGTCGTTATATTCGACTTTGACGCCCGGATATTGCGCTTCAAATCCTTTAATTAACGGCCCGGCCGCTTTGGTATCGGTGGTGGAATAAATAACCACCTTGCCCTCTTTTACGGCGGCATCCACCGTTTTTTGATAATCCGCGGGATAGCCCGCAGGCACCTCCGCCCAGGCGGCACAGGCGAAAACGGCCGTCAGTGAAACCACTAAACCACTTATTTTCTTATACATGACACCAACCTTTAATCATCAATTAATAAACACAAATTTAACATATAGTGGTATCAGCTCCCCTTGCAACGCCGGGGATGGCTTTTTTCTGGCTTTTGTGACACTGGCAGAATTTAAAAATGTGGTGTTTATGGCGTTAATTAAAACGCGATCCCGGCCCCGTTTTTTATCGCCTGTCGCCTGTCGCAGACGCAGACGCAGTGACATTCCGCCGGGAGATGCCGCCCTTGACCTTCTGCGCCTGGCGGCGCAGCATAAAACGGCAAACATAACAAAATAACAACAGACTACAGGAGAGAATCAGTGCCTACAGGACACCGCTTTCTGGCGACGGATCTGCATCAGTTTGTCGTCTCACTGTTTACCCATCTCGGCAGTACCCCAGGAGAAGCCACCCTCGTCGCGGACCATCTGATCGCCGCCAATCTTGCCGGGCATGACTCCCACGGCGTCGGGATGATCCCAAGCTACGTGAAATCCCACGCCGGTGGTTTTCTGCAGCTCAACCGCCACGCCACGGTGACCAAAGACGCCGGCGCCGTGGTCACCCTCGACGGCAACGCCGGCTTCGGCCAGGTGGTCGCCCACGAAGCGATGCAGTTAGGCATTGAAAAGGCGAAGCAGCATGGTATGGCGGCAATCGCCCTGCGCAATGCGCATCACGTCGGGCGCATCGGCTACTGGGCCGAGCAGTGCGCCGCCGCCGGGCTGATCTCCATCCACTTCGTCAGCGTGATTGGCGACCCGATGGTCGCCCCGTTCCGCGGGAAGGACAGCCGCTTCGGCACTAACCCGCTGTGCGTGGTGTTCCCCCGCGCGGGCCATCCGCCGCTGCTGCTGGACTACGCCACCAGCGCCATCGCCTTTGGTAAAACCCGCGTCGCCTGGCATAAAGGCGAAGCCGTGGCCCCTGGCTGCCTGATCGACGCCGCGGGCCGACCCACCACCGACCCGGCGGTGATGCAGACTTCGCCGCTGGGCGCCCTGCTCACCTTCGCCCAGCACAAAGGCTATGCCCTGGCGACGCTGTGCGAAGTGCTCGGCGGCGCGCTCTCCGGGGGGCAAACCACCCATCAGGAGAGCCTGCAGACCAGCGTCGACGCCATCTTTAACTGCATGACCACGGTGATCCTGAGCCCGGACGCGTTCGATGCCCCGGACAGCCAGGCGCAGACGGAGGCCTTTATCGCATGGTGCAAGCAGTCGCCGCACGATGCCGATGCCCCGGTGCTGGCGCCCGGCGAATGGGAGGCCGCCAACCGCGAAGCGCGGCTGGCGCAGGGGATCCCGCTGGATGCCGGCAGCTGGCAGGCTATCTGCGCCGCCGCGCGCGACGTCGGCCTGAGCGAATCGCACTTCGACCGGTGCCGCCCTCTCGCCTAGCCACGTTTACCCCCGCAGAGCGTCTGACGTCGGCGCTCTGCGTCATCGTCATTAGTGACGAGGTCACGTTCCCGTCATCACACCATTTTAATTTTCACATGTAAATCAACAAATTAAATTCTGGCACAAGACCTGCATAGCGCAGCAGGCCTGCGTCTGCATCACGACCAGGCGTTACCGCGATCGTTGCCCGTCGGGCCCGGCGCGACAGCGATCCTCTGTTCACTGTTAACAGGTCTGTTACTGATGAAAAAAATCACGAGCGTGTGCCCCTACTGCGGGGCGGGTTGCAAACTTAAACTGGTTGTCGACAACAATAAAATCATTCGCGCGGAAGCCGCCGACGGCGTCACCAACCAGAACCAGCTGTGTCTGAAAGGCTACTACGGCTGGGATTTTCTTAACGATACGCAGCTCCTGACGCCCCGTCTCAAACAACCGATGATCCGCTACCAGAAAGGCGGCGCCTTCACGCCGGTCAGCTGGCAGGAGGCGATTCGCTATACCGCCAGCAAGCTCAGGGAGATCAAAGAGAAGCATGGCCCGCGCGCCATCATGACCACCGGCTCCTCGCGCGGCACCGGCAACGAAACCAACTATGTGATGCAAAAGTTCGCCCGCGCGGTGCTCAACACCAATAACGTCGACTGCTGCGCCCGCGTCTGCCACGGCCCCTCTGTCGCCGGGCTGCAGCAGGCGCTGGGCAACGGGGCGATGAGCAACTCGATCAGCGACATCGAAAACTCGAAATGCCTGCTGGTCTTTGGCTACAACTGCGCCGACTCCCATCCAATCGTCGCCCGCCGGGTGATCAAAGCCCGGGAAAACGGCGCCAAAATCATCGTCTGCGATCCGCGGCGCATTGAAACCGCGCGCATTGCCGACCGTCATCTGCAGCTCAACAACGGCAGCAACATGGCGCTGGTGAATGCCTTCGGCTATGTACTGCTGGAGGAGGAGCTGTACAACAAAGCCTATGTCGAACGCTATACCGAAGGGCTGGATGCTTACCGCGAAGCGGTGAAGGATTATGCCCCGGAAGCGGTGGAAGCGATTGTCGGGGTCAGCGCGCAGGCGATCCGTGAGGCGATGCGCATCTTCGCCGCCGCCCCTTCCGCCACTATTATGTGGGGCATGGGCGTCACCCAGTTTGGCCAGGCGGTGGACGTGGTGCGCGGTCTGGCAAGCCTGGCGCTGCTCACCGGCAACCTGGGGCGGGCGAACGTCGGCGTGGGCCCGGTCCGCGGGCAAAACAACGTGCAGGGCGCCTGCGATATGGGCGTGCTGCCGAACCTGTTCCCCGGCTATCAGGAGGTCACCGACCCCGCCGTGCGGGCCAAATTCGCCGCCGCCTGGGGTGTCGACCCGGCGCTGATGGATGACCAGGTCGGCACCCGCATCACCGAGGTGCCGCATAAAGCGCTGACTGGCGAGATCAAAGCCTACTACATCATGGGTGAAGATCCGCTGCAGACCGAAGCCGACCTCGGCCTGGTGCGCAAAGGCATCGAGGCGCTGGACTTTGTGGTGGTGCAGGACATCTTCATGACCAAAACGGCGGAAATTGCCGATGTCCTGCTGCCGGCCACCTCCTGGGGCGAGCACGGCGGCGTATTCACCTGCGCCGACCGTGGGTTCCAGCGGTTTGAACAGGCGATCCCTCCGGCGGGGAATGTGAAGCGCGACTGGGAGATCATTAGCCTGCTGGCCAGCGAAATGGGTTATCCGATGCACTATGAGAACAACCAGCAGATCTGGGACGAGATGCGCGAACTCTGCCCGCTGTTCTACGGCGTGACCTGGGAGAAAATGGGCGAGATGGGCCATGTCCAGTGGCCATGCCCGACCCTCGACCACCCCGGCACGCCGTGGCTGTATAAAGACAACCGCTTCGACACCCCATCGGGTAAAGGACAGCTGTTCGCCACCGCCTGGCGCGCGCCGGCGGAGCGCCCGGATGACGAGTGGCCGCTGGTGCTCTGCACCGTGCGGGAAGTCGGGCATTACTCCTGCCGCTCAATGACCGGCAACTGTGCCGCGCTGCAGTCGCTGGCCGACGAGCCGGGACGGGTGCAGATGAATCCGTTGGATGCGCAACGACTGGGGATCGCTGACAAACAGCTGGTGTGGGTCAGCTCCCGACGCGGGAAGGTGATCACCCGCGCCGACCTCAGCGATCGCATCAATCCGGGGGCGGTCTATATGACCTATCAGTGGTGGGTGGGCGCCTGCAATGAGCTGACCCAGGATAACCTCGATCCGATCTCCAAAACACCGGAAACCAAATACTGTGCGGTGAAAGTGGAAGCGATAGCCGACCAGCAATGGGCGGAGCGCTACGCCTGGACGGCCTACAGCGATATGAAGGCGCGACTGAAAGCCGCCGCCGACGTCTGACCTCAGGGAGCGCGCCGCGCTCCCTCTGCCGCTGCCGGTGGGTTACGCCGCCGGCAGCTGTTTCTCCACCAGCGCCACCCACATGGCCACCCCGGGACTAATCAGCGCATCGTTAAAGTCATAGCTGGCGTTATGTAGCGGCTTCGACGGGGTTTCGCCGTCGGTGCCTATCCAGAAATAGGCTCCCGGACAGGCCTCCAGCATGCAGGCAAAATCTTCGGAGGCCATCGACGGCGCCTGGTTCCAGCGCACGGCTTCCGCGCCGAGGGTGGCGACGGCCACCTCGCGCACCTGCTGCGCCTGCTGCGCATGGTTTTTGGTCACCGGATAGCCCGGGAACCAGCTAATCTCACCCTGCACATCGGACACCTGCGGCTGGGTCGCCACATAGCTTTCGATAAGCTCACGCACGCGGGCGCGAACGCGATTGCTCAGGCAGCGGAAGGTACCGCGCAGCACCACGGTGTCCGGCAGGACGTTGATCGCCTCGCCGCCGTTTATCTGGGTGATACTGACCACCGCGGAATCCTGCGGCGACAGGCGGCGGGAAGGAATGGTCTGCAGCGCCATAATCAGCTGCGCCGCCGCGACGATCGGATCGGCCCCGCTCTCCGGCATCGCCGCATGACAGCTCTTTCCGCGCAGGGTGATCTCGAAGGCGTCCAGCGAGGCCATCATCGCGCCATCGCTGAGCGCCACTTCACCAAGGGGGATCCCCGGCCAGTTATGCAGCGCGTAGATGGCGTCCATCGGGAAGCGCTCGAACAACCCCTCTTCCACCATTTTGCGCGCGCCGCCGAGGTTCTCTTCCGCCGGCTGGAAGACAAAGTGGACGGTGCCGCTGAACTGGCGGGTCTGCGCCAGATGGGCGGCCGCCGCCAGCAGCATCGCGGTGTGTCCATCGTGGCCGCAGGCGTGCATCACCCCGGGACGGCGCGAGCGATAGCTGACGCTCCCCAGCTCGGTGATCGGCAGGGCGTCCATATCGGCGCGCAGGCCGATGACCGGCCCGGGACCGTTTTCCAGCGTCGCCACGACGCCGGTGCCGGCCAGCCCGCGGTGTACCTGCAGCCCAAACGAGGCCAGCAGCTCTGCAACGCGGCGCGAGGTCTCCTGCTCCTGATATCCGAGCTCAGGCGCGGCGTGAAATTCACGTCGCCAGCCAACGGCTTCGGCGATCAGTGACGGCGATACGGCCATGTATTACTCCTTTCCTGCATAGCGTAATGCTGAATAATCGGTCATGCGTCGCGTTTTTTCCCCGTCGCTCACCGACGTCGGGTCGCTGCCGCTCCCTCCGTTATATCCTGTCGTTAACACGCTGACAACGTCACGAAATGCGGCGGCGGCGCGGCGTACAGCCCTGTCGCCGCCCGGCGGTCCTTTTTTGGTAGTGATTTCAACGGTGACAACGGCCAGGCGATTAATTATTATGCAACTCAGGACGGCAATTTGCCGAAGGATCCACTACTGACCTCTCCTTCATCGGAAATAAAATGTTTAACCCAGACCAGAATCGTCTTGCCCCCACGCTGGCGATGATCATGGCCGCGTCGCTCGTGGGATTTATCACCGGCTATACGGTGCCGTTAATCAGTCTTGAGCTGGCGCAGCAGCAGATCGCGCCGCTGTACGTCGGCCTGCTGGCCGCCCTGCCGCCCGCCGGCATGATGATCTCCTCTTTCCTCTCTCCTGCGCTGTGCCGGCGCGTTGAAATGGGCGTGCTGCTGAGCGGCAGTCTGATCCTGCTGGCGCTGGCGACCATCGCCTCATGCATGACCACCGATATGACGCTGCTTTTGCTGCCGCGCCTGCTGACCGGCCTGGCCTCCGGGGTCATTATCGTGCTGGGCGAAAGCTGGATCACCGGCGGCGCGGCGGGCAGCCAGCGCGCCACCCTCACCGGCATCTACGCCTCGGCCTTTACCGGCTGCCAGCTGGCCGGGCCGTTACTGATCTCCGTCGGCCCCGCCTGGCAGGCCTCGGCGCTGATGGCGATCGTCGCGGTCACCGCCGTCTGCCTGCTGATGCTGCGCCATCTGCCCACTGGCACCCGCGAAAGCCTTGGGGAGCGCGCCAGCTGGCGCAGCCTCGGCGCTTTCCTGCCGGTACTTGCCTCCGGGGTCTTCTGCTTCGCCTTCTTTGACGCCAGCATCCTTGCCCTGCTGCCGCTGTACGGCATGGACAAAGGGCTGAATGAAGGGATGGCGGTGCTGCTGGTCACCGTGGTGCTCACCGGGGATGCGATGTTCCAGACCCCGCTCGGCTGGCTGGCTGACCGGGTCGGCATTCGCCGCGTGCATCTATCCTGCGCGGTAGTCTTCAGCCTGTCGCTGCTGGCCCTGCCGCTGATGCTCGGCTCGCGCATTCAGCTGATGGCCATTTGCCTGCTGCTGGGCGCCGCCGCGGGCGCGCTTTATACCCTGTCGCTGGTGCGGGCGGGGAAAACCTTCAATGGGCAGAAGCTGATTATGATTAACGCCCTGTTCGGCTTTTTCTGGTCCGCCGGCAGCGTCGCCGGGCCGGTAGTCAGCGGCATGCTGATCGGCATCACCGGCTACGATGGCCTGATCGTCACTCTGGTGGCCAGCGGCGTGCTGTTCCTGTTGATTCAATGTCTATGCAAAAACGAGAAAACCCTGCTTGCCAGTGAGCAGGAAGAGGAGATGGACGAGGCGACGGAGTCCGCACGGTAGTTTTGAGGGTGGGTGCGATGGAACGATGGTGTCAATCGAACATGTTGTAGAGCTGCATGCCCTCACCCTGCGCCAGGGAGAAGGTGCTCTGGTCACCGACCGCAGTATGCCGACGGGGTTGCCAGAGTCTGCGAAAGAGAGCGGAATTCGCCGTGAATACGGTAACAAGCTTGTCGGTAAAAAGATCCCCAACGAGCCTTTGAGTACAGCCGTTTTTGATACCCTCACTTACCTCTTAGACAAGAGGTAAGATTTTTCTGGCCTTCTCAACGTCGTCCACGTATGGAGTAGCCAACGGTACCTTGCAAATTATGTCAGGTCGGTCATTTCCTGCCTTACCGTCGCAACTCTAGCATGGTATATCAATCGTTTACTGCTGTTGGGGCGGTGTGCAGAGCCACTGCACACTAAAATACCTCATGCATCGATAACAATATCACTCGCCGGTACAGACTGGCAGGCAAGGCACAGGCCGTCGTCGGAAACTGTTTGTTCGGTGAATGAACCAATAGCGCCTTCTATCACTCTCACAGCGCAGCATTCGCACTGTCCGGCCCGGCACCCACCGGCCATAGGGATCTGGTGTTTTTCCCCCAGCTCCAGCAATGTCCCTGCTGCCGGCGTCCACAGCACCGTCACTCCTGAACGTGCAAAAACTACCTTGTAGCTGTCTTTAAGCGAGGTAATACGTGGCACAGGAGGGGCAAACATTTCTTTAAAGATATCAAAGGCAAATACGCCCCGCTCCCGTAGCCCCCCCTCAAGCGCAGAGACCATCGGACCCGGGCCGCAGAGATAAAAACGCGCACGATTGCTAACCAATTTTTCATCAATAAGCGCAGCGGTGATCATTCCAGTATGCTGATAACTCTTCCCCTGTTCGTCACCAGGTCTCGGATTATCGTAGACATTAACGATGTTAAGCCTCGGAAGTCGTTGTGACAATATCTCAAGTTGTTTCCGGAAAGCGTGGCTCTGGCTGTTGCGGTTACCATAGTATAACCACAGCTCTGGTCCTTCGTGAGTCATGTCCAGCGAGCTTAGATAACTGATGAACGGTGTGATACCTATCCCTCCGGCGATCATTACTACCGGAGCAAAGCTGTTGGTTGGGATCACAAAACTGCCATCAGGGGCTGTCAAAGCGACTTCATCACCAACCTGCAGATTTTGATGAATAAAAGACGACATCTCTCCCTGTTGCTGGTGCTTCACTGAGACGGTAAAACATGCTTTGCGCCCAGGCGCGTTACTTAGGGTGTATGCACGGCACATGCTCTCGGGTTTGCCCTTCGGAAAGACCCGCAGGATAACTGCCTGACCAGCCTGCCAGTCCGGCAATTGCGCCCCGTCCACCGGGATAAAACTGACGCTGCGTACATCCGGCGTTTCCTGAACGATATCGCTGACTATAAACCGGCGCTCCCCTTTCCAGGCCAGTGCATCAGCCACCTTACGTACCGAGCAACGCATTGCTCTGAGGGGAACGGAGCCACTTATCCTGTCCACAGCCATATAGTTAATCAGCAGATTATAATTGCTGCTTTCTTCACCTTTTATCGGAAGCTCAGGTTTATTCAAATCAGGACACCCTTGCCACCAACCATATTCAGCGATCACCACGTCGTCATGAATGGCGTTGTCAATTTTGGCTCTGAAACGACCCCGACCAGCAGGGGTAATGATTTCAATCCAGTCTCTATTATCGATATCTGCATTGTCAGCTACTGCCCTGCTGACAATGGCCGTTGGATCCGGTGATTTTCGACGCAGGCTGACCAGGCTACGATGCTGGCTGTGACAAAATAGAGCGTTCTTCATGGTAGTCAGGCGCAGCGGGAAGGCATCCTGATTTGGTGATTCCTCAATATACTGCGGTACCGGCGAATACCCGTGCCGCAGCAAGCGCTCGCTGTAAATTTCTACCTTACCGGTCTCGGTGGCAAAGCCGCGTGGTTTATTGTCCGGACCATCACGCAGGGCATATTTTTTCTCATGATTGACGATATGCGTGGTGATCCCGCCGGGATGTGCACGGAGCATTTCCAATGTGAGGCCGGAGGGCTTAAGGATATGATTAAATCCCGCATCCGTATCGCCGCAAAAGAAATCGTCCCCCATTCCCATTTTACACGCCAGACGAAACACTATCTCGTAATCGGCCAGGGAACCCCCTCGAGGCGTTACCAGTTGCGGACGTAGCTGAATATGAGCATCGGCACGTTCTGAGATTTCAAAACCGATTTTCAGCGCTTCGTGCTCCCAGAGAGTGCTGGCGGGCAACAGGATATCGGCGAAGCTTGATGTAGGGGTAATAAAATGGTCACAGTGAACATGAAACTCAAGCTGCTTCAGTGCGGCGATAGCGGTATCCACATTACCATGGGCAGACAGCATGTTTGAACCAAAGCAGACCAGCCCCCTTACTTTGTAAGGTTTATGTTCCAGGATGGCACGATGTAAATCGGCTGTCGTGACATAACCACTTGCCGGCGGACCCAGTGGACGTTCGCTGAGTCCAAGCGCTTTTTGTCGCTGTGATTCAGGCAATAACGATAACGGATTAACGGCATTGAACGGAGGTTTCGCATAAATTCGGTTGCTGCCGCGGGTATCGAACGCCCCGGTCAGTGCGTACAGGATGGCAATAGCTCGCTCTGTTTGCGTGGCGTTCTGGCTCTGAGCAATCCCTACCCAGGCATGGTACGCAATGCGTGATGAACGCCGAATTAACGCCATGGCAGCCTGTTGTTTTTTTATAGAGACACCGGTCACTGTCGCCACATGTTCAAGGGTGTATCCGGCAACCGCCTGACGCAAAACCTCCAGTGCCGGGGTACATACCGCCGTTTCACCGTTAGCAAGAGGCAGCGAATAGCGCCCTACCAACGAGGCTCGCTGATAAAAAACCTCATCACCCGCCACTGCATCTGTACAACAACGCGCTATGTTATCCACGCTGTCCCAAAGTAAATAATGGTTGGTTACAGCATCTGAAGTAATGTCCCGCTCACGTAGCAGCCGTCCCGAGTCTTCATTAACCAGCAGAGGTGCATCGGTCCAGGTCCTGACAAACGCCTCGTTATACCCCTCTTCCAGCAACTGACGTATAAACCCCATGGCAAGCACTGCGTCAGTACCTGGGTTGATGTTAAGCCAGACATCAGCGTCGCGAGCAAATTCTGTGTGCCGAGGGTCAATAACCAGCATTCTGGCACCTTTCTTACGCCCTTCACCAATGGCGCTGGCCTGTGCCAGCCATGTGGCGGCCGGATTGTTACCCCACAACATAATCAGTTCCGCATTACTGTAATCGGCAGCCGGCGTTATGCAGCCAAAAGTGAAAGTGTGAGCGGTATCTTTATGCCAGTTACATACTTCAGTGCTGTAGCAGGTATTAGGGCTGCCGTAGTGGCGCACAAAACGTTCAATCCACTCCACACTGTCGATAATTGGGGTCCCACTAGGCGTGGTTACCCCAAACGCTACCGATTCTGCACCACTTTCCGTTTTAAACTGCGTTAGCTTTTCAGCAATCTCTGTCAGAGCCTTATCCCAGGAAATACGTTTCCAGCCGGGATCCGCAGCCCCTTTCTCTCGCGTCCGGCGCAATGGCCATAGAACCCGGGCTTCGCTATAAATCAGTTCCGGGGCCGCTTTACCTTTCAGACAAACCGCGCCTCCAGTAGGGTGATCTTCATCAGGGCAAACAGATACCAGCCGTCCGTCAATGATTTCATTTAAGGTTCCACAACGCGAACGACAGAGCGCACAATACCCTGGGACAAAATGTTCAGACATGCCAATTACCTTTGTATTTGAGTCAACAGCCGGGTAGCCAGGTACAGACATTTGAAATCGTTCTCTGGCAAGGTAGAGCTGTTTCTCCGGAAGTTAAAGTTAATTAATAAATGAATAAATAACGTGCCCATAATGAGCGATAAAAAATAGTCGTTATCAGAAGTTACACTGAACAGATGAATTAATGCCCCCACGACCGGAGAGAAAGCGCCGTCCAGCTTCATGTATTTTCTGTAGTTCTTTCTCTTGTTATCAATCCATTTTTATTGCTTACTACGCAGTTATTCTCTTCTCCTTACCATCGCTATCTTTCCCGGGCACATAGTCCTTGTATTCTCCAACTCTGTCGGAGGAGATTTACCGACAAATAAGACATTCACTCTTAATAAGGTCCAGAATAGAAGTCATCTCTACCAATGATAGCTAATCCCGGTATCCAGCTTGTCCGCGCAATCCACCCCCGCCGCCCTGTCTCGCGCATTGTTAAATTTATAATCGACGAAAACCTGCATATTCTTATTAAAATAGTAGCTGAACCCTAGCTCTTCATAATCGAGAATTTGAGTTCGTCTGCCAGCAACTGTTTGAGTCAGTCGGGTATAACTGATATCCGGCTGGAATTTGTTGGTCAACATATATTTTGCCAGTGCTTCATAACTTATGGATGATGTATTGTTATCCCGAACCTGAGGATTGATGGCGTTGTTACTTTGAGTCATCACTGTTGCCAGATACAGTTTTCTGCTGTTGTAGTTTAGCCCTTCCGCGAAGGTGCGGATGTTCTTCTGATAACCTGCATTCTGTTGCTGGTAAAAGGTCGTTGCGGAAGAGGAAGCTGAAAATAGCGCACTTAATTCTGGTGTGAAGTACCAGATCAGAGAAGCGCCATAACCATTGCCATTTTGCTGCTTTATAGTTCGATAGTCATTATTACCCTTAAACTGATACTGCAACGCCATCTTTAATGGATGCTGGAAAAGTGTTATTTCTTTACGCCATGTCATCAGATTAAGAGCACGGCCACGCATAAAGTTGTCGATGTAGTTATAGGACATCTCCCGAAAGAAAGGTGAGCGATCAGTCAACGAAGTCACATCGTACAATACGCCCCAATTGCGGCCAATATCCAGACTTCCCCAGTCGGGATTATCAATACCTATAAATGCCAGTCGAGTGGCGTTTCTGCTGGCATCTGATGCACTCACCGTATATTCCCATTGGGCGTAAGCTTGCCAGCGTCTGGCGAGATCTTTTTTTCCGGTTAACCCAAAGTAGAGATAGCTCCGATCACCATCGTCTTTTACAGTATTGCTGGTAAAACGTCTGGCGATAATTGTGCCGTAAAAATCGAGTTTTTTTCCATCCTGGTTCATAAGGTTAACCGCCAGTACACCTGGTGAGAAAAGTAGTGACAACGCGACAAGACAGTAGCGTGAAAATTGCAATGTCATGATAAATGCCCCAAAAGATGCCTCGGCATCTGAATAGTTGTAGGGAGAAAAATTTACCGGGACATATGCTCAGTGCTTCCTTCCAGTAAAATGTGAGGATATTGTTATGCTGAAACTGTTTGTTTATGACTAAAGTAGCTAACAACGCCGTTAGTAATGGCGGAAGCAATTTTGTGGCGAAATGCAGTAGTGCCCAATAATCTCTCCTCTTCCGGGTTAGTAATAAATGATGTCTCTACCAGGACAGAAGGAATGTAAGGAGATTTAAGAACAACAAAAGCAGCTTGTTCTGTCTGGTTTGAATGCATATGGTGAACTGGTGAGATGTGACGAACAATATGTGAGCCCAGCAGCAGGCTCTCTTTAATTGTCTCTGTCTGTTCAAGATCGAAAATTATCTTGTCCAGATATCTATCTTTATGGATGACGTTCTTACCGGCAACATCATCTGCAGCGTTCTCACTTTTAGACAAGTATTTGGCCATTGCACTACTAGCGCCCCGAGTTGAAAGAGCAAATACAGAGGCGCCGTGAGCCGCTGGGCTAGTGAACCCATCGGCATGGATGGACATAAACAGCGAGGCGTTATGCGCATGAGCAATCTGTACACGCTCATAAAGCGGAATGAACGTATCGTCTGATCGGGTCAGCACCCCCTCAATACCGTATCCTTTTAACAGATTTTTGACATTATTGGCTATTTCCAGCACAACATGTTTTTCCAGTGCCCCCTGATGACCCACGGCACCAGAATCAATACCGCCGTGCCCAGGATCGATCATTACCGTATATTTGCCACGGCCATGTGTTAGGGCTCCCGAATGAGGACTAATAATTGATGAGCGAGATTGTGCATAAGTAAACGGGCTAATGAGCGTATTTGCTGCGAGGGTGGCTAAGCTCGCAAGAAGTAGTTTCCGCCGGGTAATTTCGTAATCCAATGTAATAACCTCATACTGTAAATTTAAGTTATGTTATAACGTAACATTAAGCTCTAAGTCGAGGTTTTGTATGTTATATACTGTTGCAGTAGGTTACTTTGTGTTTCCTGTACTCCAGTGAGCGACAGGCAGACAAAAGCTGCAATAAAACCTCAGAAAACAATATGCTGCTTGCGGAAACATCCTGATACACACCCTTTCAAAAGATAATCATTCTCATTTAATGAAGTTATGTTATAACATAATAAATCATTATAAACCCGCTCAGCAGGTCATGATGACCCCATTATTCAATGACGCTTCCTGGGGAGGAATTATGTCTACCGAACTCATTAAAGAAGAAAAACTAAATATTGGTGCCGTGTTAGCAGTTTCACTCAGTACTGTTATAGCAATGTTGGATAGTACGATAGCTAATGTTGCATTACCGGTTATTGCTAAAGATTTTGCCGTTTCCGAATCGTCGTCCATCTTGATCATTAATGCTTATCAGTTTGCTGTGATCGCCTCTCTGCTGGTATTTGCAGCTCTGGGGAGAAAAGTGGGTAACAAGCGCATTTTCATTATGGGGACCATCCTTTTTGCTTTCTCATCGCTGGGCTGTGCTCTCTCTGAGACGCTGAATATGTTGACTGTTTTTCGTGTCGTTCAGGGTTTTGGCGCAGCTGCAATTTTGAGCGTAAACGCGGCACTGATAAAAGATATCTATCCGGCCAGGCTATTAGGCCGCGGATTGGGGATAAATGTCATGGTCGTATCCGTTTCCGCAGCTGCCGGGCCTTCAATAGCCTCTGCAATCCTGTCCATCGCGAACTGGAATTGGTTATTTACAATTAACGTACCCATTGCCTGTATTGCCCTTGTACTTTGCATAGTATCACTGAAATCCAGGCAACGAATGGAAGCTCGGTTTGATAAAGCAGGAGGTGTTCTGGTCTTCCTGACGTTTATTTCGTTCTCGACGATGATGTTAGGCTTAACCAAAAATAATCTGATTGAAGTTGTCTTGAGTGCGATAATACTTATCATTCTGGCATTCATTCTGTATAGGGATCAGCGAAAAAAACAGGATTGGGCTTTGATTCCGGTGGCTATGTTCCGCAGTAAAACCTTTTCCTTGTCATTGTTGATGTCAATGCTGTCATACAGCACGCAACTGCTGGCATTTGTCTCTTTGCCTTTCTATTTCCACAATGTGTTACACCGCAGCGTGATTGAAATAGGTATGCTCTTAACAGCATGGCCACTGGCAACGATGTTGACGTCACTGATATCGGGTGATCTTATAAAAAAACATGATCCCAACCTGGTGGCGCTATCAGGGTTATCATTATTGCTGGCAGGAACACTACTAATGACATGGCTGCCTGCGGCACCTACAAATTTACAGATCCTTTGGCGAGTAGCAATTTGCGGTTTTGGTTTTGGTCTGTTTCAGGCTCCTAATAATTATCTCATTATGACTTCAGTTTCCCATGAGAATAGCAGTATTGCTAGTGGGCTGTTAGGCAGTTCGCGTCTGGTAGGGCAAATCATTGGTTCGGCATTGGTAGCCATATTCATCAATATTTATGCGAGCCACGGTACTTCGATTAGTTTGTTCGCTGGGGCATTATTCTCGTTACTGTCTCTGACTGTCAGTTACTTTCGTTATAAATCTGAAAATCAAACTCAAAATTTCAATAAAAAAATTGTATGAGGTTCCCTTTGAAAATCAAATCAATTATGACAGTGTTGTTACGCATGATTTTTTCGGTACTCTCTGGCTGTTCAACCTATAATCCAGTCAGTCTACAAAAGAAAAGCATTGCGCCGGAAACAAATTACTATGAAGTTCACCCTGCGATATATGTCGGCGATCAGCTTAAATATGGTTTACTGAACGGAGAGCATGGCGAACTGACCGTAGCGAAAATTGAACCAACCCGCATAACGGGCGTTAACGGAAAAGTTCTCCCTTTTTCAGAATTAGCATTCCTAGAACGGAAGGAAATTTCAACAGGTAAAACTGCTGCATTAGTCGGGGGTGGAGTAGCAGCGACAACGGTAGTTTTATTTTTAGCCGGTGTCACCATCATTGGTATAGGTACTGCGGCCGCTCTAACCTCATAAACGGAAATTTTAATCTACCGAGGCATTAAATATGGGAAACAATAGAGTTCTATTTGTATCATTTTTATCCATCATGCTTATTTTCCCTGTAACGGGTTATGCTAAGAGTACATTGCAGGATCAAACAGGAACAAGTGCAGAGAACGTCGCGAAGGCACCTGCGTTGAAATTTAACCGTATTGTCATTACCGGTAACTGTCCTTTTGGCGTCATCATGGCAAATAACCTGGCTTATAAGCATGTTGTGGGCGTAGGTCCATGGGCATTTTTGCACTCTAATATGAAAATCCTTAAAGATATGAAGCCGGATATCGCTCGTATCACAACAAACTTTATTAATAAAGACTATGTGGTTAATATGGAATCTTTACTGAATCTGAAGCCAGATATCATTTATTATTATGGTAAAAGTCAGGATGATAATCTTGAGCGAGCTGGTGTCCCTACAGTTAATCTTGATGAAGGTGGTGATACAAAATTCGAACCTGTTGAAACACAGGTCTACTGGGAGAATATGTATAATCAGACTTTGGGGCTTCCGCCAAGCCACAAATTTGCCGATGCCTGGAAGGCAACGCTCGCTATAGCGCAGCCTTATGTAAATAAGATTAAAGGACAGCATATTCGTGCACTTTATCTTGAACAAAGTGATGGCAAGCAACTTAAGGTAAGTGGGCCAAAAACCTATGGTGATACTTATCTCAAAATGGCAGGAATGGACAATGTTGCCAGTAACCTGGTTGTGAAAGGTGATGCCGGGAGATATATCGCTGTTTCGATGGAGCAAATCATTGAATGGAATCCTGATATTATCTTCGTTGTATTTGGTAGCGCTAAAGACATTCTTGACAATAAAAATCCCGGTCAGGACTGGCGTAATGTGAAGGCGTTCAAGAATAAAATGATCTTTTCCACACCGGTGGGGATACACAACTGGGGCGGGTTGACAGCCGAAACTGCTTTATTACCTTTATATATGATTAATAAATTCAACCCCAATTACATTAGTGACGAGAAAATGAAGGAATTTACACGTTTGCATTATAAAAAGATGTTTAACTATGCGATCCCTGATGCATTACTTGATGATGAGCTCAGCCAACATTAAATGTTGTGTTCAATAAAACAAATATTTCGGGATGACGATGCATGCAGAACAAAAAATACTTATTGGTAATGACAGTGTTGTTGGTATTACTCATTATTATATCAATTTCTTCACTTTTCATCGGACGCTATACGTTATCTTTTAGTGATATGCTAAGAGAATTAGTACACTATGATGGCAAGTACGGTCTGAGTACCGGACTTGCTGTTATTTCCAATCTCCGGTTGCCAAGAATAATTGCTGTCATGATGGTTGGAGCCGGGCTATCGGTAGCGGGATGTACCTATCAGGCTGTACTACGCAATGCGCTGGCGAGTCCGGATGTACTTGGCACATCTTCGGCGGCGGCGTTCGGTGCTGCTTTAGGAATTTTGCTCGGCCTCCCCTTGCAGTTAAGCGCGTTTTCTTCGTTCATGTTTGGCGTTGTTAGCCTGTTTTGCGTTATGGGCCTTTGCCATCTCAAAAAAAATCACAGCGAACTAACCACTATTCTATCAGGTATTATTGTTGCTTCTGTATTCATGTCTTTTGTTTCAATTATTAAATACGTGGCCGATCCACAGGATCAATTACCAGCCATCGTATTCTGGTTAATGGGGAGTTTTGCTTCGTTGGTTAAAGGGCAGGTATATGAATTAATACCTCTGTTTGTGATTTGCTACCTGATAATCTACAGGCTCAGATGGAAAATGAATGTTTTATCACTCGGCGATGACGATGCCAGAATTGCCGGAATGAAACCGCAATCGCTAAAGGCCACATTGTTAATCACCGCCTCAATTCTGGTCGCCGCATCCGTCACGATTGCCGGTGTGGTTGGCTGGGTCGGTCTGGTGATCCCGCATCTGGTCCGGACGCTTGTCGGCTATAACCATGGAAAGCTTATCCCTGCATCTGCATTATGTGGAGCTCTGTTTTTACTGGTCATCGACAACCTGGCCAGAACAGTGACCTACGCAGAAATCCCAATTGGCATTCTGACTGCGCTAATTGGTGCTCCTCTATTTGCCGTACTCTTCATTATGAGTAATCGCTATGATCGAAGTAAATAATCTCACGTTTGCATTCAAAGGACGTAGCCCTACATTTGAAAACATCAGTTTCTCTTTGCCGGAGGGGGAAATACTGTGCATTCTGGGCCCGAACGGTGTGGGAAAAACCACGTTGCTTAAAACGATAACGGGACTGTACCAACCCTTAAGCGGCACATGCCATATCGGAGGAATAGACGGTAGAAAGGCCCGTCTGGCCCATGTACCGCAGGCAAGGCACATTCAATTTTCCTATAGTGTACTTGATTTTGTTTCATTTGGACGTCCGTTATGCGGTGGTATATTACCCTCTCCCGGAAGCAAGGACCTTGAACAATCTGCACAGATGTTGGCCGATCTTGGTGTTTCATATCTTGAGTCTAAAAACATTAACCAGATTAGCGGCGGTGAACTGCAAATGTGCTATATCGCCAGAGCACTGGTTTCTGAACCAGACATCGTGGTACTTGATGAGCCTGAATCCAATCTGGATTTCAATAACCAGGCACGTATTATTAAGTTATTGCAACAACTATCGCGAGAGAAGAATGTCACTATCATTCTTAACACGCATTTTATAAATCATGCAAACAGTATTGCGGACAAATGTTTGTTGATGAAGAGAAAGGAGTATTTTTTTGGTAATAAAGAGGTGGTTCTCCAGGAGGAGCGTCTTGGTGAATATTTCAATGTCCCCGTAAAACGGTGCTATTTTGAGCATAGAGGTGTGCAAGAGGAGTCATTTGTGATTGCATTATAAATGACAGATAGTGAACATTAAGAATAACCGTTCTATTACCTCGTTATCATTTTCAGGAATGTTGTTTAACTATGTTTTATATTTTTACATCCACACAAATTCAAACGCAACTGAAACCATTTCAATCAAGGGTAGTTTTAAATTGGCTTCAAAAAGATCGCCTTTGTAATAAACAATAGTAACCAATAATATTATTAACTTGCGTAATTATTTCAAGGAGCCATGGAATTTAAATTTATTACACTACCTGGCGTTCTAACGACCGGCCCGATTCATTAGCCGAGGTTATCTAATAAATTATTTAACCACCACTTTATTATCTCTTGATAATATGCCACAAACAATAACATTGAGGTTAAATTATGAAACATAAAATTCTTTTTTATCTGATGCCGGTTATGTTAATACCGGGTGCTGTAAATGCAGCGGAAATCTATAACAAAGACGGAAATAAATTAGATATTTACGGTAAAATTGCCGGCTTACACTACGTCTCTAAAGATAAAAATGCTGATGGCGATCAATCATACGTTCGTAGTGGCTTTAAGGGCGAAACGCAGATCAATAATCAAATCACGGGTTACGGCCAGTGGGAATACAACATTCAGGCAAACAACACCGAGAGTGCCAGCAATCAATCATGGACTCGTCTGGCTTTCGCCGGCCTGAACTTTGGTGACGCCGGATCGTTTGACTATGGACGGAATATTGGCGTGGTCTACGATATAACCTCCTGGACTGACGTCCTTCCCGAGTTCGGCAGTGACGGTAGTAACGGAACCTATGATTCCGATAATTTCATGCAATCCCGTGCGAATGGACTAGCTACATACCGGAATAGTGATTTCTTTGGGCTGATCGATGGTCTTAATTTTGCTCTGCAATATCAGGGAAAAAATGGTAGCACTAGCGGCGAAGATGCTACCAATAATGGTCGGGGCGCACTCAGTCAGAACGGTAACGGATTCGGTACTTCCGTCACCTATGATATCGGAGATGGTTTTAGCGCAGGTGTCGCCTACTCTCATTCCAGACGTACTGATGCTCAGAACAAGCTAGCTGTTGGACGCGGCGATGACGCTGAAACTTATACGGGCGGGCTGAAGTACAATGCGAACAGAGTCTATCTTGCTACACAGTTCACGCAAACCTATAATGCCACTCAGCTGAGGGGGAATGGCGGACAGGATTCCATTAGCGGTTTTGCTAACAAAGCGCAGAACCTGGAAATGGTTGCTCAGTATCAGTTTGACTCGGGCCTGCAACCCTCCATCGCGTACTTACAATCTAAAGGGAAAGATATTGAAGGTTTCGGGGATCAGGATTTATTGAAGTATATAGATGTTGGTACGTCATATAACATCAATAAAAATATCTCGACTTATGTTGACTATAAAATAAACCTTCTTAAGGACAACGACTTTACACAACGCGCCGGAATATCAACAGATAACATTGTTGCCGTCGGATTAGCATACCAGTTTTGACACTCTTATCACCCAGTTCAACCTCTTATAGGTTATTATAGGGGTTCGAAAAAGGATAAAAAATGAGAACGCAGAAAAAATGTCTTGCATATGTCTCTATTGTGGTTGATGACTACGATGAGGCTATCGAGTATTACACAGAAAAACTTGGGTTCATGCTTATAGAGGATACACCTCAACCGGGCAAGCGCTGGGTTGTCATTTCACCAAACCCAGAAAGCGATTGTCATTTGTTATTATCAAAAGCATCTAATGAAACGCAGCAGGCCTTTATTGGCAATCAGTGTGGTGGGCGTGTTTTTCTGTTTCTACAAACCGATGATTTTTGGCGGGATTACAACTCAATGAAGGCTGCTGGCGTACATTTCAGTGAAGAGCCGAGAGAAGAAGAATATGGTACCGTAGTGGTCTTTGAAGATCTATACGGTACTCGTTGGGACTTACTGCAAAAAACCTGACAGTAGTCATTCCCAGGCATGGATATTCTCCATGCCTGATCCAAACTTCTACCAGTCGTAGCCAAGGCTGACCGACTCTTCTTCTTTCTCACCGGTGTAGGGGTTGAACTTCGTGGTACCGCTAATACTTATTTTCCCACTTTTCGTCGTATAGGTTTCTTCCTGATAACCCCCGCCGAACATCGATTTCTTTTGCGTGAACTCAGGATAGTTGGCCTTTTCATCATGCCACTTAAGCTGCTTCTCTTTGTATTCAGCAGCAGATGAAGATACTGTACTCGCTGGCTCCGGGCCGCTATAACCATAGCGACCGGCAGGAAGTTCGGCCATTGCGTTAACTGCAATAGCAACCAAAATAAAGGGGATGAAAATAGTGAGTGTATATTTTGTAGTATTATGCATATCCGCTTGCCTACCAGAAGACGATAGAATAATCACACAGGATTAATATTGTTATTTACCAACCGAAGCGAGCGACGCTATCAGTACTATTGCCTGTGCGTCCTCTTTCCTGAAGTCGTTGTATACATTGCTGTCTTAAGTATTCTTTTTTCTGCTCTTTACTCATATGACAGATTTTGTTGAGACCATAGGAGGATGCCAAACTATTATATGGATAAACACCATTGCGCTTTCTCATGGTTTCGTAGCAACAGGTCCGGACATTACCAGAATTGCAAGCTGTCAACACAAACAGCGGAATAACCAAAAATCCATTTCTTAAAACTATCAACACCGAAAATCCTTGTCTATTAAGCAATTTATTACGTAAAACCCGTTCTTTCCATTCTCGTTTTTACGATAGTAACACCGTAAAGAGATGATAACAATAATCATTACCATTTTATCACCTCTGCAGATGAGAGGTCTGAACAGTTTACCCTGTTAAAAGGTCATTATTATGTTGAGTCTGACAGCCACTGCTATTCACTATCGCTTTTGATTAAAACCTGGCTTCGTCGCGGCTATTTTCACTACCTCTTCTTCACCCAAGCCCCTTTACCCTTCGATGTCTCCGTTTGTGATCGCCATTCTGATAGCTTCTGCAGTCGCCGCAAGACCTAATCGCTGCCGGGCTGATCGAAGATGGTTTTCGACCGTACGGCGGGAAATTCTCAGCATCGCTGCGATGTCAGCCTGTCTCCGACCGGTTGCAGTCCATGCAAGTACCTCATGCTCATGTCTCGAAAGCGTTCCGCCATTGTGCCCACGAACAAGTCCCATCATTCTGCGCAAACGATAGAAAACCGTAACAGCAACCAGTGGGATCCCTGGTTGCTCCTCTGAGGAGCTGTCGACCTTCTCACCGCCAAAGCTTACCGCCCCCTCCAGCCCCGTGCAGGCCAATCACCGGGGTTTGTAAACCGTGGACGCCACTTTCCTGTGGTTTACGCACAACTCGATACAACTCGCCTGTTTGTTCTGAAAACTTGCTCCAGTAAAATGCTCATCAGTTTCTAATACATGTTGGGTCATCGGGCAACGGCGCATATATGTCTGTTCATCGACGGTTCCACCGTTGTTAAACCAGTCCCCTTCGACCCAGAAAATTCTGTCAATCATGGCCACGTGATATGCAGAAGCAGAATAAAAAACATCGCGGCTCTAGCCTAATCATGTCGCAAATTGGCATACGGCAACCTGTATCTCCAGCAGGCTGTTGCTATTTTCGATAGTGATTGCCGTACGAACTGCATTATTTTCCAGCATGTCGTAGTTCTTTACTGACTTCGCTTAATAAAGCTTTCGCGGCAAGTTGACCTAACGCGTTACCGGCCAGCGGGCTATCGCCGGTCAGCATTTTCCTATCCTGACATGTAGCACCGCTGATATCCGTGTTAACTATCTCAAAACCTATGCTTTTTAGCTGCTCGCCAAATTTCCAGGTCAGGTGGCCTGGCATATACCCAATCTCAGGTGTCTGCGCATCCAGTGTATCCGGGAAAGCGCAAATCTTATACCCAGCAAACAGATCGCTACGTTCAACTGAGAGAAATGCAGCTGGGCCATGACAAAGCGAAATGATGAATTTATCGTGGGCGATGGCCCACTCGAGAAGATTTTTCACTTCGATACTAGCAGGAAGTCCGATAAGTGCGCCATGGCCACCGGGAATAAATATGCCAAGATAATCCGAATTGTCCCCCAGTTCAGTGCTGAGGACATCTGCGAGTTTCAGCGGTGATTTAAAGTGCTGATGGTATTTAGAAAACAGCCCCGTAACTTCAATATCCTCAGTTGGCATGGCCCAATACTCGAACTTTACCGGGTTACCGGATAGAGTGGCAATATCGAAACTAAAGCCTGCTTTATCGAGATGATACATGGGCAACAGCGTTTCTACCGGATGGTTTCCCGTGGAGAAGAAACTCCCGTTATCCATTTGCAAATAGCGCTCGTCGGTACATAACATCAGGATCTTCCAACGTCCCCCTGTGTAAGGTGAAGGATAATTGGCGTCGCTAAGATTTGATCGAGCTGATGTAAACTGGCTTAGTGAGTACGGTGAAGGGAAAAAAGCATCATATTCAGCCGGGTCCGCTGTCGGATGTTTGTCATTGGAGGTAGTTGCAGTCATGATATTCTCCTGAGATTAATGATATAGCCTTGTCACTATAGAATGATCAGATTACATGTAAATAAGGGATTTCCCTCAGGTATACGGCGAAATGCTATTTAAGGCAACCATTAACTCATTGTTTAACATTACACTTAGTATTGTTACCTATGGAAATAGATATCAATACTGCTTGTCGTGCTTAGCTCATCCATGAGCCGTATCCGCTCTCCCTAAATTATGCGCATGCGGCGATCCGCTCATTGAGCGTGGTGCTTATCTTCTCAACCAGCGATGAAATACTTTCCTTGGTTCTCTGATTGCGTTTGATATCAATGTCAAAAGTATCTGTGATTGTACTGGGAAGTCCCCCCAGTAGACATACCCGGTCCGAAAGCATCACGGCTTCTTCAACGCTGTGTGTCACCAGCAGCATCGAGCGTGTATTAATGACCCGCTCTTCCCATAATTCAATCAGATCCTGGCGAAGCTTATTGCCAGTGAAAATATCCAACGCAGAGAATGGTTCATCCATGAGTAAAAGATCCGGCTCAACTGCCAGTGCACGAGCAAACCCGACGCGCTGGCGCATCCCTCCTGAAAGCTCACGCGGGTAGGCTTTTTCATAGCCAGTCAGGCCAATCAAATCCAGCATATCCATTGTTCTTTTATCCACTTCATCAGACGAAAGCCCCTGCGCCTGAAGGCCAAATGCCACACTGTCAAAAACATTTAACCAAGGGAATAACGCAAATGACTGAAAGACCATGCTGGTATTTTTGCCGGGACCGTTGACAGGCAAATCGCAGCACACAATCGTGCCCAAATCAGGTTCGACCAGACCGGCAGCCATTCTCAACAACGTCGATTTACCTGAGCCGGAACGCCCGAGTAATGCAACAATCTCATTCTCTTTGACCTCAAGATTGATATGCTCCAACACCGTGATTTTTTGCTTCCGGTCTTTTTTATAAAATTTGGAGACATTCTTAACTTCCAATACCAAGTTTGAATTTTTCATATTATGTCCTGATAGCGAACTTTTAATTGTTAATCGAATTTGAAACGATTTTCTGCATAGCGATACAGGGGTTGCCAGACGAAAATAATGCACAGCAGCACCATCAAGCACATCGCCAGACATCCTAATGCTTCCTGCGGATTTTGCCCGGCATCGCTGGCGATAGAGATAAAGGCGCCCAGACCATACGTTTGTAGGGTAATTTTTCCCCAGTTTAATACCTCAGCAGCAATCGCAGTATTCCATGCCCCCCCGGCTGCCGAAATAACGCCTGTGACGATATAAGGGAAGACGGCCGGAAGCGTGAATTTAGTCCACCACAGCCATCCGCGAAGATGAAAAATTTTACTCGCCTCAACCATCTGGCTGGGGATCATTGATGTGCCAGCGATGACGTTAAACAGAACATACCATTGTGTACCGAGCATGATCATTGGGATGGTCCAGCTCCCCAAATTCTGGTGCCACGCCACAATCATAAAAGCAATCAACGGATAAAAGACGTTGGCAGGAACCGCAGCGAAAACCTGAATAATTGGCTGGAAAAAACGAACCAGACCGGGCCGTAGACCAATCCAGACACCAAGCGGCGTAAAGATAATGACGCTAAGTACCATGGCGGCAATGACCCGCCCCGCAGTTAACCCCATCCAGCCCGGAAGTGAAGTCAGATACTCCTTAGGAATAAACAACCACAGCTGATGACCGTAGTAAATGCAGCCAACTACGATTGCCAGATACCACAAGCTTGACCACAGCCAGTTCATTTGGCCCAGAATAGCAAACACGCGATGAAGCCGTAATCCATACCAGATTTTTGGTAATACAAACAACCAGAACCGGGAGAACTGTTTACAAACGTGCTCCAGCCCATGTCCAATCATTGAATGACTCAGACAGTGATAGAACCATGAACTGGGTACTTTTCTGTCACTCACATCCTCATATTTAAACTGATGAGCGTAGCGGACTAACGGGCGAAAGAGTAATTGGTCAAAGATGACGATATTAACGATAAGCGCCAATACCCCGCGAATAACACCAGGAACACTACCATCCTGAAGCGCAATACCGATATAAGAACCAACGCCAGGTAAATTTGTACTCCCATTACCTACTGTCAGCATCTCGGAAGCAATCAATGCAAACCAAGCCGCAGACTGCGATACCATCGTATTCCACAGTAACCCGGGAAATGAGTAGATAAACCCCAGCCGCCAGAATTTCTGCCATGGGTTATAGCGGAATGCATCCGCCGCTTCTACCAGTTCGTTAGGCACCACTCTTAGCGTCTGGTACAGCGTCAACATCATATTCCAGGCTTGCGCGGTAAACACGGCAAATATCGCTAAACCCTCAAGCCCCATAACACTATGAGGGTAAAGTCCCAGGAAAAAGGCGGTAGTGAAAGTCAGGAATCCTACTAACGGTACAGACTCCATAAAGTTGACAAAGGGCAAAATAACTCTTCTCATCGGTGCATATTTTGCTGCCAGAACCGCGAAGACAATTGAAAATAGCATTGAGTAAAAAAGCCCGATAACCAGGCGCATAGTGGTGCGCAGCGTATAATAAGGAAGAACATGATAATCCAGGCTAATCACAGATAAATCACGCCCATTGAATACGCTATGCATCCCCTGCCAACCGTAGATAAATGAAGCAATACTTGCCATAAAAATGAAACAGACGACTACATCATTAAGCCATGAAGTTGTCTTACTTCTGTGTTCTGTCAATGAATACATAATAAGAGTCTCCGCTCATCAATTCACGCGCAGAAAATACCATTCACTGGACGCAAATGAATAATTTAAGATGGAATTTAAAACTCCAAACAGCCACAGAGGTACCCCGTTTTATCCGATCCTCTGTGGCGTATTATGAATTAAGGCAGCAGCGTATTTATATAATCTATAACAGCACGCTGTCTTTTTTGTGCTAATTTATGCAAGAAACGACTAACGAGACTTTTCCTGCCCGGGAAGGTTTTATGAATGAAGAAAGGTGATGAATTCCGCGGTGGTTGGCAGACATTCGCCAACGCTGAAAAAGGAATAGTGCTATCAACATCAATTAAAAACATATAACGTTTGGTTGTGAGCAACATGCTACACCTCATCTAAGTGCATAAAATGAAAGGTCATTCTCGACAGTTTTAAGGCAACTGTAATGACTACCTCCATTGCATCCACCTAATTTCAATGCAGATAGTCAGCCTGTAGCTAGCCCTCTCGATGGAGGCTCATCAGAAATGTTGTGTGTCATATCATGTCTCCTCATGAAGATACTGGATTAATTAAGCGGTATCTGGATATTATTGATAAGCACACCGCACTACATCAATGCTAATGTTATAGCGCAATCTCATGTTCCAGGTAAGATTGCTTCCCATCGGGACCGGCAAGCAGCGCCAGCAATTTTTCGCTAGTTTGCCTTGTTATTGATTGTAGAGTAACTGCTCAATGTCCGACTCCTGTTTTAAAGATGTCCTATTATAACTATGCATCCTCATTCGTAAATAAAAGAATCACTTCTGGTTATGAACTGTTTAGCTATGACAAAATAATAATCCATGTATCCAAATAATACGACATGTTCATTTTGATATATATATTGCCATTGTCACTGAACAATGGTTGTCGGCTAAATTTAATTACAGGGATAAACGTAATGACACATGATTTCATCGAATATCGAGGAGATAGAAAAGTTAGGTAAAGTTGAAGATAATCGCACAATATCTTACATAATCAGGCTTTATTGCCCGCGGAAACTATCATACTTTTATCCATCAAGGTATTTTAAAGAGGAAATTAACATGACGGATAAAATAAAGATTTCACGCCGGAACTTCTTGTTAGGATCTGGCGCCATTACGGCCGCAACCTTAGTCACCGCACCAGAAACATTAGCAAAGAATTTAGCGCCCTCCCCCGTAGCTGATAATCTCACCCACCAACAAGAGGAGGTATTATCCAAAAATTATCGTTATCATTTTAGTGGAAAGCTGCCTGATCAAATCCCCGAAGGCTACAATATTCTACTTATCACATCAGATCAGGAGCGTTATTTTGATCCATATCCGTTCCCCGTACCTGGACGTGAGCGCTTAATGGCATCAGGCACCACATTCACTAACCATCATATTTGCAGTAGTGTTTGTACGCCATCGCGCTCGGTGTTATATACCGGTTTACATATGCCAGAAACCAAAATGTTCGATAATCCTGGTTTCCCGTGGATGCCGGATAGCCTTGACCCTGAATTAGGCACCATTGGTAATATCATGAGTGACATGGGCTATTATCCTGCCTATAAAGGGAAATGGCACCTAAGTACTTTAATGGAAGATCCAGTAACCAAAAACACTGATGGAAGTACTGATCTCGGCATGATACCCAGGATCAAACTACATGAAATTATGGAAGGATATGGTTTTCACGACTATACCGGAATTGGTGACATTATTGGGCATAGCCATGGCGGTTATTTATACGATGAACTCACTGCTGCAGAAGCGATAAACTGGTTGAGAGATAAAGGTAGTGAAATGCAATCTAATAATAAGCCGTGGTTTCTGGCAGTCAACCTGGTTAACCCTCACGACACGATGTACATAGATACAGACAGTGACACCGATAAAAACCAATGGCACGGCGCTCTGATTCTCAACAGTAACTCTTCAACACCAAATAAAGCACCACAAAATACGATTTATCTGGACTCATGGCCCGAGGTTCCGCTCGCCCCCTCCAGACACCAGGCGTTCAGTGAGCATGGCAGACCACCAGCGCATCTTGAGTATCAACTATGTAATGGTTTAATGGTTGGAAATATTGCCGATCAGGATCGGCGCTGGCGAATTCTCCAGGATTACTATTTTAACTGCATTCGGGATAACGATACTCATTTGGTCAGGATCCTCGATGAACTAGATGCGTTAAATTTAACGAAAAATACTATCATTGTTTATACCGCCGATCATGGTGAGTTATGTGGCGCTCACCAGATGAACGGCAAAGGTACTTGTACCTATAAAGAGCAAGTTCATGTGCCAATGATAATCAGTCACCCTGCATTTCCTGGTGGCAGAAAATGTTCATCGCTCACTTCCCATGTAGATATCGCTCCCACCCTGGTTGGCTTGACGGGCAAAGCAAACAAAGCCAAAAGCCTTACACTGAAAAACCGTAAAGGATATGACTTTAGTACACTTTTATTTAATCCAGAATCATCTCCCATTGATGCTATAAGAAAAGGCATTTTATATTGCTACGACATGCTGTTATTTTCTGATGCGACCTATATTGGCAATATGTTTAAAATCATTAGAAATGAAACGTTAAGTAAAGAAGAAAAGCAACAACGTTTTTCTGTACTGTCCCCTGACCTCAGAAAAAGAGGTGGCGTCCGGATGATCTTCGATGGACGATATAAGTTTACACGCTATTTTTCATTACAGCAGCACCATACGCCTCAGACCCCGGATGCACTTTTTAGCCTTAATGATATTGAGTTATATGACTTGAAGACGGATCCCCATGAAATGAACAATCTGGCAAATAATCACCAAAACGTATCCCTAATTTTGAGCATGAACGAAAAATTGAATGCATTGTTCTCAAACGAAATCACAGGAAAAGACGACGGAAGCTGGATCCCTCCCCTTCATGGTATCCGCTGGGATCTCGATCCTGAAAGAGTTCGTCGTTTAATAAGAGATTAATTTTAATTGAGATGAAAACATCATGTATCGTCAATGTCATGTTATGGCTAAACCCGGTGGTGCGAAATGCAACATCGATTGTAAATATTGCTTCTATCATGAAAAGCAGTCGTTATATCCACAGCGTAGGCAGCACTGGAAAATGTCAGAAGAGACTCTGGAGGAGTATGTTAAGCAGCACATCGCGGCACAACACTCCCATCCGGTGACGTTCTCCTGGCAAGGCGGTGAGCCCTTGCTCTTAGGGCTTCCCTTTTTTAAGCGGGTTGTCGAACTCTGTCAGCGCTATGGTCAAGGGGTGAAGATAACGCACACGTTGCAGACCAACGGGATACTGCTTAACGAAGAGTGGGCAACCTTTCTCGCACAGCACCGTTTTATGGTTGGGCTCTCTGTTGATGGGCCCGAAACTCTCCACGATCGTTACCGCATCAGTCATTCGGGGAAAGGTAGCCATCGATTTGTGATGAAAGCATTATCGCTGCTGCATCGCTTCCAGGTCGATTTCAATACGCTGACGGTAGTGGGACACCATAATGTCGCCTACGCCGGTGAGGTCTATGAGTTTCTTAGGCATAGTGGTTCACGCTACATGCAATTCATTCCGCTGGTTGAACGAGTGAGTACAGAAGCAAACCCACGACTCAAATTGGTAACACCCGACGAACGGAAAGCGCGTCTGGCCCCATGGTCAGTACCTTCGAAGCAGTACGGCGAGTTTCTGAGTCAGGTATTTGACATCTGGATCCGCCGGGATATTGGCCAGATTGCGGTGCAAATGTTTGATGTCGCCATTGCGGCCTGGACTCGACAACCAGCCGTACTATGCGTTCATGCGGAGACCTGTGGACATGCTTTTGCATTAGAGGCGAATGGCGATCTGTACAATTGCGATCACTATGTCTATCCGCAACATCTTCTTGGTAATATCCATCATGATAGTATTGATGCAATCAATAACAGTGAAGCCGCCATGGCGTTTGGTCTGGCCAAAAAGTTAACCCTCACCGATGACTGCAAAGTCTGTCAGTTTCGCTTTGCCTGTCAGGGGGGCTGTCCAAAACATCGCTTTAGCCGGTCGTCATCAGGCACGGCAGGACATAATTATCTGTGCGCGGGTTATCAGCATTTTTTCAAGCATATTCAGCCCGTTATGAACCTGTGGGCTGCGTTGCTGGCTCGAGGCTGTCCCCCTGCGGCTCTGATACAGTATTTGCGCAAGCAGCATCGATTCTCACTTCGTCGAGCGCGGTAAAGAATTGCTGCAATAGTCGAGAGCGAGTTTCCTTGCGGTGGAACATCACCATTGGAATGGTGAGCGTTTCTATCAACGGTATATAGGCTATCCCGGGCATTGAAATCAAACGGGCTGAAGCCGGTGCCACGGTCATTCCGTAACCAGAGGCAATGAGCAGTAGCGCCGAGTCGTACTGCTCTACCTCAATGACTCGCTGAGGTTTCACATCGAGTGAAACCAGTCGTGCCAGTAACTCATCGGCAAGGCTCGGTCTTTTTTGGTTGGTATAAATGATGAATCGTCCCCCGTTAAACGTGGCCAGTGAAACAGCGCAACCGCGTTTGGCCAGGGGATGTGTTTGTGGTAATACGGCGATAAGCTGTTCCTGATACAGCGTGATTTGTTCTATATCATCAGCAACCACATTGATTCGGCCTATACCAATATCAATATGCCCAGCACGTAGCGCTTCCACCTGCTGTATACTGTTCATCTCTACTACCTGAACTTCTACTTCAGGACACAACTGTATGAAACGTCTGACAACGGACGCTAAATGGGCGTGAAAATTGGCTGAGACAAAACCAATTTTGATTACGTTGACTTCCGGATGAAACATGCGCTGCGCGTAGCCTTGCATCTGTTCTGTGCGCTGCAAAATCTCTTTTGCTTGCTGATAAATAAGCGCCCCCGCTACGGTTGTCTTTAATGGCCGGGAACGCCTGTCGATGAGTTCCCCACCCATTTCATTCTCCAGCTCCTGGATCCGCTGGCTTAATGGTGGTTGCGATATACAAAGATGAGCGGCGGCTCTGGAAAATGAGCCTAATTCCACCACGGTGACAAAATACTTTAAACGCCTTAGATCCATCGAGCCCTCCTGGTTGTAAGAAAATGATACAACTCTATATCAAGCTGATATTCTGAAGACCATAATGATATTTCAATAGCGGACTTTTTTAAAACATACTTTGAAGCTCGTTTAATATCAGTATAAATATACGGAAGAGTATTTCAATATGAAAAATAAAATTGCATTAGAGGAACATTTCGCTACTGAGGATACTTTAGAAGACTCCTATGACTCTATCTATCCAGAGAAATGGCATGAAATTAAATATCATATTCAGGCGGTCGGCGAGCAACGTCTACGTCAAATGGATAACGCGGGTATTGAGTTGGCAATAGTGTCATTAAATGCACCTGCTATTCAGCGCATCCACGATCCTGTTCGTGCTATAGAGGTCGCGCATAGAGCCAATGATGCGCTGGCGGAACAGATCGAAAAACATCGCGATCGCTTTCGTGGATTCGCCGCTTTGCCAATGCAAGACCCGGATGCTGCTACGGAAGAAATGACCCGATGTTTTGTGGATTTGGGGTTCGTAGGTGCACTGGTCAACGGTTTTTCTCAACATGAAAGTGAGGATACCGCTCTTTATCTCGACGATGGTCGTTATGATGCGTTCTGGGAGGTGTTTGCCGCCTTCCAGCGCCCTTTTTATCTCCACCCACGTAATCCGCTCCCGTCCCGAGCGCAGGTCTACCAGGGGCATCCCTGGCTACTGGGGTCTGCCTGGGCGTTTGGCGTTGAAACAGCCACTCATGCGTTGCGCCTGATGGGTTCAGGATTGTTTGACCGTCATCCCGATCTCCAGCTCGTTCTGGGTCACCTTGGCGAAGGTTTACCTGCCCTTATCTGGCGAATTGATCATCGGGTTGAGAATGAGCCACGAGGGTATCCGTGCAGCCATTCTTTCCAGCACTACTTTAGCCATAATTTTCACGTAACCACCTCTGGAAATTTCCGCAGCTCCGCTCTGCAAGTTGCTCTTCAGGAACTTGGCATTGAACGCATAATGTTCTCTACGGATTTTCCCTTTGAAGAGATGCAATGGGCATCAGACTGGTTTGATACGCTACCGCTCAGTGAAAATGATAAATTGAAAATATCTCGTCACAATGCGCTGAATTTATTTAATCTTCCTCACTAATTAAAAGCCTATGAGGTCTGCGTCAGACCTCATTTTAAGTGCGTCTGTTAACAATTTATTGAATTAATATGTCATACCATGAGATTCACGCGACTTAGGTTTAAAGGATGAACGATGTCAATGATTCGACTGACCGGAGTATTTTTACTTCCCGGGTTATTATTGGGCTGTGGCGATCTGGATCAAATTGACATTCATCCGGAACTGAGGACGACGTTGATTGAACGCCCGCGCCTGGAGGTCGAACAGTGTTTGGGTAAGGCTGCGAAAGTGCATCAGTTGCATTTAGTCCACAGCGGGATTCTTCCCGACAATACCGATAAATTGTTGCTCCAGGGAATTCAGCAAAAGAATATTGCTGAAGTTGAGATCAGTGCGAAGGGAAACGATGTAACAGCAGTTGATTTTTATTACCTGCCACACAGCGTAAACCGTTTTGATGACATTGAAGCAATACTTGCGGCATGCAAAAGGTAACGGCAATCGAATTAATTATGAAACTACTCATCCACTCTATCCTGCTCTCCGCACTTTGTCTCTACGCCACTCAGGTCATGGCCTTTCAGAGCACATCACCAGAGCTGCCTTTTTCTACTGAACAGCCAGTACGTTCGGAGCAACAGATCCAGCAATATGTCTACTCAGAACAACATGAGCCGTTACAGACAACACCGCTGGGAAACTGTCACGCCAGCCCAGTTCCGGGTTGTAACTATCCCTCTGAAGCAGAGAAGGAATAAAGCGATCATCGTCCGGACGGCTAACCGGCGGTGCTCTTACTGTAACGTCTTCATAGTAATTGGGTGAGTCGTCGGCGGCATATCGTATTTTCCATGTGTGATACCTGTGCCGTTACGCTCAGCCAGCAGAGGGCGGAAATTGATGGCCGTTTTGCTAGTTTCTGCCTCAACCAACGTCTTCCCTTGTATCTCACTATTGGTCGTGTTTTGCGTATCTCAGCGGGCTGGCCTGGCGCCAGCCCGCTCGGTTTACAGCACCTTGCTGAGGAACGCGGCGGTGCGTGGGTTGCTCGGCGCGCTAAAGATCTGCCCCGGCTTGCCCTCTTCCTGAATCACGCCCTGGTCGATGAAGATCACCCGGTCGGCCACTTCGCGGGCAAAGCCCATTTCGTGAGTCACGATCACCATCGTCATCCCCTCGCTGGCGAGGTTTTTCATCACCTCCAGCACGTCGCCCACCAGCTCCGGATCCAGCGCCGAAGTGGGCTCATCGAACAGCATAATCGACGGCTTCATCGCCAGCGCGCGGGCAATCGCGACCCGCTGCTGCTGGCCGCCGGACAGGCTCGAGGGCCAGGCGTCGCGCTTATCGCTTAAGCCCACCTTCGCCAGCAAGGCGTCCGCCAGGTCGACCGCCTGCTGGCGCGGCATATTGCGCAGATTCATCGGCGCCATAATCAGGTTTTCCAGCACCGTCATATGCGGGAACAGGTTAAAGCGCTGGAACACCATGCCGACGCTTTCGCGCATCTTGTTGAGGTCGGTGGTCCGGTCGTGGGCGGCAAAGCCGTTAACCACCACCTCGCCTTCGCTGACCGTTTCCAGGGCGTTCATGCAGCGCAGGAAGGTACTTTTTCCCGAGCCGGACGGGCCGATGATGCACACCACTTCCTGCGGTTTAATATCGCAGCTAATGCCGCGCAGCACGTGGCTGTCGCCGAAGCGCTTATGTAAGTTATTAATGTGAATCACTTTTGCCAAACCTCTTTTCCAGACGGTTAACCAGCTGCGCCAGCAGGAAGGTGATCACCCAGTAGACCAGGGAGATGGTCAGGTAGGGTTCCCAGTAGGTGGCGTAGGCGCCGGAGACGGTGCGCGCGGCGTAGGCCAGATCGGCCAGGCCAATCGCCGAAGCCAGCGACGAGTCTTTAACAATGGCGATGGCGTTGTTGCCCAGCGGCGGCAGAATGCGGCGAAACGCCTGCGGCAGGATCACCTTGCGCATGGTTTTCCACCACGGCATGCCCAGCGCGCGGGAGGCCTCCATCTGCCCTTTGTCGATCGACTGGATGCCGGCGCGGAAAATCTCCGACACATAGGCTCCGGCGTTAAGGGTGATCGCCACGATGCAGGAGAGGAACGCCCCGTAGCTGGCGCGCAGCTCGCGGGCAAAGTCAGCGCTCATCAGGCCGCTGGTCACCAGCAGGCCGTCGCGCGGGTTGATAAACAGCGGCACCAGCGCAAAGTGCACCACCATAATCTGCACGAACAGCGGCGTACCGCGGAAGGCGCTAACGTAAAAACGCACCGGAAACTGCACCAGGTAGCGGTGAATATATTTCCACGGCCCGTGCTCGGCCTTCGCCATCCGCCCGAGACCGAGAGTTAACCCCCACAGCGTCCCGAGGATCACGCAGATAATGGTACATTTAATCGTCATCAGGGCGCCGTCCACAAACAGCGGGCCGTACTCCTCGATGATCTCCCAACGGAATCCCGTCATAGTCCTTCCCTAAAAAATACGGCTATCGCCTGGGCGATAGCCGTGGTCACTGAAAAAGGTGGATTATTGCGCTGGCAGCGTCGGCACGTTGTCGTCGAACCAGGTTTTATAGATTTTGGCGTAAGTCCCGTCAGCAACAATCTTTTGCAACCCGGCGTTGATCTTGCCCAGCAGTTCGCTGTTGCCTTTCGCCACCGCAATACCGAAATACTGACGCTCAAATTTGGCATCCGGCACCAGCTTGAACTGCTTCTCCGGGTGCTGTTTGATGTAGTACTTCACCACCCCGACGTCGCCAACCGCGGCGCTGACGCCGTCCTCAAACAGCTCCTGAAGCATCAGCGGGGTATTGTCGAAACGCTTGATCGCGGTGCTGTTTTTGCCCAGCACCTCAGAAACCACGATATCGCCGGTGCTGGAGTTCACCACCCCGACCTTCTCGTTTTTCAGGGCCGCCAGCGAATCCACCTGCGAGTCCTGGGCGACGACGATAGACTGTTCGGCCGGGAAGTACGGCGCGGAGAAATCGACCATCTGTTTGCGTTTATCGGTGATGGTGATCCCGGAGATGATGATGTCGCGGTCGCCGGTGTTCAGCGTGGCGAAGATGCCTTCCCATGGGGTATTGACCAGCTTGACGTCAAAGCCTTCGGCTTTAGCGATGGCTTTGATGATGTCGATGTCGAAACCTTCCAGCTGTTTCTGGCTGTTTTCAAATTCAAACGGCCGGTAGGTGCCGCCGGAACCGACGGTATAGGTTTCCGCAACCGCCTGTCCGGCTGCCGTCAGCGCGGCCATCATGAAACACGCCTTGAGCAAATTCTTGACCATGAGATTTCCTTTTTATGCATTTATTTTGCATAAAAATACACACACTGACTTTTATATGCAACCGGAAACCTTCCCGCTGGTGAATTATCTCTTCAACTGCCCCGTTTACCGCCGGATTTACCGATGGCCCGGTGCAGGTCGTTGATTCGTTTCAGGGATTTCACCGTTTTTTGTGGCGTGGTGGAGGCCACCGACAGGACAATCATCTCCAGGCAGACCAGCACCGTGCCGTGCAGCGGCATCCGGCTGCTGTCCCCGCCGCGCGGGACGTCGATCACCACCTGCGCCTCCTGGCTGAAGCGCGAGTCCACCGCCTGGGTCAGCAGGATGGTCGGAATTCCCAGCCGCTTCGCCTCGCGCAGGGTGGTCATCCCTTCGCGATGGGGGGATTTTTGCCCCATCATGATCAGCACATCGCCGCGCTGCAGGCCGATAAGCTGCTCGGCGAGGCTGAAGCCCGTGCGGTTCATCACATACGCCGGCAGGCCAATGCGGCTGAACAGCCGGGCGGTGTACTCGGCGAGGATCCCCGAGGCGCCGATGCCGAAGATCCCTACCTGGCGCGCGTCGCTGAGCAATGCCACCGCCTGGGCCACCGCCGCGCGGTTGTCGGCTCGCGACAGGACCTCGCAGACCCGCTGATGGCCTTCAAGCACAAAATCAATACTGGAGTTGACGTCGCTGGAGAGCGCCGTGACCGTCGAGCGCATCTTTTCCGCCGAGGTGACCGAGGTGCCGAACCAGCGCTCCATGGTCTGCTTAAGCTCGCGCAGCCCGGCGAAACCCAGCGCCTGGATGGCGCGTACCACCGTGGCGTCGGAGGTCTGGGTCGCCGTGGCGATCTCCATCGCCGTATGCTCCAGCACCACCTCGCGGTTGTCGTTGATATAGCTGACCACGGCCCGTAGCCGGGGGGAAAGCTGGTGCGCCCGGGCGCGATAGCGTTCGCCGAACAAGTCGACTTTGCCCTTCTCTTTTTTTACCGCGCTTTTCATTTGGCCTCCGCCGGGATCGGCCTGCCGGCAATATGCGACTGCACCTGGGCCACCATCAGAGACAGCGCGGCGTAGGAGTTAGAGATCACCTCTTCCCGCGGCAGCAAAATATAGTGCCCGATGCGGCAGGCGCGCATAAAGTCGCACCAGCCGGGCATCACGCCTTCCATCGCCTGCAGCTCATCCTGCGGCTTACCGCCGGTATCCGACCGCCAGGTGGCGAAGACAAAATCGGCGTCCAGCTCCGGCAACTGTTCAGCGCTGACGTCAATGCGCTGACCGTCGGGGATCCGCTCAATCAGCGGCGGAAAGCGGAACCCGGCGTCGCGCAGCACCCGGCCCAGCGCATGATACGAATGGTGCACCGTGACCTTGCCGTTGTTCGCCTGGATCACTGAGACGCTATACTGCGGTGGATTGACCATCGCTTTCAGCTGTTTGATTTGTTCCTGATAGCGGCGCTCAAGGATCGCCAGCCGCGGCTGGGTGCCGGTCAGCTGCGCCAGCTTGCGGTAAATCTGCGGGGCGCTACCCTGCAGATGGTCGATGCTCACCGTCGGGGCAATCTTCTCCAGTTGCTCCACTGACACATGGCGGCTGGGCTCGGTGATAATCAGATCCGGCTTTGCGGCGGCTACCGCTTCCAGATCGATATCGGCGGTGCCAATAAAGCGGATATCGCTGTTGTCGAAATCGACACCGGTGAGCTGGGCGCTGGCGCGCAGATAGTGGCTGCCGTCCGGGCGCGTCCGGCCGTGGCTGGCGATCGGCGGCACCCCGAGCTCAATCAACGGAATGGTAATATCGAGATCGTGCATCGAAACAATGCGCTGCGGATGCAGCGGGACGGTGACCGTGCGGCCTAAATCATCGGTGAAAGTTTGAGTTTGTGGGGCGGCGGCGCTGACGGCCCCCGTCAGCAACAGCAGCAATGAGACGAACCAACGCATACTACCTTCCTGGTTAAAGGGCATCACGGCGACGCCAGAGCAAGACAACAAAGAATGGGCAGCCCACCAGGGCAATGACAATCCCCGCCGGGATCTGCAGCGGCGCAAACGCCAGCCGGCCAAGGGTATCGGTTACCAGCACCAGCAAGGCGCCAATCAGCGCGCTGCCGCACAGCAGCGATACCTGACCGCCGCGCAGCACGAAACGCGCCATATGCGGCGCCATCAGGCCCACAAAGCCCAGGCTGCCGACGCAGGAGACGCTGGCCGAGGTCAGCAGCACCGGCGCGAAAAAGCGCAGCATCGTCAGCTGCTGCAGACGTACGCCGAGGCCGATGGCGGTCCGGTCGCCCAGCAGCGCCACGTCCGCCGCCCGGGCGGTACAGAACAGGATGATGGCCCCGGGCAGCGCCCAGCAAAAGGCCACCGCCAGCAGCGGCCATGTGGCGGCCTGCAGGCTGCCCGCCAGCCAGATCATCGCCGTCTGCACGTCGCGAACGTTGGCGGTGGTCATAAAGATGCCGACCGCTGCCGCCAGAGTCCAGGAGACGCCGATGCCAATTAAAATAAAGCGTGGCCGCGAACAGTCGCGCGCCAGCGTCAGGACCAGCAGGGCCACCGCCACGCCGCCGACCATCCCCGCCAGCGGCCGCCAGACCAGGCCTACCGCCGGGAAAAACAGCACCAGCGCCAGCACCACGATGTTGGCCCCCTCTTTGACGCCAATCAGCCCCGGGTCGGCCAGCCCGTTACGGGTGATGCTCTGCATCGCCGCGCCGGCCAGCCCCAACATGGCCCCGCACAGCAGCGCCATCAGGATCCGCGGCAGGCGGATATCAAACAGAATAAAGCGCGGCTGCTCGCCCATCTCCTGCGGCGCCAGCAGGGCCCGCGCCAGCGTCGACGCGGGCAACGGAAAGCTGCCGCGGCTGAGGCTGTACAGCCCGAGCGCCAGCAGCATCAGCATCATAATGGCGGCAATGTTGAGCGCCGCCGGGCGCAGCAGCAGCTGGCGGGAGGCGATAACCAGCGGCCGAAAACCGGCCCGGTGAACAGCGCGCGTCATTTAAAAAACCTCGCGGCGATAAAGATAAACAGCGGCGCGCCCACCAGGGCGGTCATCGCCCCGGTCGCCAGCTCCTGCGGCGCGACCAGCGTCCGGGCGGCGATGTCCGCCAGCACCAGCACCAGCGCCCCCACCGGCGCCGCCAGGGGCAGCGCCAGACGGATATCTTCCGTCACCAGACGGCGCACCACGTGCGGCACCACCAGCCCGACAAAACCGATCGGCCCGGCCACCGCCACCGCCGCACCGCACAGCAGCGCAATCGCCAGCAGACCCAGCAGCCTCGTCTGGACGAGATTAACGCCAAGGCCCAGCGCCACCTTATCCCCCAGCGCCAGCACATTAAGCCGTGGGGCAATGAGCAGCGCGACGCCAAGGCCGATCAGCGCCGGAACCAGCGCCGTCTGCAGCGTGCTCCAGTTCAGTCCGGCCAGGTCGCCGGCCAGCCAGGTACGCATCGCCAGCAGCGTCTGTTCATCGAGGATCAATATCGCCGCCGTCACCGCCGACGCAAACGCTGACAGCGCCACTCCGCACAACGTGATGCGCAGCGGCGTCGCCCCGCCGCGCCCGGCAGAGGCCAGCGCCATCACGCCACCGAACAACAGCGCTGCGCCGCAGGCGGCGGTCAGCGGGCGCCCGGCCGGGAAAGCGCCGAGAGACAGGCCCAGCGCCGAGGTCGCCACCACCGCCAGCGAGGCGCCGGCGTTAAGGCCGAGAATATGCGGCTCGCCAAGTGGGTTACGGATCACCGTCTGCAGCAGCAGCCCGGCGACGCCGAGCGCCGCGCCGGTCAGCAGCGCTGCCGCCAGCCGCACCAGGCGCAGATCGACGACGATTCGCTGGTCGAAGTTGCGCGGATTGTACTCCAGCAGCGCCTGCAGCACCGTCTGTGGGGCGATCCAGCGGGCGCCTAAGCCAAGATGCACCAGCGAGGCGGCGATAAGCAGTAGCGTTAGCAGCAAGAGCGCCAGTCGGGGGCGGGCATGACGCCGCGCGGCGTACAGAACGGCGGCGCTCATGCGTCAACGGCCTGGCGGGCGCGAAACGGCATAAAGAACGGTTTGCCGGTTTGCGGGTTAATCGACATCTGCACGTCAACGTCAAACACGCGTTTAATCAGCTCAGGGCTACAGACATCGTTGTCGCTAATCATGCCGGCGATGCGCCCCTGTTTGAGAAATACCAGCAGATCGGCGTAGTTCACGGCAAAGTTGAGGTCATGGAGCACCGTCACCACCGTGCGGCCATGTTCGCGGGTGAGAGTCTGGAGCAGCTCGAGGATATCGACCTGATAGCGCAGATCGAGCCAGGTGGTCGGCTCATCGAGCAGAATGGTGGCCGTTTGCTGGGCCAGCGCCATGGCGATCCAGCAGCGCTGACGCTGGCCGCCGGAGAGGCTGTCCACCGGCAGATGGGCGAATTCGGCGGTACCGGTTAAGCGCAGCGCCTCCTCCACCGCCAGCTCATCGGCCTCGGACCACTGGCGCATCAGCCCTTGCCATGGGTAGCGCCCGCGCGAGACCAGCTCGAAAACCGTTAACCCTTCCGGGGTCAGCGGCGATTGCGGGAGGATGCCCAGCTGGCGCGAGACGGCTTTCGTCGGCATCTGGTGAATGGCTTGCCCGTCCAGACGCACGCAGCCGCCGAGCGGTTTCAGCATTCTGGCGATGGTCGAGAGCAGCGTGGATTTACCGGAGCCGTTCGCCCCGGCCAGCACCGTCATTTTGCCGGTGGGAATGGTCAGGTTGATATCGTCAACGATCAGGGTCTGGCCGTATCCGGCCGACAGGGCATCCAGTACGATCCCCTGCTCTGCAGGTTTCACCCGCTGTGGCATAACTCGCTCCTGCGCCGCAGCGTTCCAGGCCATCGCTGAACAGTCTGCAGTCAAACAAAAATAAATCTCATTCTCTTTTGATCATGACGGGGATAGATGTAGTAGTCAATACTCGCCATCGTCATCCGTCCGTCGCGAGCACTACAGCGAGGCTGCGCAACAGTAAAACCAATAAAATCATTTAATATCAATAAAATAACAACAAACCACCTCATTGAAAAGACGTGATAACCCCGCCATTTCCCATCGCCAATTTTTTATCTTACATAACATTTACTACTACACCCCTTCATGATTGAATGATTCTCAATTACACATCTGAAGGCGCGTTCAGACGCTAAACAGAGTGCTTTTATTATTCAGGGCAATGATTTTATTGGCTTAATCTGACCGCAAAGGCAGATTCGTTCACGAGAAACAGATAATGACTCAACCCCATGTCGCCTGCAGAGCGTTGCAAGGGCGCGCGCTTTTTTCGCTTCTTTTTTTAGCCTCACCGGGATTAATGGCCGCCGACAATAGCGCGGCGAAAAGTAATAACGACGCGGAAGAGACCATCACCGTGGTGGCCGACGGCGCGCAGCAGAGCGCCACCAGCGGCTATCAGCCACTCAGCTCCGCCACCGCGACGCTGACCTCGATGCCGCTGCTGGATATTCCGCAGGTGGTTAATACCGTCAGCGATCGGGTTCTCGAAGATCAGCACGCCGCCTCACTCGATGAGGCGCTGTATAACGTCGCTAACGTGGTGCAGACCAACACCCTCGGCGGTACCCAGGACGCCTTTACCCGCCGCGGCTTCGGCGCCAACCGCGACGGCTCGATCATGACCAACGGTCTGCGCACCGTGCTGCCACGCAGTTTTAACGCCGCCACCGAACGGGTGGAAGTCCTGAAGGGGCCAGCTTCGACGCTGTACGGTATCCTCGACCCCGGCGGGCTGATCAACGTCATCACCAAACGGCCGGAGCGGCAGTTCTCTGGTTCGGTTTCCGCGACGTCCACCAGCTTTGGCGGCGGTACCGGCAGCTTCGACGTCACCGGCCCCATCGAAGGCACGAATCTGGCGTACCGGCTGATTGGGGAATACCAGAATGAGGATTACTGGCGCAATTTTGGTAAAAACAAAAGCAGCTTTATCGCCCCTTCCCTGACCTGGTTTGGTGAACGGGCGACGGTGACCGCGTCCTATTCGCACCGCGACTACAGCGCGCCTTTTGACCGCGGCACTATTTTCGATCTGAATACCGGCCATGCGGTGAACGTCGATCGCAAAACCCGCTTCGATGAAGCGTTTAATATTACCGATGGCTATTCCGATCTCGCTCAGCTTAACGCCGAGTATCGCCTTAACGACGCCTGGACCGCGCGCTTCGACTACAGCTACAGCCAGGATAATTACAACGATAACCAGGCGCGGGTGGTGGCCTATGATTCGGCGACCGGCAACCTCACCCGCCGGGTCGACGGTACCCACGGTTCAACGCAGAAGATGCACTCCACCCGCGCCGACCTGCAGGGCAACGTGGTGGTAGGCGGTTTTTATAACGAACTGCTGACCGGCGTCGCCTATGAGAATTACGATCTGTTGCGCACCGATATGCTGCGCTGCAAGAACGTGAAAGGCTTTAACATCTATCATCCGGTCTACGGCACCCTCGACACCTGTAATACCGTCTCCGCCTCCGACAGCGATCAGCGTATCCAGCAGGAGAGCTATGCCGCATACGTGCAGGACGCGCTGTACCTGACTGACAACTGGATCGCCGTCGCTGGCGTGCGCTACCAGTACTACACCCAGTACGCCGGTAAAGGCCGACCATTTAACGTCAATACCGACAGCCGCGATGAGAAATGGACGCCGAAAGCCGGCCTGGTCTACAAGGTGACGCCGAACGTCTCCCTGTTCGCCAACGTCGCCCAGTCGTTTATGCCGCAGTCGTCGATCGCCAGCTATATCGGCGAACTGCCGCCGGAAGAGTCCACCTCTTACGAAGTGGGCGCCAAATTCGACCTGTTAAACGGCATTACCGCCAATATCGCGCTGTTTGATATTCATAAGCGTAACGTGCTTTACACCGAGAGCATTGGCGATGAGACAGTGGCCAAAACGGCGGGCAAGGTGCGTTCCCAGGGCGTGGAAGTGGACCTGGCCGGGTCCATCACCGATAATCTCAGCGTGATCGCCAGCTACGGCTACACCGACGCCAAAGTGCTGGAAGATCCGGATTACGCCGGGAAACCGCTGCCAAACGTACCGAAACATACCGGCTCGCTGTTCCTGACCTATGACATTCATAACGTCTATAACAGCAATACCCTGACCGTCGGCGGCGGCGGCCATGCGGTCAGCAAGCGCTCCGGCACCAACGGCGCGGATTATTATCTGCAGGGCTATGCGGTGGCGGATGTGTTCGCCGCCTATAAGATGAAGCTGCAGTATCCGGTGACGCTGCAGGTGAATGTGAAGAACCTGTTTGATAAGACCTATTACACTTCCTCGATCGGCACCAATAACCTCGGCAACCAGATTGGCGACCCGCGCGAAGTGCAGTTCACGGTGAAGATGGATTTTTAAGCCGGACCATGGCGTCGCGCCGGATGTTCATTGCCGGGCGGCGCTGCGCTTGCACCGGCCTACCTTTCCGTGACATTTGTCGCAGCCGCCACCGGGCAATGCGTTCAGCTTACCAGTCCTCCTCCTGGCCGAGGATGCGCAATATATCCTGACGATGCTGCAGCAGTTGCGGGTTATCGCGATGACGGGGAAAATCCAGCGGCAGCGCGAACTCGGCGATAATCCGCCCTGGACGCGGCGACATCACCAGCACCCGCTCGCACAGCAGCAGCGCCTCTTCGATATCGTGGGTCACCAGCAGGCTGGTATACCCCTGCTGCTGCCAGAGGGCGATCAGCTCCCGCTGCATGCTGATGCGAGTCAGGGAATCCAGCTTACCCAACGGCTCGTCGAGCAGCAGCAGGCGCGGTTCGTTCAACAAGGCGCGCGCCAGCGCCGCACGCTGCGCCATCCCCCCGGACAGCTGCCGCGGCCACGCCTCGCTGAAGGCCTGCAGCCCGATGCGGTCAATCAGCGCGTCGGCCTTCGCCTCCAGCCCCTTTTTGCCCTGCGCCTGCGGGCCCAGCAGCACGTTCTGCCGTACCGTCAGCCATGGGTAGAGCGTCGGATCCTGAAACACAAGGATCCGCTCCGGCCCCGGGGCGCCGGGCGCCGCGCCGTCGATCTGCATCTGTCCGCTCTGCGGCGCTTCCAGCCCCGCCAGCAGCCGTAGCAGGGTTGATTTGCCGCAGCCGGAAGGGCCCAGCAGCGCCACGCTTTCCCCTGGGCGCAGCTGCAGACTGATATTCTCCAGCACCGGTACCGTCTGTTTGCCAAGCGTAAACGCATGATGAAGATGGCTGATGGATACCGCCGCGCCGCGCGCTATCGCCGGCGAATCTGGCGTCGCTGTTACCATTGCATTCCTCCTCGCTGCCAGCTCAGCAGCCGGTCACGCAGCATAAATAATCCGCTTATCAGGCCGGAGCATAACAACGCCATTACCAGCAGCGCGGCGTACATATTCGGATAGGCCGCCCAGCCCTGGGCCCACTGGAGGTAAAAGCCGATCCCTGACTTCACCCCGACCATTTCGGCGACAATCAGCACCGAAAACGACGCGCCGAGCCCCATAAACAGGCCGACAAAGACGTTCGGCAGCGCGGCGGGGATCGCCACCCGCAGGATCAGGAAACGCTGGCTGGCGCCGAGGGTCCGCGCCACGTCGTACCACGCCTTATCAATGCCCATCACTCCGGACCAGGTCAGCACCGTGACCGGGAACCAGGTGCTCAGCGCGATCAAAAACACGCTGGCGCCGAAGCTCGAGGGAAAAATAAACAGGCACAGCGGCAGCAGCGCGGTGGACGGCACCGGCCCCAGCAGACGTAACACCGGATGCACCCAGTAGCCAATCCGTTGCGACCAGCCAATGGCCAGACCGGTGATGAACCCGCTGCTGGTGCCCAGCAGCACGCCGAGCCCCAGCAGCCCCAGCGAGTGCAACAGGCTGTCGAGCAGGCGCGGCCAGTCGTCGTGCAGCACCTCGATCAGCGCCTGCGGCGGCGCGAAAAACGGCACCGGCAGCACGGCGCTCTTGGCGGTCAGCCCTTCCCAGACAGCAAACAGCACCGGCAACAGCGCCAGCCACTTGCCGGCATGCCGCACACGCGCGCCGCGCGCTCGCCAGTAGCGATAGCTCAGCGCCAGCAGCAGTAATCCACTGCCGAGGGTGAATTGCGCCAGCGCCCACCCTTCGCTAAACGGCCAGCGCCGCCCGGCATCGGGCCAGGTCAGAGTAAACAGACCGCCCAGCAGCCACAGCGCGGCGGCCAGCAGCCCTTCTCCCCACAGCGGCGCGCGGCCGGTGGGGCGCGCCAGAGCCTGCTCAGGCGAATACGTTGGCATAGATACTCTCCGCGAACTGATGGGGATCGGTACCCGGTTTGATCACCTGCACCCGCTGCAGGTCGACCGCGTACTGCGTCAGCTCTTTCACGAATGCTTCGCCCACCGCATGATGGCCGTGGCCCTGCCCGTGCAGGATGCCGCTCACCTCCGCTTCACTGGTGTTCAGGGCATGGGCGAGGAAGGATTGCGCCACGCTTTCCGGATGCGCTGCGGCATAGCTGTGCGCCTCAAGGATCGCCTGGGTGAGCGCGGCGGCGGCCGGTTTATGGTCCCGCGCCAGGCTCCCGCTCACCCCCAGCACGCAGCAGCTGAGGTTGGCATAATCCCCGGTCATATTGCTGGCGATCAGCTGATACTTGCCGGTCTCCAGCAGACGATAGCTGAATGGCTCGCTGCCGCTGATGGCGGCGATTTCGCGCTTGTCCAGCGCCACGCTGAGCAGATCCGCCGGGTAGACTTTCCACTGCACGTCGCTGATCGGGTCGATACCGTGGCGCTTAAGCAGAATGGCGAAGAAGTTTTTATCCGGCCCGGCCATATCAGTGACGCCGATGGTTTGTCCCTTCAGGCTCTCGAGGCCGCCGAACGGCGAGTCTTTGGCCGTCAGCAGGTTCAGACAGCCGCCGTGGGTTCCGGCGGTGAGCTTGACGTCAAAGCCCTGCTCCAGCGCCTTCAGCCAGCGCAGCGCCATCCCCACCCCGGCGTCGGCCTTACCGGTGGCGATCGCCTCCAGCAGTACATCGGTGGAGTTGCCGAAGTTAACAAACTCAACGTCGAGGTTATATTTACTGAAAATCTTCTGCTGCTCGGCGACGGCGACCGGCGCAAGGCATACCGCGCTTTTATTGATCGCCAGCTTGATCTTGTAGGGCTCTGGCAGGCGCAGCGCCGGATGGGCATCGCCGCTGGCCATGTTCGCCATATCGTGAGCCCACAGCGGCAGAGAGACCCCGGCCAGCGCCAGGCCGCCGCTGAGCTGTAAAAAATGGCGGCGGGAAAAAGTGTTTCTGGTCATGGTGTCACCTCGGCGGCGGGCACGCTAAAGCTGAGGTCAAAGGTCGGCTTCACGTCCAGCCGGGTGCGGATCAGGCCGTTGGCGAGATAAAAGTCCGCCGTTGCCTGCTGCTGGGTCACCGTTTCCTCTGCCAGCGGCTGCCACTGCGACTGGCGGTTGGCAAATTGCGCGCGGGCGATCTCCGCCGGGAAGCGGATGATCTCCCCCAGCGTTTTGCCGTAGCTGTCGAGATTGGCGTAGGCCCAGCGCTCAGCGCCGGCCAGGCGCTGGAGATAATCCTGCAGCGCGGCGCGTTTTTGCGGATCGTTAAGCGCGGAATCCGTTGCCGCGAGGAAGGTATTCCCCGGCAGCAGCCCTTTGCCGCTCACCAGAATCTGCCCCTCGTTGGTCTTCACCATTTGGGTGGTGTAGGGCTCCCAGGTCGCCCAGGCGTCTACCGAACCGTTAAGCAGCGCCACTTTGGCGTCCACCGGGCCGAGGAACACCCACTGCACCTCCTTCGGTGAAATCCCCGCCTGCTCCAGCGCTTTCAGCGCCACGAAATGACCAATCGACCCTTTACCGGTGGCGATGCGTTTGCCTTTTAAATCGGCGCCGCTTTTTAACGTGCTGCCGGGGGAAACCAGCACCGCGGTCCCCGCCGGGTTGCTTTTATCCACGGCAATGGCCTTGACCGGCGCACCGTTGGCCAGAGCAAACAGCAACGGCGCATCGCCGATGATCCCCGCGTCCACGGCGCCCGCGTTGAGGGCTTCCGCCAGCGGCGCGGCGGCCGGGAACTCGGCCCACTTAATGTCGTAAGGGAGATTTTGCAGGGCGTTGGCCGCCTCCAGCTGCGAACGCATGCCGCCTTTTTGATCGGCGATACGCAGGGTGATCCGCTCCTGCGCTGTCGCGTAGCCGCCCAGCGCCAGCAGCATCAGCGCTGCCGCCACCCGGCCTGAAAATGATAGACGCATCGTGATTATCCTTGTGATTGAAAGACGAAGTTGCCGGCTGCCAGCCAGGCGCTGTCGCTCTGTGGGGTATGTACCCGTCCGCAGAGCACGTTGCGGTAGTGGCGTTCCAGCGGGTTCTGTCGGCTCAGGCCATGATTGCCGGTCAGCTCGAGCGCAATATTCACCGCCTGAATGGCGTTGTCGGTGATGGTGACTTTCGCCAGATTGGCCTCGATAGCGGAAAAGCGCAGCGCGGCGGCCTGCTCCAGCAGGCTGCGGTTGACCAGCAGCAGCCCGGCGATCTGCCCGACTTTCTCCTGCACCCGTGGCAGACGAGAGAGCGGATGGCCGAGACCGGCGGGTACCCGTCCCGCCAGCCACCTCACCAGCCAGTCGTGAGCGGCGTGGGCAATGCTGTCATAGATCGCCGCCAGCAGCGCCGTCTGCCGGTTGGCGAACAGGCGAAACGGTTCGGCCTCCGCGGCGGGTGGCGCATCGGCCGGCCAGACATCCACCGCGTGCTCTGCCGCCACCCGCACGTGGTTAAAAATAACTTCATGGCTGCCGGTGGCCCGCATCCCGGCGTGATCCCAGCTTTTCACCACGCTGATACCCGGGCTGTCGCCAGCCACCAGCCAGGTGCCCACCAGCGGCGGGTTATCATCGCTTCTGGCCCACACCGCCAGCCAGCGCAGCCCTTCAATGCCGGTGGTATAAATTTTATGGCCGCTGATGTCCCAGCCCTCCGCGCGACGGGTCGCCACGGTGTCCGGCAGGCCGCCCCGCGCCGGGGATCCCAGCTCCGGCTCGACGCGCAGGCTGTTGATGAGGCCACCGTGTTCGACAGCATCGTGAAAAACCTGCTGGCGCAGCGGCGCGTGCCAGGCGTCATTTTCCGCCAGCCGCAAATGGTGGAGATACTGCATGCAGACGATCAGCGCTGTCGCCGGCTCTCCCCAGGCGATGGCGGCGATGACCTGCTGCAGCTGGGCCAGAGTGGCGCCCGCGCCGCCGCAGGATGACGGCACGGCGAGACTTAACCAGCCCCCCGCGCGCAGATGGTCGATATTACGCTGGGGAAAGTCGCCGCTGGCATCAAGGCTGGCCGCCTGCTCCGCCATCTGCTGGCGGAGCGCCGTCAACTGCCGGGCCCAGTCGTCGCGCTCAGGATGGATCACGATGCGCGCTCCGCCACCGCACGCCGGGCAGCTTTTTCCCGGGCGATCGGCAGCAGCGCCCGGCCATAGTCGGCCGCGTCGTTCAGCGGATCGAAGCCGCGGATCAGGAAGTTACGCACCCCGAGGTCGTAGTAATCGAGCAGCGCATCCGCCACCTGCTCCGGGGTGCCCACCAGCGCGGTGGAGTTATGTCCGCCGCCCACCAGCTGGGCGATGCCGGTCCACAGGCGTTTGTCCACCACTCTGCCCTGCGCCGCGGTAGCCCGCAGCCGCTGGGCGCCGATACTGTCCGGTTTGGCTTTGAACCCGCCTCCGCGCTGCGCCGCCTGCTCGGTGGCGACGTGCAGGATATGCTCGGCTTTCTCCCAGGCTTCGGCTTCGCTGTCGGCGATAATCGGCCGGAACGAGACGCTGAAGCCGATATCACGCTGGTGTTTCGCCGCTTCGGCGCGCACGCGCTGGATGGTCTCTCCGGTTTGCGCCAGCGACTCGCCCCACAGGGCGAAGACGTCGGCATGTTTGCCGGCGACGGCGATGGCCGCTTCCGACGAGCCGCCGAAGTAGATGGGAAGATGCGGTTTTTGCAGCGGGCGAATGGCGGACCAGGCCTGCTCGGCCTGATAAAAATCGTTGTGAATATCCACCGGCTGCTCGCTGGTCCACACCTGGCGCACGGTGTCGAGGAAGGCGTCGGTGCGGGCGTAGCGCTGGTCGTGGTCGAGATAATCGCCATCCCGGCGCTGCTCGGCATCGTTGCCGCCGCTGATGATATGCACCGCCAGCCGGCCCCCCAACAGGTGCTCAAGGGTGGCGAATTTGCGCGCGGCGAGGGTTGGCGAAACAAAACCGGGGCGATGAGCCAGCAGGTAATGGATTTTCTGCGTCGACAGCCCCGCCAGGGCCGTCACCAGAAAGCCGTCGGGTTGATCGGACCAGTGGCCGACCAGCAGACGATCAAACCCGGCGGCTTCATGGGTTTGCGCAAAGCGAACGATATAGTCGCGGTCAAAGATCGGCCCCACCGGGGCAATCGTTTCGGAAGAGAGGCGGTGGCCAATCATGCCGAGAAACTGAATGCTCATGAACAACTCCTTGCGTCAGGGTAATGGAGTGGCCGCGACAGCGGCGCTGGTCATTACCCTATACAGAGTGTGTTAATGAGCAAAATGCATTTTTATCATATCTTAATATGCTGAATTAGCATTAAACAAAAATGCATAGTGCTTTCAGTCGGATACTGTCAGCTGCTGCACCACTTTGCTGGCGAAAAAGGTCAGCGGCGGCTGCAGGTTTGCCAGATACTGGGCGTGGATCAGCCACAGTGAGACCGCAGGCTGAAAATCGCTGAGATTGAGGACCGCGATCTCGTCCCGCCACGGGCTGCAGGCCAGCGCCGCCCGCGGCACCAGACCCAGCCCCTGTCCCTGCGCCACCAGCGCTATCTGCAGCTGCGCGCCCGCGCTTTCGACATTGAGCTTCAACCGCAATCCCTGACTCTGCAGCTGGCGAATGAGCCCGGCGCGCAGGCCACAACCGTCGGGGTTAAGGATCCAGCCCTGTTCGGCGCACTCCCGCAGGGATGACGCGCGCAAATTCAAACGCCGGCTGACGATCGGCACCACCTCCAGGGGACACAGCAGGCGCCCGCTATAGCCCTCGGCGAAGCTTTGCTGGGCCGGCCCCATCGCCAGCATGCCGTCCAGCTCGCCGTTTTCCAGCCGACGCTGCAGCTGTCCGCTCCAGCCGCAGGTGATCTGCGGCGACAGTCCGGGAAACTGCTGGCTCAGCGCTGACAGCGCCGCCGGCAGGGCAATCTCGCTGAGACTCTGCGGCACACCGAGACGCAGCGCGCCGCGCGGCTCGCCTTGCGGATCCAACAGGCTGTAGAGTTTTTTCGTCTCACGCTTAATGCTCAGACACTGCTCGTACACCCGGTGTCCGGCGGCGGTCAGGGTCAGCGGGCGGGTCTGGCGCTCCAACAGCGTCACGTTCAGCTCCTGTTCCAGACGCTGAAGACGCCGGGTGATGGCCGACTGGGTGATCCCCAGATATTCCGCGGCCTGATTGAGGGAGGAAAACTGCACCGTGGCCAGCAAAGCGTCAATATCGTCAATGCGCATAGGATCCTTATGTGAAATTTGCATATTAATATATGCGTAAATTGCATTTAAATAATATTAACGCCTCTGTTAGCGTTTTGACCAGTCCCTCTCACAGGAACCGCACATGACTGCACCACGACTGGAAAAATTACGCCATTTCATTCATGAGGTAGACCGCCTGCACCGTGAGCACCACCAGACCGCCCCGCTGCTTGACGCCGTGGCGCAGCGACTGGCGGCGCTGGTGCGTTACGACGACTGGCTGCCGGAAGAGTACACCCTGCCGCATCCGCACCATTACCAGCAGTATCTGCTGCATGCCGACTCCGGGGAGCGCTTCTCGATTGTCAGCTTCGTCTGGGGACCGGGGCAAGCGACGCCGATCCATGACCACCGGGTGTGGGGGGCCATTGGTATGCTGCGCGGCGCGGAGGAAAACCAGCGCTACCAGCTGGATGCCGATGGCATACCGCGCGCGCTGGGCGCCGCCACGCTTCTGGAAGCAGGCCAGGTGGAGAAAGTCTCCGCTGACGATGGCGATATTCATCGCGTCAGCAATGCGCTGGCGGATCGCGTCTCCATCAGCATTCACATCTACGGCGGCAATATCGGCGCGGTGAAGCGCGCCGTGTATACCCCGGAAGGGCAGCAGAAACCGTTTATCTCCGGCTACTCTAACCGCCATTTACCCAATATCTGGGATTTGTCCCGCGAAAATCAAGGATAACCACTATGCCCACCTACGCTTATCGCCAGGCCGCCGGGATACGCCAGGCGCTGCTCGACCGTCGTGAACTGGCGCTGATCGACGTCCGTGAAGAGGCCGATTTCGCCACCGCTCATCCGCTGTTTGCCGTCAATCTGCCGCTCAGCAAACTGGAGCTGGAGGTCCGCCGGCGGATACCGCGCTTCACCACCCCGCTCACCGTCTACGACAACGGCGAAGGTCTGGCGGAGATCGCCGTCGAACGGCTACGGGCCTGGGGCTATCAGGATGTGGCCCTGCTGACAGAGGGGCTCGCCGGCTGGCGCCGCAGCGGCGGCGAGCTGTTTCAGGATGTCAACTCCGCCAGCAAAGCCTTTGGTGAACTGGTGGAAAGCGTGCGTCACACGCCGTCGCTCAGCGCCCAGGAGGTTCAGGCGCTCATCGACAGCCGGCAGGAGGTGGTGATCGTCGACGCCCGGCGCTTCGATGAGTACCAGACCATGAGCATCCCCGGCAGCATCAGCGTGCCCGGCGGCGAGCTGGCCCTGCGGGTGGAGAGCCTGACGCCCTCCCCGCAGACGCCGGTTATCGTCAACTGCGCCGGACGCACCCGCAGCATCATCGGCACCCAGTCGCTGATCAACGCCGGCGTGCCAAACCCGGTCCATGCCCTGCGCAATGGCACTATCGGCTGGACGCTGGCCGGCCAGACGCTGTCGCACCAGCAGCAGCGGCAATACGATCCCTCCGCCCGCGCCTCCGGCGTCCGGGCCGCTGAGGTGGCGCATCTTGCCGAACGGGCCGGGGTGGCGGTCATCGATGAGGCCACGCTGCAACGCTGGCTGCAGCAGAGCGACCGCACTACCTTCCTGTTTGATGTCCGCAGCCCCGAGGAGTACGCGGCGGGTCACTATCCCGGCAGCCTGAGCGCGCTAGGCGGCCAGCTGCTGCAGGAGACCGATCACTTCGCCAGCGTACGAGGGGCGCGAATTGTGCTGCTGGATGACGATGGCATCCGGGCGGCGATAACCGGCTCGTGGCTGGCGCAGATGGGCTGGGAGACGGCGCGGCTGAGCGCGCTGTCGGCCAGCCAGTTGAGCGAACGCGGGGTGCCGGCCGCCGAGGTGCCGCCCGGCCCGCAGGCGGAGGAGATAAGCCCGGCGCAGCTGGCGCAACAGCTGGACGAACCCGGTACGGTGGTGCTCGATTTTACCACCAGCGCCAACTTTGTCGCTCGCCATATCCCCGGCGCGTGGTGGCTAACGCGCTCGCAGCTGCGCCAGGCCCTGGATGTGATCCCTCCCGCACAGCGATACGTGGTGACCTGCGGCAGCAGTCTGCTGGCCCGCTACGCGGTGCCGGAGGTGGCGGCCTTGACCGGTAAACCGGTGCAGCTGCTTACCGGCGGGACGCTGGCGTGGATCGCCGCCGGTCTGCCGCTGGAGCATGGCGATAGCGGCCTCGCCGTCGAGCGCCGTGACCGCTATCGTCGTCCGTACGAAGGAACCGATAATTCCGCCGAGGCCATGCAGGCCTATCTGGAGTGGGAGTATGGCCTGGTGGATCAGCTGGCCCGCGACGGCACCCACGGTTTTCGGGTGCTCTAGCGCGAGCGCGCCTCAGGCCTCGCGCAGGATCCACGAATACTGAAAGCTCTTCGGCGCCGGAAAATGGGTCCGGCGTCGGTAGGAGCCCAGCGACTGCGGGGTGCAGTAGGTGCAACTCCCCAGCCATTCAACGCTCGCCGGCGACACTCCCGCCTCTGCGAAGATCGCTTCGGCAAAGGCGCGCAGATCAAACCACAGATTATCGCTGCCGCGTGCGGCGGCTTTGAGCGCATCGCTGACCGGGCCCGAACGGGAATGAAACAGCCGCTGGCGATGGCGGGCCACCCGATCACCGCCGGGCTGGTCCAGCAGTTGCTGATAAAATGCGGCGGAGACTTCGTAACAGCAAGGGTGAATATGCGGCCCCACGGCGATGACCAGATCGGCCAATGCCACCCCCTGCTGGCGAAAACAGGCCAGACTATTATCGACAATACCGCTGGCCAGCCCCTGCCAGCCGGCATGCACGCTGCAGACGAAGCGACCGTCGCGCGAGGCGATCAGCAGCGGCAGACAGTCGGCGGTCACCACCCCCACCTTTTGCCCGGCTACCGCGGTAAACACCGCGTCGGCGTGCGGGCGCGTCGGCAGCGGCTGCTGATAATGATGAACCTCATTACCATGCACCAGCTTCACCGGAGCCAGCTCGGCATAGGGAAAGGCGGCGGTTTCGTGGACATCGAGAAAAGCGTGGCGGATGCCAGGGATAGCATTGAGCAAACGGGAGGTGTAAGCCATAGGGACGATAAGCGTCAGGGAATGATGTCTTACCATAGGCCAGGTGACGCGGACAGGCAAGGCGGCGGCCCGGCATTTTTTTGCCAGACCGCCGGATGCGTCTCAGACAATCGCGGCGCGCTGCTGACGATGCATCAGCCAGAACACCGCCACGCCGGCCAGCACAATGCCGGGCGCCGAGGCCGCCATCACCCCGACGGTGCCGGTGCCGAGGGCCAGCATCTTGCCGGCCAGCAGCGGGCCGCTCATCGCCCCGAGACGGCCCACCGCCACGGCGGTGCCGACCCCGGTGGCGCGGATCGCTGCGGGGTAAAAAAGCGGCGCCAGGGCATAGAGTACGCTCTGGCCGCCGGTGGCGAACAGGCCGGCGACAAACCCCGCCAGCAGCATTCCGTTTAGCGACGACGCGCTGCCCAGCGCCAGCAGGGAAGCCAGAATCCCGCTGTAGATCAGGAGCGACATCCGCAGCGGGGTGAGCTTATCCATTAGCGCTCCCAGCAGCAGCGTGCCGCAGGCGGCGCCGATCTGCAGAGAGAACATCACCCCCGCCGCCTGGCTGGCGCGGAATCCCTGGCCCACCAGCAGCATCGGCAGCCAGTTGATCAGCATATAGACCACCAGCAGGGTGAAAAAATAACCCAGCCACAACAGCAGGGTGGCGGCGGCATGCCCTGGGGCAAACAGGGTGCGCAGCGGCACGCTGGCCTCCGCGCGCTGAAACGCCTGCGACTCCGGTAGCCAGCGCATCAGCAGCGGGATCAGCAGTAACGGGACCACGCCGCCAATCCAGAAAATAGTCTGCCAGGCCACGGCGAGACCGGAAAAGCCCAGCGCTGCCGCCAGCGCGGCGCCAATGGGTACGCCGCAGTACATCAGGCTTACCGCCCGGCCGCGGAAGCGTGAGCCAGCGGCTTCCGAGGTTAAGGCAATCAGGTTAGGCAATGCCGCCCCGAGCCCGACGCCGGTGAGCAGGCGCGCCAGCAGCAGCGTCGGGAAGCTCCATGCCACCGCAGTGGCCAGCGAGAACAGGCCAAACAGCAGCACCGACCCCAGCAGAATGCGCTTGCGCCCGTGGCGGTCCGCCAGCATGCCGCCCACCAGCGCGCCGGGCAGCAGGCCGAGGATCCCGGCGCTGAAGATCCAGCCCATCTGCATTTTATCCAGCGCAAAGGCCTGCGCCATGCCGACGGCGGCGATCCCCGCCGCCTGCAGATCCAGCCCTTCCATCAGGGCCACCATAAAACAGAGCCCGATGGTAACCACCAGGCGCGAGGGGTTTGCAGTCGTTATCTTGGTCATAGGGTACCTTGGCGATAGCCGAACAAACGGAGCAGGTGACTGGCGGCTGATGCTTTGTCAGCCGCACGTTTTTCGTTATTTATTGCGGTTAAGCAGATCCAGTGCGACGTCGACGATCATATCTTCCTGGCCGCCGACCATCCGCCGCTTGCCCAGCTCGACGAGAATATCCACCGCGCTGAGGCCATAGCGCTCGGCCGCCGCTTCGCTGTGGCGCAGGAAGCTGGAGTAGACCCCGGCGTAGCCCAGCGCCAGCGTTTCGCGGTCGACACGCACCGGGCGGTCCTGCAACGGCCGCACCAGCTCATCGGCCGCGTTCATCAGGGCGTAGAGATCGGTGCCATGCTGCCAGCCGAGCTTGTCGGCGGCGGCAATAAATACCTCCAGCGGCGCATTGCCCGCCCCCGCCCCCATCCCGGCCAGGCTGGCGTCAATGCGATCGCACCCCTCTTCCACCGCGACGATCGAGTTCGCCACCCCGAGGCTCAGGTTATGGTGGGCATGCATCCCGGTGGCGGTCTCCGGCTTCAGCACCGCCTTCAGGGCACGGAAACGGTCGCGAATGTCGTTCATGTTCATCGCCCCGCCGGAATCCACCACATAGATACAGGTCGCGCCATAAGATTCCATCTTCAGCGCCTGCTGCGCCAGTGCCTGCGGGGAGATCATATGGCTCATCATCAGAAAACCGACGGTGTCCATTCCCAGCTCGCGGGCAAAGGCAATATGTTGCGCCGCGACGTCTGCTTCGCTGCAGTGGGTGGCGACCCGCACCACCCGCGCTCCGGCCTGATACGCCGCTTTCAGATCGTGCAGCGTGCCGATGCCCGGCAGCAGCAAGGTGGCGATTTTCGCCTGGCTGACCGCCTCCGCCGCCGCTTCAATCCACGCGATGTCGCTGTGAGCGCCAAAGCCGTAGTTGAAGCTGGATCCCTGCAGGCCATCGCCATGGGCCACTTCGATGGAGTCGACCCCAGCCTTATCCAGCGCGCCGGCGATCTGCTGCACCTGCGCCAGGGAATACTGGTGACGAATGGCGTGCATGCCATCGCGCAGCGTCACGTCCGAGATATAAAGTTTTTTACCGTTCATGCTGTCGCTCCCGCCGCGCTGTGCATTGCCCCGGCCATTTGCTCCGCCGTCGCCAGCGCCGCCGAGGTCATAATATCGAGGTTGCCCGCGTACGCTGGCAGATAGTGCGCCGCTCCTTCCACTTCGAGGTAAACCGCGGTTTTCAGGCCGGAAAAACAGCCGACGCCGGGCAGGTTGACCGGCTTATCCTCGGGGATAACCTCAAACTGCACCTGCTGCTTCAGCCGGTAGCCCGGGACGTAAGCCTGCACTGCCGCCGCCATTTCGGCGATCGAGGCGGCAATCGCCTCCTGCGACGCCAGCTCGCTCAGGACGTAGACGGTATCGCGCATCATCAGCGGCGGCTCCGCCGGGTTCAGTACAATAATCGCTTTGCCCTTGCCCGCGCCGCCGACTTTTTCAATCGCCTGCGAGGTGGTTTCGGTAAATTCGTCAATATTGGCCCGCGTGCCCGGCCCTGCGGATTGGCTGGCGATCGAGGCCACGATCTCCGCGTAATGCACCTTCGCCACTCGCGAGACCGCGGCGACCATTGGGATGGTCGCCTGCCCGCCGCAGGTCACCATATTGACGTTGCCCTGATGGAGATTGGCCGCGAGGTTGACCACCGGTACGCAGTACGGGCCAATCGCCGCCGGCGTCAGGTCGATGACGCGGATCCCCGGCTTCGCTTCGCGCAGCGCGGCATCGTTTTTGATGTGCGCCCCGGCGCTGGTGGCGTCAAAAACAAAATCGATGTCGGCAAATTCCGCCATCTGCATCAGGCCGCCCACCCCTTCGTGGGTGGTCGCGACGCCCATGCGCCGGGCGCGGGCCAGGCCATCCGACTGCGGGTCGATGCCGACCATCACCGCCATCTCCAGATGCTGGCCGTGGCGCAGGATTTTAATCATTAAATCGGTGCCGATATTCCCGGAGCCGATAATGGCGACTTTACGTTTACGCATCACGATGTCCTTCTCCGGCGGCGACGAAACGTGCCGCGACTGAGCCAATACCTTCGATATGGGCGACAAAGCTGTCCCCTTCGTTAATCGCCACCATCGGGCCTAACGCCCCGGTCAGCACGATATCCCCCGCCCGCAGCGGTTCGCCGAGACTCGCCAGCTTGCGCGCCAGCCAGACTGCGGCGTTCAGCGGATGTCCCAGGCACTCGCTGCCGCGACCGCTGGAGACCAGCTCCTGGTTGCGGGTCATGTGCATGGCGCACTGCTTCAGATCCAGTCCTGCCGGGCGCTGCGCCGGGCCGCCAATGACGTACAGGCCACAGGAGGCGTTATCGGCGACGGTGTCGACAAAGCCGATTGACCAGTCGCGAATGCGGCTGCCCACCACCTCCAGCGCCGGCAGCACCCATTCGATGGCGTTATACAGCTCATCAAAGGTGGTATCGGCATGCGGCAGATCCTGCTTCAACACCAGGGCGATCTCGGCTTCCACTTTGGGCTGCAGCACGAGGCCAAACGGCACCTCGGCGTTGTCGCCGTAGCACATGTCGGCAAACAGGGTGCCGAAATCCGGCTGGTTGACCCCCAGCTGCTGCTGCACTTTGGGATGGGTCAGGCCCACCTTGCGGCCCACTACCCGCCGGCCATGGGCCACGTGGTGCTGGACGTTCAGACGCTGGATGGCATAGGCGGCGTCGGCATTGTCGACGCCGAGGATATCGCGCAGCGGGGCGATCGCCTGGCCGGTCTGTTCCGCGTCGCGCAGCTGCCGGGCCAGCGCGTCAAGAGAAAAAGTCATCATTTACTCCTTAAGCCCGTGCGAGGAAATTGAGCACCAGCTGATTAAAACTGTCGGCATGTTCCCACTGCGCCCAGTGGCCGCAGTCGCGGTAAATATGCAGTTCCGAACCGGCGATCCCAGCGAGCAGGCGCAGCCCGGCGTCCATCGGCACGAAGCGGTCATTGCGTCCCCAGACGATCAGGGTTGGCGCGCTGATTTCGCCCAGCCGCGGGCCAAAGTCAGGAAACTGCTTCGGGTTGGCTTCGAGGCTTTTGACGAAGTTGTCCAGATGATCGCGACGCGACAGCATATTGTTGAGACGCGCCTCGAACAGCGCCTCGGTGAGGTCGCGGGTGTCGAAGACGAAGATGCTCATCATCTTCTTCAGGTTTTCTATGGTCGGCTCGCGGTACAGGGCGTTCAGCAGCTTGATGCCCTCCGTCGGCATCGGCGTGAACAGGCTCATGCCGCCGGTCCCCCCGCCCATTAGCACCAGCTTCGCCACCCGCTCCGGCCAGCTCAGGGTGAAGGCCACCGCGCTATGGCCGCCCATCGAGTTGCCCAGCAGATGGACTTTATCGATCCCCAGCTGATCGACCACGCTTTTCAGAATCCGGGCGTTGAGGTCCGAACGTGAGCCGCTGTTGACGATAGCATCGCTTTTGCCCCACCCCGGACAGTCGAGGAGCAGCACGCGATAGCCCGCCTCGACCAGCGGGTCAATATTGCGGCTGAAGTTGGCCCAGCCGGTGGCCCCCGGCCCGGAGCCGTGCAGCATGACCACGGTCTCTTTCCCGTCGCCGCAGTCATTGATATGGATGCGCAGCGTGCGGCCCCCCTCGTCGACATTGAGGAATCGGCTGGTGGCGGCTTCGGTTTGCGGTTGATAGCTCATGTTAGTCTCCCGGTTAATCAAATCTCGGTGGTGGCGCTCAGCGAGCCGAACCCGGCGATCCACTCGGGGATCGGCCGGTAATAGCGGCCCTCACTGCGCCAGCGGCCAAAAGCGGATAGCGCGGCAAAAGCGGCCACCCAGGTCTTAATTTCGTGCGTCGATTTCCCGGCCATCGCCGACAGCTCGTCGTTGCCGATCGCATCCAGCTCCGCCAGCCGCCCCTGCTCCAGCAGGCTCATAAAGCGGTTGTCCCAGACCGGGTTGAGGGGATGGAGCGAATGCGGATCTTCGGTAAACCGTCTGGCGGCGTTGATCACCCGCTGCTGGCGCCGTTCGCGTTCGTCCGGCGGCAGCTGTTTTCCGCCGCCGAGCAGGCGATCGCGGAGATGGGCGTCGGCTTTCGCCAGCTCCGGCACCGGCGGCTGGTGCGAGAGTCCGCCCGAGCCGAGGATCAGCACCCGCTTATTGAGGGTATTGAGAAAGCGGCCCATCGCCTCGCCCAGCAGCCGGGTACGTTGAAAACCCGGCAGCGGCGCGGCGATGCCGTTAATAAACACCGGCAGCACCGGCAGGCGGTCCAGGCCACCCAGCAGAAACTCCAGCGGCTGGGCGAAGCCATGGTCCACCTGCATGTTGTACGACACCGCCAGGTCGATACCGCTGTTGATGACCGCGTGGGCGCAGGCTTCCGCCAGCTCGGTCGGCACCGGCAGGTCGCCGGCGGCGCTGGCGAAGTCGCCAATGGCGGTGGCGCCGACGCCGAGGCAGAACGGCGGCATCACGTCATAGAAAAAACCGTTGTAGTGATCGGGAGCGAAGAGCACCACCAGCTCGGGCTCGAAAGCGGCGATCCGCCGCCGGGCGTCAGCAATCACCCCGTTCACTTCATCAAGGACCGCCTGCTCCGGGTCCACGAATCCCACCAACGGAGTGTGGGAGAGACAGTGCAAATAGGCATCCATATCAGGCCACCTTCTCTTCAGTGCGGGCGGTATCCCCGGTTGCGAGGGTCATTTTTTCCGCCAGGGCGGTCAGCTGTGCGCCGAGGGTCTGCGGGATGGCGAGAGCGGCGACAAAGCGGTCCGGTCTGACCACGGCGATGGCGGTGTTATGCTGAGCAAACCAGCTCTTCAGGCGATTTTGCGTATCGCCTACCCGCAGCGTGCCGGGGGCGTTATCCTGCTCGCGATGGATCTGCACCGCCGGCACCACCTGGATAAAGCGCACGCCAATCGCGCGCCAGCGAGCGATCTGCCCGGCGTCGAGCCCCCACTGCGGGTTGCAGCCCCAGCCGATAATGGCGAAATTCGCGCCGATAACCTCGTCGAGCAGCACGCTCTCGCCGCTCTCCAGCGTCACCTGCGGTTGAATAAACATTTTGCCCACCGGCGAGGTCTTGCCGGCGGCGTCGATCAGCAGCGCCCCCTCGCGGTACTGCGGCATCGGCTTAAAGCGCATTTCAAGGAAGTAGCGCTTCACCGGCGGCAGGTAGTTCAGCAGCCAGGAGAGACCGTCGCGCACGGCCCCCTGCCAGCGCTTCGGCGGCGCCAGCACGTGGCCGGCGGTGACCGACAGATCAATCATCGCTTTCGCGTGGTCGCGGCGCTCCTGCTGATAGCTGTCGAGCAGCGCCTCTCCCGCTTTACCGTTGACCACCAGCGCCAGCTTCCACGCCAGGTTGAAGGCGTCGCGCATGCCGCTGTTGTATCCCTGCCCCTGCCAGACCGGCATGATGTGCGCCGCGTCGCCGGCCAGCAGCACCCGGTCAATGCGAAAACGCTCGGCAAGGCGGGCGTTATGGGTGTAGACCCGCTGGCGGATCAGCTCGACGCGGTCCGGGTCCGGCAGCACTTTGCTCAGCAGACGACGCATATTGTGCGGCTCGCTGAGCTGGGCTTCGGTTTCTCCGGGCATCACCATAAATTCAAAGCGGCGCACGCCATGGGGCAGCGCGGCGGAAACGTAGGGTCGCACCGGGTCGCAGCACAGGTAAACGTGCGGGGTGGCCAGCGGGTCGTTAGCGATATCGATGACGATCCACTGATTCGGCGCGGTCTTGCCTTCGAAGGGGACGTTCAGCGTACGACGAATAAAGCTGGCGCCGCCGTCGCAGGCCACCAGCCAGTCCGCGCGCACCGTCTCCCGCTCGCCGTCCGGTCCTTTAAGATTTAACGTGACACCGTCACCGTTCTGGCTAAAGGCTTCTACTTCGCGGGAGAAGAGGCAGCGGACCTGCGGGAAACGCTGCAGGCCGTGATACATCACCGCATCGACCTGCGGCTGAATGAAGGCGTTGCGCCGCGACCAGCCAAACTCATCGGTCATCGGCTGGATATCAGCAAAGCAGCGCCCCTTCGGGGTCAGAAAGCGCATGGCGTGCCACGGCGTGGTGTGCGGCAGCACGTCATTCACCAGCCCTACCGCCTGCATCGCCCGCAGGGATTCATCGTCAATGCCGATGGCCCGCGGGTAATCGATCAGTGTGTCGAGCTTTTCCACCAGCAGCACGCTGATGCCCATCTGGCCAAGGTAGTTGGCCATCATCAGGCCAACCGGACCGGCGCCGGCGATGGCGACCTGAGCGGTATGCTGCACGGCGGGTTGAATATCGGGTGTAGATGTTGTCATTTTCAGCGACCTCACGACTCGGAAACTGCCCGGCTGACAGGCAATTTGTTAATCATGTGTAAACGTATTTTTATAATGGGCTGAGTATAGGGCGGGGGTTTTCGGCTACAATCAAAACATCGCCGAATGTGCACCAGGTGCACAACGCTGTTTATAAAGCATTTTAAGGAAGGATTTATGCGTGACGATGGGTCCACTGAGTACAAAACGGTGCGTGGGTTAAGCCGGGGTTTATTGTTATTAAAATTGTTAAATAAATTCGACGGCGGCGCGACGCCGGGCCTGCTGGCGGAGTTTAGCGGCCTGCATCGCACCACCGTGCGCCGGCTGCTGGAGACGCTGCAGGAGGAGGGTTTTGTCCGCCGCAGCCGCTCCGACGACAGCTTCCGTTTGACCATTAACGTCCGCCAGCTGAGCGATGGATTTCGTGACGAACATTGGATTTCTGCCCTCGCCACACCGCTGCTCGGCGAGCTGCTGCGCGAGGTACAGTGGCCCACGGATATCACCACCCTCGACGTCGACGCCATGGTGGTGCGCGAGACTACCCACCGCTTCAGCCGACTGTCGTTTCACCGCGCGATGGTCGGACGGCGGCTGCCGCTGTTGCTCACCGCCTCCGGGCTGACGTGGCTGGCCTTTGCCCCCGACGCGGAGCGCGACGCCATCGTCAGCATGCTGGCCGCCCGTCCAGAAGCTGAGTATCAGCTGGCCCGCGAACCGGAACGGCTGGCGGCGATCCTCGCCCGCACCCGCCAGAACGGCTATGGCGAAAACTTCCGCGGCTGGCAGCAGGAGGAGAAAATCGCCTCCATCGCCGTGCCGGTCAGCAGCCAGCAGCGGGTTATCGGCTGCCTGAATCTGGTCTATATCGCCAGCGCGATGACCATTGAGCAGGCGGCGCAGAAGCATCTTTCCGCCCTGCAGAGGGTGGCGAGTCAGATAGAGGCCCGCATGGAAGAGGAAGAAGTGTGGTACGAAATGCTTTGATAGTGATGAGGGTAAATGCGATCACCCATTGCGCCCGGCTTCGTTATATAATTTAATACATAACGAATTTTTCACGCCATTCGGGCCACACCATGTCAAAACACCCCTTACTGCTGGGCCTGACGCTGCTCAGCGCCAGCCTGTTCACCGACCAGGCCTTCGCCGACCGCACCGTCACCGACCAGCTGGGTCGCCAGGTCACGCTCCCCGACCACATCACCCGCGTCGTGGTTCTGCAACATCAGACGCTCAACCTGCTGGTGCAACTGCATGCCGCCGAGGATATCGTCGGCGTCTTAAGCAGCTGGCAGAAACAGCTCGGGCCGCAGTTCGCCCGCTTTATGCCTGAGATCGGGCAACTGGCGACCCCGGGCGATCTCACCCAGGTCAATATTGAAAGCCTGCTGGCGCTGCGTCCGCAGGTGGTTTTTGTCGCCAACTATGCGCCGCCGGCGATGATCGCGCAGATCCAACAGGCCGGGATCCCGGTGGTGGCCATCTCGCTGCGCCAGGACGCCGCGGGTGAAAAAAATAAAATGAACCCCACCATGGCAGACGAAGAGCAGGCCTATAACGCCGGGCTGGTGGAGGGGATCCGCCTTATCGGCGAGGTCGTCGAGCGCCAGCCCGAGGCCGAGGCGCTGATTCACTACACCTTTGCGGCGCGCAAAAAAGCCAATGCGCCGGTGGCCGATATTCCACCGAACCAGCGGGTGCGGGTGTATATGGCCAACCCCGATCTGAATACCTACGGCGCCGGTAAATACACCGGGCTGATGATGGCGCACGCCGGGGCGCTGAACGTGGCGGCCGCCAGCGTAAAAGGCGCCCGTCAGGTGTCGCTGGAGCAGGTGCTGGAGTGGAACCCGCAGGTGATCTTCGTCCAGGACCGTTATCCGCAGGTGGTCAAACAGATAGAGAACGACCCGCAGTGGCAGGCGATCGATGCGGTGAAACACCACCGCGTGTGGCTGATGCCGGAGTACGCCAAAGCCTGGGGTTACCCGATGCCGGAGGCCCTGGCGCTGGGCGAGCTATGGATGGCGAAAAAACTCTATCCTTCGCGCTACCAGAGCATCGATGTGGACAGTAAAGCCAGGGATTACTATCAGCGTTTTTACCGCGTGGCGTGGACGCCAGATGCGCGCTAACCTCCATCCCTGGCGGTTGCAGGGTAGCCTGGCGCTGGCGACGCTGGCGATCGCGGTCGCCTCGCTCTGTTTCGGCCAGTACCCGTTAAGCCTGCGCGCCGTTGGCCACACCCTGGTCCATTTGCCGCCAGGTGAAGGGGTGATCGGGCAGATCGTCTGGTCGGTTCGCCTGCCGCGCGTGGTCATGGCTCTGCTGGCCGGGGGCGCGCTGGGGCTGTGCGGCGCCACCTTGCAGGGCGTGTTCCAGAACCCGCTGGTGGACCCGCACATCATCGGGGTGACCGCCGGCTCCGCCTTCGGCGGCACGCTGGCGATCCTGTTGGGCGTCGGCGGTCTGCTGATGATGGCCTCGACCTTTTTCTTCGGCCTCATCGCGCTGGGGCTGATTTACGCCCTCGCCGCCCTGCAGGGGCGGGACAGCACGCTGGGGCTGATTCTGTCCGGGATCATTCTCAGCGGCTTCTTCGCCGCGCTGGTCAGCCTGATGCAGTACCTCGCCGATAGCGAAGAGACGTTACCGAACATTGTTTTCTGGCTGCTCGGCAGCTTCGCGACCGCCAGCTGGCATAAGGTTCTGCTTATGTCCCTGCCCATGGCGCTAGCCGTCGGGGTGCTGTGGAAGCTGCGCTGGCGTATCAACCTGCTGGCGCTGGAGGAACGCGATGCCCGCAGTCTTGGCGTTCCGGTGGCCGCGCTGCGTCGCGGCGTGCTGGTGTGCTGTGCAGTGCTGGTGGCAGCCCAGGTGGCGGTCAGCGGCAGCATCGCCTGGATGGGGCTGGTGGTCCCGCACCTCGCCCGCCTGCTGGTGGGCGCTGACCATCGTCGCCTGCTGCCCACCGCCTTCTGGCTTGGCGCCGCGCTGATGCTGGTGGTGGACGATCTGGCGCGCACGCTGACCCAGGCGGAAATCCCGATCGGGATCATCACTGCCCTGCTCGGGGCGCCGCTGTTTACCTTTTTACTGGTGCAATCCCGGCGCCGGAGTACCGCCCGATGAACAGCTCATTATCGCTGGAAGCGCTACGCTACGGCCACCGTCAGCCGCTCTTCGCCCCGCTCACGCTGACCTGCCGGCCCGGTGAGATCTGGGCGGTGCTGGGCGCCAATGGCCGGGGAAAAAGTACCCTGCTGGACACCCTAACCGGCGTGTTGCCGCCGCTGGGCGGCCAGGTGCAGTGCGAGGGGGGCATCGCCCTGGTCCCGCAGTCGTTTCGTCCCGCTTTTCGCTGGCGCGTGAGCGATGTGGTGCTGATGGGCCGCGCCCGTCATGTGGATCTCTTTGCCCAGCCGGGCGAGGAAGATGCCCGGCGGGTTGAGAACGCGCTGGCGCAGCTGGGGATTGCCGCCCTGGCCGGGGATGACTTCGGCGCCCTCTCCGGCGGCCAGCAGCAGCTGGTGCTGATTGCCCGCGCGCTGGTCAGCGCCAGCCAGAATATCCTGCTGGATGAGCCCTGCTCGGCGCTGGACCTCGGTAACCAGCAGGTGGTATTGCAGCTGATCGGCGACCTCGCTCACCGCCAGGCACGCACCGTCCTGTTCACGACCCATGATCCAAACCATGCGCTGCAGGTGGCCAGCCATACGCTGCTGCTTCTGCCGGAGGGCCAGTGGCTGGCAGGCGAGACCGCCGACGTGCTGAGCGAAACGCACCTCCGGCAAGCGTACGGCCTGCCGGTACGTCTGATCCACTATGCCGCCTCCGCGTCCCCTCTGCTGGCGCCGGGGTTTACTCTGCGTCGCTAAACGGCATAAAACCCGCCTGCCGGAGATACCTCTGGCCAACGTCGCCGAGTATAAAGCGATACAGGGCCAGTGCGGCGGGATCCGCCCTGAGGCGCGCCAGCTGGTAATCGCAGCGAATATTCCACGGCGCCGGGATGGTCAGGGTACGCAGATCGTCGCAGGCGGCCAGCGCGGGGCCATAGTGCGCGTAGCCGATAAACAGATCCGCCAGATTCTGGCGAATAAGCCACGCGCCGGCTATCTCGCCCGGCGGCACGCTCAGTGAGTCTCTACCGCCGACCCGCGGCTGCGCCCGCCCGGCTATCGCGTTGCCCAACCCAGGATAGTGCGCCTCAATTCGGGCAAACAGTTGCCAGGTATAATCTCCCGACGGATCGCATCCCGGCGTGGAGGTCGCCAGCTGCAGGCGGGGCGTGCTGAGCAGCGCCAGCCAGTCCAGGCCATCGTTGTCCGGCGACCGCCGGGCGGTCAGCATCAGCTGGTTGCCGGCAAATCCCTGGCATTCCTGCGCCAGACCGACCTGCAGCAGCGCCTGCGGGTGCGCCGCGTTGGCGGACGCAAAAACCGTGCACGGCGCCCCGGCCTCGATCCGCTCGCGCAGCAGGCCGGCAGGGCCAAACTGCGCATCGACCGCCAGGCCAGTGTGCTGCTGAAAGTGCGCCACCAGCGGTAGGAAAGCGCTTCTCAGGCTTCCCGCCGCCAGCAGCGTGAGAGGAGTGGACATCATAGATAGTCGCTATAAACCGGATAATATAACGCTATATTACCCGGTTTGCCGTCGCGTCAGTAGCGAATTTCTGCCAGCGCGCGCAGCTGCTCAGGGGTGGCTACCGGCAGGTCGAAAAAGCGCAGATAGGCGGGGATCATTTCAAACAACATGTCGGTCCCGCGCTGGATATGGCACTGTCGCGCCTGAGCGGCCCTCAGCAGCGGGGTGTACTCCTGGGTCATCACCACCTCCCCCACCCAGGTGCCTGGCGCCAGACGGTCAACGTCCAGCGGCAGCGGATCGCTGGCCTTCATCCCCAGCGGGGTGGCATTGACCACCAGCTCGTGTCCGACAGGGTCGTGCTGCATCAGGGTGATATCGAGCTGCGGATAGTGCTGATGCAGCCGTCCGGCGAGGGCGTGCGCCACCTCGGGCCGGGTATCGTACAGGGTCAGGGCGCTGACTCCCGCCGCCGCGAGAGAGGCGGCGATAGCCGATCCTACCCCGCCGCTGCCGACCACCAGCGCCCGCGTCCCCTGCGGATTAAACCCTTTACGACGCAGGCCCAGCACAAAGCCGTCGCCATCGAACATATCCCCGGAGAGGCTGCCGTCGGCCTCGCGACGGATGGCATTGCAGGCGCCAGCGATGGCCGCCGTCGGGCTCAGGCGCTGGACCAGATCGCAGGTGGCGATTTTATGCGGCATCGTCACCAGCGCGCCGATGATGTTGGTCATCGTAAACAGCGGCGGAATAAACGCGGCGTAGTCCTCCGGCCTGACCCCCATCGGCACCACCTTTACGTCCACCTGCTGGTCGACGAACCACGGGTTATAGATCATCGGCGCCTTAAAACTGGCGGTCGGATAGCCAAGGTGCGCTATCAGCCGCGTATTTCCACTAATCACCATGCCTTGCTCCTTTGCTTACTGCGATAACTCGATACGTTTGACGTCGCCGAGGATAAACAGATAGGCCACCACGCCCAGCAGCGCGGCACCGCCGATGTAGATCAACGCGTAGAAGAAATTGCCGAACCCGGCAACGATAAAGCCGATCACCAGCGGGGTGAGGATCCCCGCGAGGTTGGCGCAGAAGTTAAACAGGCCGCCGGTCAGACCGCCCAGCCCCTTCGGGGCAATATCGGAGATCAGCGTCCAGCCGAGGCCCACCATCCCCTGGCCAAAAAAGGCAAACGACATCACCAGGATCACCGCCAGGTCGCTCTGCAGCCAGTTGGCGGTAATGATGCAGCTGGCCATCAGCAGACCGGCGACGATCGGCAGCTTACGGCCAAGGTTGGCCGACCCGGTGGCCTTGAGCAGTTTGTCGGAGATCCAGCCGCCAAACATCACCCCGCCCGCGGCGGCGACAAACGGCAGGATGGAGAAGAAGCCAACCTTCAGCCAGGGCATATGCCGCTCGGTGGCCAGCCAGGTCGGGAACCAGGTGAGAAAGAACACCAGCACGGTATTGCCGGCAAACTGGCCGATACTGGCGCCGATGATCTGCCGCTTGCTCAGCAGCTGGCGGACCAGCGGCCAGCTGAACGCCACCTGCTGGTCCGTCGGGGCGCTCAGGCCACCGCCGTTTTCGATATGCTCGCGCTCCTGCTGGCTGAGGCGCGGATCTTCATGCGGTTCGCGGTAGCAGCGCCACCACACCAGGGCAAACAGAATACCGACCGCGCCGACGCTGACGAACAGCACCCGCCAGCCAAAGCCGTCCATGATCCAGAACAGCAGCGGCGCAAAGCAGGCCAGCCCGAGGTATTCCCCTACCGTGTACACCGCTGTGGCTTTCGCCCGCTCATGCTGCGGGAACCAGGCGCTGACCACCCGGCTGTTGACCGGAAAGCACGGCGCTTCGCTAATGCCGAGCCCGAAGCGGCACAGCAGCAGTGTTTTCAGCCCCACCGCCATGCCGTGGAACAGGGTAAACAGCGACCATAGGGTCAGCGACAGAAAATAGGTCACTTTGTTGCCAAAGCGGTCAAGGAACAGCCCGCCGGGGATCTGCGCCAGGGCATAGGTCCAGGCGAAGGCGGAAAAAAGGATACCCATGATCGCCGGGTCGATCCCCAGCTCACCGGTGAGCTTTGGGGCGGCGATCCCCAGCACGGTGCGATCGAGGTAGTTGATCATGGTACCAATGGCCAACAGCGCAAGGATGCCGATGCGCCGCCGGGAGCGGCGCACGGTGACGGCAGGCTGGGCGGCAGCCGTCGGGTTAGGGCTATATGAGCTCATAGTCAGTTCCTGTCTCGGGTACAGAGGATGTTGTTATTGTGTTTAAAGCATAATGAACCATTTGATTCGGGCTAACAATACTGCATCGCCGCCAGACGGACGGCGGCATTCGCCGCGCCATAGAGCGCGTAGCCGGCCCGTCGTTCGGTTAACTCAAAGAAAAAGCGCCCGGCGGTAAAGGGGCGGGTATAAAGATGCAGGAAGGCCCCGCCCTGCGGATCGCGGTCGTAGAGGAGCTGCCGCCGCTGCAGTTGCCCAACGTCCAGCTCGCCGCCGAAGCGCGCCAGCAGATCGTCATAATAATTGGCCGGGATCGGCAGCGCATGGCGGGCAACGTCGGCAAGCTGGTCGCAGGTGGCCGGCAGATCGCGGCAGGCAAAGGCCGCATGCTGCAGCCCTGCCCCCTGGTAGCAGGCGACCGAGCGGGCAATCTGCGTCGCCCGGCTCTGCGAAATATTCAGCGCCAGACGGATATCGCCCTGCGGGCTGCGCACCGCCAGACTTCGCACCAGTCCATACGGGTCCGGCAGCGTCTGCTCATGCTCAAGGGTAAAACCAAACACCGTGCGGAAGAACATCACCCAGTTGTCGCGGCTGTCGGCCTCCATCCCCAGCGCCAGATGGTCGATACCGAGATAATCCTCGCGCACCGTCAGTCCGTCGCGCAGATGAAAATCGCGCTCATAGATCCCTTCCCCGGCCTCGATGAGATAGATAAGGCTACCGTCCGGGGCGCAGATCGCCGGGATCGGCGTTTCGTTCGGCCCGGCATCGCCCTGCCAGGTGGCATACCCCAGCGCCCGGGCGCGGGCAACAATCGGCGCACTGCGATCGACCCGCAGCGCCATGGCGCAGAGCGATACGCCGTGGCGTTGATAGAAATGATCGGCCCAGCTGTGGGGCTGATGGTTGATGACGATCCGCGCCCCGCCGTTGCGCCACAGCGTCACCTGTTTGGAGCGGTGGCTTCCCTCGTGCTGAAAACCCAGCGCCTGCAGATGCTGCCCCAGGCGCTGCGCCTCGGCGGCGCTGGCGGCAAACTCGATAAACTCCAGCCCGTGATAGACCGGCAGCGGCGGCGGTGAAAACAGATCGGCATCGCACGTCGGGAGCCGACGGCGGGTTTGCTCCTCCAGCCACAGCAGCGAACGATAACCATCTTTGGCCGTCGCGCCGTTCGGCGAGGCGCGAAAACCGTCATTAAAGATCTCCAGCGACCAGGGGCCGCGATAGCCGCAGCGGGTGACCTGCTCGGCAAACGGCTCCAGCGGCAGCTCGCCCTGCCCGGGAAAGCAGCGGAAATGGCGACTCCATTCCAGGAGATCCATTTTCATGTACGGCGCATCGGCGAGCTGAACAAAGGTGATTTTCTCCACCGGTACCGACGGTAGCACGTCCAGCGTGTCGCCGCGGGCCAGAATATGGAAGCTGTCGAGCACCAGGCCCAACGCCGGGCTGTCCACCCGCCGCACCCGCTCCCAGGCCTGCTGCCAGCGGTTCACATGGGTTCCCCAGGCCAGCGCCTCATAGCCGATGGTGATCCCCTCTTCTTCCGCCAGCGTGGCCAGCGCCCGCAGATCCGCGACCTGCAATTCGCTATCCGCCGAGCAGTCCGGCTGCACATTGCTGCACAGCAGCAGCGTGTCACAGCCCAGCTCGTGCATCAGGGCAAACTTGCGCCGAGCGCGGGCCATATTCGCCGCAAACTGCGCCCGGCTGGCGCCTTCAAAATCGCGAAAGGGTTGAAAAAGCGTGATTTTTAACCCTAAATCGGCGGCAAGCTGGCGGATTTCCGCCGGCGTCCCCGTATAATAGAGCAGATCGTTCTCGAAAATTTCCACACCCTGATAGCCCGCCGCCGCAATAGCGTGCAGCTTCTCAGGCAGGGTGCCGGAAATCGAAACGGTGGCGATAGAGCGCAGCATAAGGTCCTCGGGTCAACAACTGACGTGAGCCTTGAATATGTATCATTTGGTTCATTTGCGCCATACTAGGTTGCTAAATTGTGATCATTATGTGTATTTTTTGTCACCCAAGAAAAAGGAGTTGCCATGACCGTCGTTGCTCATGATGAAGCACAATCCCTGAAGGCGCGGATTTTCAGCGCCGCTATCGCTGTTTTTGCTGAACACGGGCTGTCAGGCGCCCGCATGGAGCAGATCGCCACCGAGGCGCAGACCACCAAGCGCATGGTGGTTTACTACTTCAAAAGCAAAGAGCAGCTCTATCAGGAGGTGCTGCAGTATGTGTATGCGCGGATCCGCGAAACCGAGCAGCAGCTGGGGCTGGAGAATGTGCCGCCGGTGGAGGCGCTGGTGCGGCTGGTGCGCTGGAGCGTGCGTTATCACGCCACCCACGCGGACTATATGCGGGTGATTTGCATGGAGAATATGCAGCGCGGCAAGTGGTTACAAACCTCGGGTGAACTGAAACCGCTGAATCGTACCGCCCTGTCGATTCTGGAAGACATTTTACAGCGCGGCCAGCAGCAAGGCGTCTTTCAGGCGGGGCTCGAAGCACGCGATGTGCACCGGTTAATCAGCAGCTTCAGCTTTTATCAGGTGTCGAACTTCTACACCTTCAGCAGCCTGTACCTTGACGATCCGTTGCCCGCCATCGACGACGAAGCGATGGTGGCCCACCACTGTGACATTGCCGTCCGGGCGGTGATCCGCTTCGTGATATCCTGACCCGCCGGCGACAGAAGTTAATGCCCGGAAAGGGCGTGAATGACTTTCTCCATGGCCTCCACGGTGAGCGCCGAACGCTGAATTTTGGCGTTCGCCAGCGAGGTGCGCAGTACGCCGGCAATGACAATGTGTTTCGGCTCCTGGCCCAGGTCTCGCATTTCCAGCACCACTTTACCCACCACGCGGCACATTTCCTGGTACAGCTCGTCGTCTTTGGCTTTATTTCCCATCTGGTTTTGCTCGCACTTTATTATTATCAATCAATTCATTATTGATAGATTTTTTCCGCAACGCAAATTATCCCCGGCGGAATGGGCCAATGGCGCATTTTACTGGTTCATCACGCGAGAAAAAGCGCCTTCCGCTGCCCCTTTGCCTGCCCGGTGATGAAAAAATGTGTTGCGTACTTTTATGCATAACGTGCCGGTTTTGTTACGCGTTTTGTCCATAATTTGAAACGAGGTTTTTATTTTCCTTTTTGATTTCGGCAGCGTATAATGCGCTTCGATTCTTTCTTGAATGGTTTCAGCGCATTGGACTGCATGATAAAACGCATAACACCTTGCCACATTTCATGGGCTGAACCGCCAGCACACATTCTTCTGCACGCTCCGGGGTTGTCACCTATCCTTAGGGCGTGGCTTAGCAACTTTCGTAATACAGGTTTGGCTCCCCGGCAGTGCGCCCGCGGAGCGAGAATTCCATATCCTTCACAACTTAAAGACTAAAACTGTCATGAAAAAGACCAAAATTGTTTGCACCATCGGTCCGAAAACCGAATCTGAAGAGATGCTGACCAAAATGCTGGAAGCCGGCATGAACGTGATGCGTCTGAACTTCTCCCACGGTGACTATGCGGAACACGGTCAGCGCATCCAGAACCTGCGCAATGTGATGAGCAAAACCGGTAAGAAAGCCGCTATTCTGCTGGACACCAAAGGCCCGGAAATTCGTACCATCAAGCTGGAAGGCGGCAACGACGTCTCATTGAAAGCAGGCCAGACCTTCACCTTCACCACCGATAAATCCGTCGTCGGCAACAACGAAATCGTTGCAGTGACCTACGAAGGCTTCACGTCTGACCTCACCGTCGGCAACACCGTTCTGGTGGACGATGGCCTGATCGGCATGGAAGTGACGGCTATCGAAGGTAACAAAGTTATCTGTAAAGTGCTGAACAACGGCGACCTTGGAGAGAACAAAGGCGTAAACCTGCCGGGCGTCTCCATCGCCCTGCCGGCGCTGGCTGAGAAAGACAAACAGGATCTGATCTTCGGTTGCGAACAGGGCGTGGACTTTGTCGCGGCCTCCTTCATCCGTAAACGTTCCGACGTCGTCGAGATCCGTGAGCACCTGAAAGCCCACGGCGGCGAAAACATCCAGATCATCTCCAAAATCGAAAACCAGGAAGGCCTGAACAACTTCGACGAAATCCTCGAAGCTTCTGACGGCATCATGGTTGCGCGTGGCGACATGGGCGTGGAGATCCCGGTTGAAGAAGTTATCTTCGCCCAGAAAATGATCATCGAAAAATGTATCCGCGCGCGCAAAGTGGTTATCACCGCGACTCAGATGCTGGACTCCATGATCAAGAACCCGCGTCCGACCCGCGCTGAAGCCGGCGACGTGGCCAACGCCATCCTCGACGGTACCGATGCAGTGATGCTGTCCGGCGAATCCGCGAAAGGTAAATACCCGCTGGAAGCCGTCACCATCATGGCCACCATCTGCGAACGTACTGACCGCGTGATGACCAGCCGTCTGGACTTCAATAACGACAACCGTAAACTGCGCATCACCGAAGCGGTGTGCCGCGGCGCGGTAGAAACCGCTGAGAAACTGGAAGCGCCGCTGATCGTTGTCGCCACCCAGGGCGGTAAATCCGCACGCGCTGTGCGTAAATACTTCCCGGACGCCACCATCCTGGCCCTGACCACCAACGAAACCACCGCTCGCCAGCTGGTGCTGAGCAAAGGCGTTGTGCCGCAGCTGGTGGAAGAGATCGCCTCTACCGATGACTTCTATCATCTGGGCAAAGATCTGGCGCTGAAAAGCGGCCTCGCGCGTAAAGGCGACGTGGTGGTGATGGTTTCCGGCGCATTAGTGCCGAGCGGTACCACTAATACGGCTTCCGTACACGTGCTGTAATAATTTACAGGTTAATTGGTTTTTTTTAATAAAGCGCCTCTCGGGGCGCTTTTTTTTATTCATTGATTAGCTCTTCCTATTAAAAATGCAAATCGGAATTTACTATTTAATAAGAGATTATCTAAGATGAATCCG